>Ga0209376_1000994_pt1 | contig 30221 bp, 25 predicted proteins | sample GraSoiAngelo_134_FD_185891 | JGI IMG/M metagenome (GOLD analysis project Ga0209376, IMG submission 185891) | Grasslands soil microbial communities from the Angelo Coastal Reserve, California, USA - 14_0929_05_30cm (SPAdes) (version 2) | ecosystem: Environmental > Terrestrial > Soil > Grasslands ... | reverse complement strand
CCCGCTCGACCAGCTCGTCGCCGCCCCGCGCCAGTTCGATGATGTCGCTCGCCACGGAGCTCAGGCCCAGCGCGGCGCTGTAGATGAGTCCCAGCTGCCGGCGCTGCACCTCCGTGAGCGGGCCGCTCTGGCCGCGCTGCATCGTCTCGGCGAGAAACAGGATGGACGTGAGCGGCGAGCGGAGATCGTGGGCGATGTCCACCAGCAGCCGCACCCCTTCCGGACCCGCCAGACGCGAGGCGAAGTACTGCTTCCAATCGGGCTCGATCGCTTCCCGCACGCGCTCGATGGCGACGAGAATCGCCGGGATGTGCGAGTCAGTGTTGTCGTGCTCCGACCAGCCCCGCACCACCTCGGCGCGCAGCAGCTCGAGCAGGCGCCGGCCCAGGTTGGAGCGCGTCCGCTCGTCGACCGGCGCGGCCGGGGTTGCCTGCTGACGATCCACGGCGCTCGCGACCAGCGCCAGCAGCTCGCTCACGTGCGCGGCGTCCACGGCCTCCCCCAGCTCGTCACGCCAGCCGGCGGCGACGCGGCCCGCGGCGGCCCGGAGGATCGGCGAGGGAAGAGCGGCGAACCCGCCGGCCGCGATGCGCGGTTGGCGGGCGCTAGGACCGTGACCGGAGCTGGGGCCGGGAGACACGGCGGGGGGAGTGACACGACGATTCACTGACATCGCACGACTGGTCAAGGGCGGGCAAGAATATGTTGCCGCCTCAGGGAAACCGCTAGGCGTGAGAAACCCCAGGCACGGTGCCGCTCAAGTCGCGCTCGGAGAGCGCGCCCGTCAATGGACGAGGCGCGTGAGCGCGAAGATCGTAGCGGGAATCGTCACCAAAGCGGCCAGGATGGTCACGGTCCGCGCAGCGTCCCCGCGACGCGGTACGAAGAGTCGGTCACCCGAGCGGACGCCCAGCTCGTCCAAGGTGCGCCCCTCGGTCATGGCCTGCTGGAGGGCTGCTCCCTTCCACTCCTCGCCGTCCGTGCGCTGGACGACGAGGCCGGTCAGCTTGGCGTTCTGCGTCGGGCCGCCGGCGACCATCACCACGTCCTCCACCTGACTCGTGGGCGGCACCACGTAAAATCCGGGCTTGCTCACATCGCCCAACACGCCAATCCGGATCAGCGGACGCGCACGTACCACCGGGTTCTTAATGAATGCCGCGAGCCGCGTGCGAACGTGGTCCTCGAGCTCCGAGCGAAGCACTCCCGTAAGCGGCAGTGCGCCGATGGTCGGCAGGCGGAGCACCCGACCCTCCTCCACCGCGAACGCGTCATTGAGCTGCTGCTCCCCCTCGACCTGCAGCAGCACCCGGTCGCCGGGCTGGAAGTCGCCCTCGGTGAGCCGCTGGCGGACGCGCGCGGCATCCCGGCGCGCCTGCGCCTGCTGGTCGCTACTCGCGGCGCGTGACTGCGCCACCGAGTCGAGCCGTGCGAGCACTGCCTCGAGCTGGGGGCGCGTCAGCTGGACGCGGTGGGTGTCCCAGTCGCTCGGCGTCTGACCGACGAGCGGGCGTATTCCCAGGCAGAGGAATAGGACCACGAGTGGCGCGAGGCGGTGGTGCTGGATCATTCCCGGCAAGCTATGCGGGGTTCATGGCGCGCGCTACTCCACCGTGACGCTCTTCGCCAGGTTGCGGGGCCGGTCGACGTCGCAGCCGCGCAGGATGGCGATGTGGTACGCGAGCAGCTGCAGCGGAATCGCGCTCAAGACCGGAGACAACAGCGGAGCGGTCGCCGGGACGCGGAGTTGATACTCGACGAGGCCGCTCAAGTCCCCGTTCCCCTCGGTCGTGACGGCCACGATGCGCCCGCCCCGCGCCTTCACCTCCTGCATGTTGGAGACGACCTTCTGATAGACGTCGTCCTTGGGCGCCACGAAGACGACCGGCATGTCGGCGTCGATGAGCGCGATCGGGCCGTGCTTCATCTCGGCGGCGGGATAGCCTTCGGCGTGGATGTAGCTGATCTCCTTCAGCTTCAGGGCGCCCTCCAGCGCGACAGGGAAGTTGACGCCGCGGCCGAGGTAGAGGGCATTGCGCGCCTCGGCAAAGCGGCGCGCCAGTGCCATGATCTCCGGCTCGAGCGTCAGGATGCGCGCCACGTGGTTCGGCAGCTGCGCCAAGCGGCAGACAAACTCCCGTCCGACCTCGGCCGAGAGCCCGCGCTGGCGGCCGAGATGCAAGCCCAACAACGCGAGCGCGACGATCTGGGACGTGAATGCCTTGGTGGAGGCGACGCCGATTTCGGGACCGGCGTGCAGGTAGATACCGCCGTCCGCCTCGCGGGCGATAGTGCTCCCCACGACGTTCACGATGCCGATGACACGGGACCCCGCGGCCCGCGCCGCGCGCATCGCCTCGAGCGTGTCGGCGGTCTCGCCCGACTGGGAGATGGCGACCGCCAGCGTGCCCGGGTGCTCGAGCTGCCGGCGGTAGCGGTATTCGGACGCGTACTCGACCGTCACGGGGATTCCCGCCAGCTCCTCGATCAGGTGGCGACCCACGAGCCCGGAATGCCAGGAGGTGCCGCACGCCACAATCACGACCCGCTGGATGTCGGCGCACGCTGCGGGCGTCAGGTTCAGCCCGTTGAGGCGCGCCGTGCCATCCTCGAAGACGAGGCGCCCGCGCAGCGTGCTCCGCACCGTCTCCGGCTGCTCCTGGATCTCCTTCTGCATGAAGTGGGCGTGATCGCCCAGCTCGATGGCCTCGAGATCCCAAGCGACGTCGTCCACCGCCCGCAGCTGGATGTGGGACTCACGGTCGATGATATGGTATTCGTCTCGGGTGAGGACCGCGATGTCGCCGTCGTCCAGATAGACGACCGAGCGCGTGTGCCCCATGATGGCCGATGCATCGGACGCGACGAAGTATTCATCCTCGCCGATCCCGAGCAGCACCGGTGAGCCGCGACGGGCCACGACGATCTTCTCTGGATCGTGGGCGTCCAGCACGGCGAGGCCGTACGTACCCTCTACATGCTCGAGCGCCGCAATCACTCGAGCTTCCAACGTGTCACCCGGCGCCGCCTCGATGAGGTGCGCGAGCGCTTCGGTGTCCGTGTCGGTGTAAAACCGGTGACCCTCGCCCTCCAGCGCCGCGCGCAGCGCGTCGGCGTTTTCGACGATGCCGTTGTGCACCAGCGCGATCCGGCCATGGCAGTCGCCGTGGGGATGCGCGTTCCGCTCCGTGGGTGCTCCGTGGGTGGCCCAGCGCGTGTGCGCAATGCCGGCGCCGCCGTGCAGCGGCAGCCGAGCGACGTGCTCGGCCAGCGCCTGGACGCGGCCCGCGAGCTTGCGGGTGACGATGCCTCGTCCCGTCTGGATCGCCACGCCCGCCGAGTCGTACCCGCGGTACTCGAGCCGGCTGAGGCCTTCCAGCAGGATCGGCGCCGCGTCGCGCTGGCCGATGTAGCCCACGATGCCGCACATACCCTTACCTGTCCTCCTCGGCTCGCTCGAGCAGCGGTTTGGGCGAGCCTGCCAGCCCGAACCGGCCCAACTCGGACAACTTGCCCAGCAAGCGTTCCGTGACCAGCTCCGCCGGCAGCAGCGCCCCGCAACGGGCGCATAGTAAATCGCCGAGCCGGCGCGCCCCCCACACTCCTCGGGAAGGCGTCCAGAACTTCATGAGTTGCGGGCTCCAGAGACGGCGCTCACACCGTCGGCACAGCATATCCACGCTCCCGAGCTGCTGTGTTCTGCTCAGTCCAAGGGCTGCCGGTGTGCGCATTCAAGTTTGGGGCCGGAGCGCGTGGCCGGGCGCGGAACGGGACAGGAGACGGCGGGATCACAACTTACCGCCGCGGGGCGTCTCGCAATGACAACACCGGCCGCCGCTCGCGTTGCAGCGTCGCGTCAGGTTCCGAGCCGCCTGTCGCCGCAGCGCATCGTTTTCCCACGCCCCGCTGCCGCGATGGTTTCGCTAACCACTTCGAAACACCGGCCTTACCTCCGTCCCCCCGCAGCGCACGAGTCCTGCGGGCCCTGCGCCAGGGCGCGAGCACACACCGAGTCGGCGACCACTTCCACCTGCCCGGCAGGCCCCGGGAAGAGAGCTTCGTCATGCGCGAGAACGCGCCGTCCCGCAGGCCGCCCCTCGTTCTGATCGTCAGTAACCAGGAGTGGTCCAGCCGCTCGCTCGAGACGATTCTCGCACCGAACGGCTACGCCGTGCTGCGGGCGTACACGGCGGCGAGCGCGATGGCGCGCGCCCGCGGAGCGCAACCCGACATCATCGTCGTCGACAGCACGCTCCCCGACTCTGACGGGCTCGAGCTGTGTCGCAAGATTCGCCGGGATCGTCATGTCCCCCTGGGAATGCCCATCTTCATCATCGGCCCCGAGCCGCCCACTCGACAGCGCCGGATCGACGCGCTGCGCGCGGGCGCCTGGGAGCACCTCGGTCAACCGCTCGATGCCGAGGAGTTCCTGCTGCGCATCGAAGCCTTCGTGCGGGCCAAGCTGGAGGCCGACCGGGCGCGGGCGGAGGGGTTGGTGGACGAGGCGACGGGGCTGTACAACATGCGGGGCTTGGCGCGGCGCGCGCGCGAGCTGGGATCGCAAGCCTCGCGCCAACATGCGGCACTCGCCTGCGTCGTGTTCGCGCCCGACTTCGACACGCGGGATCGCGACGCCGCCTCCGAGGAGGCCCTCACCGACGCGGCGCAGCGCTTGGCGGGCGCGTTCAAGGCGGCGGGGCGCCTGTCGGACGCGATCGGCCGGGTCGGACCGAGCGAGTTCGCCGTCGTCGCAATCGGCACCGACGCCCCCGGATCGGTCAAGCTCGCCGAGCGTGTGGCCCAAGCGCTCGCCGCGGTTCCGGCGTTGAGCGCAACGACCCGGCCGTTCGAGCTGCGCGCGGGCTACTACACGGTGCCCGACTTCCACTCGGCGCCCGTGGACACGGTTGACGCGCTGCTGCGCGCCACGGCGGCGCTGCGGCTGGCGCGCACCGACCCCCGAGGTGGCTGGCTGCGGCAGTTCGAGAACGCCAGCTGACTCAGGCGTCCGGCGACGAGGCTCCCGGCAGGCGGCGTGCTACCGCCCATTGCTGGGGCGGTGCCGTGGGCTCGTCCTCCGCCGCATAGCCGGACAGATAGGAGTAGTAGCGATACGCGCCGCGGGGCTCGATGTCGTTCAGCACCGCGCCGAGCACGCGAATCGGCAGGCGCAGCAGGCCGTCGAGGTTCGCCTGGGCGAGCTCTCGATCGGTCGTGCCGCTGCGCAGCACGATGAGTAGACTGCCGGTGAGCGTCCCCAGCAGGAAGGGATCCACACCGGCACCGAGCGGCGAGCTGTCGATGAGAATCACCTGGTAGCTCGTGCGCACGGACGCGAGCAGCCGCGCCATGGGTGGGGCGCCCAGCAGCTCGGGCGCATCCGGCGTGCGCGAGCCGCTCCCGATGAACCACAGCGCCGGGTGATCGGTTCGCTGCACCACCGCGTCCAGCGGCACCACGCCCGCCAAGTAGTCCGTCAGCCCCGGTTTGCGCAGCCCCTTGAGCAGCCGATGCAGCACGCCCCTCCGGCTGTCGCCGTCGATCAGCAGGGTCCGCTGCCCGGCGTCCGCGAACGCGCGCGCGAGGTTGCCGGAGACGAATGACTTGCCGTCGCCCGGCCCGGGACTCGTGATGGTGACGAGCAACGGTCCGGCCGACCCGTAGGCGTGTGTCAGGTTCAGGCGGACGGTCCGCAGCGCTTCGATCACCTGGCGCGCTTCCTCGGGGTCCACCCCGTTGCCGCCGCGTTTGATCCGAGGCACGGCGCCGAGGATCGCCAAGCCCATCTCGCGGGTGACCTGCTGCGGATAGCGGAAATGGCGGTCGAGGCGGTCCATCATGACGGCACCCAACAGTGACAGGCCCAGCCCGCCGAACAGGCCGACCAGGATCAGGCGGGGCGCCGTGTTCTTGATGGGCTGGTGCGGCACGACGGCGGCGTCGAGCACCCGCACATCGGGAATCGTGCTGGCCTCCGCGAGCCGGGCCTCCTCGTAGCGCTGCTGCAGTGTGGTGTAGAGGTTCTCGGCAATCGTCACCTCGCGCCGCAGCCGCGCCTCTTCCACCGCGCGCAGCGGGATCTGCTGTAGCTCGCGCCCGCCCGACTGCACCAGGCTATCGAGCACCCGCTCGCGCGTGCCAACCTCCTCGAGCAGTGCCCCCGCCAGGGCCGGGATCGTGTGGCGCTCGAGCGTCTCGATGCTCGCCTGCAGCCGTTTCACCGGCGGGTGCTCGTCCGTATAGCGATAGCGCAGCGCCCGCAGCTCGGCCTGCTTCGCCGTCAGCTCCTTCAACGCCTCGACCAGATCGCTGGAGTTGTGGACGGTCCCGATCACCTCCAGCCCCGCCACGGCCAACCCCGACTCCGGCGCCTGCGCGAGGACCCGCAGGACCGCCTCGCGGTCGCGTCGCAGCTGCTCCCGCATGATCCGCATCTCGAAGAAGTTCCTGAACACCGGGTCGCGAGTGGCCTCGAGACCGGGCGAGACCGGGGTGGACTGCTCCGAGGGAAGAGTGATCGTCTTGACGCGGAAGCTCTCGAGCGAGCCCTCGGCATCACGTAGGTTCCGCGCGGCCGTGGTCAACTGCTCGTTCAGGATGCGCGTCAGCTCCGTGAGCTTGGCCCGCTTGAGCTCGGCGGCCACCGCCACAAGGCGCTGCGCGATCGCATTGAGCGTGGCGGCGATGCTCTTGGGATCAGTGCCGTCGAGCTCCAGTCGCATGAAATTGCCGTTCTCATCCAGCCGGACCCCGAGCCTCGCCGACAGCCGCTGCGCCGCATCGCGTGGCGTGACGACAGAGAACGCAATCGAGGCGCCGGCCGGCAGGGCGGCCGCCGGTGGCGTCCACCGGAACCCGATCGCGTCACCGACCGCCTCCCCCGGAGTGCCGCGCTGCAGCACGACGCCGCCGACCGCCATCAGCACGCCGCCGACCGCCGTCAGGGTGAAGTTCTTGCCGCTTGCATCCACCGACAGCCGGTAATTGCCGGACCGAAACCGCTCGCCCATGTCGAACGACGCGAACGCGAGCGAATCCCCCCGCGCACCGGGCGTCAGGTAGAGCCGACGCTGCCGCACCACGTCGTCCAGGACGGCGTAGGACTGCAACAGGTCCACCCAGGCAGTAGCCTCGAGCAGTTGACCTTGGCGGATCGGGCCGCGAGTGGCATCCTGCCGCTCCTTCGCCACGTCAATCCAGACCGTTGCCTGTGCACGGTACTGCGGCTTGAGCACGCTCGCCGCTACGAATCCGCCGACCAGCCCCAAGGCTGTGCACAGCACTACCCACCAGCGGTACCGCACAATTGCAGCCCAGTAGCGACGCCAGTCCACCGCGGCGTCGTCCGGCGTCGCGGGGGCGCCGTAGGGCTGCATGGTGTATCCGGATCGCTCGTCGAGTAGGCCGAGCGCGGCAGATGCCACCGGCTGCGGGCCAGGTTCTGAGGGTGACAGGTCAGTCACGTGCGCTCGCGACGAAAGATGAGTTGTGTGTCGGGGTACGACTCGTTGCGCTACCGCAAGGGCGATACCGTGAGTTCCGCCACAACCTGGGCGGAATGCACCACACGACACTCAGGGTCGGAGTGCCGTCGCTCGCAGCGTGGACTCCGCATCATGTGGCAGCGCTGCAACATACGCACTCTCGCGCGCTCGCCCCTGTGGCGGTGGCACCACAATTGAACTTGACAGGCTGTCCAACTGCTGGTAAATGAGACGCTTCCGCCGGTCGCGTTCGGCCCCGGCGTCGGCCCGATCCCTGCGTCTCAGGCCCGAGTTCGCGGAGTTCACCGGGCCCTCGGGCGGCACACCACGAGGTCACAACCGACGCCGATGCATACGTTCCCTTCACCCGTGGGCCCTGAGCCCACCGACACGTCCGACGCGGCCAGCGAGCCCGGCATTGCGTCACTCCTGCCGGTCAACCCGGAGCTCCAGGCAGCCCTGCGGGTTTTGATCGTCGACGATGAGCGCACACTGCGCGAAAGCTGCGGCAGCGTGCTCAAACTCGCCGGCTACAACGTCACGCTGTGCGGGCGGGGCCAAGAAGCCCTGGAGATCTTCCGGCGCTCGCGGTTCGACGTGGTGTTGCTCGATCTCTACATGTCCCAAGTCCCGGGCATGCAGCTGCTCCATGCCTGCCTCGAGGCCAACCGCGAAACGCTCGTGATCGTCATGACGGGGAACCCCAGCGTGGCGACGAGCATCGAGGCGCTGCGCGCGGGCGCCTGGGATTATCTGCCCAAGCCGTTCTCCGCCACCCACCTGCAGATCCTGCTCGGACGCGCCGCCCACGCCGTGATGGTGGCGCGCGAGAGCAGCGCGCTCCAAACCGAACTGGAGCGCAAGCACGGTCACAGCGAAAAGGTCACGGTGTTGGGCTCCGCTCCCGCGTTCCGTCGAGCGATCGAGCTCGCCCGCCGCGTGGCGTCGACCGATGCTTCGGTCTTCATCACGGGCGAGAGCGGCGCGGGGAAGGAGCAGATCGCGCAGTTCATCCACCACCACAGCCGGCGCAGCAGCCGACCGCTGGTCGCCATCAACTGCGCGGCCCTCCCCGAAGCGCTGCTCGAGTCCGAGATGTTTGGTCACGTCAAGGGGGCGTTCACCGGGGCGGTGCGGGACAAGCCGGGTCTGCTGGAGACCGCGAACGGCGGTACGCTGTTCCTGGACGAGCTCACCGAGATGTCCAAGCCCATCCAGGCGAAGCTGTTGCGCGTGATTCAGGACGGCGTGGTCAGGCGCGTGGGCAGCGAGACCACCGACGCCGTGGTGAACGTGCGGTTCATCGCCTGTACCAACGGGAACCCGGAGGAAGCGGTCAAGGCCGGCATGTTGCGCGAAGACCTGTATTACCGGCTGCGCGTCGTGCCGATTCACATCCCGCCGTTGCGGGAACGGACCGAAGATATACCCCTGTTAGCCAACCACTTTCTGGCGTATTATTGGCGTCGCCATCGCGAGGCCACTGCGCCGCTCCCACGGCTTTCGGAAGCGGCCGTGCGTGCGCTGCGGGTGCGGCCGTGGCGCGGCAACGTGCGCGAGCTGCAGAATGTGATCGAGCACACCGTCGTGCTGATCGAGCCGGGCGGCGAGATTCAGCCCAAGGACATCCCGGTGATCGGGGAGGACCACCCGGTCAGTGACATCGTGTCCCCGGGGCCGCTCAACGGTGACGGCGGCGTGGAGGGAAGTTTTCGGGCCATGCGCGACAGTCTGCTGGCGCGGTTCGAGCGGCAGTACCTCCAGCAGATCGTTACCCTCGCGGGCGGGAACATGTCACGGGCCGCGCGCATCGCAGGTGTCGATCGCACCACGCTGTACCGGTTGATGGAACGACACGGTTTGCAGAAGAAGCTGTTGGCGAGCACCGCAGAGGAAGAATAGCGGGCCGATTCGGTTGGCAGATCGTGCGGACTGACATGCGAAAGGTGTGGATGACTACCGTTCCGGCACAGCCGCGCGCGGGTGACCTCGCGCTTCCCTCCCCCCCCAGCAATCAGCCCGCGCGCGCCACCGAGCCATTGGTGGGTGTGTCGTGCCGCGTGCTCAGCGAAGCGGCTCGACGCGTGGCCGCGCAGGTGCGCGAGGAAGCCGGCACCGACGGCGACATGGAAATCGTGGCGGCCGTGCTCGCCGCCATGGCGCTCGCCGCGGACCGGGGCCGCCCCCGCTACGTGTCCGAGCTCGTGCCGCGCGCTTCCCCTGCGGTGAGCTTACGGCTGCTCGAGCTGCTGCGCGCCGAGGTGATCCGCGGATTCCAGGAAGCGCCGGCGGCGCTCGCGACGCCGTCGCAGATCCTCCGCACGCTCGGGGCGCTCGAGCAGGTGCGTGAGGCGATCGAGCCCGACACCGCGCGTCAGCTCGCGTCGCAGCTGACCGGGGCGAGGGGGCTCGATCTGCTCGTTGAGATCGCGCACGACCTCCGCTCCCCCCTCACCTCGATCCTGTTTCTATCCGAGACGCTCCAGAATGGTCAGAGCGGCGACGTGAACGAGATGCAGCGCCGCCAGCTCGGCCTCGTTTACAGTGCGGCGCTCGGCTTGAGCTCGTTGGTGAGCGATGCGATCGAGCTGGTGCACGGCGGCGACCGGCTCGTGGACGATCTACCCTGCCCCTTCTCCGTCGCGCAGACGCTCGAAGCGGTCCGCGACATGGTGCGCCCGATGGCGGAGGAGAAAGGCCTGAGCGTGCGCATCCTCCCGCCCGCCGGCGACCACCGCTTGGGCCATTCAGTGGCGCTCAGCCGGGTACTGCTCAACCTCACGTGCAACGCGATCAAGTTCACGGAGCAGGGCTTCGTCGAAGTCGTGGCGCAGGCCCGGACCGGATCGTTGATCGAGTTCTCCGTGCGAGACACCGGAAACGGGATTGACCCTCAGGCCCTGACCCGTTTGTACCAGCCGTTCCGGCGCACGACCGGCGGACGCGGCCTCACCTTCTCCGGGACCGGCCTCGGTCTCTCGATCTGCCGCAAGCTGGTCGAGGCGATGGGGTCGAAGCTCGAGGTGGAGACGCAGCCCGGCTGGGGCACGCGGTTTCATTGCGAACTCGATCTGCCGCCGGCGACGCTCGCCTAGCGGGACGTTTTCTGCTCCAGCTGGCGGTCTTTGTAGCAGTTCTCCTACAAAAGCGGTCGTTGCGCCACGTCGCAGGTCTCCGACACTGCCGAGTGCCGTCGTGTAACTAGTTGATGCAATACGTGTTAGAAGATCGGGTCGAGAGGGCATGCCCCGCACGCGCCTTGCGAAACCGGCGCTCACCATGCCAGCCAACGCCCGATCCGCGCCCGCGCTCACCGTTATCCGATCCGCCCGGTCAGGCGGCCGCGTCACGCCACCCGCGACCGCGACCCGCCGCTCTCCACCGGAGGGCGCGCGCTGGGAGCGCGCCGAAGGTGCGCGGCGCGGTCTCAACCTTCTCGTGGCCGGCGTGGGAATGGTGCTGGCGGCGCCGCTGATGCTGTGCATCGCCGCGCTCATCAAGCTCACTTCGCGCGGGCCCGTGCTGTACGCCCAGCCGCGGGTGGGGCTCGACCGCCGCTGGACGCGGCCCGCGTCCACGAACGCCCGCCGGCAAGCCGACGTCGGCGGTCAGCCCTTCACGATCTACAAGTTCCGCACCATGCGCGTGGACGGGGGCAGCGACGGGCAGGTGTGGGCCCAACTGGACGACCCTCGAGTGACCGCGCTCGGCCGGGTGCTCCGGAAGTATCGGCTGGACGAGCTGCCGCAGCTGTTCAACGTGCTGCGGGGCGACATGAACGTGGTCGGGCCCCGGCCAGAGCAACCGAGGATCTTTGCCGACCTGCGCCAGCAGATCCACGGCTACACGTGGCGCCAGCGCGTGCGCCCGGGTATCACCGGGTGGGCTCAGATCAACCTGCATTACGACACCTCGGTGGAAAGCGTGCGCACCAAGGTCGCCTACGACTTGGAGTACCTGGCGCGCCAGTCCGTCATCGAGGACCTGCGCATCATGGCGCGCACAGTGCCGGTGGTGATCTTGAAGCGCGGGGCGTGGTGATCTGACGAGTGCGGTGCTCGCGCGGAGTCGCGCGAAATTGCTACGCTGTCTCGGACTTAGCGTGCACCATCTGCCTCCACCAGCGCTGCGGGCCGTCCCACACCTCCTCCCGCAAGCGGCTCCAGGCGCGCCGCGCCGCCCAACGCAGCAGCCGCCACCCAAGCGCCCCGGCCATGCGGAAAAACGGGCCGAGGTCGTCGGCGGCAAACCAGGCCCACTCCTCGATTCCGCGCAGCGAGGCAGCCCATTGGCGGAGGGTGAGGCTCCCCTCCCGGCGGTAATCCAAGCACGACTCGACATCCCAGTCCTCGACGATCCACTTGCGACCCCACCGCGGCACCGCCGCCGGCACAGGCTGCCCCGTGAGATCGAGGTACAGGCACCGCGCCACGTCCATGCCGTTCTGCGCGACAAACAGCCGAAACGTGCACCCGATCCGTGGGTTGGGGTCGAGCAGCTTGTACACTCCGTCGCGCGCGTCGTAGCGGTACCCGATGTCGAGAATCCCGCAATACCCGACCCGCTTCATGAACGAGGTCGTGAGCTCTGCGATCGCCTGGTTGGGTAGGCAGATACCAAGACTGGTCGCTCCGACGTGCACGGCGTGCTGGCGCAGTTTCTTGCCGGTGAAGGCGACCAGACAGTCGGAGTCCGTGTTGAAGTAGCCGTTGAACATCCACACCGTATCGTCGCCGCCAGGGATGTACTCCTGCAGCATGAGATTGTGCGCCCCGGGTTCCTCCAGCCGCGTGTATTCCGCAGCGAGCTCGCGCTCCGAGCGCACGATCACCATCTTGCGCCCCATCCGCCTCTGCAGGCGCGTGCCGTCGATCCCCTTGAGCATCAGGGGAAAGGTGGCCCGCGCCGCAAACTCTCTCACATCGTCGCTTGAGCGCGGAAACGCCGCCGCGGGTGTCGCAATCCCCAGCCGGCGGGCCAGACGGAACGCTTCGCCCTTGTCGCTGAACGAGCGCACCAACTCGCACGAGCGCCTCGGGAAGCGAAACGATGCTGCCAGGGGCGCCGCATGTTGGGCGACGAACAGCGTCGTCGCGTCCGTGGTGGGGATCAGCAGCGGGCGGCCACCGAGGCGGTGGGCGAGCTCTTCCAGGAAGGCCACCGTGGCCGCCTCGGGAGCACGCTTCATGTCCCACGCGACCACACGCCGCAGATAGCGGGAAGCGAGCGCCGGGTGGCTCCGGTCGCCGTCCACGCAGGACACGGCGATGCCCAGGCGCCCGAGGCTTCGCGCGATGCCGAGAGTGCCATGATGAACTCCCAGCACCACGACCGGGACGGAAGGATCGACCTGATGCATCCGGCCTCGCTCAGTCCGCCGCGGGAGCCAGCACGACTTCCCCGTACCGCATGACGCACGCCGCGCTCAGGTCGTTAACATGCGCCAGGATGAACTCGAGGTCCTCCATCTGCCCACTCCGTCTCAGGTACCGGACGCTGTTGCTGGCAAAGCAGGCGTCAGGCGGGCTGCCGCTCCAACGACCCACCAAGTCCACGGTGTTCGGGTCGGCGGCCGCGTACCCGGCGTTGAGGAGCCCCTCGCTGATCCACGCGCACGCCATCTGGTCCTCTTCGCGAAACTCCCGTCGGCTTCCGGCCCCGACGACGGCGATCCGCTCGTGCCGCCCGGCGAGATGGCCGGCGAGCGCTCCGTAATTCCGGAACCCGCCGAGGTACACGGCATCGGCCCCTCGCGCATTGACGATCAGCGGCGTCCCCGAAGTCGCCAGCAGCACCACGGGCCGTTCGACATCCGCGCGGCGTGCGAGCTGTGCCGGGCTGTTGTTCATATCGAAGCCGAACGGCATGTTGCCGCCCAGCTCCCCCACCAACAGCGGACGCTCCAGACAAGCGGCCCGCTCCAGCGCATCGGGCAGACTGGACGCCGGGATGCACCGCCGCCCCAGCGCGACCGCGGTCATGGCGGTCGTCGTGGCGCGAATGACGTCGACCGCCACGACCGCCCACCCGTCGCGATACTGCCAGAGGCAGTCGGAGAAGCAGTCGATCACCACGCGACCGGTCATGCCGGGCCGCCGGTCGCGAAGCGCGAGTCCATCGGTGGGGGCGGTCGCAGGTGAGGCTTGCCGAACGCATCGGAGTGCAGCCCGCGGCGGTAGATCTCGACGCGCAGCACCTCTTCCAAGCGCACGTTGCAGAGATGCACCCCACGCCCGAAGTGATCCAGCAGGGCAAACTGACTTGGCTTGGTCGGCGCTTCGAACATGACCGTGCCCAGCCCGAACGCCTCGGCGAACCGATCGGCGAAGGCCCGGTTGAGGGTACCGGTCTCGTCGTACAAGCCGACGCCCCTTGCGCTCTCTCGTCCCTCGACCACGAGCTGCGAGGCGCCAGCCGCCAGCCAGCGAACCCCCTGCTCGATCAACTCTTCCACCGCTCGCTGCGTGAATGGCCCGGCGTGTTTCTTCCCGAGCTCGAACTGTATGTCCAGACCGCGAGCCTGCGTCATCGCAACGATCCCGGCGGGAGCGAGCGATAGCTCGGTGAACCCCTCGCCACACTCGATGCGGGTGACCCCCAGATCGGCGCACAGATCCAAATAGGCGGGCAGCTGGCCCTGGGCCAGCGCGATCTCGAACGGGCCCCCGCCGGTGACGGTGGGCACCCCGCGCCGCCGGGCGGCGGCGATCTTGCCGCGCGTGGCGCCTTCATCGGCGATCAGCCAGCACGCCATCGAGATTTTCAGGATGGACATCAGATGACCGCTCTGGCTCAGGTGGCTCTCCAGAGTGGCCGGGTCATACCCCGGGTCGAATGGGCTGGTCGCCGGCGGGAGCTCGGGTACGCCGATGCTCCTCAGATAGTCCGCTGTATGGACCCGCCCCATCGGACCTACCCCAGTTGTCGCACGCACGCTCGAAAGCACCCCAGCCAGCCGCTGGCCGCTCGGCAACATCAGTCGGGTATAGCAAGGGGCACGCCGCACGCGCGGCGCGGTGGCAGAGGTGGAGGTCGTGGTCCTGGGAGGGAAGTGCCTGAAAACGCTACAGCGGCTACGCCAGAAGTGTTGCACGGGCGCAGCAAAAGGCGCAGTCGCCAGCGCGCCTAGCTGCTCGCCTCCCCCGTTCGCGGCTGGGCGAGTGTATCACCCGCCGGATCCCGGCGGGTAGGTTCCCACATCGAGTGCAGCTCCCCCCGGAGCACCCGTACCCAGGCGTGCAGGGCCGCGACATTTCCGGCAGCGCCGAAGGCCGCGAGCTCGAACAGCGCCGGGGCCTTGCCGCGCGTGGCCCACAGCCACCCGCCAGCGGCAATGCCCAGGCCCAGCACGACCAATGCGCCTAACCACCATGCGCCGGGCACAGCGACGGCGATGACCGCTGACGCAGCGGTCGCGGCGAGCAGCGCCCACGGGACGAGCCAGCGGCACAGCTTGTGGCTGAACAACATCCAGGAGAACAGCCCGTAGCGCGCTGGGTTGAGGAGGTGCCGCTTGTAGTACAGAGTCTCCATGCCTCGCACCATGGTGCGCACCTTACGGCGGTACTCGCGTCTGAGCGAATTGGTGCGGGGCACGAAGCACACGGCGTCCTTGACCGAAAGGGCGCGGTAACCGTGCTCGCGGGCGATGGCGGCGGCGGCGAAGTCGCGCGACAGCGCTTGGGGAACGAGCTCCATGTGCAGCGCGGCGCGTGCCGCATAGAAGCAGCCGGACGCGCCCACGATGCCGTCGACTCGGCTCTCGAGGTCGCGCACCCACATCTCGTACCCCACGTAGCGCGACTCACCGCGGTTCGCGGCGACGCCGGCGCGGGCCACGCTCACGTCGCGTCCCGAGGCGACGCCCACCGTCGGATCGGCGAATGCCGCGATCAGCGGCTTGAGCGCCTGCGGCGGAATGTGAATCGATGCGTCCATGTTGATGATGATGTCGCCGATGAGCAGCGCCCGAGCGGCGTTCTCCGCTGCGGTCTTGCCGCTGCGTTGTGGTAGGCGCAACAGCTCCACACCGCGGCCGGCGAACCCGGAGACGATCCCGTCGGTGCCGTCGGTCGAGGCGTCGGACACGACGAGGACCTGGCGGCGGTCCGGCGGATAGTCGGTCGCGAGGACGCGCTCGAGCGTGAGCCCGATTGTGGACGCCTCGTTGTACACGGGGATCGTGATGCTGACATTCGGCCACTCCGCCAGCGGCGCTGCCCGGCGTCGTGGCCGCACGACCTGGAGCAGCAGCAGCAGGCCGGGGTAGCCGATGTAGGTGTACGCGACCAGGGCCAGCGCGGCCGCGAGCAGGTCGGTCGCGAGCCGGGTCACGCCGCCCTGCCGGCCGGGCGGGGCCGGTGGACCGCCCGGTAGACCGCCTCGTAACGCTCGAGCCAGGGCTCGACCGCGAAATCGCGCTCCAGCCGTACGGTGGCCGCCCGCGCCCGCACGTCGGCCCCGGCGGGGTCCTGCAGCACCGCGGCCACCGCGGCCGCAAGCGCGTTCGGGTCCTCCGGCGCGACCAGCCAGGCCTCGGCCGGCGAGACGACGTCGGGTACACCTCCCACCGCGGTGGCGACGATCGGCACCCGGCTGGCCATGGCCTCGAACAGGGCGATCGGGGTGCCCTCCGTGCGTGAGCTCAACACGAACACGTCGAACGCTCGGTAGACGGACTCGGCCCCCCGCACGCTGCCATGCCAGTGTACCCGGCCCGTGAGACCGAGCGCCGCGGCCCGCGCCTCGAGCGCGGGCCGGGCCGGCCCGTCGCCCAGCACGCATGCGGTCCACGGCTGGTGCCGCATCCGGCCGAGCGCTTCCAGGAAGACATCGGGCCCTTTCTCTTCGCTCAGCCGCCCGACCCACCCGATGCGGAGCGCCCCGTTGCCGTCCCGGCCCTCTCCCAGCGCCCGGCGAGCCGCGCCACGATCCAGCAGCGGCTCGGACCCCGCCCACGCATTGCGAATGAGGTGGACCCGATCGCGCGGCACGCCGTCCTGGGTGAGCGCGTCGGCCAGCGGTCGGGACACCGCGACCACGGCGTCGAAACGGCGTAACGCGCGGCGCTGCAGTCGCTCGTACAGGCGGTTGCGCCAGCTCCCGCCGGTGTAGCCGTGGACCGTCGTCACCACCGGAATGCCGAGCCGGCGCGCCGCGCCGGCGTCCAAGACATCGGGCCGATACCCGTGGGTGTGGACCACGTCGGGTTGGAGCCGCGCGCACAACCGTGCGATCGCCCTCCGCTCGCCCCAGTACTCGTGCGGGCCCACACGCACCAGCCGCACCTCCACTCCGCACTCCCGTAAAGAGCGCAAGAACTCCAGGTCGTCGTCCTCGACCGTGGTCACAGCGGCGACGTGCAGCGTATGGCCGCGGTCCCGATGCCCGGCGGCGAGCGCGTGCACCACGCGCTCCAGGCCGCCGATCACACCGGGCGAGACGACGTGCAGGATCACCATGGGTCGATCACTCACGCCCACCCCGACTGCACGAACCGCGCCCGCACCGCGCTCCACGCTTCCTGCGCGAGGACGTGGCGCGACCACCGCGCCTGTCGCAGCACGCAGCGCACCAGCCGGACCCGCTCGGCCGCCCCGACCGGGGCCCGCTGCACCGCGCGACCCAGCTCCCACAAGTGTCGCCACTGGCGCATCGCGACCCGCCGCTTGGTGGTCGGGTCGTAGAACCGTTGCCGCTCCGCGCCCCTCATGCTGCTCGACGCGGCCGAATGCATCCGCCGAAAAAACAGCCGCTCGGGAATCTCCCAGAAGGTGCCGTACAGGGAGAGCTCCGCGAGCAGCACGTTGTCGGAATCGAGGTAGAGCCCGAGCGGCCGGACGCGCTTCAGCACCGCAGCACGCATCAGGCCGTACTGGGCGTTGCACAGCACCATGTCGCGCAGCAGCTGGGCGAAGCGCTCGCTGGGGCGGGGGGATCGCAGGTCGAGGCGGTCCTCGTAGTCGCGGAGCACGCGCCCGTCTTCGTCGATCAGCGTCGTCTTCGGATACGCCAGGACGACGGATGGCTCGCGGTCGAGCACCTCCACGCAGCGCGCGACGGACTGCGGCGCGGCCAGGTCATCGCTCGGGAACCAGCGAAAGTATTCCCCGCGCGACAGCTCGAACGCATGGTTGTAGTTCCTCGGGGGACCGAGATTGCGCTCCTGGCGGACGTAGCGGACCCGAGCGTCCCGCCCCGCGTAGGCGCGCGCGATCGCCTCGGTCCCGTCGGTTGAGGCGTTGTCACAGATGATGAGCTCGAAGTCGCCGAAGGTCTGCGCCAGCAGCGAGTCCAGGGTCGCGCCGAGGTAGCGCTCGCCGTTATAGACCGGGACCCCGATACTCACCCGCGGCGACATCTCAGGCCTCGAGCGCGAGCTTGTGCCCGTAGAACGCTTCGGCGTAGCCGTCCGGCGCCCCGCATTCCACGCCACGCAGCCGCATCAGCCCACGGAACGTGTCCTCCGTGAACCAGGGCTTCGCGCTCTGGGACTGGAACACCGACAACAGGTGGCGGGTCTTCAAGCGCCACGTGGCGTCGTCCAAGGGGACGTAACAGTTGGGCGATCCGAGGTCGCCGTCGTACTTCGGCACCTCGTATTCCAGGATGAGGTGACGGCGAAACGTATTCCACGTGAGCTCCGAGACGACGCGATGGTCCTGGTGCCGGTCGCCACGGAAATGCGTGAAGATCACGTCGGGGGAGCACGTCTGCTTGAGCTCTTCGAAGTACTGCTTGATGTCCGCGCCGACGTACGGAAAGAAACCATCGCGGAACTGCTTCACCACCACGGTGCGCGCGGCGGCCTCCTGGAGAAAGCGGCAGGCGCCGTCTTGGGCCTCGCGCTCCCGCTCCGGGTCGGCGCTGAGCACGACCCAATGGACCTCGACGGGGCGCCCCGCGGCGAGCTGGAGCACCGTCCCGCCGCAGCCGATTTCGATGTCGTCCGAGTGCGCGCCCAGGCAGAGCACCCGCAGCGACGCGTCGCCGGTGCTCCCGAGACGCAGCCCCAACATCAGTGTGAGCGGGCCGCGCGACGGCGGCCGCTCGCCGGCCGGAGCGGCAGGGGGGGGGCGGTGCCTGGCGCGTCTGCGGCCGGCGTACGCTTCCAGACCTCCCACGGCGCGTCGCCCCGCGCGTACATGTCGTCCAGGCGCTGCTTGTCCTTGAACGTGTCCATGGATACCCAGAACCCGTCGTAGCGGTAGGCGAGGAGCTGGTTCTCAGCCATGAGCCGTTGGAACGCGTTCATCACGAGGTCTCCACCGTCTCGCAAATAGTCGAAGATCTCGGTCTTGAGGATGAAGTAGCCGCCGTTGATACGGAGGCCCGTCTGCCCGATGTCCTGGATGCTGGTCACCTGGCCGCCGTTGCGCGACGTGACGAAGTGGTAGCTCAGCTGCGGCGGCACGCACAAGAAGCTCGCGATGTGGTCGTGGCGCCGGAAATGCTCGAGCTGCGCGGGCAACGGCAGGTCCGACAGCCCGTCGCTGTAGTTGGCAAAGAACTCACCTTGCCCCGCGAGGTGGCGCTCCACCGCCAACAGCCGCTGGCCGATACTCGCGTTCGCTCCCGTGTCCACGAACGTGATGCGCCAGTCGCCAATGTCGCTCCGCAGCAGCTCGACCTTGCGCCCTCCCTCCGACAGCACGAAGTCGTTGGAGTCGCACTCGTCGTAGTTGCGGAAATAGTTCTTGATGACGTCGCCGCGGTACCCCAGACACAAGACGAAGTCCTTGTATCCGAAGTGCGCGTAGTACTTCATCACGTGCCACAAGATGGGACGGTAACCGATGGGCACGATCGGCTTCGGGACATGCTCGTCGTAGTCCCGGAGCCGTGTCCCCAACCCACCGCAGAACAGAACGACCTTCATAGGTGCGCGCGTTGTTGGTTTGGGTACAGCCAGGGCGGTGCATTTCTCATACCGAATCCCCCGTCCGGGGGGGCGACTCCGGAGTCGGCCGGTGTGGCGCGGGTGCCACACTCGATAACGCGCGCGCCTGGCTCTCCCACGTCGGTCAGCCCGCGCTCAGCGCGCGCTCGGCGGCACGCTCGCCGCTCTTGAACGCCTCATCGGTCCAGAGGTAGCCCCACTCGCCATAGCGGCCGCACGCCAGGATGCCCAGTTCTTCCAGATAGCCGTGCACCGTCGCCAGGGCCGCGGGGCGCTCGAGGTCGAAGATCACGTTGGCGTAGGGAATCAGCATCGAGTGCTGGAACACTATTTGATCATCGTCGCGCAGCACACCCACGCGCTTGAGATCGGCGATGACGGGTGCGACGCACTCGTCGGGCTGGCGGTCCAGCGGACGGTATTTCGGCGAGTAGTAGCACTCGACCTGCAAGGCCCCGCACCCGGGAGGCACGTTGTTGGGCGACTGGAGGTGCGGCGTGTTCAACCGCGTGAAGAACAGGTCGCGGTCGTAGAAGTACGTCCAGTGCGCGTCGATCAGGTCCGGCCGATTCACGCCGAGGGTCACGATGACGACCGTGGTGCAGGCGAGCCGCGCGGCGGCCTCCCGCACGTCCGCCGGCGCGCCGGCGATCAGCGGGATGAGCTCGGGGAGCGGCATCGATGAGATCAGCCGGTCGTAGTGCGCCCTGGCGCCGTTCTTGAACCGCAGCTCCCGCGTCCGAGGATCGATGGCCACGACCTCGTGCTGGAGCCGCAGATCCATGCGCTCAGCCCACGGCCGCAAGTACGACGCGAATCCACCGCGCGAGGGGTACCGGAAGTGGCTGATGTAGTGCACGTCCGGCGTCGTGGGCGAGAGCGCCCCCCGCAATACCTCCTCGAGCGACGGCTGGTACAGCCGCGGCCCGATCCACTCCGTCGTCATGTTGTCGGCGGTCGTCGTATGGTACTTGAGGCCGTACTCCATCGGGAACGTCTCGGCGAACGTGCGGCCGAATGTCGCGACCAGCCAATCGCGGTAGGTGCGGATATCCCCGTTCTCGCGGTACCGCGCCTCGATGAAGTCGTGCAGCACTTTGGCCACCAGGTCGGGCGGCAGTCCATAGAGGTTGCACTGCGCCGGATGCTTGATCCAGTGGCCATTCCAGTAGTTGTTGACCCGGGTATGGAGGGTCTGGTAATCGTTGCGCACGTTCTCCGCCAGCATCCGTTGGATGCGCTCGTCCTTGGTGAAGGAAACGTGCCCGCCTTCGTCGAACACGAAGCCGGAATCGAAGCAATAGGAGGACGTGTGCCCGCCGTAGTGGTCGCGCCGCTCGTACACGATGCCGCGCGCCCCCCCCCCCGCGGCGCGCAGGTGGTGCGCGGCGCCGAACCCGGCCATGCCCGCACCGAGGATCGCGATCTCGGTCATGTCGGGCTCCCCGCGGCGACCTGCAGCTCGGACTGCCACCACGCGATGGTGGCGTCGAGCCCACGATCGAGGTCGTACCGAGGCCGCCACTTGAGCTCCGCCGCGAGACGCGTCACGTCCGCGACGACGAGCGGCGAGTCGTGGGGATGGCTCGGCACCGCGCCGAACTGCACCAGCGGCGCCTGGTCGAGCTTCCGCGCGATGCACGAGACGATGTCGCGCAGCGTGACGGGCACGCCCGAACCGATGTTGATCGGCCCGCGCACCTCGCTGTGCAGCAGCGCCACCAACGCGTCGGCCACATCCTCCACGTGGAGGTAGTCCCGGATCTGGCGTCCATGGGAGCAGCGCGCCGGCTCACCCAGCAGCAGCGAGCGAATCACCGAGGAGACGAGCCGCTTGGGATGCTCGCGCGGCCCGTACAAGAAGAAGATGCGCGCCCACGCCTGGCTCAACCCGCTCGCCGCGGCGAAGCCGTCGAGCAGCTGCGCCAATGCCAGCTTGCAGGCCCCATAATAGGTCGCCGGCACGGTCGGCGTCACCGCCTCGGCACAGTAGCCGTACCGCCAATCGTATTCGTAGCTCGAGCCCGCCATCACGACCCGGCTCCCGCCGTGCTCGTGGAAGCGGCGCAGCAGCTCCAAGCTCGCCTGCACCCACCGGAGGTTCTCGCCCGCCGGTACCGCACCGCCGGGCACGACCGACCACGCGAGATGCAGCAGATGCGTAGGCCGCACGCTCTCGAGCAGCCGCGCGGTTTGCCCCGCATCCATCAGGTCGGCGTGATGCCACTCCACGGCGTCTCGCTGCTCGTGGCCGCCGGACGCGGGGCGACCGGCTGGCGCCAGCGCTCGGGAGGAGACCGCATGCACCTGGTATCCTCGCTCGAGCAGGCGTGGGAGACAGCCCAGGCCGATGAACCCCGTCGCGCCGGTTACCAGTACCCGGTTCAAGCGACCCTGCCCAGCAGCGTGAACGCCCGATCGTACTGGGTGTCGAGCGCCGCGCGGAGGGCCGGCAGCTTCGGCCGCACCGCCGCAACGATCTCGGCGCTGTGCCGCTCCAGCGCGAGAAAGCGTTCCTGTAGGCCTGCGAGCGTCAGCTGGTCGATTGCGATGGCATACGCGCCCTGGCCCATATCCCGCATCAGCTCGAGCGACTTGCGCTGGTATGCGATGCTGACCACCGGCTTGAGGCGCATCATGGCGAACAGCGTGCCGTGGTAGCGCGTGGCCACGACCAGGTCGAGCGAATCGAGCGCCGCGACCAGTTCGTCGAACGAGCCGATGCGCCGTGCGATCACCCGGCCTTCGCCCGACGCCTGCGGCTCCGCTCGCATCAGCGCGCGGACTCGGTCGATGACCCCGTGGTCCCAGAACAGCTGCGTCGCGAAGAACCGCACCGTGTACTCCCGCTCGACCAGCCAATCGGCGAACGCCGCGAGCGTCTGGACGTACGCGCCGAACACGTGGGGATCGCTCTCCGGGTAATACCGCTCGTCGAAGAACGGCATCGGGTTGATTCCCACGACCCGGCGCCGCCCGAGCGGCGACGCCGCAGGCGGAGTGGGAGCGGCCACGTCCAGACTGAACACCAAATCGGGGACCACCGAGTGCGGCCCCGGCACCCCAAGCGCCACGACACAGCGCCGCGAGTCGTCATCGCGGTACGAACGGTAGTCCGCCAGCCGCACGGTCTGCTTGACGAAGAACTTGCCGACGCGCGTCCGCAGCGGCCCCGCACCGAGGCTCAAGAGCGCGAGCTTGGTCCCGGTGGCGTGGGCGAGCAACGCCCATTTGAACAGCGTGAAGGGGATTCCCCAGGGACCTTCCCAGTAGTCGTTCAACTGTCCCGAGCCGGCGACCAACAGCAGGTCCGTGCCGCGCAGGTTGCGATAGGCGCGCACGAGGAAGCCGAGCTCCGCCGGCACACCCAGCACGACGCGGCCAATGCGCCGCGCCCCACGGACGAGCGGGCGAACCAGTGGCACGCGCTTCAGCAGGGACCCGAGCCGCTCCCACGCGCCCGCGGCACTGTCACCGCTGGGAGCCGGCGCCGCGCGTCCGTTCGTGCGGTGAATGGGGAAGGCCGCAATGCCATGACGCTCGCGTGTGTCGCCGGGCCGTCTGGTGAACCCGATCACCTCCGCGTCCGGATAGCGTCGGCGTACGTTCTGGATCACGGCACCAAGCAGGGCCTCGTCACCGAGATTTTGGTTCCCGACATGCCCGAAGACGCCGATCCTCACGGTCGCTTTTGGGCCACGGCGATCAAGGTGTACCCGAGCCCGGCCCACTCCTTGAGTCGCTCCAGGACGCGCGGTGGGATCACCCACCCGAGCACCGCGTTGAGTTTGTGGGAGTTCACGAACCGGAGAAAGCCGTGGTCGCCGAGCGGCATGATGCTGGTCGTGCGCAGCACCCGGAACCTGCCGTCCAGCATCCGTTTGAACTCCCCACGCGTCGGATAGAACTTGATGTGGGAATGCGGATCGGGCCCGCGCTCGGGCCACCGGTCCATGACCACGCGGTTGGCGGCGGTAATGATGAGGTAGCCGTTTGGTTTGAGGACGCGCGCGATGATGTCGAGATAGGCGGCGGGATCCTCCACGTGCGGCACCACCTCCTGTGACACGACCACATCGAAGTGCCCGGCCGGGAAGGTGGTCTCGTACAGGTTGCCGGCGATGAACGGCACGTGCGGGTACGTCGCCTCCGCAATCGCGATGGCCGCGGGAGAGAGGTCGATTCCGGTCGCCCGGCCGACGTGGCACAGTCGCTCGGTGAACCACCCCGTGCCGCACCCGAAGTCGAGAATCGTGGGGTTGTCGAGACGGAGCGTCTGCAAGATCGCGAGGACGGTCTCCCCCCGCCGCGTCTGGAAGTAATTCGGCTGGCGCTGACGATCCCACCGAGCGTCCCAATAGTCCCGCTGCTCGGTGAGCGACGGCAGCGGCTCGGTCGCCGCACCCTTAAGCCCCGGGGCCATCCAGCGCACTCCTTTCGGTCACAGACGTACAGCAATGGGGGCGTCGGCGCTCGCTGACCGCCAGCGCAGCGTCGCGTCCACCCGCCCCTCCCGCTGGAGCTTCTGGATCTGCTTGATTCGCAAGTAGCGTGCCCCTAGGAACTCGTCGCGCGTTAGACCGTACCGTCCAAACGCGGCCCGCAACTCCTCGATCCCGCGTCGCACCGTCCACTGCGGCGTGAATTGCGGCAGCGTGCGCGCGAGCTTGCTGCAATCCACTCGATAGCACCGGGAATCCGGTTGACCACCCGGGGCGTACTGCACCGTACACTCGGGAAGTGCGGCGTGGACCAGCTCGGCCAACTCCGAGATGCGGTAGTTCTCTTCCGTTCTCCCGACGTTGAACGCCTCGTTATGCACGAGCTGCCGCGGCGCATGCAGCACCGCGAGGAACGCCCGGCCGATGTCTTGGACATGTACCAGCGGTCGCCACGGGGTCCCGTCGCTCTGGATCACGATCTCACCCGTGGTCGCGGCGAACCCGACCAGGTTGTTGACCACCAGATCGACGCGCAACCGCGGTGAGACGCCATACGCCGTCGCGTTGCGAAGGAACGTTGGGCTGAAACCGTCGTCGGCGAGCTGCGAGACGTCCCGCTCGGTGCGAACCTTGGACTCGCCATACGGTGTGACCGGATTGAACGCGGCGTCCTCGCGCAGCATCGCGTCCCCCGCCACACCGTACAAACTGCACGAGGAAGCAAACAGAAACCGTGCGACTCCCGCCCGTTTGGCCAGCTCGGCGAGCCGCACGGAGGCGCGGTGGTTGATGGCATAGGTGCAGTCGGGGTTTATGTCACCCAGCGGGTCGTTCGACAGGGCGGCGAGATGAATGACCGCGTCGAAGCCTCGAAGGTCCGACCCCTCGACGTCGCGGACGTCGATCCGCAACGTGGGCGCGTCGGGGGGAACCTCCCCAAACGTGCAGGCGCCGAACAGCTCGCTGTCGAGGCCGGTGACGTCGACGTCCGCGGCCTGGAGCATGGGCACCAGTACCGAGCCGATATAGCCCTTATGACCCGTGACCAGCACTTTCATCGCGATGTCTCGCTCACGAAGTGTCCTCTGGTGACCCCGGCCCCGGCTGTGCAAGAGACATGCACCGAGGCACCAGGCGTAAGATGCTCAGTCCGAACGAGTTGGCCCATTGCGCCACGTTGAAGCCAGGCGCCGCTGCGCGGCCGGCTGTGGCGCGCGCGCGACGACCGGTGCCCCGACGCGCCGCGCGTCACCTCGGCACGGCGCCATGCGGCATCGACTGGAGCACTCGAGCCGCCACCGTGCGACCGATGCTGAGGGACGCGGTGGCGGCCGGCGAGGGAGCATTGAGCACGTGCACTGCGTCGTCAGTCTGCAGTACGCAGAAGTCGTCGAGCAGCCTGCCGGCTCGGTCCACCGCCTGCGCGCGAACGCCGCTCCGGCTTCTGACGAGATCGGCCGGTTTCAGGTCGGGAACGAGCTGCCGCAGGGCGGCGACGGACTGGCGCTTGCTCAGGGAGCGTCGCCACTCCACCCAACCGCTGTGCCAGTGGCGCCGTGCCATCGCCCAAAACCCCGGGAACGAGACGACGCCAGCCAGATCCCGCACGGACAGGCTCCAGCGAGCGTACCCTTCGCGCTTCAGCGCCAGTACCGCGTTGGGGCCCGCCTCGACACGCTCATCGACGGTGCGCGTCAAGTGGACTCCGAGAAACGGCAGCGCCGGATCAGGAACGGGATAGATCATGTGCTGCACCAGGTGCCGCCGTTCCGGCACGAGCTCATAGTACTCGCCGCGGAACGGAATGATCTCGATCCCGGGGTCGACGCCGCACAGGCGCGCCACGCGATCCGCCTGCAGGCCGGCGCAGTTCACCAGACGTGCCGCGCGCACTGCGCCACGAGTCGTCTCGATGACGAGTTGACCGGGCTCGCGTCGTAGGGCGGTGACTCGAGCGCCGGTCCAAACTTCTCCTCCGCCAGCCTGAACGCGCCGGGCGTACGCCTTGGTCACAGCGGCGAAGTCGACGACTCCGGTCTCCTCGACCCACAGTCCAGCAAGGCCCGCCACCGCCGGCTCGAGCGCGCGCAACGCCCCACCTTCGACGCGGCGCAGGCCGGAGAGTCCGTTGGCCCGTCCGCGCCGCTCGAGCTCGTCCAAGGTCGGCAGCTCGTCGGCCCTCGTCGCGACCACCAGCTTGCCACACCGTCGGTACGGCAGCCGCTCCGCGATACAGAACTGGTACAGCGCCTCGCGGCCTTCCCGGCAGGTCTGCGCTTTGAGCGACCCCGGCTTGTAGTACAGGCCAGAGTGGATCACGCCGCTGTTATGGCCGCTCTGGTGCGCCGCGATCGTGTCCTCCGCTTCGAGGACCACGAGGGAGCGCCCATCCGCCTCCACGAGGGCCAGCGCAGTCGCCATGCCGACGATACCGCCGCCGATCACCGCGACGTCGTATCTTGCTGTCATCGATCGACCCGGATCAGGGGCGTGAGGGGCGGGCCACCCGGTCGGGATAATCCGGCCACGAGCGGTCCGCATCCGAGATGCTCGTCACGGCGAGTGGCCAACGGATCCCGAATGCCGGGTCGTCATAGCGCACCCCCCGAGCACTCTCGGGCGCGTAGAACTGCGACGTCTGGTAGCACATCTCCGTGTCGTCGACCAACGTTTGATACCCTTGGGCGCAGCCCTCGGGGACGTACAGCATCCGATGATTGTCGGCCGTCAGCTCGATGCCGAACCACCGGTGGTAGGTCGGCGAATCGGGCCGCAGATCGACTATCACGTCATGCATAGCGCCTTGCGTACACCGGACCGTCTTCGCCTCCTGCGACGGCGCGAGCTGGTAGTGCAATCCGCGGATCGTGCCTCGCTTGGTCGAGCGGCCCACGTTGATCTGGGCGACGCGGGAGTTGAGCCCATGGGCGGCGAACTCACGCTCGCACCACAGGCGCGCGAAGAAGCCACGGTCGTCTTCGCGTCGGTCCAGCTCGATGACGTACGCTCCCGGGAGCTCGGTGGCTGTGAAGATCACGAGCTGCGTCCGCGCAGCCAGGCCGCCGTCTCCGTCCAAAACGGCTGGGGATCCGCCGAGTCCCAGACTTCGATCCGATCTGCGGGACGCCAGAAGTGAACGAACTCCCACAGCGTCCGCAGCAGGGATGGGGCGTCGGGTTCGAGGTGAAGGGTGGCCCTGGAGTGGCGCAGCCTCGCGACCAGGTGGTCCACGTCACCCCATAGCCAGCGGCTGCGCACCCCAATGCGGTACCCGTCCACCGGCGCCGCCGGCTGGCCCAGCGCAACGCGCACCAGCAGCTCGGGAAAATTGACGCCGGCGTCGATGGCCAGCTGCAGCGATCCCCACAAGCGTCCGTTTACCTCCATGAGATACGCCCGTCCGGTGCGGGCACAGCGCTTGAACTCGACCATGGCGACTCCCTGCCACGCCACGTCTCCGAGCAGTCGCTCCGCGAGCTCGAGGACGTCGGGTGCGAGCGGCACGCTCTCGCGGTACGTGCTCACCCCGCCTGAGGGGGGCTTTTCGCGCAGCCGGCGGTGGGCGAAGGCGGCGATGCGACGACCGCGATCCAGCAGCAGAAAGATCCCCTCACCCGTTCCCACGATCCGCTCCTGGACGAGGAGCGGATAGGGGGCGCCCACGGACGCCGCGTCGAGCGCTGTCGAGCTCTCAACGTAGCGCGTGCCGAACCCGGACGCCCTCCCCGCGCTCGCCCCAACCGAGCTGGGCGGCTTCAGCACACACGGATAGCCAACTTGCGTCGCGGCGGCGGACAGTTCGGACGGCGACGCCGCCACAGCCGACCGGGGAACCGGGCACCCCAGCCTCGCCGCGCGCGCGAGCAGGGCCGCCTTGTCCGACACAGCCTCGTACGCCTCCAGGGTGGGGCCCGCGACGACCGCGCGCCCCATCCCCGAGCCACCACACCGCAGCACGGCGCTCATCGCGGCATCGGTGACCGGAAGCACCACGTCCGCGTCCCAGGCATTCGCCAGCTCTCGCAGGCGCCCCACCACCTGTCCCGGCTGCTCGGCCAGGAGAGGGGTGGGGGGCACCACCGCGCTGCCGGCAGCGAAGCGCGACACCGACGCGAGCGAGGGCAGGCGGGGCGCGGACACATAGACCGTATGCCCGGCGCGCCCCAGCGCCCGGACGGCCGCCAACGCCGCCCGGCTTTCGCCGTCCGTCACCAGCACTCGTACCATGCCGCGACACTCCCGCGCAAGCCGCGTACCTGCCGCGAGCTTAGCCTACCAGCGGACACGGTGCGACCAGTGTTGCAGGCACGCCACACACGGCGGCACCTCCCTTTTTCGACGTGGCGTGCCGGGTCACACGCGCGCGGCAGGCATCTTGCTAGCCTTACCCAAGGACCATCACCGAGGCGCGAGACTAACTCATGTGCGGCATCGTCGGCATCGTGCACCGCGAACGGGATCGTCCCGTTGCCCCCGAGACACTCCGCCGTATGTGTGCGGCCATCCGCCACCGGGGGCCCGACGACGAGGGGCTGTTCGTCGACGGTGGCGTCGGCCTCGGGATGCGACGTCTCAGCATTATCGATTTGAGCGGTGGCCGACAGCCGATCTTCAACGAAGACGGGTCCAAGGTCATCGTCTTCAACGGCGAGATCTACAATTATCAGGAGCTCCGCCGGGAGCTCGTCGCCCGCGGCCATGTATTCCGCTCGAACGGGGACACGGAAACCGTGCTGCACCTCTACGAGGAGATGGGACCGGACTGCGTCACGCGGCTGCGGGGGATGTTCGCGTTCGCGATCTGGGACGCTCACGCCGGGACGTTGTTCCTCGCCCGGGACCGATTCGGGATCAAGCCGCTCTACGTGGTGACTGCCGCGTGGGGGCTCGCTTTCGCCTCCGAGCTGAAGGCGCTGGCTGTCGCGGGGCTCACGTCGCGGGCGCTCGACTGGGAAGCGCTCGACATGTTTTTCCAGCTAGGCTACATCCCTGCTCCGGCGTCGCCGTTTCTCGACGTGCGCAAACTCGAGCCGGGACACACCCTGACCTGGCGCGGCGGCGACGACGTGCGGATCCGACAGTACTGGGATCTGCCGAGTGAGACGGCGACCGATGCAGCGGACATCGAGGAGCAAGTGCGGCAGTGGCTCGACGAATCGGTCACGGCCCACCTGGTCAGCGATGTGCCCGTCGCCGCCTTCCTGAGCGGTGGACTCGATTCATCCGCCGTCGTCTCCAGCATGGCGCTCGTCGGAGAGACGCCCCACGCCTTTACGGCGCGCTACTTCGGCTCGGGCGCGGACGACGCCGACGAGACCGGACTTGCCCGCGAGCTCGCGGCGCGGTACCGGGCGGAGCTCCGCCTCATCGACATCCGGCCGGAGCTGGGCGACATCTTCGAGCCGATCGCTTGGGCGCTGGACGAGCCGCACGCAGACGACTCGGCCATCCCCACGTGGCTGTTGTCGCGTGCGGTGGGCGCCGACTACAAAGTGGCCCTCACGGGAATCGGGGGCGACGAGCTATTCGCCGGCTACCGGCGACACGTCGGGATGCTCGCGGGCGAGTTGTACGGCCGGCTGCCGCTGACGCTGCAGCGCGCGCTCAGCGCGACCGCCGGTCTGCTGCGAGAGCCGCGCGGCGCGACGCTCGGCGTCGACCGGCTCAAGCGCTTTGTCCGTCCGGGCGGCGAGTCGGCGCCGGGGCGGTTCGTCGGATACTTGAGCCGCGTGCCCGACGGGGACCGAGGGCGGCTCTACACCTCCAGCCTCCGCGACCGCATTGCCGGCAGCGCCGCGCGCACGCACTTTGCCGAACTGTATCGACGGGGTGGCGCGCCCGAGGGGCTCCGTGCCGGCCTGTACTTGGACTACAAGACCTTCCTCCCCGACGACATCCTGGCGCTGAGCGACCGTCTCGCCATGGCTCATTCGCTGGAGATCCGGGTGCCGTTCGTGGATCATGTCTTCGTGGAGCAGGCGTTCGTCGTGCCGGATCGGGTCAAGGTCGGCCTGTGGCAGAACAAGCGACTTCTCAAGCGCGCCTTGCGGCCTCGGCTCCCAGCCGGACACTTTCACGCGCCGAAACGCGGCTTCGTCGGGCCGACGTCGGCGTGGCTGCGCAACGAGCTTCGGCCCATGGTCGTGGACGAGCTGTCGGACCAGCGCCTGCGGCGACTGGGCTACTTCGACGCGAGCGCCGTGGACCGGCTCCTGGGCGAGCACCTCACTCGCCGGCACAACCGCGAAGGGATCCTCTGGGCACTGCTCTGCTTCTCGACGTGGCATCGGCTGTATGCGGAAGGAGTGACGGTCCCGCCCTATGACCGCGCGGCGCCGGCCATGATCGCCTGCGAGTCGGCACCTTGACGACTGAGACTCCGCGGCCCGCCACCCC
>Ga0209376_1000992_pt1 | contig 30311 bp, 27 predicted proteins | sample GraSoiAngelo_134_FD_185891 | JGI IMG/M metagenome (GOLD analysis project Ga0209376, IMG submission 185891) | Grasslands soil microbial communities from the Angelo Coastal Reserve, California, USA - 14_0929_05_30cm (SPAdes) (version 2) | ecosystem: Environmental > Terrestrial > Soil > Grasslands ... | reverse complement strand
TTTTCTGCTTAAGTGACGGTTCTCGCAGCGCCGATCCTAGGTGCAACTAAAAGGCTGGGTAGCTCAGTTGGCAGAGCAGCGGACTGAAAATCCGCGTGTCGGCGGTTCGATTCCGCCCCCAGCCACATTTTGATTTTATTGCAGAAACTGCCCGACTTGTTCATCCTCTGCCCATGACTGAAACGCAAGCGCCGCCTCCCTTGCCAAAATCGCAGCCTTCGTTTGGGCAGCGGCACAGCACCATCATCAAATTACTGGGAGTCGGCGCGCTTGTATTGGTGTTGCTGATCCCTCTGGCAATGATCACCGGCGTGTTGAGCGAGCGATTGCGGCGACGGAATGAGGCGGTGACCGATATCACCTCGTCGTGGGGCAGAGAACAGAACGTGATCGGGCCGGTGCTGGGGATTCCGTATCAATACAAGGCGAAAGTAGTGAAGGAGGTTGCAGCGCCTGACGGAAAAATGGAGCGACGCGAGGTGGAGGAAACCGCAATCGCCAACGCATATTTCCTGCCCGACACACTGAATGTTTCCGGCAATGTTCAGACGCAGAAATTGCATCGCGGGATTTACGATGCTGTTGTGTATCGTGCGCAAACGGTTCTTTCCGGCAAGTTTGTGCCGCCCGATTTTGGCCCACTCAAAATCGATTTGAAAGACGTGCAATGGAAAGATGCTTTTGTCACGATTGCGATCAACGATTTGCGCGGGACGCGTGAGGCAATTGCGCTCGATTGGGGCGGAGCCAAGCATCCGATGCTGCCAGGGTCACAGGTTCCGGGTTATACGACGGGCGGGACCGCATCGCTCGGCACCGACCAGCCGATTGCGACTGAGGTTCAGTTTTCCATTCCGCTGGATTTCAATGGCAGCGAGGGAGTTTTCTTCGCGCCCTTCGGCGTGCAAAACGAAGCGACGTTGAAGTCAAACTCGCCGGATGTGGGATTTCGCGGCGCGTTTCTTCCAGCGGAGCGATCACTACGTCCAGATGGATTCGATGCGACATGGAAAGTTTCGTATTACGGACGCAGTTATCCGCAAGCGTGGACGAGCCGCAGTGGCAACGAGCGCTTCAACACATCTTCAGTTTCTGAGTCGCTTTTCGGCGCGCAATTTCTCTCGATTCTGGACGCGTATCGCTACGTCGAGCGCTCAATCAAATACGGTGTGCTCTTTCTTGTACTGGTTTTCACGACTTTTTTTCTTTTTGAAGTCACTGCGCGCCAAAAGATTCATCCATTTCAATATCTGATGGTCGGCGCAGCGCTGTGTTTGTTTTATCTATTACTGTTGTCGATTTCAGAATTTATCGGATTCGGTTGGGCCTATTTGATCGCGGCTGTAGCCTCGACGCTGCTAATCACATGGTACTGCCGGTTTTTCCTCGGCGGCGGCGTGCGCACGTTGATGATCGGCGCGGGACTGACGGGCATTTACACATTTCTCTACATCACGTTGCGGCAACAGGATTACGCGCTACTCATGGGCGCAATCGCACTCTTCATCGTGCTGGCAATCGTGATGTACGTGACGCGCAAGGTAGATTGGTACGCACGCGACGTTAGCTAAGGTCGCGCCTGTGACGATTTCGTTTCGCGGAGGATTCTATGGCGGGCTGGCCGTGGCGCTTTGCATCGGGCTGTACCTCATCTGGCTCTGGCGGCCTGAGCATCAGGTCCGGCTACACGCGAAAAATTTCTTTCATGCGATCGAACACCACGATTGGATGGCCGCGGCCGATTTCCTTGGCAACGATTATCAGGATCAGTGGGGCGACGATAAGACGCGTCTTCTCGAGCGCATGCGGGAAGGTTTCCGATGGGTCCGCGGATCTAGGATCCTTGCGCCCAACCCCGTCGTGCACGTTGAACGGTGGCGCGCCGTGTGGTTAGGCAAGATTACAGTCTATAGCATCGACGACGGCGTGATGGAATTGCTCGACGAACGCGTTAACAAATTGCCTACACCCTTCGAGCTAGAGTGGCATCACTTATCGTGGAAGCCGTGGGATTGGAAGCTCGTCCGAGTGAGCAACGCGTCATTTGAGATTCCGGCCGATCTCTATTGACTCCGAAGACTCTCAGGAGTTGAAAGTTTGGCGCCGGTTTCAATCAGCAACGTCCGCGTTTCGCGTTGAGCGTTCGACGTTCGGCGCTCGTAGAGCGCCGCTACAATTCATTTGCCTTGGGCTTGGCGCAACTGGGTCTTGGCAGAATCCACCTCGCGCTCCGGTTGCTGGCACAGCAGAATGGCCCGGAGCTTGTCGCCTTGATAATAACGGGCAACAAACTTTTTCTTCGCGTACGTGCCATCAAGCCCGACACGCATCGGCAGCACACTGAAATCCCCGACAAAATCCATGCGCAAATCGAACATCTCCGTCCAAAAGTACGGGACTTGCTCGTAACGGATCCGCTTTTTGCCAGTCATGTTCGCGCCCGCGATCAGGCCTTGGCTACGGGCGTTTTCCCAATGCGTCTGACGCCGCACGCCCCCCATGATCCTATCCGGATAAAACGCGAGATCGCCCACAGCATAAATTCCTTTTTCTTCCGTCTCGAGATATTCGGTGACCGGCGACCCGTGCGGCCCGGACAGCGGCGTGTTGCGGACAAGATCGAGATTCGGTTCCGCGCCGCAGGCGACCACAGCGAGGCCGACCGGGAATCGGTTGCCGCTTTTTGTCTGGATATTGCGCAGAACTGTTTTGCCTTCGAAGCCGTTGAGGCTTTCTCCCATGGAAAGGACCACTCCATGTTTGGCAAAGTAATCGGTGAGCCACGTGCCGGTTTCAGGGTCCAGATAGCGGTTCAACAGAAACGGATCGCGATGCATCAGACCAACCTTGTGTTTCATCAATCGCAAACTCGCTGCCGCCTCGCATGCAAGTAATCCGCCGCCCACGACCATGATGCCTCGCTCCAGGTTGGCCATCTCTCTTAAAGCGAGCGCATCGCGGATCGTCCGCAGATAGATCACGTTGCCGAGATTGGTTCCCGCCACTGGAGGCCGCACCGGCCGGCTGCCCATTGCCAGGCATGCTTTGTTGAACTCGATGCTTTCGCCATTGGCAAGCACGGCCAGACGCCGCTCGATATTGAACTGTGTTACGAGTGTGCCAAAGCGCGTCTCGATCTTATGAGCTCGAAACCAGCGTTCGTCGGGTTCCTGTAGTTTTTTGAGATTAGGCTCTTTTTCGCGCAAAAAGCTCTTCGAAAGGATCCAGCGTTTGTAAGGCGGAAAAACTTCAGCGCCGACCAGCGTGACGGACCCGCGCTTGTCGTATTTGCGAATTCCTTCGCATGCGCTCGCTCCGCCAATGCTGGCACCAACGATGAGATAATCGCGCCGAATCATATGTAAAAATCCGACCATAATTTCCCCGCTGCCGCACCGACAAGATAAATCGTCAAGAACATGAAAATGCAGTACTGTGAGGCCCGTTGTCAGTTCGGCTGGATCCAGTGGATGGAATGTCCGGCACACCGCATGCGGGTCGCCTCGCCCTCAAAGGGAGAGAGGGAGGGTGAGGGTCGTTCGTGGGCCAACTCACGCGAGAGGGTTCGCAAGCTAGGAGCAAGACCCCTCACCTTAGTCCTCTCCCGTTGCGAAGGAGGAGGCGAGAAAGTATGAGGGAATAACTTCGGTTTACCGATTCGACGGGCGAAGCCGTTCGTCATTCTTCCTTGCGTTGTCGATCTTTCTTTCGGCAGACTGGCTGCGCCATGAATGAATCCGTGACTCAACTCAAAGATACAACAGGGAATCCGGCGCCGCTGGGGCTGCTTGGTTTCGGGCTGACGACTGTATTGCTCAACCTGCACAACGCTGGCTTTTACGAACTGAACAGCATGATTCTGGCGATGGGCATCTGCTACGGCGGCGCTGCGCAAATTGTCGCCGGCATCATGGAATGGAGGAAAGGCAACACGTTCGCGACGACGGCGTTTCTTTCATACGGCCTGTTCTGGTTATCGCTCGTGACGCTGATTGTGCTGACGAAACTTGGCTGGGGCGCAGCGTCCAACGATACGGCGATGGCCGCGTATCTTGCCATGTGGGGCTTGTTCACCGCGGTGATGTTCATCGGCACGTTGCGGTTGAACGTCGCGCTGCAGGTCGTGTTCGGTTCGCTGACGATTCTTTTCTTTCTGCTCGCGATCGGTGATTTCATCGGTGCGGGTGCGGATTTCAGACACTTCACCGGCTACGAAGGAATCTTCTGCGGCTTCTCTGCGATTTATGCCGGCCTTGCGCAAGTGCTGAACGAAATCTATGGCAAAATCGTTCTGCCACTCGGGCCAGTGAAGAAGTAATCGCACCACGAAGCACACGAAGCTCACGAAGAGCACGAAGATGGAATTTGATGAGTTGTCGCGCAGCGTAATCGGATGCGCCATCGAGGTGCATCGCACTCTCGGGCCGGGCTTGCTCGAATCGACTTATCGCCAGTGTCTCGCGTATGAGCTGTCGCACGCGCAGATCCGGTTTCAAATGGAGCTGCCGCTACCGGTCCGCTACAAAGATGTTCTACTGGATTGCGGCTATCGAATCGATCTGCTTGTCAGCGGCGACCTCATCGTAGAAGTCAAAGCCGTTGAAATGCTCTTGCCAATCCACCAGGCACAAATCCTCACGTACATGCGGCTGGCCAAGATTCCAATTGGCCTGCTAATAAATTTCAACGTCACGAAACTGCAGAACGGCATTAAGCAATTCGTCCTATAAATTGCTTCGTGCTCTTCGCGTCCTTCGTGGTGAGATTAGGTCCGCTGTTTTAGGAGGCTCGCTGCGTGTTTAAGCGCCGATTCGCTTTTGCCGCCGAGCATCCGCGCGATCTCTTCCTGGCGCGCTTTCCCAGCGACTTCATGCAAATTGGAAAACGTGCGACCGCGCATGACGTCTTTGGTTACAACGAAATGCGAAGAAGCAGTCGCAGCGACTTGGGGCAAGTGTGTGATGCAAATAACCTGATGACCGCGCCCCAACGTTTGCATCTTTGCTCCCACCGCGTGCGCGATCTCCCCGCCGACATTCGTGTCGATCTCGTCGAACACGAGCAGCGGGATGGCGTCATGTGCAGCCAGGGCCGATTTGATCGCCAGCATCACCCGCGAAATTTCCCCGCTCGACGCGATGGCGCGGAGCGGTTTCAGCGGTTCGCCGGGATTTGGAGAAAACACTAACTCTACTGAATCGAATCCATTCAGACGCGGTTCGTCGAGCGCGCTGAGTTTTGCTTCAAATTCCGACTGGCGAAATCCGAGATCGCGCAGGTTGCGCCGGATATTTTCAGAAAGCTTTGGAGCAGCTTTTGCGCGCAGTTTGCGCAGTGCTTCACCCGCACGTTTCATTTGCGCACGAATATTCTCGATTTCTTTCGCCAGACGCTCCAGCTCGGCGTCTCGGCCTTCGATCTTGCGCATCCGTTGCGCCGCGCGCTCACCGAACGCGATCACTTCGGCGATTGAACCGCCATACTTGCGCTTCAGTGTTTCAAATAGCGAAACACGTTGTTCAAGCGCGTCGAGTTGTTGTGGGTCGAGATCCAGTTTTTCGGCGTAAGCGGAAAGTGCGCGCGCGATCTCTGAAAGCTCCACCACGCCCGCAGCGTGCGCCGAGGAAAATTGCGCAATCGAGCTGTCGATCTTTTCCAATTCACGCAACAGCCGTTGCGTTTCCGCGAGTTGTGCGAGAACAGAGTCGTCTGCCTCCGAAAGTTTATTTGCCACCGCGCTGGCCAGCTCGATCAGCCGTTTGCTGTTGCTGGCGAGTTTGTAGCGCTTCTCGATTTCCTCCTCTTCGTCGGCAACGAGGTTCGCCGACTTGATCTCGGTAATCTGGTGCCGAAGAAGATCGAGTTCCTGTTCGCGCGCTGTTTCCGCGGTATTGAGCGCAGCATGTTCCGCGAGCAGTGTCTGTAATTGGCGATAATGTTTTCGATATTCTTCGAGTTGCGCCTCAGCCCGGGCGAACGAATCGAGCAAGCTCAATTGTGTCTCCGGCGATAGCAAAGATTGGTGGTCGTGCGGCCCGTGAAGATCCACGAGTTCATCGCCGAGATTTTTCAAAACCGCCAACGTCGTAGGCGAACCGTTGACGAACTGCCGATTAGTTCCGGTAGAGGATAGCGTGCGCTTCAGGATGAGATCGTTATCGCACGGCTCGATCCCAGCTTCGACCAGTTGCGGATTTAACTTTTGCAGATCGTTTTCACTGAAAACTGCTTCCACCGTGCAGAGATCGGCCCCCGTGCGAATAAGCGATTTATCCGCGCGTTCGCCCAGTAAAAGTTGTAAGGCGCCGATGATGATCGATTTCCCCGCGCCAGTTTCTCCAGTGACAGCAATAAAGCCCTGCCCCATCTGCCACTCGAGTTCTTCCACGAGCGCCAGATTTTTGATTCGCAATAACGTCAGGACGGCGGGCATTCGCGAAGCTGAGAGTCTTTGGTTTGTGGGTTGAGAGTTCGGCTTCTGAGATTTCAAACCCTCAACAATCAATTTTCAACTCTTGAAAACAGGTACCGAGTTGACTCAATCGTCCTGCGATTGACTTTGATCGCCCTGCTAAGGGTAAATCTAGCACCTTCCGGGGCGCAGCGTTGGCTGCACCACTAGTTAGGTGCCATAACCGTACTGTCTGATTCTTTCCGCAATAGGCTGTGGATTCACGCAGAAATACCAAAACACAATCTTCTTTGGATAAGCATCGACTCGGTGATGAATCCGAACTCCCTTGCCAACAAATGGAATGAGTCCGTACGGTTCAACACTGGTCACCTGCTGGCGCCTGAAAACGTACGTGCCGAGAAATACCACCTGCAATACAAGATGCTCCGGTGTGAGCCTGAGCTGTGCGAATGGCCATGTGGCATTCATCGATCCGATTCTTGCACCGCCCCGCCATTTTTGCTCAGGATGTGGCATTTGGCACCCAACGAGAATTCGGCTTGAACGATCTGCGATTAATTGCAGAGAAAATTTGCCTAATCCGGTAAACGTTGGAGTGAGTGGGCATTAAAAACAAGACTAAATTACCAATCCGTTTCATCCGCGTAATCCGCGGTTAAATCTTCCAGTTCACCGAATAATCCCGCGCTCGCTTTGTTCGATGAATTGGATGATTTCGGTGATCTCTTCGGTCGGGGGTAATTCTTTCTGCATCGCTTCGATGGCCTGGCGTCGGTTGTATTTGGAACGGTAAATCAGGCGAAATGCTTCTTTGATTCGTTTCACGCTTTCGGGTGGAAAATTTTTGCGCTCCAGCCCGACGAGATTAACGCCACGAATTTCCGCCGGATTACCGTCGGCGATCATGAACGGCGGAACGTCCTGAACAATTTTGGAACAGCCGCCAGTAATCGCGAACCGTCCAATCCGGCAAAATTGATGCACGGCGGTTAGCCCGCCCATCATGGCATGATCTCCGACCTGCACATGACCGCCCAAGGTGCCGTTGTTGGAGAAAATGACGTGATCGCCCACGGTGCAATCGTGTCCGATATGACTGTAAGCGAGAAAATTTCCGCGATTACCGATCCTCGTTTTGCCTTCTGGCGTCGTACTCCGGTGCGCTGTTACGAATTCGCGGAACGTATTTTCGTCGCCAATTTCTAAATATGTCGGCTCGCCGCGATATTTTAAATCCTGTGTTTGCTGGCCGATGGAGCAGTAGGCGTAAAATCTATTTTTCGCTCCCGCTTTCATCGGTCCGCAGAGCGTGACGTGATGTTGAAGCCAGCAATTCGAGCCAAGCACAACATCGGGTCCGATCACGCAATACGGCCCGACGATTGTTTCCGGCCCGAGTTCCGCTCCCGGATCAATAATCGCCGTCGGATGAATTTGCACGTCGCTCATTGTTGCCAACCCCTCACCTCAATCCTCTCCCCCTGGTGTAAGGGGAGAGGCGGAGAAAGATTGCATCGCTGTCTGCACGTTGGCGCACAGCGCGTAATCCGGGACACTTCGCCCTTTCCAAGGGAGAGTAGGGTGAGGGTTCTCTCCGCTCATTTATCCAAGAACGTGAACATCAGCTCCGCTTCGGAGACGATGGTGTCATTGACCACGCAATGGCATTTGGCTTTTGCGAGGCGTTCGCCGCGCGATTTGGTGAGCTCGGCGTGAATGAAGATGGTGTCTCCGGGCACCACCGGTTTGCGAAATTTCACGCCGTCGGCGCTCATGAAATACCCGATGCGGCTGGTGCTTTTTGCCAGTTTGAACAACAGAATACTGGCCACCTGTGCCATGGCTTCCACCTGCATCACGCCGGGCATCACCGGATGGCCGGGGAAATGTCCTTGAAAGAACGGCTCGTTAATCGTCACGGTTTTGACGCCGACACATTTGGTTTCCGTTTCGAAGCTGATAATGCGATCGACCATGAGAAACGGGAAACGATGCGGCAAAATCTGCATTACCTCGTCCGTATCGAGCCCACCATCGCCGCTCGGGATAACGCGCGGCGCGGCCACGGCGCTTCTTCGCGTCTGTTCGCGGGTGATTGAACGGGCCAGGTCCGCATTGCTCGCATGACCAGGTTTGACTGCCACCACGTGGCCGCGAATGCGTCGTCCGACCAGAGCGAGGTCGCCGATGATATCAAGAATTTTGTGCCGGACGAATTCGTCGGGGAAGCGTAATGGTTCCTTGCTTAATACAGCTTCCCCGTGCACGACGATCGCGTTTTCGAGGCTGCCGCCTTTGATGAGGTTCTTGTCCATCAGCGGCTTCACATCTTCGTAAAAAACAAATGTGCGCGCCGGAGCGATCTCGCGTTCGAAAACTGCGGGCATGACTTCCACCGACAAAAACTGCGCGAACCGATTGTTTGGTCCGGCTTGCGTGCACGAGATGCGGAACTTGTCGTCCGGCAACAGAACAAGCAACGCGCCCGTTTTCGATTCCACGTGCATCGTTTCTCGCACGTCGAAAAATTTTCGCGGCTCCTCCTGCGGGGTGACGCCGGCTTTCCGGATGAGATCGACGTAGGATTGCGCGCTGCCGTCGCCAATTGGCGGTTCGTTTGCGTCCATCTCCACAACGGCGTTGTCCACGCCCATCGCCCAGAGCGTGGCCAGCACGTGCTCGACTGTGTGCACGCGGATGGGACCTTCGCCGATGGTCGTGGCGCGTTCGACTGTCTTCAGATTCTCGATCTTCGCGTCGATGGTTGGCTCGTCCTGCAAATCCTTGCGCCTGAATTTAATTCCATGATCCGCCGGGGCGGGATGAAGTTTCAGGGTGACCTTTTCACCCGTGTGCAGTGCGGTGCCGCTAAAGCCGGCGGTCTTGGCAACGGTATGTTGAAGCTCGGGAGTGGAAGGCATTGATGGTTTAACTAGCAGAGATTTTAGGTCGTGACTAGCCTGTAGCCGCTTCGCTGTGCGAAGCGCGACGCTGATTTGTTAGACCCATGAGCCTCGCGTCGCCCACAGGGCAACGCCTACAGCAGTCGTTCACTTCAATTCAAATTCGCCGCAATCAAACGCCATCATCTGGTCAAGGTTGGAGATGCGGAATTGACGCACCGTTGTTCCGTCATCCTGCCAGATATCGACGGCATTTTCGCTTTTCCTTGTGATGCCTGCGCGAATCAAATTCGGCATCTCACTGACCGTAACCAGTGGCAAGTCGTCGTTCGTTTTCAGGTAACTTCCGTCGCTATCGAATCCTACGCCAATATCAACAATCGATCTTCTGTCATTCCGCAAAGGATTTGGGACGAGTCTCACTTTGACGTTGCGGGCTGCGTCATTTTCTATCGCCAACCCCGAGCTCTGGCCGAGATCTTCTATCTTGAGCGAACCGACGAGATAGCCACGAGCGCGATATTTTCCAGCGGGCAGGTCTTCTTCATCGTCGTTTTTTCCATCCCATTGTGTTACGAGCGCGTCCGCGCCGATTGCGAATTCGTTCAGTTTCGCTTCTTGATGCAGAACGCGCACGAGTTTGCCGTTCTTATCATAGATGCCGAGGCTGATCGTGCCTTCCAATGGCGGCGGCACAAAACTGATGCGCACGCTTCGCGCCGGTGAGCTTGAAGGTGTTTCTTCCGGAGCCGGTGGGGGAGTAGTGGATTCTTTCGGAGAGATTGAGAGAGCCGGTGATTCTTCCGGTGGCGCCGAAGGAGTTGGCGTTGGCGATTCCTGCGCGGCACCGACAGAAACCAAAATAGCTGTCAGAAGCGCGAAACTGACCCTTGTTGTCATGTCGAGCGAAGTCGAGACATCTCGTACTTTTTCAGAAAATATCCAGAGATTCCTCGACTTCGCTCGGAATGACAAGTGGCCTAGATGTAATATCGCCAGTTCAGGTTTGGAAAAAGGTTGTCGCGCCATTCACAGTCGCGCAAAAATTCTTCGTCGATGCCATTCGTGACAAGTTGATCGAATAAACGGTTGAAGCGAGCAAGATGATCAATGGTGCGGTTGGTGGCGTATTCCCGCGCGGTCCCGGTTTTGATTAAAAACGCCCAATCACTGGATTGCGCCAGCAAAAGTTCGCGGGCGAGTTGTTTCAGCACGCGATCCGCCTGCGGGCTGCAGTTTTCGGCGTGCCTGCGCGCACCTTCACTCATCCGCTGAGCCGCGATGTGCAGATGCGGATAAATCCAGGCGTTACTTGGATCGAGCCAGACCGCGAGGTGGCCGTTCTCGCCCCATGTCGAAGCAGCTGGCTCAACGATTTGCTGTGTAGGATGCGCTGCCAGGTATTCACTCGGCGTGGTAAGCCGAAAATCCCGTTCGTTTGCGACTTGGCGAATGAACTGCTCCAGAAAACTTGGGCCTTCGAACCACCAGTGCCCAAACAATTCTGCATCGAATGGAGCGACAACAATTGGGTCGAAACCCAATTCGCTGATTTCGCGAATTTGTTGCCGGCGCTGTTCCAGAAAGTGACTGGCGTGTTTCGCCGCGGCATTTTCTGCCGCCGCGCGATCATACAACTGTTTTTCATCACCGCGTCCTGTGATCCGGTGATACTTCACGCCGGAGAATTTTCTGCTCCCGCGCGCGACCGGTCCCAAATGTTCCATGGGAAGATCGAAACCTATGTCGCGATAAAATTCCCGGTAGGCTGGATCTCCCGGATAACCTTCGTGCGCGCTCCAGACTTGCCGGCTTGAATCACGGTCGCGCGCAAAAGCCGCCGGCCCCGATGGCGTATAGCAGGGCGCATAAATCGAGCGGCACGGACGCGGTTTCCCAAATAACAACCCGTGTGCATCGAGAACGAACCAGCGAATATTTGCCTCCTGGAAAATTGCTTCCAAGCCCGGCGCGTAGGCACATTCTGGCAACCAAAAACCGTTTGGTCCCGCACAGAAAAGATCGACATACACGTCACGGCCGATCAAAATCTGCGCACGCGCCGCCTGAGGCGCTTGCTGTTGAAGAATGGGGAGCGAGCCGTGCGTCGCGGCGCTGGCGATGATCTCAAGCGCACCCGTCTCTCGCAGGTTTCGGAATACTTCGAGCAGATCGTGCCTGCATTCATCAACAAAGAACGCGCGAATTTCGCGAAACATTTTGGAATAGAAATCCGCAAGCTCGCGAAGCTGCGGATGTTTACGGTTCCGCTTTCGTTCGCGCGCGGTGAGATCGATCAAAAGATCGAGGTGCCGCACGTAACGCTCGCGCAAAAGCTGGTCCTGAAGCATCGCGCACAACGTTGGCGTGAGAGACATGGTGAGTTTGAACGGCACAGAGTCGTCCACTAACCGCTGCATCATGCGCACCAGCGGAATGTAACTCTCCGTGACCGCCTCGAAGAACCACTCTTCTTCGAGGAAATGCTCGTGCTCCGGATGGCGAACAAACGGAAGATGAGCGTGGAGAATCAGCGCGAGGGAGCCGGGCATTGCGCTACACTTAGCGCGTCATTTCGAGCGAAGCGAGGAACGCCTCAAAAGCTCTTTGATCGGACAAACGACAACGCGCGAAGCTTCATCGTGCGCGCAACCGTTTTCGACGCCAGAATTGCAAAACCTACGACTGCGAGTCCCTCGTCGTCTGCGCGACTCGGGATGACAGATTAAAGCGTTCGGCAAAAGTCCTGGAAGCGGTCCAGACCTTTTTTGATCACGTCCATGCTGGTGGCGTAGCTGAGCCGGACGGTACGGTCGTCGCCAAAGGCAGCTCCAGGAACGACGGCGACGTTGGCTTTACTCAGTAAGCGGTCGGCGAAATTCTGAGAAGTCAGCCCCAGCTGGCTGATGTTCACCAGCACGTAAAATGCGCCCAGCGGTTTCACCGCAGTAACGTTCGAGATCTTTGAGACGCGCTCGAACATGTAATTGCGACGCATATCAAATTCCTCGCGCATATCGGCGACCGGCTGTTGAGCGCCTCTGAGCGCGGCCAGCGCGCCATACTGTGAAAAGGAAGACGGATTCGAAGTGGTATGGCTCTGGATCGAATCGACTGCTTTGGCCACCGCTTCCTGCGCCGCCAAATAACCGAGGCGCCAGCCGGTCATGGCGTATGTTTTGCTGAAACCGTTAATGGTAATTGTGAGATCGTATGCCTCCTTCGAGAGCGACGCGATGCTCACATGTTGAGCGTCATCGTAAACGAGTTTCTCGTAAATTTCGTCCGACAAAATGTAAATGTCTTCCTCAGCGGCGACATCGACGATGGCCTGCAACTCTTCACGTGTATAGACGGAGCCAGTTGGGTTACACGGGCTATTCATGATCAGCATCTTGGTGCGCGGGGTCATTGCATTCTCAAAATCTTCAGCGCGCATTTTCCAAGAGTTGCGTTCGCTGGTGGGCACGATCACCGGTTCGGCGCCGGCTAATCTGACCATCTCCGGGTAACTGACCCAATATGGCGCCGGGATGATGACTTCATCGCCGGGCTGACACGTTGCCAGGATAGCGTTGTAGCACGAATGCTTTGCGCCGTTACTCACGATGACCTGAGCGGCCCGATAATTCAGTCCGTTGTCGGCCGCCAATTTTTCCGCAATTGCTTGACGCAGCTCCGGGATGCCGGCGCTGGGCGTGTATTTGGTAAAGCCAGCCTCCAATGCATCGATCGCGGCTTTCTTTATGTGCTCAGGAGTATCGAAATCAGGTTCGCCTGCGCCGAAGCCGCACACATCAATGCCTTCAGCCTTCATGGCTTTGGCCTTGCTATCGATCGAGAGAGTAAGCGAGGGAGTCAGTTGAGCGGCACGTTCGGAAATTTCCATGGCGGTAAGCTTATTCAAAATGGGAGCGCAAACTATTGGCGGCGATAGAAGTTTTCAATCAGAGGTTTGAAATTATTCTCGTCAATTTGGATGATCGCCATTTCGCGTTTCGCGTTCTCCAGCGAATCCGATGCATGCGCAGCGTTGACCATGATAGTCTGGCCGAATTCTCGGCGAATTGATCCCGGCGGGGCCTTGGCCGGGTCAGTTGGGCCAAGCACGTCGCGAATCTTTCGCACCGCATCGACGCCCTGATAAACAATGGCGATTGATTTTTCCGTCCCAGGAGCTTCGCGCTCCGCCGGCGGACATTCGCTTGGCTTTCGGCCAGCCATGAATTCGATAATGGTTTCCCAGTTTTCCCGGCCGCTTTTCGGGCCGAGTTTTTTTTCCAGGACTGGCAGCACAGGCCCGTAGAACTCCTCCGCTTGGGCGACGCTCATCTGATGGACTTTGAATCCAATGATCGTGAGTCCGGAGCGCGAAAACACTTCGATCACCCCGCCTGGCCGCAGATTTGGAAATCTGAAATTGTCGGGCTTGATCAGGACGAGTGTTTTTTCGATTTGCGCGTTGGCGGGAAAGCGGACGGTACGATCCAGGATGCCGCCGTCGGAATCGGAAAACTCGGCCCAGAGTTTCAAATCGCGCTCGACTGCTTTTGGATCGAAAGCTGCGAGCACGCCGGGCTCAAAATACGTTACGTTACCTGAATCGTCGGTAATGTAGTCGCCGTAGGTGTCGCGAATCGTTTCGCCGCTAGTGCGTTCGTGAACAATGTGGCCTACCGTGGGATGAATCTTTTCCACGGCGTCTGGGCCGCGAAAGATGAGGAATAACACGCGCGGACCCTGGCCGTTCTTTTCGCCGGTGAAATTTTTCAGCACGTAATCGCGAATCAACTCCTGCGTCGCGCGATGACGCGGATCGGTTTCAGTCACGATTGTGTCGGCGTAGCGTCTTGCCAATTCTGCGCCCGGCGCAAACATGCGTCCGCCGACCAGATCGAGTCCCGTGCGGGAAATCAATCGGCCAACGATGCCGCCGGTGCGCGATTTGCGCATCGAGTACGGCGTGACGATGACGTAGGCGAGCTCTTCAGTTTGCATTCATGTTACTTTAGCGGTGGTCTACTGGCGCCGCAAAATTCTTCTCCCAATTCAACGCCATACGAGAACAGACAAAATGCGCATTTTGCGCCGTCTTGAATATAAAGACTATCTGTCGTGAGACGATTTTGTTTCTGCGCGCTTTTTCTGACCTTCTGTTCGGCGCAAGCCGCCTTGCCGCCGCTTATCCCGCGCGAAATCTTGTTCGGCAATCCCGCGCGTACGGATCCGAAAGTCTCGCCCGATGGGTCGCAGCTGAGCTGGCTGGCACCGGACAAAAGCAATACGTTGAATGTTTGGACAAGCGCGCTCGACGGCACGCACGCGCATTGCGTGACGAACGAAACAGGCGACCCCATTGAGTGGTACACGTGGGCCGGCGATGGGAAACACGTTCTGTATCTTCACGACAATGCCGGTGACGAAATCCCGCACCTGTTCTCGACTGATTTAATGACCGGCAATGTCCGGGATCTGACCCCGTTTCGCGGCGTGCGCGCACAAAATGTTCTGACCGATTCGCGGCATCCGGCGGCGGTCCTCGTCGCGATGAATCTGCGGGATCGAACGAAATTCGACATGTATCGCGTCGATCTCGAAACGGGCGCGATCACAATTGAAGCTCAAAATCCCGGTGATGTTCTCACGTGGAGGGCCGATAACAATTTCGTTCTTCGCGCCGCAACGGCATTTGATGGAACAACCGGGCGCACAATCATCCGCGTGCGCGATGCGGGCGACAAACCGTGGCGTGATCTTGTGGTGATGCCTTTTGAGCGGGCACTCTTTGCTGGGCAGGTCGTGAACGGCTCGCTGATTGTCGGTTTCGATCCCGATGGCAAAAGCCTCTTGATTGTTTCTGCCCTGCATTCGGACAAGGGCAGACTGGTGCGCGTTGACTTGCAGGACGGTCACGAGCGCGGAGTCATCGCCGAAGATCCGCACTGTGACGTGGCATTTGTCGATGTGGGGCGCCTTGGAATGGAACCGGGCGTGATTTTGCATCCCGTCACCGGTGCGGTGCAGGCGGTGCAGTTCAACTACATGACGCCGCAGTGGTCATTCGTCGACCCCAAGTTGAAAACGGATTTCGAGAACATCAACCGCGAAGCGCCGGGCTTTTTTGATCTCGTGAGTCGCGACAACGCTGATCGTGTTTGGATCGTAGCGTCGCGTCGAAGTGATGCGCCGGTCACGTATTACAAGTTCGATCGGGGAACGAAAAAACTAAGCCGGTTATTCACTGAGAATCCTGCACTGGCCAAATTCGCTGTAGCAGCGAAGAAGCCGGGGATAATCAAAACGCGCGACGGATTGGAAATAGTCAGTTATTTAACGATCGCGCCCGGCGTGGATCCGAGGAAGGTGCCTTTGGTTCTTCTGATTCATGGTGGCCCCTGGGACCGCGATTCTGACGTCTACGATCCCGAAGTGCAGTTTCTCGCCAACCGCGGCTATGCCGTTCTGCAAGCGAACTATCGTGGCTCGACCGGTTTCGGCATCAAGTTCTTCAATGCTGGCAATCTTCAGGTTGGGCTTGGGATGGTCGAAGACGTCTTGGATGCTGTGCGTTGGGCCGTGGATCAAGGGATCGCCGATCCAAAGCGAGTCGCGGCGATGGGAGGATCGATGGGAGGTTTCGCCACGTTGCGCGCGCTGGAAATGCGGCCTGATCTCTTTGCGTGTGGTGTTGATGAATTTGGGCCAGCCGACGAAGCCGTGAGCTTTCGTTCTTCTCCCAGTTACTGGTCGAACATTTTGGCGCGCTGGCGGCGACGCGCGGGAGACGCCGATCACGATGAGAACTGGAACCGGAAAATCTCGCCGCTTTTTCATGTCGATGCGATCCGGGCTCCGCTTCTGATCGTGCAGGGCAAGAACGATCCTCGAGTCACAATGGCTAATGCTGACGCGATGGTCGCCGCGTTGCGTAAAGCAAAGCGGGACGTGACCTACGTAGTCTATCCGGACGAGGGGCACGGTTTCGCTCGGCCGGAAAACCAGTTCGACTTCTATGGTAGGGGTGAAGAGTTCCTCGCCAAGCATCTTGGCGGCCGCGCAGAGCCGTGGAAGAAGATCCCCGGTGCGACTGGGGAACTAAGGTAGGGTGCGACCGCCGGGCGCGCCGCAACGGGCGCGCCGCAAACCTTCGGATAGCCGAAAAGGGTCGGCTCCGTCGAGGTTTCTCTCGGAATTACCCTTACTTCTTCTCGGGCGCTTTTTCGCTCTTCGTCTCCGCCATCTTCTGCGCTAGACCGGCGGCGAATTTTTCGTACTGAATATTGTCGATGGTAAACGTGCCAAGCATGTAATTTGAGTCGCTCCATGACCAATTCTGGTCCCCATCGTTGTAAGTCATCTTTGTCGTGCGTCCCTGCTCGTATTGGTGATGCAGTGGATCAGCGCCAGGCGGGTTCACAATTTTCGGTGAACCGCCCATGCCGCCCTCGATCAAGTGACCGTGGAACGTGCCGTATTGTCCGATTGTGATTTGATGCTCTTTGCTCTCGACCTTTCGGGTGATCGGCACGTAACGCGTCTCAGTTTTCTTTGAAGCGCCCGGAGTCAATACTTTTCCGGCGATCGCCTCCAAAGCCTTGCGCTGTTCGGGATTGGACTTCTCATCGATGTAGTAGTAGGCAAAGTTCCAATTCCCGAACGATTCCATCATCGTCTGGCCTTCTGGACTTTGGCCAATTGTCGCGACCGCCAAGCCGTCGAGCTTAACTTTTCCGTAATTACCTTTCTCGATGAACAGCACCTGGCCGCCGCCGCAGGTCATCTTGGTCGGTTTGGAATTAAACCAGCATGGACACGCGGCGTCACAGGAGCACGCTTCCTCGAGCTGACCGGTAATCTTCCATGGTGTTTTATCTTTTGGTTCGTTCGCCGCCCGCACAGGCGCTGCATGGACGAGGAGCGCTGCAACAAGCGCACGTGCAAAAAGAGATTTTGTTTTCATAACTCCGGAATTTTACCGCTACGCGTGGCGCGGACAAATCGATTTTGACAATGGGACAAACGCAAAGCGGTTCGGGCGGGTTGCAGCCGTAGCTTGGTGACTTCGGGCGGTCCGCCTTCGCACGAGGCTACGGCGGACGCTCCAGCCTTCGCGTTGCGCTGCGCTCCAAGCGAAGGCTGGAGCGGGTGACGAGGCTCGAACTCGCGACGTCCTCCTTGGCAAGGAGGTGCTCTACCACTGAGCTACACCCGCAGTTTTGAGAGGGGAACAATAATGTCCAGCGCCCCACGGGGCGCAACCTTTAATTGCTTCCGCAGGCTTAAGATTGTTGAATCCAAATCAGGCGTTGAGCGCATCCTATGGACAAAGCACCTCTATGAAAAAATTAATCCTCCTCTGCATTTGCTCCACGGCGCTGGCTGTAGCCTTGTTTGCGCAGGCCCCAACGGCATCGCCGATCGCTAGCCCGCCAGCAGCAACACCAATGGCAACGGCAGCTGCCAGCGTCTCTCCAACGGATCTCGCCGACAGGATTCAGCAGAAGCTGGAGAAAAAGCTTCGCGGCAAACACGGAATCATCATCGACAGGGGCGATGAAAATGAAGATGCCGATCTGCAAAAAATGCGCGAATTCGTGGCGATTCCAATCGTGGCGATCGTGTTTCTATCAATATTCGGCGCGCCAGTGCTGATAGTGATCATGATAGGGCTGGTCGCTCTTTTAGTGAGCCGTATGCGGCAGCGCACCATCCGAATGATGGTGGAGAAGGGTCAGCCGGTTCCCGCAGAACTGCTTGCACCGCGCACGAGAGCAGTGCGGCAGCGGTCGGATGTGCGCCGTGGCGTTATTTGGACCATGATCGGACTCGGGGCGATGATCTTCTTCGGCGCCGTGAACGATTGGGAAGGCGGCGTATGGTCGATCGGGCTTATTCCGTTTCTGATCGGCCTCGGCTACCTAATGGTGTGGAAATTGGAAGGCAAAAAGGACGTTCCTCCTCCTGGACCCTAGTATTGAGACCGTGGAGCTAACTGATGCGGGCTTTATCGCGCGAGTTCTTGCCAATGACGATCAGCACGCGTTCGGCGAGCTCGTGCGCCGCCATCAATCCAGTGTGCGCGGTCTGCTTCGACAACTTACACGCACAGACATTTCGTTGGCCGATGATCTGGCGCAGGAAACTTTTCTTCGCGCGTACAAGAATATCCGCAGCTTCCGCGGTGAGGCGCGATTTTCCACCTGGCTTTACCGAATCGCTTACAACTGTTTTCGCGAGGATGCACGCAAACGCAAAGAGCTTGTCGGCGTCGATGAGGCGCAGTTGCAAGCGGAGCATGATCCGCAGACTGTCGACCCTGGTTTGAGGCATGATCTTATGCATGCACTGAATCTGCTTCCGCGAAATGAGCGCACCGCCGTTGTGCTTTGTTGCCAAAACGGATTGTCACATGATGAAGCCGCGCGTGTCCTTGACATTCCGCTCGGCACCGTGAAGACGAACGTTTTGCGCGGACGCGAAAAACTGAAACGAACGCTGGCCGCGTGGGGACCGAATTGATATAATGAACGCAATGATCGACGACGAAACACTGGACCGACAATTACGCGAAGCAGCGCCGTATATCGACGACGACGGCTTCACCGCACGCGTTATGGCCAGTTTACCCGCGGCGCAGCGCGATCCACGCTGGCTGCGCGCAATGATTCTGCTCGGCCTGGCAATCCTCGGAAGCGGGATCGCTTACGTGCTTTCCGGCGGATTCATCCGCGAAGGCATGATCCAATTATCCAACTTCCCGATTTGGTTGTTGCTCGTCTTCGCGTTCGGTTGCGGCCTCGTGGTTGGTGCCTTCGCTGTGATCTTTGCCATCCGCAAAACGCCAGAGGTACGCGATCTTACCCGCCTGGAGTTTTGAACCGGCGCCTTGCTTACGCCGCCGACAGCTCGCGCGCCTGCTGCACATCGCGTTCGATCTGGTGCACGAGCGCATCGACATTTTCGAATTTCTTCTCTGGCCTGAGATAGCGAATGAAGCGCAGCTCAAGATCCTTGCCGTAAATATCGCGGTCGAAGTCGAGCAGATGAATTTCCAGAATGCGCTCGGTTTTGCTGCTGCTCACCGTTGGCCGATAACCAAGGTTCACGACACCCGGGTAAGCAACTCCCTCCAATCTCGCTTCGGCGAAATAGACGCCGTTTGGCGGGAACTGTTCGTTGTGAGCGCTCAGATTTGCTGTTGGAAAGCCAATCTTTTTTCCGAGATCATCGCCCCGAACGACAGTCCCGAGAATCGTATATGCACGGCCAAGCATCTCCGCCGCCTTCCTTAGGTCGCCCGCTTCTACCGCCTGACGAATTGTCGTGCTGCTGACGACTTCGCCATTGACGGTCACCGGCGGAATTCCGACGACGTTGAAGTCGAACTGTGCACCCAGCTTCTTGAGCAGTTCGAGATTGCCACGCCGATTTTTTCCAAACGACCATTGGTGACCGACACAGATTTCGCGCAGCGGGTTCGAATGCTTCACTAATTGCTGCACGAAATCTTCGGGCTCGGTAGCTGCGAATTTCTTGTCAAACGTAATGATCAGAAGATGGGCCACGCCAAGCTCTCGAATCAACGCGATCTTGTGCGGAGTGGCGGTGAGTAAATGTGGCGCCGCTTGCGGTCGCAATATTTTTTCCGGATGCGGGTCGAATGTCACTACGACAGGTGTTCCATTTGCCACCTTGGCGTGTTCGGCGGAGGTCGAGATGACCGCCTGATGACCGAGGTGCACACCGTCGAAAACGCCGATGGCGAGAAAGAGCGGGCCAGGCAACCGCGATAATTCGGAGATGGATCGGAGCGTCTCCATTCCTCACGCTCCGCGCATCCTGGAAACTTCCGGCAGGCTCAGCATCCGGCTGAGAATTTCTTCGCGCGTTGCATTTTTGATTTGATCGACCGTGATCGCGTTTGCTACGTCGAACCGGCCGGATTTTGTCCGGCGTAGCGATTTCAAGTGGGCGCCGCAGCCGAGGGCCTCGCCGATGTCGTGGACATACGTGCGCACATAAAACCCTTTGCTGCACATGACGCTGAAGTCGATTTCGGGCAGGGCGATCCGATCGATTGTGTAGCGATAGACGTGCACCAGGCGCGGCTCGCGCTCGACCACTTTTCCCTGGCGCGCGAGCTTGTAAAGCGGCACGCCAGCGTGTTTTTTCGCGGAGACCATTGGCGGCAATTGATAAAAATCGCCCCGGAACTTTTCAAACGCAGCGCGAATTTGATTTTCATCCAGCGCGGGGACCGGCCGCTCTTGAATTACCTTGCCTTGTCGATCTTGCGTGTCGGTCGTCACGCCGAGCATAAATGTGCCGGCATACTCCTTATCGTCGCTCATGAGCAAATCCTGAATCTTTGTGCCGCGTCCAATAGTAAGCAGCAGCAATCCGGTGGCGATCGGATCAAGCGTGCCGCAATGACCGATTTTCTTGGTGGCCAGTTTTCGCCGCGCCAGTGCAACGACGTCGTGCGACGTCATCCCTTCCGCTTTATCGACCAGCAGCACGCCGTCAGGATCTGCGCTTAAGGACTTCACGAATTTCCTCCAGAACCTTTTCTTCGACCTCGGCGAGGCTTCCACGAACACGGGCGCCGGCGGCCAGTGTGTGCCCGCCGCCGCCGAATTTCTGGCAAATCGCGCAGACATCGACTGCTTCATCTTTCGAACGCATGCTGACGCGCACTTTGCCGTCAGCCAGTTCTTCAAAGAAGACCGCGACAATGACGCCGCGAATTGCCCGCAGATAATCGATCAATCCTTCGTTGTCTTCGGGTAGAACAGTCAGATCTGCAGCGGTTTTTAAGGTGAGACTGAAGCTTGCCGCTCGGTCGCCGAACTCGAAGCGCGTCGTCCGGAGCAATTCCCGCAGCAATTCCAGCCTGCGCCGGGGATAGTTCTCATATAATTGCTGGCTAATTTGGCCAACGTCGAGACCGCCAACGCGCACGAGTTCCGCTGCGATCTCGAAAGTGCGCGCGCTGGTTTTCGGATATTGAAACGAACCGGTGTCGGTGGAGATCGCGGCATAAAGATTTTCCGCGATGTCATGATTGAAAGGCAGGCCCTGGCTTTTTATCAGGCTGAAAATCATTTCTCCCGTGGCCGGCGCGTTGGAATCAACAATCACCAGATCGCCGTAGCCGGGATTGCTGCGGTGATGGTCGATGTTGATCCAGATTCTTGCCGAGCCAACAGCCGCGAGCGCGGTTCCTAATCGATTTTGAATTGCCGTATCGAGCGCGATGGCGACATCGACATCCGCCGCGGGGGAGGGCGGCTTGGTCAACAACTCGGAGCGCGGCAGAAATGAATATTTCTCAAGCATGCCGTCTTCATTCCAGACACGAACGTTCTTGCCAAGTTGCTGAAGCGACAGTGCGAGTGCGAGCTGGCTGCCCAGTGCGTCGCCATCGGGGCGAACGTGACTCAAGATCGCGAAGCGCTGATGCTCCCGCAAGACGCGGCCGATTTCATCGAAGGTTGAAACGGTCATTTTGTAGCCACCGCCCTGTGGGCGGTCCGGACAAAGCGGAACGACTCGCTACGATAGACGGCCCACAGGGCCGTGGCTACAGCATTCACTCGTTCTCGTCGCGGGGTTTTTCGAGATCCTGCAAAATCTCAAGGACGCGCGCGCCGCGTTCGATGGAATCGTCGATATGAAAAATTAGATGCGGCGTGTATTTCAAAACGACGTGGCGGGACAGTTCAGCTTGCAGTACAGGACGATGCGCTTCCAGTTTATCGATCACCCTCGCCCCGTTTGCCGCGCCAAGAATGCTTACGAAGACGTGGGCGTTCTTCAGGTCAGGCGTAACATCGACAGCATTGATGCTGACCAGCACGCCTTCGAAGTTTATTTGGCGCGCAATGATTGCACTCAGCTCACGTTTTACGAGTTCGTTTAAGCGGAGTTGTCGATGTTTCATGGTCGTTGAAGTGTTGAAGCGGCCAGAAGAATTCCGTTGTAACGCTTCAACGCTTTAACGAATCAAAGTTTCTGCGCAATTTGCTCGAGTTGATAGCACTCGATCACGTCGCCCACTTGATACTCGCTGAAGTCGCCCAGCTTGATCCCGCATTCCAAGCCGGAGCGCACTTCCTTTACGTCGTCCTGGAAACGGCGCAGCGTCGAAATCCCGCCGTCGTAAACCGGCTGGCGCTTTCGCAGGACGCGGGCGCGCGCAACGCGGGCGATACGGCCATCTGTCACCAGACAACCAGCGACGATGCCTTTGCTTAGTTCGAAAACCTGTTTCACCTCCGCATGCCCGATGACTGTTTCGCGAAGCTCGGGTTCGAGTAGCCCGGCCATGGCGTCTTTGATCTGATCCAGCAATTCGTAAATGATGCTGTAAAGCTTGATCTGAACGCCTTCGCGTTTCGCAGCGGGGACGGCCATCGCCTCGACCTTTACGTTAAAGCCCACCACGACCGCGTCCGACGCGCTTGCCAGCAAAATGTCCGATTCGGAAATCGGCCCTACAGCCGAATGAATAATTTCCAGGTCGACCTTTTTGCTTCCGATCTGTTTCAACGCGCCGACCAGCGCTTCGAGCGAGCCTTGCGTGTCACATTTCAAAACGATGCGCAGAACCTTTTGGCCTTCCGCCGTTTCGAGCAGACTTTCCAGCGTGGCGCGTTGGGGAACGAACAGCTTGCTCGCACGCTTTGCCTCGAGCCGTTCGTCGCTCAGTTGTTTCGCCGCGCGCTCTGATTCCATGACGAGGAATTCATCGCCTGCATTCGGCAGCCCGGTAAAGCCAAGCACTCTCACTGGCGTCGAAGGCCCGGCTTCTTTGACCGGCTTGCCGCGGTCATCGAGAAGCGATTTTACTTTGCCGTTGTAATCGCCGCAGATAAACGGGTCGCCGATTTTTAATGTGCCCATCTGCACGATCACGGTGGCAGTGGGGCCGCGACCTGCTTCGACTTGCGCTTCGATGACAGTGCCGCGTGGTCTGGCGCTAGGCGAGGCCTTGAGTTCCATTACCTCTGCCTGGAGCGTCATCATCTCAAGCAAGTGATCAATTCCAGTGCCTTTCGTTGCCGAAACCGGACAAATAATGGTTTCGCCACCCCAATCTTCCGGGGTCAGACTGTGCTCTTGAAGTTGTTTCTTCACCCGGTCGAGGTTCGCGCCCGGAAGGTCGATTTTGTTGACGGCAACCATGATTTTCACGTGCGGCGCGGCTTTGGCATGATTAATTGCTTCGATCGTTTGCGGCATGATGCCATCATCGGCAGCGATAACGAGCACGACAATGTCGGTCACGTTCGCGCCGCGCGCACGCATGGCGGTGAAGGCCGCGTGGCCCGGCGTGTCGATGAAAGTGATTTTCGCTCCCTTGTGCTCCACGCTGTACGCCCCGATGTGTTGCGTGATCCCGCCCGCTTCGCCGGCCGCGACGCGCGTCTTGCGAATCGCGTCCAGGAGCGTGGTCTTGCCGTGATCGACATGTCCCATGAACGTGATGATGGGACCGCGCGGCTTGAGTTCCTCTTTCTTTTCAATGACTGGTGGCGGAGGTGCAACGACCACCTGTTCGACTTTGTGAACGCCGGCTCCCTTCTCGCGGCGCTCTTTTTCCAGAACGAACCCGTGATTCTCCGCGATCTTCGACGCGATATCGGGCTCGATTGTCTGGTTCATGTTGGCGAAGATGTTGTGCGTCATCAACTCCGCGATGAGCTGATGCGGTTTCAACCCGAGCTCGGTTGCCAATTGCTTAACGACAATTGGAGGTTTGATAAGGATGACCTTCTGCGGCGCGGTTTCTGCTGGCGCAGCTTTTTCATCGGCAATGGTGCCGGGGGCTTGAGTTGGAGGTGATTCCGCCGGCCCGGCCTTTGGCGGCGACACGGGTTTGAGGGGAGCAGGAGGCGTTTCCAGCGAGGTGCGGATCCGTGAAATTGGGGGTAAAACGTCGCGCTTCGCTTTTACCTCGTCGTCTTCTGCCTTTTTGCGCGGTTTTTTTCTGTCAATCAGTGAGACGCTCTCTGCTTCGCGGCTCGGCGGTGGAGTGGTTCGCGGATCCGCCTTTGGCGGAAGCGTGCGCGATTTAGCCGGGGCTGCCGCATGGGCATGCTCTGCCGCGACGTCCCGCTTTAGTTCTTTCTTGAGAAGCTTTGTTTTCGGAGCGGCGACTGGCTTACGAGCAGTAGTCTTGCGCGCGGCCGCGTGCGCGGCTGGTTTACGCGTTGCAGTTTTGCTGCTCGTCTTCGTTGCCATAGTTGATCCTTCAAAATTTCGCTCATGGCTCGAGCCCCTAAAGCAGAGCCACGTTATTGTACGAGTTCCTGCCGGTGCACTGCCTCGTAAATTTCTCGCGCCTTTGTTTCATCGATTGCGAGAATATCCACCAAATCCTGCACGTCCGCATCGCGCAATCCTTCCAAATTGGTAAAGCCGGATTTTACCAGCGTGAGCGCCTGCTCTTCGGTGACAGGGAACGCGCTGGCAAGTGTCTGTGCAGCTTGGGCGACCTTTTGCTCCACCACAGTTGTGGCCGATGCGTCCTTGCCGATGTTGATCTCCCAGCCGGTCAAGCGCGAAGTCAATCGTGCGTTCTGTCCCTTTTTTCCGATCGCGAGCGAAAGCTGGTCTTCATCGACAGAAATCTGCACGCTCTTTTTCTCCGTATCGAAAACCAGATTTTTCACTTTCGCCGGCTTGAGCGCTTCCAGGACGTATTCCTTTGGATCGGAGCTCCAGCGAATGATGTCGACCTTTTCGTTGTTGAGTTCGCGCACGATGTTTTTGACGCGCGAGCCGCGCATGCCAACACACGCGCCTACGGGGTCCACTTTCTCGTTCGCGCTCCAGACCGCGATCTTGGTGCGATAACCGGCTTCTCGCGCGATGCCGCGAATTTCCACCGTGCCGTCAGCTATTTCGCTCACTTCAAGCTCGAAAAGCCGGCGCACGAAATTGGGATGACTGCGCGAGACGATGATCTCGGGGCCGCGAGCGCCGTTCTCGACCGCGACCACGTAGGCACGCAAACGGTCACCTACATTGTAATCTTCCACGACGACTCGCTCGCGCTGCGGCATGATCGCTTCAAATTTTCCAAGATCGAGAATGACATCGGAACGGTCGAAGCGCCGCACAGTTCCGCTGACGATTTCCCCGGCGCGGTCCTTGAATTCCTCGTAAATCATTTCTTTTTCAGCCTGGCGGATCCGCTGCATCATGGCTTGTTTTGCTGTTTGTGCCGCGATGCGCCCAAAATTTTTCGGTGTGACTTCTACTTCCACAGTGTCACCAATGTTCGCGTCCGATTTGATCTTGCGCGCTTTCGAGAGCTCGATCTCATCCTGTGGGTTTGTTACATCCTCGACTACCAGCAGGTTGGCCAGCGCCCGGATTTCGCCGCTCTTCGGATTAATATCGATGCGCAGATCGCGCGATGCGCCGACGCTCTTCTTGGAGGCCGAGAGCAGAGCGTTCGAAACCGCCTCGAGCAGGATATCGCGTTTGATTCCGCGCTCCCGCTCCAGGTAATCGAGCATGGCAATAAATTCCGCGTTCATAAAAACATGCAGCCCGCAGACTAAAAAGAGTGGGACGCCAGTTCCCACTCCGATCAGCGCGCGGACTAGGCACCTAGGATAACTTTGTGGAGTCTGCTCGTCAAGCTGCGCCGCAGTTTAATTTGACGTTAAACTCGCAATGTCCAACATCCAGCATCCGATGAATTCGCGGATCCAAGCTTTGGTGATTGTGCTCCTGGTGTGGTCCGTGGTTTATCTTCCAGCGCTTGGCTCACTGGCGGTCAAGGGAGAAGAAGGACGTCGGATTTTGCCGGCCATCGAGATGCTAAAGACCGGCGATTATGTTGTGCCGCAAGTGGGCAGCAACCCATATTTCCGAAAGCCGCCGCTGGTAAACTGGCTGGTGGCGATGTCGTTTAAATTTTTTGGCGCGCGAAATGAATGGACGGCCCGCTTGCCTTCAGCGCTTGCTGTGCTCGCGGTGGCGCTTGCCTTTGTCACCGTCGCGCGCGTGAGCCTCGGCCCAAAGGGATCAATGACCGCAGCGCTGATCTGGTTGACGAATATCGGCATGATTGAAAAAGGACGCTTGATCGAGATCGAGGGGCTCTACGTTTCGCTCTGCGGGCTAGCCATCATTTTTTGGTTGAGTTTTTGGACTCAAAAGAAGTCGGCGTGGCTCATTTGGGTTCCGGCATCGATTTTTCTCGGACTTGGCATGCTCGCGAAGGGTCCCACGCTTCTTGTATTTTTCTATGCCATTGTGCTGGCTGTCCTTTGGCAGAACAAGAATTGGCGACTTCTGTTTCACCCCGCGCATTTTGTCGCGCTCGTAATCATGCTCGGCATTTTTGCCGCCTGGGCCGTTCCGTTTGTCAGGACGATGACGATCCCAGTGGCGATGCACAACTGGTCGATTCAATTCACTGATCGGCTGCAAGGCACTGAGTTCCAATTTGTGAACTGGATCCTAAACGTCCCGCGCGGTCTCGTGTATTTCCTGCCGTGGCTTATCCTGTTGCCGTTTCTGCGGTTTTCAAAATTTCAGCATCGCGATCAGCGGCAACTTGCTCATGCACTCGTCTGGGGGACTGTGCTGCCCTTTCTTGTTGTAAACCTCGTACCCGGAGGGGTTGCCCGCTATAGCATGCCGTATTTGGTCCCGGCGTCGTGGCTGCTGGCGATGGGCTATGCCGATGGCGCGCTGCAGTGGCCCGGCAAAGTGGGCATCGGGCGCGAGGAGCCGTTTGCCAGAGTAGTGACAACTTTCGTCGGACTTGGGCTCGTCATTGGCGGAATTGGTTACCCGCTCACCGCGCTTGCTCTGCGGGGCAGGCAGCAGGTAACAAGGGCCGCCGCTATAATTAACGCCGCGCTGCCCGGAGACGAGATAGTTTATTCGGTCAATCCACGCTATGTGCCGGTGCTTTTCTATGTGAAAGCGCCGCTCGAGTATGTAAGCAGTGTCGCGGACCTGCCCGAGGACACACATTATTTCCTCGTTCGCGCCGACAATGAAAAGGAAGCAGCGTCAACGCAAAAGTGGGCGCCACGCAAAGCGCATCCAATCGCTCGCGCGACGGATTATACCAAGCGCGAGATGATTCTCTTTGAGGTCGGACCTTGAAGGGATATTAAGCACCTTTAAAACTGATTGCTTTTCGCAGCCGACCCCGGTTGCTTTATTTGGTGACAGCGGCCAAGTCGAGATTGTTCTTAGCCTCGTTGTGGTTGTGGTTCCTTTCCGTAGCAATCATTTGCGTTCGGATCTATGCGCACCCTGGTTGGCATTCTGTCTTTCCGACATACCGGAATGCCGGCGCAGCTTGGATTCACCAGGCACAGCTTTATGGGGCTCCGGGGATATTCCTATATAGCCCGCTTGTCGCTGCGCTCTTTTCGCCTTTTGCACTTATTTCCCAAAATGTAGCTGAAGTGCTGTGGAGGTTGCTCCTGGGTCTCGCCTTGCCGCTCGCACTCTGGTTTAACGCCAGAACGCTGTTCGACTTCTCAAAAACGCAATTCTCCTGGCTTTTCCTACTTATTGTGCCCTTGACGTTGAGTAGTTTGAACAACGGACAGGCAAATATCATCATCATAGCGCTTTTTCTCGTCGCTGCCGGCGCTGCATCGCAATCTCGCTGGTTCACCTGTGCTTTTTGCGCCGCGTTCGCGGTTTACTGGAAAATATACCCGATCGCATTTGCCTTGCTGCTTACCGTTATTTTCCCGAAGAAACTGACGTTTCGAATCCTTTTGGTGCTGATCGGCCTCTTCGTTGTTTCGCTCTTCTTTCAGAAGCCGTCTTACACACTGCAGCAGTATGGCGATTGGCTGGTGAATCTCGCATCCGATCGCCGTCGAGCGCATGAGTACTACGGGAGATGGCGTGACTTTTATCTACTGCTGCGGCTGCTGGGAATCCCCATCTCCACAATGTGGTGGACGCTTGTGGAAGTGACTGCCGGAGCCCTCGCCGCTGCGATTTGCATTCTGGGAACCATTCGGCATTGGCCACGGGCGACTCTTCTTTTGGGCGCCATGTCTCTGGCCATTGTGTGGATGTTGCTTTTCGGCCCGGCGACCGAAGCCGCCACTTACGTGCTGATCGCTGTTCCGTCCGCGTATTTGTTGATTGCCGGCTGGTCTGACGTTTCTCAACCGGCGTTGCGAGTTGTCAGCACGCTGACCTATCTCGGGTTCGTCAGCGCGCATATTCTCAATTCCTGGTTCCCGATCAAAAAAAATGTTTATTTCGTCCACGCGATCCAACCTTGCTTGACTCTTTGTTTTTGCGCGGCGCTCTTTTTGTGGTGGAAGCGACAGCTGCTTAATGAAGCAGAGCAGCCTTGCCGCACGAGCGAGACATCGAAGATGCAGTATTGAGTCTTGGCGCCGCCTGGCCGCAGGCTTTTCTTTCAGGCTGGCGCCGAACGAAGATTGACAGACTCGAAAACCAGAATTGGTTAGTATGCTAACCAATTGATCTGTATTATGTCCAACGACGAGACATTTGGCCAATTGCTCCACGGTACCGCGCGTGCATGGCGGCAAAAGCTAGATCAGCGTCTCAAGCCCATGGGTCTGAGCCAGGCAAAATGGCGCACGCTAATGCATCTCTCCATTGCGCCGGACGCGCTTACGCAGGCCGAAATTGCAGCGCGTCTGGGCGTGGAAGAGCCAACAGTCGTGGCGTTATTGCATCGCCTGGAGCGGGAGGCTTGGGTCACGCGCACAAATTCTCCGCACGATCGCCGCTGCAAAATGGTGCTGCTCGGTCGGCGCGCTCAACGGGTAATCGCGCAGATCAATGCAACTGCCGACAAACTTCGGCACGAACTATTGGCTGAGATCACAGAGTCCGATCTCAAGACGTGCATGAGAGTGCTGGCGCGGGTTCGGGACCGGGCGGAGGAAAGCGACAGCCGCCAGTCCGCCGCGCGCCCGCGTCTGGCTCGCGTTTTCGCCGAGCCCAACGGCCAGACCAAACGAGGACATTCGATTCGAAGAAAGACGGCGCGTCGCCGTGCACGGGAGGGTTCAAATGAAACTTAACACGGAGATGAACGATGTTAAGACATTAGGTCACGGCGGTTCCCAGCTATCGACGAGGTCTCAAATGAAACGCATTCGTGCCAGCAATCAGAGGATTCCCAAGTGGGCGTACTTGCTTTTCATCATCCTGGCAGCGTTCGTCACGTATCGGATTCTTCAACATAGGGCCAGCGAGGTTAAGGCTGCTCAGCCGGCGGCGCGTCCGGCGAGTGTAGCCAAAGTCGTCACAAAGGACGTACCGCTTTACCTCGACGAGATCGGCACATGTGCCGCATACGAGACAGTCCAAGTGCAGGCGCAGGTGAGCGGGCAAATTACCGCGCGCCATTTCCAGGACGGCTCGGACGTGAAGAAAGGCGATCCGCTTTTTACAATCGATCCGCGCCCGTATCAGGCCACATTCGACCAGGCGAAGGCGCAAGCCGCGTTAGATCAGGTGACGCTGAAGCGACAAGAGGATCTGCGCGCAAGAAAGGTCATATCGCAGCAGGATTACGACACTGCTGTGGCGAACGCACAAAAGTCCAAGGCAGCAGTGGATGCCGCTCAGGTGAACCTCGATTATTGCTACATCAAATCCCCAATTAACGGACGAGTAGGTCTGCGCAATGTTGACGTTGGCAATCTGGTTGGACCCTCGACTGCGCCACTCGTAATCATTCAAGGTCTCGATCCGATTTACACCGACTTCACCGTGGCCGAAAACGATCTGCCGCTGGTGCGAAAATATCTCGGTGGGCCAAACGTGAAAGTGCAAACCTACCTGGCCGACGGCTCGATCGCGCCGCGCATGGGCGACTTGTATTTCATCGATAACGCAGTACAGCCCGGTTCCGGAACAGTGAAAGCCCGCGGGGTCACGCCGAATCCCGATCGCGCGCTGTGGCCGTCGGAATTTGTGCGTGTCCGTTTCATCCTGGACACGCT
>Ga0209376_1000990_pt1 | contig 30371 bp, 29 predicted proteins | sample GraSoiAngelo_134_FD_185891 | JGI IMG/M metagenome (GOLD analysis project Ga0209376, IMG submission 185891) | Grasslands soil microbial communities from the Angelo Coastal Reserve, California, USA - 14_0929_05_30cm (SPAdes) (version 2) | ecosystem: Environmental > Terrestrial > Soil > Grasslands ... | reverse complement strand
CGACCGCCGACAATCTCGACGTAGCGGCCCTGGGCTGAGGCTCCTGCGAGCGCCCGTCTGTGAGCGGCCGCGACTTCGTCGGGATGCGCGGCACCTCTCCCAGCCCCTTTGATTGCCGCTCCATGCAGCGCAGTCATTTCCAGCCTCCTCGTCAGTCCTCCGGCGCGGTGATCCGTACCACGTCAAGCGTCCATTTGCAACCCGTCTACGTCCAGGACAATTTATGAACTGGGGCGTCGGCCCAAGTACATATTCAGAACTACTCAGGCGAGGCTGGGCGGTGGAAACTACGCGCATGCGTACCTACGGCCAGTACTGTCCGGTCGCGCGAGGAGCGGAGGTCTTCGCCGAACGATGGACACCAATCGTCATGCGCAACATCCTCTACGGATGCCGCACGTTCAACGACATCGCCGCCGGCGCCCCCGGGTTGTCCCGCGCGCTCCTGATCCGGCGCCTTCGAGAGCTCGAACACGCCGGTGTCATCGAGATCCATCTAAAACCCGACGGCCGTGGATCTATCTACGAACCCACTGCAGCCGGGCGGGCTCTGCAGCCAGTCCTGACCGCGCTTGGAGTCTGGGGCGACCAGTGGATGGATGTCCGGCCCGAACACTCAGACCCGGGGGTGGCCCTTTGGTCCTGGTGCCAGGTCTACCTGTACCGCGAGCGCCTGCCGGATCGGCGCGTTGTCGTCCGGTTTGAGTTCGAGTACCGCGGGCGCCCGGACAAGACGTGGCTCCTGATCGAACGGGGCGACGCCGAGCTTTGCGCGTTCGACCCGCGGTTCGGGGACGACCTCGTCGTTACGATCAACGACCCGCTCACGTTCGCCCGATGGCATCTGGGGCACATCGACTGGGCGAGCGCGTTGCGGTCCGGTGGGGTCACGGTGACGGGACCACGCGATCTCCGGCGAGCGTTGCCAACCTGGAACCGACGGCCGGAGATCGGACTTCAGTTGCGAGGTGCTCGCAGCCGAGCCTCGTCCCACGCTGCAACGGGAGTGCCGGCACTGTAAAGCAGGTCCCTACTTGGACGACTTTAGAACCGCCATATCGAATATGAGTCAGGTGCCGCGACGGACGAAAGTTCGGCGATGGCGCTACAGAGGTGAATTAATCTAACTATTCGGCGCAGGTTTGCGCCGGGCTTGACTTATCCGGATTTTCAAAATGAGAACGAACCTCAGGGCAGTCGGCATACATGGCGCCTCAGCCTGCTATCAGCCCGGCCCGATCCGACGAAGTGCGGCCAGTCTGTCGTAGTCCGGGTCGGAGCTGACGATCACCGGACAGCCAGAATCGAGGGCGTGGGCCGCATGAAAAGCGTCACGGGGCGATAGAGCTGGTTTGGACATCAGATCCATAGCCCTACGAGTGACGGAGCGATCTGTAACAGCGATTTCGAAATCCATTTCGTCGATTGCCTTCCATAGGCGGCGAAGTCGGCCGCGCATACGGCGCATAACAGCGGGCGCTGATTTCCGAAACGTCGACATTGGATTTGTGTCGCCTGAATCCCTGAGCCACGTAAGCACGACCCGATAAGCCAGCTCATCGAGAACAAGCCCACTGATCACGCCCGGGTCGGCGCCAAGTTCATGATCGACAAGGCGGCGCCAGCTATCGAGGCGCGGGTCTGGGTCTTGGCTGGCTCGGCGACTGTAGGCGAAAAGAAAATTGGTGTCGATGTAACAGCGCGTCACAAGTCGCGGGTCGCTCTCTCCAGCCCAGGGTCAGTTGATTCGTCCCAATCGCCTCCGAGGATGCTGTCCATCTCTTCTTTGGTTGCCTTGCCAGCGACGCCGGCCAGCGTGGCCCAACGATCCTTGAGCGATGCACCACCAGCGCGGCGCCAGAGAGAGCCTGGCTCGACCCCCAGGGCATCAGCTAAGCGCCCAATCGTCTCCAGATCGACACGCGTGGCTTGGCCCGTCAGGATATTGCGAGCTGTCTTGATATCGACACCGGCCTTCTCGGCCAAGCGCCGAGCATTCCAGCCTTTCCTCTCGGCGAGCTCGTCCACACGCCACTTGACCGCCATGGGAACATCATACCTCGCTAGGGAGGATGTTGGGGTGGCTAGCGGGATTTGAACCCGCGACACCCAGATCCACAATCTGGTGCTCTGCCAGCTGAGCTATAGCCACCGCGGCGCGGCCGACCAAATCGGCCTGGGGAAGACCACGATTCTACCGATGCCGATGTACCAGAATTGAATTGATGTCAACCCCCGCCGAGCTCGATCAGATGCTCCAGTCGGGCGAGCTAATCGAGTCCACCAACGAGATGACGCCCGAGTACCTCCGCGAGCTCAAGCACACCCTCATCGTCTCGGGCGACACCGAGCTCATCAGCGCACCCGCCTACTACCTCGCGGCCAAGCGCGCGCCCAGCATCAACGCGTTCATGACCGGGATCGCCATCATCCAGGACGAGCTCGCCCACGCCCACATCGCCTACCACATCCTCGAGGAGCTCGGCGAGGACCAGGAGAAGCTCATCTTCAGTCGCGACCCCAAGAGCTTCCGCTACCCCTACGCCTTCGACGTCCCGCTCGAGACGTGGACCGAGCTGGTGGTCGCCAACGGCTTCTACGACCAGGCCGGGTTCTGCCTCCTCGGCGACATCCACGACAAGTGCTCCTACGGCCCGTGGAAGCGCGGCCTGAACAAGGTCATGCTCGAGGAGAACTTCCACCTCCGCAACGGCCGCACGTGGATGAAGCGCATCGCCGCCGCCGGCGGCGCGGCCAGGGACGAGCTGCAGCGCGCGGTCGACTGGATGTTCCCGCTCAGCGTCGAATGGTTCGGACTTCCCGACTCGAAGAAGATGCACTCCCTGCAGCTCGACTACCGGCTAAAGGGCCTGACCAATGACCAGCTCCGGCAGTGGTGGCTCTCCCAGGTCGTGCCGTACTGCGAGCAGATCGGTGTCAAGGTGCCGGCGCACAAAGAGGCGAAAGACGGCAAGGACGTGTGGGAGCTCGACTACCCCTTCCCCTGCGAGTTCGACGCCGAGCACAAGCGTTGGGACTTCAAGCAGCCGATCACCTGGGATGACGTGCTCACGCGCTGGCGCGCCCGCGGCCCGCGCAACGTCGAGATGGTCGCGATGTTCCAGGAAGAGTTCCACAACTTCCGCAAGACTCACCGCAGAGACTCGTGACTGAGCGGCTCTGGGCGGCGCTCGCCGAGGTCGAAGACCCCGAGATGCCCGTGAACCTCGTCGACCTCGGCGTCATCTATGGCGTCAGCGAGCGGGACGGGGTGGTCGAGGTCGACCTCACGTTCACCGCCATGGGCTGCCCCGCGTCCGAGTTCATCCTCGACGACGTGCGCGAGCGTCTCCTGCGCGAACCGGGCATCGACGAGGTCCGCGTCAATGTCGTTTGGGACCCACCCTGGACCACAGGGCGGATGACGCAGGCCGGCCGCGATGCCCTCGAGGCGTGGGGTCTCGCGGTGTGAGCAAGAACGGCTACAAGCGCGTCAGCGGGGACGCCGTGGAGTACGAGGTCTTCGCGCGCAAGGCGCGCGTCGATCCGCTTCATCTCGTCGGCAGCGTCGTCGCGCCTGACGCCGACCTGGCGATGGCCTACGCCCGGGCCACCTACGACGAGGAGCGCTGGTGCGAGATGGCCATCGTGCGCAAGGCCGACGTGATCCGCCTCTGGTCGCCCGGGGAGATATGAGCCTTTCCGACCTGGTCCTGTCCCTCGCGGACAACAAGCAGATGCTCGGCCTCCGCTATGCGGAGTGGGCCACGCGAGCGCCGTCGCTCGAGGCCGACATCGCCGCCGCGGCGATGGGGCTCGACGACCTCGGGCACAGCCGTGTCCTCTACGGCTGCCTCGAGCCGCTTGGCGAAGACCCGCGAACGCCCAACCGCGAGTCGAAGCCGGCGAGCATCCGCAACCTCGCCTACTTCGACGAGCCCTGGACCGAATGGAGCCAGTTTGTCGCGGCGAACGCGGTCCTCGACACCGCGTTCACGGTCATGATCGAGGCGTGCGTAGGCGGCTCGGTCGAGGTCCTGCAGCACCGTCTGCGCAAGATGCTGATGGAGGAGCGCTACCACTTCCTCCATGGCCGGAGCTGGCTGCGCTCGGGCATCGACAAGGCCCCTTTGCTGCGCGCGTGGCAGGAGGCGCTGGAACTCTTCGGCCCGCCGGATGGCGAGACCGAGTCGATGCACCGCGATGGCACGCTGAGCATGGGCCCGGCCGAGATGCGCGCGCGCCTGGAGGAGCAGCTGGAGACCAAGGCCCCCGACGTCACCATCCATTGGGAGATGTGGGACCCGCTGCGGCGCCGGACCGCGCCAGGCGCGATCGACGAGCACACCTTTGGCATGCTGCGGGGCCTGGAGGAGAAGAAGTACGCGCCGACCACCGCGTCAAAAGCCGCGGGCTGAGCCGGCCTGCCCGCACTGCCGCAAGCGCGATGCCGAGGTCATCTCGCTTTTCGGAACCCAGGCGATGACGCTTCAGTACCGCTGCCGCTCGTGCGGCCACCTGTTCGAAGCGATGAAGTACGTCTAGTTAGTCGCGACCATCCGAGGTGTTGGAGCCCCAATCCCGTTGTTAGTCGCGACTATCCGCGGTGTAGGGGTGTCGAACCCCTTGTTAGTCGCGACTATCGCGGAAGTTGTGTTACGACCGGCGGCGGCGCATCACCGCCAGCGGCAGGCCCGCGAGCACGACCACCACGACCAGCACCGCGACGATGATTGGCAGCAGCTGCCCGCCGCCGATCGTGACGGCCCCCGGCGGCGGCGAGCTGGACGCGTACCCGGCCGCGAAGTAGCCGAACGTCGTCGTCGTCGTCACGATGGTGAACGGCGCGCCCGGCTGCGAGGACATCTCGGTCCAGGTCCCGTTCGGGTCCGTGGCCTGGTACACGCTCGCGGGGTCCGGCTCCAGGTTCGAGTACCTGAGGGTGAGGTTGGCGCGCTTGTCGGCGTTGAGCGCCGCGCTGGCGGTGATCTTGTACGCGTTGGTGACGAAGCGGATCCCGCTGGGCTGCGGGCAAGTGTCGAGGGGGGTGATGTCGACCGTGATCGTCGTCTTGCCGCCGGCGAGGAACGCGCCCGGCAGAAAGCCGATCACGATCTGGCCGTCGTCCGTGAAGGCCGAGAAGGCTTCGCTGACGCCGCCCGTGACTGGGATGTCCGCGTGGCCCGAGCTCGGCTTCTGATTCGCGCCCGCCTGCGGGGGCGGGCAGGTGAAGTTGTACGGCGCCGGCGGGCCGAAGCCGTCGTAGAAGCCCGGCGCGACCGACCACGCGGCGCCGGCATAGAGCGCGGCGGCGACGCCCAGCAAGGCGAGCTTTCTCACAGCGCGAGGTCGGCGATCGCGTGCCCGACGATCGGTGCCACCAGGTCTCTGCACGCCCAGCGCCACAGGGCCAGGAGCAATCCCGCCGCGGCGACGGCCGGCAGGAACTCGGGCGGGTGCGAGAGGGCGTGGGCCAGCGTCCAGAGCAGCGTCGTGCCGAGCACAGCGAGCGGCGCGCCGCCGGCGTCCTCGAGCGCGGCGTACAGCGCGCCCCGGAACGCGAGCTCCTCGCCGATCGAGACGGCGATCGCCGCCATCGCCAGCCCCGCCGGCAGCAGCGGCGCCGTGACCGAGCGCACCGCGGCCGGCAGGAGCAGGACCGCGCCGAGGGCGCATCCGCCGATCAGCCGCAGCCCCAACCTCGACCTGCCCAGGCCGAGCCTGTCGGCCGGCAATCCGATCGCGACAGCCGCCAGCGCGATTCCGCCCAGAAGCAGCGCGACCACGGTGAAGCCCGGTTGCGCCGCCACCAGCGCGCGCGACCACTCGAGGACGAGCACGAGCGAAGCGACGAGGGCCGCCCGCAGCGCGGGCCGCGCTTGGACGGCGGCGATCAACCCGCCAGTCGCTCGGGTGCGGAGTACACGTTGAACCGGGTGCCGCGCAAAAACCCGACCAGCGTCTGGTGGAACTCGCGCGCCAGCGCCACCGCCAGGCTGGACGGCGCGCCCACCGCGGCGACCACGGGAATGCCTGCCGTGATCGACTTCTGCACGATCTCGTAGCCCGCGCGTCCGCTCACCACCAGGATCGCGTCGCCCACCGGCAGCCGCCCGTCCAGCAGCATCCGCCCCGCGACCTTGTCGACCGCGTTGTGGCGGCCCACGTCCTCGCGCATGCAGATCAGCTCACCCCCGACGTCGAACAGCCCGGCGGCGTGGAGGCCGCCGGTGCGCTCGAAGACGCCCTGGCCCGAGCGCATGCGCTCGACCAGCGCGGGCAGCATCGCCGGGTCGACCTTGCCGCGGCTGTCGAGGACCGAGAGATCGCGCCGCAGGTCCTCGATCATCACCGCGCCGCACACGCCGCACGCGGCGCTGGCCAGCATCGACCGCTCCGGCTTGCGGCGCGCCGCGTGCGCGAGCCGGACGTCGAGATGGTTTGACTCCATGATCGAAGCATCGAGGACCACGCCAGGCTCGCTCTCGCCCGCCTCGGCGCTGATGCGCACCGACGCCACGTCCGACAGCGCGCGGATGATGCCTTCGGCGTAGAACAGTCCGAGCGCCAGCTCGACGTCCTGGCCAGGAGTGCGCATCACGACCGACAGCGGCTCGCCGTCGAGGAGCAGCTGCAGCGGCTCCTCGGTCACCACCGCGTCGGGTGAGTCGCTCCACCGGCCCGCCTCGTAGCGGCGGATCCGGATCGCCGGGGCGTCGGGCTTGGCCATCAGCCCTCGGCGACGCGGAGCGTGCGCGCCGACTTAGGCACGGACGTGGTCACCGCGAACCCACGCCACGATGTCACGCGTTCGGGCTTCAGCTCCATGACCGGGGGAACTTCCGCCAGCGCGATCCCGTAACGCTCCGCGACTGCGTCCTTTTCGGTCGCGGCGACAAATGTGCCGCGCACGCATGCCCCGACCATCAACGAGGGCCGGAACCAGTGGTGCAGCTCGACTACCAGCGCGCCCGGCGAGCCCGCCCGTGGCCGGCCGCTCGTCGGGGCGACGCTCACCTGCCCGCGCTCGACCTCCCAGAACGCTGGACGGATCACCGGCAGGCCCCCTTCGATCCAGCACGCGTAGCCGCGCGAGACGCCGGCGAGGCGCCGGCTGACCTCGGCGGGCACCGCGGGCACGCGCGCCGCCTGCGCGGCGGGGAACGGAGCCCCCTCCACCGTGTCGGCATCGCCCAGCCGCAGGCGCAGGACGACGCGGTTGTAGGGCATCCACTCGCGGGGCAGCCGGGCCAGGTCGAGGGCGTAGCCGGCGACGAAGGGCGCGTTGCGCAGGGCGTAGCCGGCGAGGCCGAGGAAGTAGGCCGGGCCGTCGAGGATCGCCCGGATGTCGTTGGACAGGTTCAGCGGGTCGAACACCTCGAGCGTCCCGCGCAGAAGCACCGCGCGCCGGCCGCCGTCGACGAGGAAGGCGGCGCGCGGGTCTTTGCGGGCGATGATCGTCTTGGCCGCGTAGCGCGACGTCGTCACCCACAGCGAGCCCTGCGCGAAGCTGAATACGGCCGGGTTCACCAGCGGCAGCCGCCCCGATCGCAGCGCGAGCATGCCGATCGTGGTCCCGCCCAGGATCGCGGACGCCTCGCGGGTCAGCTTCATGTCAGAAAACTTTAGGACTCGAGTACGTCCCGGATGCGCTCCAGGGCCCGCTCCAGGCGGCGCCGCACCATGCCGTCCATGCGCCGCGCGACCGCAGCCCCGACCGCCGACCCGGGAGGCTCGTAAGCGATCCGGAGCTCGATCCGCACGCCGCGATCTGTCTTGTGGAACCGGAAGCCGCCCTCTTGCCGGATCAAGCCAGACTCCGACTCCCACTCGATCGCCTCCGGGCGGCGCCAGCGGTTCAGGCGCAGGACGTTCTTGAGCGGCACCCCGAACGTCACCATCTCGACGTCGTAGCGGGCGCCCACGCCACGGCTCCTGGTCCCGATTGGCTGCCAGCGGCTCACACCCTCGAGGACCTGCGCCACGTGTCTGTGGTCGGCGAAGTAGTCGAAAGCGCGCTCGGGAGTGGTGGCGACGTCGATCGTCGAGGTGAACTCCAGCCTGGCCATCGCCAACTGCCACCATATTCGGGTGGCGCGGTGGCAGGACGGGCGAGTGTACGTCGAGGACGCGGTCGCGACCAACCGGGCGGTGAGCGGCAAAGAGCTGCTCGACCGCTACATGACCGACCTCACCGTGCTGACGCTAGGGCTGGCGCGGATGCGCGGCACCTCGATGCGTGTGGGCCCGGTCGAGCTCTTGCGCTTCGGAGCTCCGCGCGTCTCGAAGTCCCAGGTCAACTGGCCCATCGAGGGTGGTTTGGCCGCCGGCGCGCCCGGAGGTTCCTTCAGAGTCAGGTCGACCGAGGGCCGGCTGCTTGCCACCCTGGAGGGGTACCGTCCGCGCGTTCCTCCTCCCGTCTATACGGCGATGCAGCTCCCGGTCCATCACCTGCTCACGCGCCTCTACCTCATGCGGGTGCGTGGCCGTGAGCCGGTCCCTGGCCCGACCCCGCCCGAACCTGACCGCGTCCGCTCGGCGAGCGTCGATGTCGCGATGTGCCTCACGTTGGTGCGGCTCACGGGGCGCAGGCGCATCGGGCGCGCGATCGTGTTCGCGGCCGCTTACCACGCGGTGTGCTGGACCGTCTGGGGCCGGACGCTCGGCGGAGTGGTGACGCGACAGCGTGTGGTCGCGGTCGACGGATCGCCGCTGACTCTGACGCAGTCGCTGCTCAGGTTTGCGCTGCTGCCGCTGTCGTGGATCACACGGCAGCCGATCCATGACGAGATCGCGCAATCCACGGTGATCTCGGGATAACGAGGAGAGCAGACCCGCCGCGAACCGGCCTACCTGCCAGGGCTCCCGCGCCGAAGGCGCGGGAACACCTTTGGGTTTCCTCTCATACTCAAAAAAAGGGCGGCCCGGGTAGGCCGCCCTTTGCCGCAACCGAAGGGTCAGAACTTAGGCGCGCGCACCCGAGGTGGTGCCACCCTGCATCCACAGGGCCGGCTTGTTCGGGTACAGCACGAGCACGAGCACCGCGACCAGGATCCCGATGATGACGGCCACGATGTCGAAGTTGCCGATCGTCACCTGCGTGAAGATCTGGTAGACGATCTCGAGGATTGCGTAGAGGACCAGCGCGCGAACCCAGCTGACGTTGGCGATCGGGTCGAAGCCAGCGATCATCATGCCAGCGCCGAACGCGATACCCGCGACTGGAGCCGTGACGCCCGCGCCGCTACCGAAGTTGAAGACCGTATCGCCGACAAAGCTCGCAGCCGAGCCGACGACCAGAAGAACTCCCATTACCCACAGGAGAAGCTTCAGCGCCAGGGGGTTCCACTTTGAGATTGACTGCACTACTTGCCTTCCTCCATTTCGACCGCGGTGGATTCGAACTCGCTGAGCGGGCGGCCGTTCAGGTGCAACTTATAGACGGAGTGCACGCAATTAGCAACCATTTTTCACGCAAAAACTTGCGTACCCCGCAGCCAGACGGTGCGCGGCGCGAGTCCGTAGGCCCAGGCGAAGGCGCCCTCGTGCTCGGCCTCCCAGAGGACAAGATCGGCCAGCTTGTGGGCCTCCACGACCCCGCGATCTGAGCGGGACAGCGAGAGCGCCCCGCCGAGCGTGGCCGCCAGGAGGGCTCGCTCGACCGACATCTTGAACACGGCCACGGCAAGCGCGACGACGACGCTCATGCTCGTGATGCCGCTGGTGCCCGGGTTGTGGTCGCTCCCGAGCGCGATCACCGCCCCGGCGTCCATGAGCTCCTTCACCGGCGGCAGCTTGCCGATCGCCAGCGCGGTGCCGGGGGCCAGCGTCGCCACCACGCCGGCGCGCGCAAGCGCAGCCGCGTCGCCTCGATTCGCGCGCAGCAGATGGTCCGCGGAGACGGCGTGCAGCTCCGCCGCCAACGCGGAGCCCCCGGTGCGAGCGAGCTCGTCTGCGTGCAAGCGCGGGATGAGCTTCGACTTGATCGCCGCCTTGAGGATGGCTCGCGACTGCGCGACGCTGAAGTAGCCCCGGTCGCAGAACACGTCGCAGAAACGCGCCCCCGCCATGTACGCGTCGTCGCACCAGTCAGCCACCTGCTTGGCGTACGCGCCCATGCGTGCCCAGCGGTCGGGGGGTAGCGCGTGCGCGGCCAGGAACGTGACCTCGATCCGCGGCAGGTCTGGTCGGGTGCCGAGCCGCGCAAGAAGGCGGGTCGCCTCGATCTCTCCTTCGCGCTGCAGGTGATAGCCGGTCTTCGCCTCGATCGTGGTGGCGCCGCCCTCGAGCCACGTCCACAGGCGGCGAGCGGTCGCCTCCTCGAGCGCGCTCATAGGCTCCGCGCGGGTGGCGCTGACCGTCGCCCTGATCCCGCCTCCCGCCTTCGCCACCTGCTCGTATGTGGCGCCCGCGGACCGCATCGCGACCTCGGCCATGCGGTCGCCCGCGTAGACCGGATGCGTGTGCGCGTCGATGAGACCGGCGGTCACGAGCCCGCCGGCGCAGTCGTGCTCGTCGGCGACCGACTCCATCAGCTCCCGCGGCTCGTCCCGCTGCTTGCCGCACCATGCGATCTCCTCGCCGTCGATGATCACCGAGGCGTCCTCGACGACGCCGGCAGGCGTGCCGGTGAACAGGCGGCCGATGTTCCGCAGGCGCTTCATCGCCTCACGTGCTCACCACCGTCACTCCGCCGACGACCACGTTCGTCACATCTCTCCCGCTCAGGCCGTAGACGATGTACGCGGGCGTCAGCTCCCGCCACGGTCCGTTCGAGGAGTCGAGGGTGACAAAGTCGGCGAGCATCCCAGGCTTGAGCTCGCCGGCCTCCCAGCCGAGCGCCCGCATCCCGTTCACGGTCGCGACCTCGAGGAGCTCCAGCGGCTGGTGCAGCACCCGGCGGCCGTTCGCGCGGCGCTGGTCGAGGTCGACCGCGCGCGCCTCCTCGAGCACGTCGATGACGACGTTGGAGTCGCTGCCCACGCTCAGCCGGCAGCCGGCCTGGCTGAGCGCCTGCAGCGGACCGACGCGGTCGCCGAGGTCACGCTCGGTCGTCGGGCAGGCGCACACGTTGACCTGGTTCGCCCCGAGCAGCGTGACGTCGTGGGCGTCGACGTGGATGGAGTGCACCGTGGTCAGATCGGGACCGAGGATGCCCTCGCGGTCGAGGAGCTCGACCGGCGTGCAGCCCTCCACGGCCTTGCACTCCTCGAACTCGGCGGGCTGCTCGGCGAGGTGCACGTGCAGCGGCGCGTGGCGTTCGCGGGCGTACGTGGCGACTATGCGCATCGACTCGGGGTCGACCGCGCGGACGCTGTGGATGGCGGCCGCGATGCGCACCCCGTCGCCATCGGACAGGTCGTCGACGCGTCGCGCCCAGGCGTCGGCGTCACCGTCGCTGAAGGAGATCTGCTCCAGCTCGAGGGGCCGGCCGTCCATGCCGCCGCGCAGGTAGCAGGCGTCGATCAGCGTGATCCGGATCCCCTCCTCGGCGGCGGCGTCGATCAGGGCCTCCCCCAGCTCGTTGCCATGGCCGTGGAGGTAGTGGAACTCGCCGACGGCGGTGATGCCGGCCTGGAGCATCTCGCGGAAGACAAGGCGGCCGTGCTTGAAGTAGTCGGCCGCGTCCCACTCGGTGTAGCGGTACATGCGCTCCCGCCACTCCCAGAAGTCGCCGCCGCCAGACTCGATCTCGCCCCGGAGCAGGCGCTGGAACGCGTGGCTGTGGACGTTGGCGAGGCCCGGGATCGTCCAGCCCTTGAGGGTCACCGCGTCCGGTGGAGCGAAAGCGTCCTCCACCACCGACGTGATGCGACCGCCCTCGACCTCGATGAGCACGTTCTCGGCGCGGCGGCCGAGCCAGGCTTGCTCGGCGTGCCATTTGCCCGAGCCGATCAAGTCGTCGTCGGTGCCATCGGGATGCGGACGCCGCGCTCGCGCGCGACCTCGACCGCGCGCTCATAGCCCGCGTCGGCGTGGCGCATGACGCCGGTGCCCGGGTCGTTGGTCAGCACGCGCTCGAGCTTGCGCGCGGCGGTCTCGCTGCCGTCGGCGACGGCGACCATGCCCGCGTGGATCGAGCGCCCGATGCCCACCCCACCGCCATGGTGGACGCTCACCCACGACGCGCCGCTCGACGTGTTGAGCAGGGCGTTGAGGATGGGCCAGTCGGCGATCGCATCGGAGCCGTCCCGCATCGCCTCTGTCTCCCGGTAAGGCGAGGCGACCGAGCCGGAGTCGAGGTGGTCGCGGCCGATCACGATCGGAGCCTTGACCGCGCCGCTGCGCACGAGCTCGTTGAACAGCCGGCCCGCGCGGGCGCGCTCGCCGTAGCCGAGCCAGCATATGCGCGCCGGCAGTCCCTGGAAGCGCACGCGCTCGCCCGCCGCCTTGATCCAGCGCACAAGCGCCTCGTCCTCGGCGAACTCCTCCACCATCGCTCGGTCAGTGGCGGCGATGTCCGCCTGCTCGCCCGACAGCGCGACCCAACGAAACGGGCCCTTGCCCTCGCAGAACAGGGGCCGGATGTACGCGGGGACGAAACCCGGGTAGTCGAAGGCACGGATGCAGCCGCCCAGGCGCGCCTCGGCGCGGAGGCTGTTGCCGTAGTCGAAGACCTCGGCGCCCCTGTCGAGGAACGCGACCATCGCGTCGACGTGTCGAGCCATGCTCGCGCGCGCGCGTCTCACATATTCGTCGGGGTCGTCCAGGCGCAGCTCGGCGGCGTCCTCGGGCGTGACTCCGGCGGGGACGTAGCTCAGCGGGTCGTGGGCCGACGTCTGGTCGGTGACGACGTCGACCTGAATGTTGCGTCGCGCCAGCTCGGGCACGATCTCGGCGGCGTTGCCGAGGACGCCGATGGAGAGCGCCTTCTTCTCCGTCCTTGCCTGGATCGCGAGCTCGAGCGCGTGCTCGAGGTCGCGCGCCCGCACGTCGAGGTAGCGGTGCTCGAGACGGCGGGCGATCCTCTCCTCGTCGACCTCGACGCAAACGGCGACGCCGCCGTTCAAGGTGACGGCGAGCGGCTGCGCGCCGCCCATGCCGCCGAGGCCGGCGGTCAGAGTGATCGTGCCCGCGAGCGAGCCGCCGAACCGCTTCCGCGCGATCGCGGCGAACGTCTCGTACGTCCCCTGCAGGATGCCCTGCGTGCCGATGTAGATCCACGAGCCGGCCGTCATCTGGCCGTACATCGTCAGTCCCATCGCCTCGAGGCGCCGGAACTCGTCCCACGTCGCCCACTCAGGGACGAGCATCGAGTTGGAGATCAGGACCCGCGGCGCCCACTCGTGCGTGTCGAAGACGCCGACCGGCTTGCCCGACTGCACGAGCAGCGTCTGGTCGCCCTCGAGATGGCGGAGCTCGCGGACGATGGCGTCGAACGCCTCCCACGAGCGCGCGGCGCGACCCGTGCCCCCGTAGACGACGAGGTCCTCGGGGCGCTCGGCGACCTCGGGGTCGAGGTTGTTCATCAACATGCGCATCGCCGCCTCCTGCGGCCAGCCCTTGCACGTGATGTCGGCGCCGCGCGGGGCCTGGATCGTCCTGCTCACTTCAGCCGGCCGGCCACCGCTTCGGCAGCTTCGATTACCTCGCCGCTCCTGATCAACGCCTCGGCGGCGGCCAGCTCGGGCGCCACGACGCGGTCCGGCCCGACGCCCTTGACCTGCTTGCGCAGGAGCTTGCGCACCGCCCCCGTGGCCGCGGCCGGCTCGAGCGGCGCTCGCATCTCCTGCGCGCGCGCTGCCGCGCACAGCTCGACGGCCAGGATGCTCGTCAGGTTGTCGAGCACGGTGCGCAGCTTGAGCGCCGCGCCCCAGCCCATCGAGACGTGGTCCTCCTGCATGCCCGAGGTCGGCACGGAGTCGACGCTCGCCGGCGCGGCGAGGCGGCGGTTCTCGGCCACGAGCGCGGCGGCCGTGTACTGCGCGACCATCAGGCCGGAGTTCACGCCCGGCTCCTCGGCCAGGAACGGTGGCAGCCCCTGGGAGCGGTGCGGGTCGAGCAGGCGGTCCACGCGCCGCTCGGCGATCGAGCCCACCTCAGCTGCGGCGATGGCCAGGAAGTCGGCGGCGAAGGCGAGCGGCTCGCCGTGAAAGTTGCCGTTGGACTCGACCTCGCCGCTCTCGAGCACGATCGGGTTGTCGATGGTCGACGACAGCTCCACCTCGGCGGTGCGGCGCGCGAACTCGAGCGTGTCCCGCGCGGCGCCCGCGACCTGCGGGCTGCAGCGCACCGAGTACGAGTCCTGGACCGCGTGCTGGGAGTGGCGGTGCGAGGTCACGATCTGCGACCCGCTCATCAGCCGGGCCAGGTTCGCCGCGCTGGCGGCCTGCCCCGCGTGGGGCCGCACCTCGTGCAGGCGCGACTGGAACGCGCGGTCGGTGCCGAGCAGCGCCTCCGCTGACATGGCCGCGGTGACGTCGGCGGTGCGGAAGAGGCGCTCGGCGTCCGCGCACGCGAGCACCAGCATGCCCAGCATGCCGTCGGTGCCGTTGATCAGCGAGAGCCCCTCCTTGGTCTCGAGCCTGACTGGTTTCAGCTTGGCCGAGCGCAGGGCCTGCGCCGCCGGCCGCCGCGCGCCCGACGCGTCGACCACCTCGCCTTCGCCGACGAGCGCGAGGCCGATGTGGGCGAGCGGCGCCAGGTCGCCGCTGCAGCCGACCGAGCCGTAGCGGGGCACCACCGGCGTGATGCCCTCGTTCAGCATCCCGAGCATCGCCTCGGCCAGCAGCGGCCGCACGCCCGACATGCCCATGGCGAGCGTGCGAGCGCGCAGCAGCATGGTCGCGCGCACCGCCTCGCCGTCCACCGGCGGACCGACGCCGGCCGCGTGGGACCGGATGAGCGCCAGCTGCAGCTCGGGCTGGCGGAGCGGAGCGATGCGGGTGCCGGCCAGGGCTCCGAACCCGGTGGAGACGCCGTAGACAGGCTCGCGCGAGGTCGCCGCGCGCTCGACGCGCGCCCGGCTGCGCTCCATCTTCGTCCGGGCCGAGGCCGCGAGCGCGACCTTCTCTCTGTGACGGGCGACGGCGACGACCTGGTCCTCGGTCAGACCAGGGCCCTTGAGCGTGACCGTCACGAGCAGTAAGGTAGCGCCCCCCGGTTGGTCCGGACAATTCGCCACATCGTTGGCCGAACCAGGCGGATAGTCGCGACTAACGAGGGGTTTGGGGCGCGGAGAGCGTGGATAGTCGCGACTATCGAGGGTTTTCGCGCGCGGGATGCGTGGATAGTCGCGACTATCGAGGGGTTTGGGGCGCGGAGAGCGTGGATAGTCGCGACTAACGGGCTTTTCTGCGGAGACCCCACGATCACGGGGCGGGCAGGTATCTCGCCTTCGTCGGCACGCCGTCCTTCGTCGACAGCACCCACGTCGAGCCCTTCTCGAAGCCGCCGTCGCCCGCGCGGATGACGTGGCGCGCGACCAGGTCCTCGACCAGCTCCCAGACGATGTCGCCGTGCGTGCACAGCACCGCGTGGTCGAGCCTGGTGTTGCTGACGAACTGGTTGAGGCCCTCGAGCCCGTGTCCCTCGGCGAGCTCGATCGAGGATTTGACGGGCACCTTGCGCGCGCGACTCAGCGGCTCGACCGTCTGCGTGCAGCGCAGGTACGGGCTGGAGAAGATGGCCGCGACTGGCAGCGCCTCGAGCACCGACACCAGTTCATCCGCCTGCTTCTGCCCCTTCTTGCTGAGCGGACGCAGGCGGTCGTCGCCCGTCCAGTGGCCGCGGCTGCCGGCCTTCGCGTGCCGGACGACGTAGAAGGTGCGCAACCTCTACGTGCCGGCCGCAGACGACATCCAGTCGCGGAGCTTCTTGCGGTCGAGCGACTGCCACGCCTGCGGCCAGGCGGCACGCGCGTCGGCGGCGGCGATCCGCTCCAGCGCGATCAGCTCCCCGGCCACGAACGCGCGGCGTCCGGTCACCTTCGCGGCCCGCAGCCACGCCTGCGCCGTGACGCTGTCCTGGTGCTCGCCGAGCACCGTCTGCAGCCTGGCGGCCGCCTTCGCGAAGCTCGCCGCGTCCGGACCGGCGACCGGCGCCACCGCCTCGGCCGCGTAGCGCGCGCGCTTGGCGAGGATGCGGATGCGGTGCAGCTCGGCGTCGGTCGGGATGACCTGCAGCCGGCGCACGGCCGCGCGCAGCCTGCGCCAGGGCGTGGTCGCGAGCGGGGGCAGCGCCGTGGACGCAGGCTGCTCCGCGCCCCCGATCGTGGCGGGCGAGTGCGCGGCCTCGACCAGGCGCTCGAGGAGGTCGAGGTAGCGCTGGGAGTCGAGGTCCGTCGCCAGGTTCTGGCGCAGCGACTCGATGTCGAGCTCCAGCAGGTGGAGCAGCGCGGCGGCCGAGCGCCGGTCGGTGTCGGGCAGCGATTTCGCGCGCTCCCGCAGGCGCTCGAGCAGCACCTCGCGGTCGCGCACCGCGCCGAGCCCCGTCGCCAGCCAGGCCAGCTCGGAGCGCAGCGGCTCCGTCCACTCCACGTCGAGCAGCGGACCGAAGGTGCGCAGATTCGAGCGCAGCCTCCGCGTGGCGACGCGTGCCTGGTGCACCGCCTCGGGGTCGCGGCCTGTCCGGACGAGGGGATCGTGACGCAGGAGCGAAGCCACCGATTCCGCGAGCGTGTGGCGGATGACGTCACGCGCCGGCGCCGCTGGAAGGAGCGGCTCCGGGGCGACCTCGGGCGGCTCGGTGGCGCGCGGTCCGAGGGCCCGGATGTGCTTCGGGGTCGGGTCGGGGGCGCCCGCGCCCGCGGTCCGCAGCAGAGCGACCAGCGGGGTGATGATGCCGTCCCCGCGGTTGTTGCCCCCGACCTCGACCTCGATCTCGCGGAAGCGCGCCGCCACCCGCCGGCCGTCGCGCACCGAGACCTCGTCGTCGACCACCTCCGCCACTCGCGCGCCGGCGGCGTCGACCAGGCGCACGCGCTTGCGGATCGTGGAGAGCCGCGCCACAGGCACTAGCTCCGACCGGCGCACATAAGCCCGGACCACGTCGAGCGCCTGCTTCGGCGGCTTGGTGCCGCCCTGGAAGGTGATCTCGTCGCGCTCCAGAACGGCGCCGCTGTGCGACGGCGACAGCTTCAGCGTCCAGCCCTCGCCCGCGCGCCGCCGGAGTGACACGCCCCAGCGCGCCAGGCGCAGGTCGGGAGTGTCGTAGTAGACGGTCTCGAGGCGAAGCGTCTCGGGTGGTGCGACGGCGACGCCTTCGACGACGCCTTGCAGGTCCGGGAGGTGGAACGCGGGGCCCGCCCCGAGCTTCACCTCTCTTTCAAGCATTCGCTACGCCGTGCACCCCGTTGCCGTGCGCGCTCTCGATCGCAAGCTCCTTGAAGCGGTTGTGGGAGTTGAGGCCGAGGACGGTGGGCACCTTGCGCCACGCGCCGTCGGGACCGAGCTCCCACGCGAGCACGTCGTCGGCGAGTGAGATATCGAGGATCTGCTGCAATCGGTGTCGGAGCCTGGAATCGCTGACCGGCACCACCGCCTCGACGCGACGGTCGAGGTTGCGCGGCATCAGGTCGGACGACCCCAGGTAGTACTCGGGCCGGCCGCCGTTGCCGAACATGAAGATGCGCGAGTGCTCGAGGAACTGGCCGACGATCGAGCGCACCCGGATCCTCTCCGAAAGCCCCGGCACCCCTGGTCGCAGGGAGCACATGCTGCGCACGAGCAGGTCGACCTGCGCTCCCGACTGCGACGCCGCGTATAGGGCGTCGATGATCTCCTGGTCGATCAGGTTGTTGACCTTGATGATGATCCGGCCGCCGACCACCGCCTCGCGCTCGATGAGCTGCGTGATGCCGGTGCGTAGGTTGGTCGGCGCAACGAGCAGCTTGCGGTAGCGGCTCTGCCGGCTGTAGCCGGTGAGAAGGTTGAAAAGCTCGGTGACGTCGGCGCCGAGGTCGGAGTCCGCGGAGAGCAGGCTCACGTCCTCGTAGCCGCGGGCGGTGTTGGGGTTGTAGTTGCCGGTGCCCACGTGCAGGTAGTGCTGGATGTGCCCGCCCTCGCGGCGCACGACGAGCGTCACCTTGGCGTGGGTCTTCAGGCCGAGCAGCCCGTACACGACGTGGACGTTCGCCTCCTCCAGCGCCCGGGCCCAGCCGATGTTCGCCTGCTCGTCGCCGCGGGCCTTGATCTCGACCAGCGCCACCACCTGCTTGCTGCGCTCGGCGGCGCGGATGAGCGCGCGCACGATCGGGCTTGCCGGGCCCGAGGTGCGGTAGAGCGTCTGCTTGATGGCGAGGACGTCGGGGTCGCTCGCCGCCTGGTCGATGAGAGCTTCGACTGAGGTTGCGAACGAGTCGTATGGATGGTGGGCGAGCACATCGCCGCTGCGCAGGACTGCGAACAGGTCCGGTGCCTCGGCGCCGATGCCGCGGAGCCGCGGCTGGGTCGTCGGCGTCCACGTCTCTTCCTTGAGGTCCGGACGGTCGAGCTGCGTCAGCACCGAGAGGCTGCCCATGTCGAGCAAGCCGTCGAGCTGGTACACGTCGCCGGGCTGGAGCTCGAGCTCGCGCATCAACAGGTCGAGCACCTCGGCCGACATGCCAGGGTCGACCTCGAGCCGGACGACGCGGGCGTGCCGGCGCCGGCGGCGCAGCTCCGTCTGGATCGCCGCGAGCAGGTCCTCGGCGTCGCTGTCCACGTCGTCGAGGTCGCCGTCGCGCGTGACGCGGAACGGGTGGTGGGCGACGATCTCCATGCCCGGGAAGAGCGCCGGCAGGTGGACCGCGATCACGTCCTCCAGCGGGACGTATCGCTCGCCGTCCACGAGCGGGATGAAGCGCGGCAGCACGGGCGGGATCTTGACGCGCGCGAAGCGCGGCTGGCGTGGGCGCTGCGGGTCGCGCACGCGCACGGCCAGGTTGAGCGAGAGGTGAGAGATGTAGGGGAAAGGATGCCCCGGGTCGACCGCGAGCGGAGTCAGCACCGGGAAGATCTGCTCCCGGAACACGGTGTGCAGCTGGGCGAGCTCACGCTTGCTCACCTCGTCCGCGCGCACGATCGCGATCCCGGACTGCGCGAGCGCGGGCACGATCTCGCGTTTGTAGAGCCCGACCTGGCGGTCGACCAGGCTCTCGACCCGGGCTCGGATCGCCTTCAGCTGCTCAACCGGCGAGAGGCCGTCCGGCGAAGCGACCGAGATCGCGGCCAGGACCTGCTCCTTCAGGCCCGCGACGCGGACCTGGAAGAAGTCGTCCACGTTCTGGCTGAAGATCGCGAGGAAGCGCACGCGCTCGAGGAGCGGCAGGCGCGGGTCCTCGGCCATCGCCAGCACCCGCTCGTCGAAATCGAGCCGGGAGAGCTCCCGGTTGATGTATCGCGAGGCGGGAGGGGCGAGGGCGGGCGTCGGCTCGGGCTCGGGGTGGGCTCCGACGGCCACGAGCGAACTTTACCTCGTGGTCTGAGGACCTAGGTTAGGAGCCGGTTAAGGCCGCCCCCGCCGACCGCATGCTATCGCCTGCCTACCTAGAGTAGCCAGGCGGCCGAGCTCCCCGGCAGGGTCAGGACGCCGTGGCGGACGCTCACCAGGGGGTCGCTGCCGAGGAGCAAGCCTCCAGGCGCCGGGAGCCTTGCGGGCCGGTTGCGGAAGTTGCAAGCCACCGTCAGAGGCCCCCGCGAGTAGGCCAGCACGTCCGCCGGCGCCGTCAGCCACTGCAGGCGCCGGGCGAGCCGGCGGGCGAGCCGGCGGCGCTCGGCCAGCGTCCGACGGAAGTGGGCAAGCGTGGACCCGCCGACCGCGGCCTGGACGTCGACGGCATATCTGCCCCAGCCCTCCGGCATGGGGAGCCATGGCCCGGCCGTCGAGAAGCCGGCGTTTGGCTCGCCCTTACGCCACGGCAAAGGGACCCGGCAGCCGTCCCGGCCCTTCTCTTTGCCGCCGCTGTGCAGGAAGACCGGGTCCTGGCGCCGCTCGTCCGGCACGTCGACCTCTTCCAGACCGAGCTCCTCGCCCTGGTAGAGGAAGACCTGACCCGGCAGGCCGGCGAGGAGGAGCAGCGCTGCTCGCGCCCTCGCCCGGCCGGTCGACCCGCCGCCCAGCCGCGTCACCGGGCGCTTCACGTCGTGGTTGGCCAGCGTCCAGGTCGGCTCCGCCCCGGGTCCCTGCAGCGCCCTGCGGCTCGCGTCGATGGAGCGGCGCCACAGGGCCGCGTCCCACGGCTGCTGGATCAGCGCGAACGCCATGTGGAGCTGGTCGGGGACGATGTACTTGGAGTGCCGGCGCGGCTCGAAGATCTCGCCGACCAGCACCCGGGCGGGCTCGTAGCCGTTGGCGATCTGCCGCCAGCGCCGGTAGACGTCGTGCAGCTGCGGCTGCTCGATGATCTGGAACGTCGAGTCGAAGCGCCGGGCGCCGGTGACGCGGTCGGTGATGTACGGCCGGTCGGCCAGGTCCTGGCGCTTGAACAGCGCCGCGGCGACGTCGATGCGGAAGCCATCGGCGCCGCGGTCGAGCCAGAACTTGAGGATGCGCTCGAACTCGGCCGGGACCGCCGGGTCGAACCAGTTCAGGTCCGGCTGCTCGGGCGCGAACAGGTGTAGGTACCACTGCTTGCCGTTCGGCTCGGGTGACCAGGCCGGGCCGCCGAAGGAGGAGGTCCAGTTGTTGGGCGGCGAGCCGTCCGGCCTGGGATCGGCGAAGTGGTAGCGGCTTCGCATCGGGTTGTCGGCGGAGGAGACCGCGGCCTGGAACCAATCGTGCTGGCTCGAGGTGTGGTTGGGGACGATGTCGACGAGGACCTTCAGGCGCAGCTCATGGGCTCGCGAGAGGAGGCGGTCGAAGTCCTCGAGCGTGCCGTACTCGGGGTTGACGCCGAAGTAGTCGCTGACGTCGTAGCCGTGGTCCTTCTGGGGCGAGGGGTAGAAGGGCGTCAGCCAGATCGCGTCGACGCCGAGGTCGCGGATGTACTCGAGCCGGGAGGTGATGCCAGGCAGGTCGCCGATGCCGTCGTCGTCGGAGTCGGCGAAGCTGCGGACGTAGACCTGGTAGAAGACCGCGCTTCGCCACCACGGCTGGGGCACGGACGTTAACTATGCCCCAGCCTGGCCGGCGGGCGAAGTCAGGCGCCTAGCGCGGCGACGACGTTCGAGAAGACGTTGTTGATCTGGTTGCCCATGGTCAGAAGAATCACGATGACGACGATCGAGACCAGGACGAGGATCAAGGCGTACTCCACCATGCCCTGCCCGCTTTGGGGGCGACGCGACCAGCTTCCCATTCCTTCCCTACCTCCTTTCTGTGGATAACAAGTCTCTGTGGAAACTTAGCGGTACAACGCAGGCGTTCAAGTTTCATTAAGCATTTCCCGACTAATAGTTTGTGATGTTTTTGATAAGCCGAGCTAATATCCGGCCGTGCGCCGTCCGTCTTTCACCCTGGAGCAGATTCGGTCGTTCGTCGAGGTGGCCGAGACGGAGCACATCTCCCGGGCGGCGGCGGCCCTCTACCTGACCCAGGCGGCGGTCACGCAGCAAGTTCGTCACTTCGAGCAGGCGGTCGGCCTGCAGCTCCTGGAGCGGGGCGGCAGGCGGGTGCGGCTGACCGACGCCGGCCGCACGCTGGCCGAGGCCTGCCGCGGAGCTCTCCGCGCACTCCAGGTCATGGACGACACCGCCAGGGCGATCCGGGAGCTCGAGGCCGGGTCGCTGCACGTCGGCGCCAGCCCGACCTGCGCGACCTACTACCTCCCCACGCATCTCGCCGAGTTCACACGCCGCCACCCCGCGGTCAAGCTCGATGTGGCCGTGGCGCCGACCACAGAGCTGAACCGGCGGGTGCTCGCGGGCTCGCTGGACTGCGCGCTGATCGAGGGCGAGGTCGCCGAGGGCCTGGTCAGCGTCGAGCTCTCGCCGGACGAGCTGATCCTGGTCGCCCACCCGGACCATCCCCTCTCCCAGATGAAGCGGGTGACGCCGACGCACCTTGCGAAGTACCGCTACATGCGCCGCGGGCCCGAGTTCTCGGCCGAGCGCCACGTGCGCAAGATGATCGGCGAGACCTACGACCGCTTCGAGGTGTTGAACCTCGGCCATCACGAGTATGTACGCGCGGCGACCATCGCCGGTCTGGGCTTCGCCGCCCTGCCCAAGCGCGCCGTCGTCGCCGACGTGCGCAGCGGGCTGCTGAAGGTCCTGCCCGTGCCGCCGATGGTGCGCGCCATCACCGCCGTCCGCCGCCCGGGCCGCGGCGGCCCGGCGCAGGAGGCGTTCTGGACGTTCGTCACCGGCGGCCAGCATCTTGCTTCCGGGAAAATCTCGTCCGATGGACGGAGCCCAGACCGAGCCTGAGGCGATGATCCGGACACGTGGCCTGCGCCGCGTGTTCGGCAGAACCGTGTCCTAGTCGAAGGCCGGCAAGCTCTCCTTTTCCGCCGCCCACATCTCCTCGAAGAGGCGGTCGATCTCCTCCGGCGAGCAGACGGCGGCCGTCAGCGGGTCGAGCATGAGGGCGTACTTGGCCCTGGACCTGTCGCGCTTCAGCAGCGCCTCGACGACCAGCTCGTGCACCGCCATGTGCGCACGGTTGAGCGCCGCAAGCTGCTCGGGCAGCGGCCCGAAGCGCTTCGTGGCGACGCCGCTCCCATCCACGACGCACTCGACCTCCACGCATCCACCGCCGGGGAGGTTGTCGATGGCGCCGTTGTTGAGCACGTTGCCGTGGATCGACTTCCTACGCCGGCACTCGATTGCCTCGATGATGTCGGCCCCGTACTCGAAGCTCCGCGTGAGAGGGACCTCCTTCTCACCGCGAAGCATCGCCTCGATCGACTCGTCGTTCTCGCGCCTCCAGCGCGGCCAGTTGTTGGCGTAGAAGCCACTCTCGCCGAGGTAGCCGGCCCTCGCGTACCTCTGGACCAGGTCCGGCCGCTTGCGGAAGTAGGGCACGTACTCGGAGAAATGTCCGCTCGACTCGGTGACGAACGCACCCAGGTGCAGCATCACCTCGAAGCGAACGGGGTCCTGCTCGTAGATCTCGGGATCGTGGACCCTCTCCCGAAGCCGGGGATAGAGGTCTTCGCCCCGCCGCTCGAGCCTGGTGAACCATGCGTTGTGGTTGATGCCCGCGCAATCCCAGTCCATCTCCTCGTAAGGGATATCGAGGTAGCCCGCGAGCTGGCGCGACGTCCCCTGCACGCTGTGGCACAGGCCGACGACCGGCAGGTCGACCTTGCGAATCGCGGCCAGGGTCAGGATCGACATCGGGTTCGTGTAGTTGAGGATGCGGGCGTTCGGGGCCAGCCGTGCGACGTCGGCCACGATCTCCAGCCAGGCCGGCCCGGTGCGCAGGGCCTTGAAGATGCCGCCCGGCCCGATCGTGTCGCCGATGCACTGGTCGACGCCGTAACGCAGCGGGATGTCGTAATCGTGGCGTACGTTCTTGAGACCGGCCACCTCGATCGAGTTGATGACGTAGTCGGTGCCGGCGAGCACCTCCGCACGGTCGGTCGACGCCTCGACCTTCCAGCGCTTGTCCGTCAGCTCGACCAGACGGTCGGCGATCCGGCGCGCGAGGTCGAGCCGCGACCCGTCGATGTCGACGAGCGCGAACACGCCTTCGTCAAGGCCATCGATTGCGAGGATGTCGGTCATCAGCTGACGGGCGAACACGGCGCTCCCGGCGCCGATGAAAGTCACCTTCGGCACCGGCATAGTTGAGCACGCTCCAGGCTGTCGGTGTGGGCGGCCGCCGCCCGGCCCCTTGACACCGATTGGGGGGTATGTATCGTTCCCCACGAGCCTGGATCCCCTGTCCAGCGCGTGCCCCGGCTAGTCGCCGGGCGTGGAGGAGGAAGTCGAATGACACGTTCGCGGGATCCGAGAGGGGAGAAGATCGTCCTCCCCGGCACCACGATCGAGCTTCCGCTCGACCTCGACCTGACCCGTCGCGACGTCCTGAAGATCGCCGGGTACGGAAGCCTGGCCGCGTTCCTCGCCGCTTGCGGAGGTGGCACGGCCACGACCACGACGTCGGTGACGGCCAAGGGCGGCAGCATGTCGCTCGGAAGCTACCTGTCCGACGCCGTGCCCAAGAAGGGCCTGCAGGACGTGGTCGACGCCTTCACAAAGGCGAACGGCGGCACCAAGGTCAAGGTCAACACCGTCGACCACGGCACTTACCAGAACCAGATCAATTCCTACCTCCAAGGAACGCCCGAGGACGTCTTCACCTGGTTCTCAGGACACCGGATGCGGTTCTTCGCCGACAAGGGCCTGGCGGCGCCCATCGACGACGTCTGGAACGAGGTCAAGGGCAACTTCACCGAAGGGTTCGCCAACTCGGTCAAGGGCAACGACGGCCACGTCTACGCGATCCCCACGTCCTACTACCCGTGGGCGATCTTTTACCGCAAGGATGTGTTCCAGCAGCACAGCTACAACATCCCCACCAACTGGGACGACTTCAAGAAGCTGGCGGAACAGATGAAGAAGGACGGGCTCACCCCCATCGCCTTCGCCGACAAGGACGGCTGGCCTGCGATGGGCACCTTCGACATCCTGAACCTGCGCATGAACGGCTACGACTTCCACACCGAGCTCTGCGTGGGCAAGCAGAAGTGGACCGACTCGAGGGTCGCCAACGTCTTCAAGAAGTGGAGCGAGATCACGCCTTACTACTCACCTGCGTTCGCGGGTCTGACCTGGCAGGAGGCGGCCAAGCAGCTGCTGCAGAAGAAGGCAGGCATGTACCTACTGGGTCTGTTCGTCTCTGAGCAGTTCGTCGCCAGCGGCAACCCCGACGACCTGGCACAGCTCGACTTCTTCCCCTTCCCAGATCTCGGCACCAACTACGACTCGGAGAAGGCGCTGGATGCGCCGATCGACGTCTTCATGATGGCCAAGAAGTCGCCGACCCTCAGCGCCGACTCCGGCCAGGCCAAGGCGTTCCTCGAGTTCATGTCCAAGGGGTCGACTCAGATCACGTTCTGGAAGGCCTCGCCGGGCGCGATCCCGACCGCCAAGGACGCGGACCAGAGCCAGTACCCGGCCCTGACCAAGAAGGCGGCTCAGATCGTGAGCGGCGCCAAGCGCATCACCCAGTTCTTCGACCGCGACTCGCGCCCGGACTTCTCGGGTCCGAACTCGATGCAGGGATTCCTGCTCAGCTACCTCGCCAACCCGAAGCAAGACACCTCGAGCCTCCAGGGCAAGATGCAGAGCTTCTGGGACTCGCTGCCGCCTGAGTAAGCCGTAGACCCTACGATCTGAAAAACGTGGCCACGAGCATCACCCCCGCCAGGGAGGATTCGCCCGAGGCGGGGGAGCTCGTAGCCACAACAAAGGGCCGCTATAACGTCCTGACGCGCTACGACCGGCGCGTCCTGATGCTGATGGTCGGCATCCCGCTGCTGCTCGACATCGTGTTCATCTGGTGGCCGACCCTGTCGTCGATCCTCCTTTCTTTCACGAACTACAACGGCGTCGGCGAGGTGGGTTGGAACAACTTCATCGGTCTCAAGAACTACCAGTTCATGTTTTCCGGCTACACGCTGTTCTGGCCCGCGTTCCTGCACAACGTCATCTGGCTGGCCTGGCTCGCGTTCATCGCCACACCGCTCGGCATCCTCTTCGCGGTCCTGCTCGACCGGGATATCCGGGGAGTCGGTTTCTACCAGAGCGTGTTCTTTCTGCCCGTCGTGCTGTCGCTCGTCATCGTGGGCTTCATCTGGGAGCTGCAGTTCAGTCCGACCGAAGGCTTCATCAACAACGTCCTGCAGAGAACCAGCTCGACCAACATCATCGACTGGCTCGGCAACCCGCGCATCAACCTCTACGCGATCCTGATCGCGGCGACGTGGCGCCACGTCGGCTACATCATGGTCATCTACCTGGCCGGATTGAAGAGCGTCGACCCCACGCTGCGCGAGGCTGCCAAGGTGGACGGCGCGAACGAGATCCAGATCTTCTTCCGCGTGGTCTTCCCCGTAATGGCGCCGATCAACATCGTGGTCGTCGTGATCACGTCGATCGAGGCGCTCCGCGCCTTCGACATCGCGTTCATCATCAACCAGGGCAAGAACGGCCTCGAGCTGCTGTCGATCCTGATCACCAACAACAGCATCAGCGAGGCGAGCCTGGTTGGATTCGGATCGGCGATCGCCGTCATCCTGCTCCTCATCTCGCTCGTGCCCATCGTGATCTTCCTGTCGCGCGTCATGAGGACCAGGTGATGGCCGTGCTCGCACGTCCGGGCCGCATCCGCCCGAGCCGGATCGTCCTGCACGCGTTCCTGCTCTCGATGGTTGCGGTCTGGATCTTTCCGCTGTTCTGGGCGGTCTACAACTCCCTGCGGCCGGTCAGCGACACGATCCAGAACGGGTATCTGTCCTGGCCGACCGGGGGCCTGAGTCTCATCAACTACCAGACCGTCTGGACCCAGGCCGAGCTGCCCTACTACTACCTCAACACCCTGGTCATCGCGGTCCCGGCGGTCACGCTGACGCTGCTGCTCGCCTCACTGGTCGCATTTGCGTGCACGCAGTTCAGCTGGCGCTTCAACCTGACCACGCTGATGATCTTCACCGCGGGCAACCTGCTGCCGCCGCAGGTCATCATCGTGCCCCTGTACCGGATCTACCTCAGCACGCCCCTGCCGATGCTGGGCGAGCTCGACGTCGGCAAGTTCGGCTTTCCCTTCTTCACCGACAACACGCTCCTCTACGACCAGTACATCGGCATCATGCTCATCCACATCGTCTTTCAGACCGGGTTCGCGACTTTCGTGCTGAGCAACTACATGAAGACGATCTCGAAGGAGATCACCGAGTCTGCGATCGTCGACGGCGCGCACGTCCTGCGGATCTGGTGGCGCATCGTGCTGCCGCTGTGCCGGCCGGCGCTAGCGGCCATGGCGACGCTGCTGTTCACGTTCATCTACAACGATTTCTTCTGGGCGCTGCTCTTGATGAAGACAGGCGACAAGCGCCCGATCACGAGCGCGCTCAACAACCTGCAGGGTGAGTTCTTCGTCAACAACAACCTGATCGCAGCGGGCGCGATGCTCGTCGCCATCCCGCCCATCCTGGTCTACATCTTCCTGCAGAAGCAGTTCATCGCCGGCCTGACGCTGGGCTCGTCCAAGGGCTGACGACGGCTCACATCTATTACGGCGGCGACTACAACCCGGACCAGTGGCCCGAGGACGTCTGGGAGGAGGACGTCCGCCTGATGCAGGAGGCGGGCGTCAACCTCGTCTCGGTGGGCATCTTCTCCTGGTCTCGCCTGGAACCGTCGGAGGGAAATTTCGAGTTTGGGTGGCTCGACCGGGTGCTCGACCTTCTACACGACGGCGGCGTCCAGGCCAACCTTGCCACCGCGACGGCATCTCCCCCGCCATGGCTCGCACACGGGCACCCGGAGATGCTGCCCGTGCTCGCGGACGGGGTGAAGCTGTGGCATGGCGCGCGGCAGCACTACTGCCCGAGCAGCCCGGTCTACCGCGATGCGGCGAAGCGACTGGTCACGGCGATGGCCGAGCGGTACGGCAAGCACCCGGCTCTGGCGATGTGGCACGTGGGAAACGAGTACGGATGCCACGTCCCCGCCTGCTGGTGCGATGTCTCGGCGGCCGCGTTCCGCGCCTGGCTGCGCGAGCGTTACGGGTCTCTCGACGAGCTCAACGCGGGGTGGGGCACCGACTTCTGGTCCCAGCGGTACTCGTCGTGGGAGGAGATCATCCCCCCGCGGCGGACGCCGACGTGGCCCAACCCCAGCCAGCAGCTCGACTTCATGCGCTTCTCGTCCGACGCGCTTCTCGAGTGCTACGAGATCGAGCACGAGGTCCTGAAGCGGGCGACTCCCGAAGTCCCGGTGACGACGAACTTCATGAGCTTCTTCAAGCCGCTCGACTACTGGAAGTGGGCCGAGCGGGAAGACGTCGTCAGCAACGATTCCTACCCCGACCCCTCCGACGCGCGGTCAGGCATGCGTGCGGCGATGGCGGGAGACCTGATGCGATCGCTCGGCCGCGGCCGGCCGTGGATCCTCATGGAGCAGACCACCAACCGGGTCAACTGGCGGGAGATCAACGTCGCCAAGGCGCCCGGCCAGATGCGGCTGTGGAGCTTCCAGGCGGTGGCGCGAGGCGCCGATGGGGTGATGTTTTTCCAGTGGCGACAGTCACGCGCGGGAGCCGAGAAGCACCACAGCGCGATGGTCCCACACGGCCCGGTCGAGTCGTCTACGACGTGGAGGGACGTCGTCCGGCTCGGGAGTGAGCTCGGCCGCCTCGACGCCGTACGCGGCGCTCAGAGCCGGGCGATGGTCGCGATGCTCTTCGACTGGGGGTCCTGGTGGGCTTTGGAGCTGCCGTCGAAACCCTCCACGCGTCTTCGCCACCTGGACCAGGTCGAGGCGTACTACCAGCCGCTGTTCGAGGCCAATCAGCTCATCGACTTCGCACGCCCGGGCGACGACCTCAGCTCCTATCGACTCGTCCTGGCGCCCAATCTCTACCTGGTCTCGGACGAGGCCGCCGCGAGCCTAGAGGCTTACGTGGAAGGCGGGGGAACCGCCGTGATGTCGTTCTTCAGCGGGATCGTCGACCCCGCGGAGCACATCCGCCTCGGCGGCTATCCGCAGCCGTTCCGGAAGATGCTCGGCCTCGACGTGATCGATTTCCTCCCGCTGCCGGCCGACCACGAGGTCGCGCTGCGCTTCGGCGACGGAGCCCTCGGCCGAGGAACGATCTGGAGCGAGGACATCGTCCTCGCCGGCGCGGAGTCGCTCGCCACGTTCTCCGATCTACCGCTGGGCGGCCGGCCCGCGATCACAAGCCACCGCTTCGGCGAGGGGACGGCGTTCTACCTCGGCACGCAGCCCGACGCCAAGACGATGGCGCGGCTGCTGGAGCTTGCCTGCTCGTCGGCAGGGGTCGAGCCGACCGCGGAGGCGCCCGCCGGAGTGGAGGCCGTCCGGCGCTGGGCTCGCGGCAAGTCTTTCCTGTTCCTGCTGAACCATCGCGACCTGTGGGTCGACGTCCCGATCGCCCGGGCGGGCACCAACCTGGTCGACGGCTCCGAGGTCCACGCCGGCCTGGTCCGGCTCGGCCCCCACGACGTCGCCGTCATCGGCGAGGGCTGGTAGCCACGGGAATCAATTCCCACGCGGAAGACAAATGCCTGGCGGTGAGGGCCCAACAGCCGCGATTTGACCAAGTCGCGTCACCCGCCGCTCCCACGACCACGGGATTTGACCAAATCGCGGTGAGTCAAACGATTCAGTCGGGGAGGCGGGATTTGAACCCGCGACCACTTGACCCCCAGTCAAGTGCGCTACCGGGCTGCGCTACTCCCCGATGGAGCAGTAATCGTACCCAGGCCCTGAGTGGTCAGTCCGCCGGGTGGGAGTGTGCTGAAAACGAGTTTCGACCCGTCTTCAGCACACTCTGCGAGGTCAGCTGCGAGCGGGGACCGGCGACAAGATGCCCACGCCGATCAGGTTGCCCTCGGTGTCCTTGAACCACGCACCCTTCTCGCCGTCGGGCAGCTCGACGATTCCGTCGCGGGTCTTGAAGCTCGGCATGTCGTACTCCTCGGGCTGGACGCCGGCGCGCTTCAGCTCTCGGACCGTCTCCTCCACGTCCTCGACGTCGAGCGCCATCTGGGTGTGGTCGCCTGACGCCTTGCCCGTGCTCGGGAACAGCATGAAGCCGGTCTCCCCGAACATATACAGCACGCCGCCGTCCGGCCCTTCCTGTACAGGCTTGAAGCCCAGCTTCTGCTCGTAGAACTGCCGGGCGCGCTTGATGTCCTGGGCGGGAATCGCGGCGCCTACTCTTTTGATCTTCAGCATGGTTGCGCCTCCTGTGGCATGACCAGCCGACGGGGGTAACGCCTCGATTATGCACCCCACCCGTCAGTCGACCCAGCGGGCGACCTTCGACTCGGTGTCGATGACGCCGTCGAGCTCGGCGATGCGATCGATGACGCCTGCACCCTGCGCGTCACGCGCGCTCTCCGTACGCGACCAGGGAGCGGTGAGTGGCGGAGAACCCCGCCTCGCGCAGCGCGCTGCGCAGCGGCGAGTCCATCGCGGGCACGCCGTCCACCTTCTGCAGGTCCACCCGCCCCCCGCTCGTCGCCAGAACGACCAGCGCCCGCAGGTGATCGACTTTCACCTCGCCGCTGGTCAGCAACGATCGCCCGCCACGCTCCAGGTACAGCGCGAGGCGGCCATCATCGAGCACGCAGTAGGCGCCGGCGGCGCGGCTCATCCGCCCGTCCGTTTCCGGCCAGGGCAGGATGGTGCCGTAAGCGTTGGCCGGGTCGGTGGCCGCTACGGCCACGATCCCGCCGCCTGACTCGCGGAGCGACCGCAGCCGGTCGACGGCGCCGGGCAGCGCGAACTGCGAGCCGCCCAGCCCCTCGACGAAGT
>Ga0209376_1000974_pt1 | contig 30558 bp, 24 predicted proteins | sample GraSoiAngelo_134_FD_185891 | JGI IMG/M metagenome (GOLD analysis project Ga0209376, IMG submission 185891) | Grasslands soil microbial communities from the Angelo Coastal Reserve, California, USA - 14_0929_05_30cm (SPAdes) (version 2) | ecosystem: Environmental > Terrestrial > Soil > Grasslands ... | reverse complement strand
CGCGAGGCTGACCGCCTGGTTTGCGCCGACGCTCCGGCTCGTCGACCTGGCTTTCGCCCGCCGGCTGATTCAAGGGGCGGGCCAGGGCGTGCTCTTCCTCTTCTTCAATCCGGGGCCAAAGGGAACGTTGCTCAACGACATTCTCGCGCTCGACGCCGACAGGCTCTACATCCACGGGGTTGCCAATCAGGACCCCGGCGGGAAAAACAAGCCGGTCATCCGACTCGTGCACCGCGGCAAAGTCGTGAAGGCGCCGCCCGAGGTCGCGCTCCCCGCGGCGATCGACAAGCGGCTGAGATACTGGCTCCCGGAGATGGCCGGCTATAGCATGGTGCGCGTCCACAGCAAGGTGGTGGTCGTCGATCCGTTCGGCGATCATCCGGTCGTCATGACCGGCTCGCACAACCTGGGGCCCAAGGCGAGCACATCGAACGATGACAATCTGGTGATCGTCGAACACGCGCCGGACCTGGCCGCGCAGTACGCCGTCAACATCATGACGATCTACAACCAGTACCGCTGGCGTTACTTCCGCACCCAGCGGAAGGACCCAACGGGCTGGGACGGTCTGGAGAACACGGACACCTGGCAGGACCCGTATCTGCGGGCTGGGAGCGACAGACAACGCGAGCTCGACTTCTGGCTCGGGCGCCTACGCGCGAACCCGTGAACCCTCCCGTTATTTTTGAAGCAGCCCGAGCGCCGCGGCGACGCGCTCGGCGGTGAGCGGCAACCGCGTCAGGCGCGCGCCGGTCGCGTCGGCTATGGCGTTGGCGACGGCGGCGGCGGGCGGGCCGATAGGGGGCTCGCCGATGCCACGCGCGCCGAAGGGGCCGAGCCCCTCGCCGGACTCGACGACGATGGGCTCCACGTCGGGGACGTCGGCAGCGCTCGGGATGAGGTACGAGGCGAACGAGCTGGTCAGGTTGATCCCCTCCTCGACGACGACCTCCTCCATGAGCCCGTAGCCGATCCCCTGCACGGCGCCGCCCTGGATCTGGCCCTCGACCGACTGAGGGTTGATAGCGCGGCCGACGTCGTGCGCGGCAGCGTACTTCAGCACGCGCACCGAGCCGGTCTCCGTGTCCACCTCGACCTCGGCCGCGTGGGCGCCGAAGGTGTAGTCGGGGAAGACCTTGCCCGAGCCGGTCGCGAGATCTACTGGCTCGCCGGCTGGCGCGTGGTAGACGGCCAGGTGGCTCCTCGGCACGCCGGCCTTCGCGCAGTGGCCGAGCACCTCGGGCAGCGGGAGCGCTCTCCCGTCGTGCGTCACCACCGCGCCGTCGGCCAGCTCCAGCGAAGTGGCGTCGGCGCCCAAGAGCGGCGCCGCAACCGCCAGGATCTGGGCGCGCAGCTCCCGCGCGGCCTTGAGCACGGCGTTGCCCGACATGTAGAGCTGACGGCTGGCCGTGGTCGTTCCGGCCAGGGGCGTCAGCGCGCTGTCCGAGATGTGCAGGGAGACTCGATCGAAGTCCACGCCCAGCACCTCGGCGGCGATCTGGCCCAGCGAGGACGCCTGGCCGCCGCCGACGTCGGGCACGCCGCATCTCACGACGAGGCTTCCGTCCATCTCGAAGCCGACCCACGCGCTCGACCAGTCGTGGAGCCAGACGATGCGGCCGTAGGGCTGGAAGTTACAGGCCAGACCCCGCCCGACCCTGAGGTGCGGCGCCCGCGGCGGCGGCGGGGAGCCCAGCGCCGCCCACGCGCGCTCGGCCAGCTCCGGCAGCGCCACGTGGGTCTCGATCACCTGCCCGACGGGCAGGCTGTCGCCGCGGCGCAGCGCGTTCACGCGGCGAACCTCGACCGGGTCGAGGCTGCCGAGTGCCTTGGCGATGCGGTCGATCTGCGACTCATAGGCAAAGACGGTCTGCATGGCTCCGAAGCCGCGCATCGCGCTGGTCGGCGGATTGTTGGTGTAGGCGACGCGCGCCTCGACCAGGACGGCGGGGACACGATACGGCCCGGCCGCGGTGACGGTCGAGTAAAGCAGCACGAGCGCGGAGAGGTACGCGTAGGCACCGGCGTCGGCGAGCAGGCTGATCTGCTGGGCGACGATCTCGCCGGTAGCGAGCGCGCCGGTGCGGTAGCGCATCCGATAGGGATGGCGCTTGGCGCGCGCCTGGAGCGACTCCTGGCGCGTCCAGACCATCTTCACCGGCCGCCCGGTCCTGAGCGCCAGGAGCCCGAGGTACACCTCGACGGTGACGTCCTCTTTGCCACCGAAGCCGCCGCCGAGATACGTGCCGATCACGCGGACGCGGTTGTGCGGGACCTGGAGCGCCTCGGCGACGTCGCGGAAATGCTCGATGACCTGCGTCGACACGCGGATCGTGATCACGCCGTCGGAGTCGATCCACGCCACGCCTGCCTCGGGCTCGAGGTACGCCGCGTCCACGAACTGGGTCGCGTATTCGCCCTCGACGATCACCGCGGCCCGCGCAAATGCCGCCGCGACGTCGCCACGAGCGATCCGCCACTCGGCGAGCAGGTTGCCGGCCTCGTGAACGTGCGGGGCGCCGGGAACCAGCGCCGCCTCGGGGCTGAAGACGCCAGGCAGCGGCTCGTACTCGACGTCGATCGCCTCGGCGGCGGCACGCGCCTGCTCGAGCGTCTCGGCCGCTACCAGGGCGACCGGCTCGCCCTGGTGACGCACGCGCGCCTCGGCCAGCACGTGCAACGTGGCGCGGAGCGGGCCGACGGTCGTCGTCTGCCCCGGCACGTCGGTGGAGAGCGTGTTGCGCGGGACGTCCTTGGCCGTGAGGACGACGGCGACGCCGGGCATGCGCTCGGCGCCGGACGTCTCCAGCTTCACGATTCGCGCCGAGGGGTACGGCGAGCGAAGCACCGCCGCGTGGAGCATCCCCGGCATCGCCCAGTCCGCCGCGTAGGCGGTCGCCGCCGCCACCTTGTCCCGCGCGTCGTGGCGCGGGAGGGCACGGCCGACGAGGCGAAGCGGCGTGCCGAGAGCCACGGTGTCAGGAGCCACGGTCTCAGCCATCGCCGTCATGTCCCCGTGTGTAGGCCTGGACTGCGTCGAGGATCTTGGCGTAGCCGGTGCAGCGGCAAAGGTTACCCGCGAGCGCCCCGCGAACCTCGTCGCGGCTCGCGCGAGGGTGGCGCTCGAGGAAAGCCAGCGCAGTGAGCAGCATCCCCGGGGTGCAGAACCCACACTGGACGGCGCCGTGCCGGACGAACGCCTCCTGGAGCGGATGGAGCGCCCCGTCGCGCTCGAGCCCGCGGACGGTACGGATCGCCCGCCCGCGCACCGCGGCCGCCAGCACGAGGCAGCTCGACACGGGCCGGCCGTCGAGCAGCACCGTGCACGCGCCGCAGACGCCCTCGCCGCAGCCTTCCTTGACGTCGAAGATCCCGAGCGTATTGCGCAGCATCTCGAGCAGCGTCTCGCCGGGCCGAACGTCCGCCTCCCTCGCGCGCCCGTTGATCATCATCGGCGGGGGCCTCGACGGCCCCCTCCGAGGCCGGGGGAAGCGCTCCCGAGAGGGAGCGAACCCCCAGGAGGATTGCGGCGGCAAAGCCGCCGCTCGGACGGCGGCCCCCTCAGAGCTCGGGGCGGCGGACAATGCAACGGCACGGCCGAGCGCGCGACGGGCCAGCACACCGGCGAGCAGCCGGCGGTATGCGCCTGACACGAAGGCGTCCGACTGCGGGTCGAGGCCGTCGCGCGCAATCTCGGCCACCCGCGCCAGGCGATCGGCGCTCGGCTCCTGGCCGCGCAGGGCGTCCTCGGCGGCCGTGGCCCTGACGGGCCGGTCGGCGACACCTGCGAAGGCGACGCGCGCGTCGTCCACGCGCCCGCGACGATCGAGACTCACGCCCGCGGCCACCGCCACCACGGCGAAGTCGCCGGCGCGTCTCGCGAACTCCTCCACCGCCCACCCCATCCCTCGCGTGACGGGCACCGCCATCTCCGTCAAAAGCTCGTCGGCGCCGAGGACCGTCGAGAGATAGCCGGTGAAGAAATCGCGCGCCGCCACCGTCCGGCGCCCCGACGCGGACGCGAGGGTGAGGCGCGCGTCGAGCGCCACCATCGCCAGCGGCAGCTCCGCGGCGGGATCAGCATGGGCGAGACTCCCGCCTACGGTGCCGAGCGAGCGCACGCGGATGTTGCCGATGAGCCGCGCGACCTCGGGCAGGAGCGGACAAGCGCGAGCGATCGCGGTGAACTCTTCCAGCTCGTGGTGACGGGCCAGCCCTCCCACGCGCAGCCAGCCATCCTCCGCGCGCACATGTGCGAGTGGCAGGCCGGTGATGTCCACCACGAGACGGGGCCGGGCAAGCCGATAGTTGAGGAGCGGCACCAGGCTCTGCCCTCCGGCCAGCACCTTGGCCTCGGCGCCGTGCGCCCGGAGCAGCGCCAGGGCTTCCTCCAGCGTGTCGGGCGCCACGTACTCGAACGGGTGCTCGCTCACCACGACCCTACGAACCTGACGATTCGAGCCACGTCGCCCTCTTCCGTATGCGAGATCATGTGACGCAGATGCCCGGCACCGACGCGCTGGTCGATATGCTCGCACGGCTTGGTGTCCGCGTCCGGGTTGTCCTGAAGCCCCTCCGGCGTCGCCTCGAAGTCGCGCCGATTTTCATGCTGCGTCGGGCGGCCCAAGGGCTATTATTCCAAGGGCCGGGGAACCTTCGACCGGCGGAGGCCATTTGCTCCCCGTGACCAGTCATGTCTGCCGGTCCCACCCCTCTCAGAGGAGGCACTCGATGAAGATGCTGACGATTGGACTCGTAGGGCTCGTTTCGGCAGGGCTCGCCGTCGGGAACGCGTTCGCGTTCAGCTGCCCGTCGCTCGTCAAGGCGGCGAACGAGGCGATCGCCAAGGCCGAGCCCATGGCCATGAAGGCCACCGACGAGAAGCAGAAGGCTCGGAACATGGGGATGATCGAGGCGGCGAAGGACCTCACGAAGCAGGCCGAGGCGTCGCACGCCGCCGGCAAGCACGGACTCTCCGAGGCCCAGGCCAAGGCCGCCAAGTACCTCGCCGAGCAGGCGAAGTAGAACCCGCTTCGTCCTTCGCGCTCGACCCCGCTCCCGTGTTGACGGGGGCGGGGTCAGCCGCGCGCCCCGGCGAAGCCACCGATCTAAACATCCCAGCCGCCGTCCACGGTCATCGACTGCCCGGTCATGTTCCTCGAGGCGTCGGAGGCCAGGAAGACGACGGCGTTAGCGATGTCCCGGGCGGTGGTGACGCGGCGAAGCGCCATCTCTTCGACGTACTCGTCGTGGATCCGCTCGGGCGAGGAGCCGCGGGCGCGCGCCTTCTCGCGGCAGAGGCGCTCCATCCGGTCGCCGGCGACGATGCCGGGGTGCAGCGCGTTGACGTTCACGTTGTAGGGACCGACCTCGAGCGCCACGGTGCGGGTGAAGCCGCGGAGCGCCCATTTGGAGGACGAGTACGCCGCGCGGTTCTTGTAGCCGCGCAGGCCGGAGGTGCCGCTGATGTTGATGACCTTGCCGTAACGCTGGGCGATCATCGTCGGCAGGACGTGCTTGGTCGGCAGGAACGTCCCCCGGAGGTTCACCGCGAGCACGTGGTCCCAGTCTTCGCTCTTGATCTCCCACACCGGCGTCTCGATGGGTCCGGTGACGCCGGCTCCGTTGACCAGGATGTCGATCCGCCCGCCGAACGTGGCGAGGGTGCGCTCGACGAGCGCCGACACCGCGGCCTCGTCGGTGACGTCCGTGGGCTGGACGAGCGCTCGGCGACCGACGGCCTCGATCTCGCCGCCGAGGGCCAGGAGCGGCTCGGCCTCACGCGCCGCGAGCGCCAGGTGCACGCCCTCGCCGGCCAGCGCGAGGCAAATCTCGCGGCCCATGCCCTTGGCCGCGCCGGTCACGATGCCGATGCGGTTTTCCAGGCTCCGCGTCATACGTAGGCCTCCCGGCGATCCCGCTCACGCGCCTTGGCCGACCGACCGGCCGTCGGGCCATAGCCGCCTCCACCGCACGTCTCGATCAGCACCAGATCGCCCTGCTTCAGCGTCGTCGTCGCCTTGCCGCCGAAGTCGCGCGCATTCGGGCCCGGGTTGATGGTGATGCGGAACGGTTGGGCGTCCGTTCCGCCCGCCACGCCCCACGGCGGCACCACGCGGCGATCGAGCATGCTGGTCAGCGTGACCTCGGGCGCCAGCACCCGGTACGCGCGGCGAAACCCAAGGCCGCCGCGGTGAGTGCCGTCGCCCGCCGAGCCGGGACGCAGGGCATGCTCCTCGATGCGGAAGGGGTACTCGGCCTCGATGACCTCGGTCGGCGTGTTCATGACGTTCGACATGTGTACGCGGATCGCCGACGCGCCGTCTCGCTCGGCCGTCGCGCCTTCGCCGCCGCCGTGGACCTCGTAGAGGACAGCCCAGCGCCCGTCCGCCGTCCGCGCGCCGAAGATGAGGACGCCGGAGGTCGTCGGCCCGCCCGCCGCCACGCGGTCCGGCAGCACGGGCGCCAGCGCTCGAAAGATCGCGTCCACCACGCGCTGGGAGGTCTCGTGGTTACCGCCCACCACGGGACGATCGGGGTCCGGGTTGAGGAGCGTCCCGGGCGGCACCCTGACGTGGAGCGGACGGTAGCAGCCGTCGTTCGGCGGGACCTGCGGCGCGACGAGCGCCTTCATCGCGTAGTACACGGACGAGTGGGCGATGAACACGGTTGTGTTCACGGGCCCTCGCGCCTGGGGGGCGGTACCGGCGAAGTCGAAGGTCGCCTCGTCGCCGCGGATCTCGACCCGTACCCTCACGCGGAGCGGCCGGGCATCCACGCCGTCATCGTCGAGCCAGTCCTCGCCCTCCCACGCGCCGTCGGGGAGCGCGCGAATGGCCGCCCGCATCTGCGCCTCCGACTCCGCGTGAAGGGCGTCGAAGCACGCGACGAGCGTCTCGGCGCCGTAGCGCTCGGTCAGCTCGGCCAGGCGCCGGGCCGCGACGTCATCCGCGGCGTACTGGGCGAAGATGTCGCCCTCGCGCTCGTCCCGCCCGCGGAGGTTCGCGAGGATGAGGTCGATTGCCGCGCGGTCGGGCCCGGCGGCCGAGAAGAGGCGGATGGGAGAGATGCGGAGACCCTCCTGGTAGCACTCGGTCGCCCAGGGCACGTAGCTGCCGGGCACGGCGCCGCCGATGTCTGCCCAGTGGGCGAGGTCGATGGCGAACGCGACGAGCCGGCCCGCGGCGAAGACGGGGCGGATCGCCTTCACGTCCGGCAAATGATTGCCGCCGACCTCCGGGAGGTTGAGGAACCAGACGTCGCCCTCGCGCAACCGCTCGGCGGGGATCCGCTTGAGGAACTCCTTGACCGTGAACGCCATCACGCCCATGTGGATGGGAATGTCCCGCCCCTGGGCGATGAGGCGCCCGTCGGCGTCGGTCAGCGCCGAGGAGAGGTCGCCCGCTTCCTTGAGCAGCGGCGAGCGCGCCGAGCGCATGAGGATGACGCTCATCTCCTCCGCGATGGCGTAGAGCGCGTTGCGGACGACCTCGAGCGTGACGGGATGGATCGCGCGGGTCATAGATCGGTCTCGATGACGAGGTTCCCGAACCGGTCGGCCGCGCAGCGCTGACCGGGGTAGACGAGCGTCGTCGACCACTCGTCTTCGATCAGCGCCGGCCCAAGCACCGGGCGCTCGGCAGCGAGCGTCGCGCGATGATACAGCGGAAGCCGGACTTCGCCCGTCTCGGGGAACCATGCGCGCTGAGCGCCAGCGCTCTCGCCGTCGCCGACAGGACCGAACTCCGGCGGCTCCACCCCCGTGTCCCTCACGCGAGCCACCACACGGAGGTTCACGCACTCGACGCTCTCGCCGGTGGCATAGCCGTAGAGCTGCCGGTGACGCGCCTCGAAGGCCCCGCGGAGCGCGCCGGCGTCGCTCCGCCAGGGAACCTGCAACTCGTAGTTCTGTCCCGTGTAGCGCAGGTCTGCGCTCCGCGCGAGGGCGACGCGCTCGGCCGCGATGCCCTCGTCGAGCAGCGGCGCCAGACAGCGCTCCTCCAGCACCTGGAACCGATCCTCTGCGGGCTTTCCGTCCCAGGCGTCCAGGCGCGCCCGCCACGTCTGCACGGCGTCGTACTGGAGCGGTGAGACGAGGCATCCCAGCGCCGAGAAGGTCCCCGAGTGCGCCGGCACCACGACCCGCCCGATCCCCGCCTGCCGGGCGAGCGCGCCCGCGTGCACAGGCCCGGCCCCGCCGTAGGCGATCAGCGCGAAGTCCCGGAGATCGTAGCCGCGCTGGACGGACACCAGGCGGAGCGCCCGCAGCATGTTCGCGTTCGCGACCTCCACCATACCCTGCGCCATCTCGACGGGCGAGAGCCCGAGCCGGCGGCCCAAGGCCTCGACGGCGGTCGCGGCGCGATCGGGATCGAGACGGATCGAGCCGCCGTAGACGCGGCCGGCATCGAGGTAGCCGAGGACGAGGTTGGCGTCGGTGACTGTCGGCTCCGTCCCGCCGAGGCCGTAACACGCCGGCCCGGGCTCGGCGCCCGCGCTTCGCGGCCCGACCTTGAGCGCGCCCGCCTCGTCGGCGTAAGCGATGGAGCCGCCGCCGGCGCCGATCGACTCGACGGCGACCATCGGCAACCGCACCGGGTAGCCGCCGAGCTTGCGCTGCGCGGAAGTCTCGGCAACGCCGTCGGCGATCAGGCAGACGTCGGTCGTCGTCCCGCCCATGTCGAACGCGAGCGCGCGCGCGAGGCCCAGGCGCCGCGCCAGGTGCGCGGCGGCTGCCACCCCCGCAGCCGGGCCGGACGCCGCCATCGCCAGCGGCCGGGCGCGCGCAGCCTGCGGCGACATCATGCCGCCAGCCGAGTGGAGCAGGTGGAGCACCGCGCCCGGAGCCTCCCGGCCGAGCGCCGCGACCAGCTCGTCGAGGTAGCGGCTGGCCAGCGGCATCACCGCAGCGTTGAGGACCGCGGTCGAGGCGCGCTCGTACTCGCGAAACTCCGCGTTGATCTCGCTCCCGATCGAGAGATGGGCGAAATGCGGGGCGAGCGCGGCCTTGAGCGCTCGCTCGTGAGCAGGGTTGGCGTAGCCGTGGAGCAGGCAGACCGCGACGCTCTCCACATCCTCTCGCTTGAGCGCCTCGACGACCGCGGGAAGCTCGTCGAGTGCGAGCGGGAGGAGAACGGCACCGTCGGGGCCCACGCGCTCGCTCACCTCCAGCCGGAGCCGCCGCTCGACCAGGGGCTCGGGCTTTGGCGGGAGCCGCAGGTCGTAGAGGTGGAGACGGCTCATCCGTCCGATCTCGAGCACGTCGCGGAAGCCGCGGGTCGCGACGAGTCCCACCCGGGCGCCCCGCCGCTCGACGATCGCATTCGTGACGACGGTGGTGCCGTGGGCGACCGACGCCGGCAACCCGGCGGGGCGCACGGCCGCCAGCCCGTTCAGCACGCCGCGCGCGAGGTTCGCCGGGGTCGTCGGCACCTTGCAGGCCCGGAGCCGCCCGGAGACCTCGCGCGCCACGAGATCGGTGAAGGTCCCGCCGACGTCGACGCCGACGCTGCTTCGCATGTCGCCCCCTCGACGGCTCCCCACCCTAGCACGGCGCCACGCGTTCCGTGTCGGCGCCTTTCGGGATCGCTTGACAGGGTGGCGCCACACGCAGTCTCATGGCTTGCACCCGGAGGTGACTCTATGCGGTCCGATCGCGTGCTTCAGACGATCGACTTTCACACGGCGGGGATCGGGATGCGGCTCTTGACGAGCGGCCTCGGGCCGCTGCCTGGGCGCACGATCGGCGAAAAGCGCCGCTGGTTCCAGGAGCATCTAGACCATCTCCGCACGGGCCTCTGCCTCGAGCCTCGCGGGCACCGTGGCCTCCTGATCGCAGTGATGACCGAGCCGGTCACGCCCGACGCCCACTTCGGGCTCTTCTTCATGTATCCCGGGGGTTATTACGTTTCCTGCGGCGAGGGCACGATCGGCGCGGCGACCGTGGCCATCGAGACCGGCATGGTGGAGCGCCAGGGCGCGGAGACTCCGATCGTCATCGACACCGAGGCGGGCGTCGTGCAGACGATCGCGCGGTGGGACAAGGATCGCGTCAGCGAGGTCACGCTCCGATGGACACCGTCCTTCGTCTCCCTGCCCGGGCAGGTCGTCGAGGTCGAGGGCGTGGGTGAAGTGCCGCTCGACGTCGCGGTCGGCGTCGGCAACGTGTTCGCCATCGTCGAGGCTCGGCACCTCGGGCTCTCCGTGCGGCGGGAGCTCGCGAAGCGAATCGCCCAGCGCGGCGTCGCGGTCCGGGAGGCGGTCAACGCTCAGCTCCAGGTCGACGTGCCGGGCCCCGGCAAGACGAGCGTGGAGATGGTCCTCGTCCACGAGCTCCCGGACGCCGACGGCGTGTCACCGAACGCGCTCGTGTGGGGCCCGGGACAGGTCGACGCCGCGCCGTGCGGGTCGGGCACGTGTGCGCGCATGGCGCTCTTTCATCACCGGGGGCTCATGAAGGTCGGCTCGACGTTCGTCAGCCGCGGCCTACTCGGACTCGACTTCACGGGCAGGATCGCCGGCGAGACCGAGATCGAGGGGCGGCGCGCGATCCTGCCGGAGATCAGCGGCACCGCCTACCTCACCGGCCTGAGCCAGTTCCTGTTCGATCCCGAGGACCCGGTCCGGGCCGGCTACCTCCTCGAGGCATAAGCGGCCGTGAAGACGCTCGTGCTGGGTGGCGGCGTCGTCGGCGTCACCACCGCCTACTTCCTCGCGAAGGCGGGCCACGAGGTGACCGTCGTCGAGGAGAAGGACGGTCTCGGCCTCGAGGCCACAGCCGCCAACGCAGGGATCATCGCGCCAGGTCACTCGTTCGCGTGGGCATCGCCGCGCGCGCCGCGCATGCTCTGGCAGTCCCTGCGCGGCGCGGAGACGGCCATCCGCGTGAGGCTCGCGCCCGATCTCCGGCTCTATACATGGGGACTCCGCTTCCTCCGCGAGTGCACGGCGGAGCGGGCGCGGCGCAATACGCTTATCAAGCTCCGCCTCTGCCAGTACAGCCAGGCGGTCATGAACGAGCTCGTGCGGACCGAGAGGCTCGAGTACCACGCGATCACGAAGGGCGCGCTCTACCTCTATCGCGACCCGGCCGAGCTGGAGGCAGGGACGAAGAAGATGGCGCTTCTCGCCGAGCACGGGCAGAAGCAGGAGATCCTCGACGCGAGTGAGGTGGCGAAGCTTGACCCCGTGTTCGAGCCGGTTCGGTCCAAGATCGCCGGCGCGATCCGCGACCTCGGCGACTCGAGCGGCGACGCGCGCGTCTTCGTCGAGAACCTGGCGCGCATCTGCCGGGATCGGTTCGGCGTGGTCGTGAGGCTCGGCGCCCGCGTGACGGCCCTCCGAGCCGCAGCCGACCGCATCGAGGCGGCCGTGACCACCGAGGGGGCGCTGACCGCAGACAACTACGTGCTCGCACTCGGCGTGGGCGCGCCGATCGTCGCCCGCACGGCGGGCGTGCGCCTGCCCATCTATCCCGCGAAGGGCTACTCCTCGACGTTCCCACTGAAACCGGGCGGCCTGGCGCCCACGATCCCCGGCGTCGACGAGCAGTGGCTGGTCGGCTGGTCGCGCCTGGGCGACCAGCTGCGCCTGACATCAACCGCGGAGTTCGCCGGCTACGACTGGGGCTGGACACCGCGCGACTTCAACAACATCCTCCGCCTCGCCCGCGACCTCTTCCCCGACGCCGCCGACTACGAGCGGGGGCAGTACCGCGCCTGCCTCCGGCCGATGACGCCGGATGGGCCGCCGATCCTCGGCCTCGGGCGCCACCGCAACCTCTTCCTCAACTGTGGCCACGGCCACATGGGCTGGACGATGGCGTGCGGCACGGCACGGACGGTCGCCGACCTCATGACCGGGCGCATGCCCGAGCTCGATCTGGAGGGGCTGACGCCCCGGCGCTGACCGCCCGCGGTAAAGAATCTGGCCTCGCGTGTCAGCGGCTACTACATCATCGAAGTGCCAGACCTCGATAAAGCGCTCGACTGGGCGGCCCGCTGCCCCGCCGCACCGACCGGGGCAGCCGAGGTACGGTGGACCGGGCTGGCGGTGGGAACTACCAGACCCTGATCAACGACGCCTTGCTCGAGCATATCCATCGACGCTCGACCCTCGATGCTGTGCGCCAAGTGTTCCGAGAAGAACTCTCACAGTACAGGATCGGGCGTGGTCCGACCCGGGCGGTCAGACGATCGGCCAGCGAGACCGGGGGAAAGTGACGCCGGTTCTCGCCTGAAGCCGCTCGCCGATCTCCTGCACCTTGGCGAAGAGGCGCGCCTCGTCGACGAACGACTGACGATACGCATCCACCACGACCCGGCCGTCCACGATCACCGTGTGCACGCTACGGCCGTCGGCGTTGTAGACAAGGTTGTTGATCGGGTTGAAGAGCGCCTGCCACTCCGGCCGCTGGGTGTCGAAGAGCACCAGATCCGCCTTCTTGCCGGGCTCGATGGAGCCGAGCTCGTCGCCCAGGCCCAGCGCCCGCGCGCCGATCAGGGTGGCCATCTCCAGGGCCGTCTCCGCAGGGATCTGGCGCAGGTCCTGCCGGGCGTCCTTGTACTGGACCGCCGCCATGTTCATCGACCGCACGAGGTCGAGATGATTCGAGTTGTTGGGGGAGTCGCAGCCGAGCGCCACCTTCACGCCCTTGGCCAAGAGCTCGGGCATCCGACCGTGCTCCGGGACCCCGCGCCCTCCCTTGGCCGCCGTGACGGGGCACATCGCCACGCTCGTCCCGGTCCGCGCCAGGCAGTCGATCTCGGCGTCGTCGAGGCCGAGCGCGTGGGCCAGGAGGACGTTCGGCCCCAGCGTGCCGATCGATTCGAGGTACTCGGTTGGGCGGAGGCCATGACGCGTCAGGTATTCCTTTCGCGCCTGCGGTCCGCTCCCGTGGTGCAGCGTGAGGCCGGTCCGGTGCTCGTCCGCGACTTGCTTGAGCCCACGGAGCATATCGGCGCTGCAAGTCTCAGGTGAGAACGGCATCGCCCACGCGGAGAGGCGGCCCTGGAGGCGCCCATGCCACTTCTGGACGAACGACGCCGTGCGCGCGACCGCCTCGCCCGTCGCGTAGCGCGGCAGGCTCCAGGGCGATTCCCGATCCGTCACGCACTCGCCCAGGATCACGCGGATGCCGGCGTCCGTGTACGCTTGCAGGCAGGCGTCAGGGAACTTGGTGCTACCTGGATCCACGAAGCAGACGGTTCCGTTCTTCACGAGCTCCACGATGGCGAGCAGCGACGTGTAGTACTCCTCCTCCTCGGTCATGGCGGCCTGGAGGTTGAACACGTGGACGAGAGGGCTCCCCAGGTCGTCGGGAAAGATGCCGCGCACGGCGTGGGCGTAGCTGATGTGCATGTGGCCGTTGAAGAAGCCCGGCGTGACCACCCGGTGCCGCGCGTCGATCACGCGGTCAGCCCTGGCACCCGCCAGGTCGGCCGCCTTGCCGACGCCGCTGATGCGCCCGCCCTCGATGAGGATCGAGCCGTCCTGGATGATTCTCCGCTGCGTGTCGACGGTGACGACGTACCGCGCGTTCTCGATCTTCAGGCTCTGGTCTCGCATGGCTCGGCTCCGACGTCAGGGCGTTCGCATCAGGGCTACTTCTCGCCGAGGTAGGTCTTGCGCACGAGGTCGGAGCGGAGCAACGCGGCGGCGGCGTCGTGGAGCACGATGCGCCCGGTCTGGATGACGTAGCCCCGATGCGCCACGCGGAGCGCCATCCGCGCGTTCTGCTCGACGAGCAGGATCGTCGTCCCCTGACGGTTGATGTCCTGCACGATGCGGAAGATCGCGTCGACCAGAATCGGCGAGAGGCCCATGGACGGCTCGTCGAGCAAGAGCAACGCCGGCCTGGCCATGAGGGCGCGGCCGATGGCCAGCATCTGCTGCTCGCCGCCCGAGAGCGTTCCCCCCTTCTGCGCGGAACGCTCACGCAAGCGCGGGAAGAGCGTGAACGCGCGCTCGAGGTCGGGCGCGATCGCCTCACGGTCCCGCCGCGCGAAGGCGCCGAGCTCCAGGTTCTCGAGCACGGTCATCCGCGGGAAGATCCGCCGGCCTTCCGGCGACTGCGCGATCCCCAGGCGCACGATGCGGTCGGTCGTGAGCGTGTCCAGGCGCTGGCCGTTGAAGCGCACGGTGCCCCGGCGGGGCCGCACGGTGCCGAGGATCGTCCGCAGCGTCGTCGTCTTGCCGGCGCCGTTGGCCCCGATGAGCGTGACGATCTCACCGGGCGCGACGGACAGCGAGATGCCGCGGAGCGCCCGGATGTTGCCGTAGTACGTGTGGACGTCCGCAAGCTCAAGCATGCTTGGAGCCGACGTCATGGCGCATGCCGTCTACCGTGCGCTCTCGCGGCCCGCGAGATCCTGCTCGTAGCCGGTGCCGAGGTAGGCCTCGATCACGCGCGGGTCGCGCTGGATCGCCGCGGGGGTGCCCTCGGCGATGCGCGTGCCGTAGTCGAGCACGGTGATCCGGTCGGAGATCCCCATGACGACCTCCATGTGGTGCTCGATCAGCAGCACCGACAGCGCGAGCTCCCGTCGCAGGAGCCCGATCAGCTCGGTCAGCGTCTCGGCCTCGCGTGGGTTCATGCCCGCCGAGGGCTCGTCGAGCAGAAGGAGCCGCGGCTCGGTCGCGAGCGCGCGGGCGATCTCCAGGCGCCGCTGGTCGCCGTAGGGCAGGTTCCGGGCGAGCTCGTCCTCCTGTCCGCCCAGGCCGACGAACGCCAGCAGCTCGCGCGCCCGTACGCGGGCCCGGCCCTCTTCCGCGATCACCGACGGCGGCCGGAGCACGGCGCCCGGGACGCTGGCGGCGAGCCGGCAGTGCTCGCCCACCAGCACGTTCTCGAGCACGGTCATGTTCTGGAAGAGCCGGATCGACTGGAAGGTGCGCGCGATGCCGCGGGCCACGATGGCGTTGGGGCGGAGCCCGACGAGGCTTCCACCGTCGAAGATCATGCGACCGCCGTCGGGCCGGACGAGCCCCGTCACCACGTTGAAGAGCGTCGTCTTGCCCGCGCCGTTGGGACCGATGAGCCCGATGATGGCGCCGCGCGGGACGAGGAGGTCGACCTCGTTCAAGGCGATGACGCCACCGAAACGCTTGGTCACGCCCCGTACGTCCAGGATGGGCGTCGCCGCGGCGACGCCGCCCTGCGCGCGCTCGCGCAACCAGGCCGGGATCGCGTCGACACGCGGCGCCGGAGCAACCTCCAGGCCGTCCTCGAGGTCGGCGGCGGTGATCGGCGCCGGGCGCACCCGGCGCCCCACGAGGCCCTCGGGCCGCAGCAGCATCACGAGGACGAGCCCGAGGCCGAAGAAGAACCACCGCCAGAGCGTGAGGTCCGCTGTCGCGAGCGCGGTGACGCCGGTGGTGCGCCCGAACGCGCGCACCATGAACGTGGTCTGCGTGAGCACGACCCGGTCGAAGAGCGTGATGAGCATCCCGCCCAGGATCACACCCTTGAGGCTGCCCGCGCCGCCGAGGACGACCATGCAGAGGAGCATGATCGACACCTGGAACTCGAAGGCGCCCGGCGTGATGGCCTGAAGCTTGGCGGCGTACACGGATCCGGCGAACCCCGAGAACGAGGCGCCGAGCGCGAACGCCAGCAGCTTGGTCGAGATCGGGTTGACGCCGGTGCAGTCGGCGGCCGTCTCGTCTTCGCGGATGGCCATCCAGGCGCGACCCAGGCGCGAGTCGCGGAGCCGGTTCATCGCCCAGAGCGAAGCGGCGCCGATGATCAGGATCAGGAAGTACCACGGCACCGGGTCGGTCTCGAAGGGGACGCTTGGCAGGTACGGGCGGCCGACGGGGTTCACGCCGTTCTCGCCGCCGGTGAGGTTCAGCCGCTCGATCGGCCGCCAGCTCCCGATCTCGACGGTGACGTCGCCGAGGTTGCGGATCGCCACCGGGATGATCTCGCCGAAGCCGAGCGTGATGATCGCGAGGTAGTCACCGCGCACGCGGAGCGTCGGCGCGCCGATCACCACGCCGAGAAGGGCCGAGACGGCCGCCGCGAGCCAGATGCACAGCCAGAAGCTCCACGGATGCCCGTAGAGCGGCGAGCCGAGGACCGGTGAGTTCAAGAGCCCCATGCTGTAGGCCCCGATGGCGAAGAACGCCGCGTAGCCGAGGTCGAGGAGGCCCGCGTAACCGACCACGATGTTGAGGCCGAGGGCGAGGAGCACGTAGATCATCCCGTCGGACACGGCGTGCACCGTCTGGAACCCGAGCGCCCGGTCGACGAACGGGTAGAGGATCAGCGCGACCAGAAGCGCCGTCCACGGGAGCCCACGCCTCATACCTTCTCGGGCGTCTGTTCGCCCATGAGGCCGTGGGGACGGAAGACGAGGACGAGGATGAGGATCGCGAAGACGATCGCGTTGGTCCAGCGGGCGGAGATGTACTGGTCGCTCCACGCTGACAGGAATCCGATGAACAGACCGCCGAGCGCGGCGCCCGTCATGTTGCCGATGCCGCCGAGCACGGCCGCGGTGAAGGCCCTGAGCCCGGCCTGGTAGCCCATCCACCACTGGCCGATGTTGTAGTACATGCCCTGGATGAGCCCGGCCGCTCCGGCGAGCGCCCCGCCGATGAAGAACGTCATCAAGATCGTCCGCTCGACGTTGATCCCCATCGCCTCGGCGGTCTCGCGGTCCTGGGCGGTCGCGCGCATGGCCTTGCCCCACGTGGTCCGGCTCACGAAGTAGTGGAGGGCCAGCATCAGCGGGATCGTCGCCCCCACCACGAGCAGGTCCTTGGTCGTGACGAAGATGGCCGAGTCCACGCCGAACCACTCGCGCAGGATGTCCACGGATGGGAAGACGTCGGGGTAGGCGATGGGCGCCGGGCCCTTCCAGAGGAGCGCCACGTTCTCGAGCATGAACGACACGCCGATCGCCGTGATGAGCGGCGCGAGCCGGGTCGAGCGCCGCAGCGGCCGGTAGGCCGCGCGGTCGATCGCGACGTTGAGGGCCGCGGTCGTGAGCATCGTGAGGAGAAAGACAAGTGGGAGAATCGTCACGAGCTGCAAGCCCGTCAGCGTCTTCGTCGCCCCGAGCAGCGTGAACCAGCTGAGCGAGACGAAGAGGCCCAGCATGAAGACGTCGCCGTGGGCGAAGTTGATCAGCTCGATGATGCCGTACACCATCGTGTAGCCGAGGGCGATCAGTGCGAAGACGGCGCCACGGGTGAGACCGTTGATCGTCTGCTGGACGAGAACCTCCCACCACTCCATCTAAATGGGGGGCCCCGACATGGCCCCCCATTCCCCCCAGGGAGGCTCGTCACGCCCCGGCGGAGCCGTGGCGCTCCTCGGCATTCCGCGTGCTCTCGGGGGGCCCGACATGGCCCCCCATTCCCCCCAGGGAGGCTCGTCACGCCCCGGCGGAGCCGTGGCGCTCCTCGGCATTCCGCGTGCTCTCGGGGGGCCCGACATGGCCCCCCACTCCCCCCCGGGAGGCTCGTCGCGCCCCGGCGGAGCCGTGGCGCTCCTCGGCATTCCGCGTGCTCCGGCAGGCCCTACTCGAGGATGGTCTCGAACTGGAACTTGCAGCCGATCGGCGTGTCCGCCTTCACCACTTTGAAGCCGGACATGGTGTCGTAGTCGACGTCACCGTTCTCGTCGAAGCTCCACTTGCCGTTGATGCCGTCGAAGTGCTTCGTGGACGCGATCGCCTTGCGCACGGCCTCGCGCTTCTCGGTGACGTCCTTCGCGCGCTCCAGCTGCGGCGCGCTCCGGCGGAGGGCGTCGATGATGACCCGGGTGCCCTCGGCCGCGTAGAGGGCGTATGCCGTCGGCTCCTTACCGAACTTGGCCTTGTAGGCCTCGTACGTCTTGGCGCCGACGCCTCGCATCTTCTCGAACGGCAAGCCGGCGAACGTGATCCGCATGTCCGTGCTGAGGGCGGCGTCGCACGTGGCGCCTTTCAGCAGCTCCTCCTCGAGGAGCCCGTCCGGTCCCAGGAAGCGGGTCCGCGGCGAGACGAGGCCGACCTCCTTCATCTGTCTGATGACGACCTGGGCGCCCGTCTCGATGACGCCGCCCAGATAGACGAGGTCGGCGCCCGACGCGCGGACCTTCGTCAGCACCGGCTTCTGGTCGGGCTGCTTCCAGTCGATGCCCTCGTTGGCGACGACCGGCAGTCCGATCTTCTTGGCGGTCGCCTCGAAGACGTCGGCGATCCCTTTGCCGTAGAGCTCCTGGTCGTTGAGGATGTAGACCTTCTTGACGCCGAGGCGCTTGGCCCACTTGGCGCCCACTGCGCCCTGGATGTCGTCGGCCGGGATCGGCCGGAAGTAGTTCGCGAACCCGCCCGGACGGTAGATCTCCGGCTCGCCGGGGGCAGCACCGCGCTTCTTGGTCAACCCCGGGTAGGTGTTGGCCGGCGTGACCTGAGCCATGTGGGCGCGGTTGGTGATGGGGATCGAAACCTTGGCGGCGCCCGAGTTGTAGGTGCCGATGTAGACGATCGCCAGCGGGTCGCCGATGGCCTTGTTCGCGTTCTCGGCCTCGACCGCGCCGTCCCACTTGCCCGTCTGCGGCGAGGCGTCGTCCAGATTGACGACCTCGAGACAGTGGCCCGCCACCACTCCGCCGACCTCGGACACCGCGAGGTCGACGCCGTTCTTCATACCCGTGCCCTCAGGGATCATCGCCCCCTGCATCGGCCACGAGGTGTAGAGCCGGAGCTTGCCCTTCGGGCACTGTTGGGCGTCGGCACCCGCGAGGTAGAGGACGCCGAGAAGCGCGACGGCGAGCACCGTGATCCGCGAGAGTCTCATGGCCGGCCCTCCCTGAGGAGCGTTATGATGCTGAGCCTGGTCGGATTTCGCGGGTATGAGACTATGGGCGCTCGCGCTTGTCAACCGTGGCGCGACGAGGTGAGGACATGCCACGACCACGCGTGATCTACGCGGCCAAGCCGGGCTCGCCCCTCGAGGTCGACCGCGAGCTCTACGGGCGTCTCGCGGGCGAGGCCGGCAGGCGCACGCTCGTCGAGCGGTTCGTCGTCCCCAGGCGCTCGGGCCGGGCGTGGCCCGTGCGGGCCGGTCAGCTCTTCCGCATCCTCGCCGTCGAGGGGCCGCAGGTGGCGGACCTCAACGTCTGGAACCTGGGAAATCCACGAGAGCGCTTCTGGGCCGCGCGCACGCGCCAGCTCCACCAGACGCATCTTACGACCTTCGACCGGCTCTGGTCCTGCCTGCCGTACCTCCGGCCGATGCTGACGATCACCGGCGACAGCATCCAGTACGGCCGCGACGCCGACGGCGGGGGCTGCCACGACCTGCTCGGCACCCGCTGCGATCCCTACGTGCACAAGCTCCTCAACGGGGAGGAGTTCGACCTCTGCTGCCACAGTAACCTCGTGCGCGCGGTGGCCCCGTACCACCTCACCGAGCTCGACGTGCACGACGTGCTCAACGTCTTCCAGGTCACCGGCCTCACCGCCGACGGCCGCTACTTCGTCAAGCCGAGCCCGGCGAGAGCAGGCGACTTCATCGAGTTCTTCGCGGAGATCGACGTCCTCTGCGCCATCTCGGTCTGCCCCCACGGCGACCTCTCGGTGCCGGTGTGGGGGCCCGACGCGGGTGATCCCGACGCGACCTGCCGCCCGCTCGGCGTGGAGATCTGGGAGCCGGCGCCGGAGCTACTCGCCCGCTGGGTCCCCCCGCGGCCCTCGGACTACCGCGGGGGCCACGGGATGACGTCGAAGGGGGCCTCGGGCCGGTGAAATCGGGGCTCGTCACGATTCCCGCGCGGCGCGGCAAGGCGGCGCGCGTGAGCGCCGGCCAGCGGATCAGGGTCGTCAACACCCACGGCACGCAGGTGGTCGACGCCTGGGCGTTCAACGCGCGCGACGTGACCGAGTGGATGTCGATGGAGGCCAGCCGCGCGTGGTTCATGAAGCTCGCGGCCGCCGTCGGCGACACGTTCGTGACGAACCATCGGCGCCCGATCCTGACGCTGATCGAGGACACGTCGGGGTGCGCCCACGACACGCTCATGGCTCCCTGCGACATGCCGCGCTACGGCCTGCTGGGCGTCGTAGGCCATCACGACAACTGCCGCGACAACCTGCACGCCGCGCTCGCCGAGCTTGGCCTTTCGATTCCGACGACTCCGCCCTCGCTCAACCTCTTCATGAACATCCCGTGGACGCTAGACGGGTGCCTCGCGTGGGGCGAGCCGGTGTCCGCGCCCGGAAGCTACGCGGTGTTTCGCGCGGAGATGGACCTCGTGATCGCCTTCTCCGCCTGCCCGCAAGATATTCTGCCGATCAACGGCCGCACGGGCCGGACGACCGAAGCGCACTTCACCACCGAGGGGCCATGAGACGGGGAGCGAAGGCGCTTCTCATCCTCGGCGTGTCGATCCCGGCCGCGCTCTTCGACGACGGACGGCTCTTCCTTTTCGTGCCGGTGCTGATCAACGCTGCGCTGTTGGTCGCCTTCGGGCGCACGCTCGTGAACGGTCCATCGATGGTCGAGACCTTCGCCCGGCTGCGCGGGCGCAACCTTTCGACGGAGGAAGTCGTCTACTGTCGAATCGTCACCGGCGTCTGGTGCCTGTTCCTCGCGCTGAACGGCGCCGTCACGCTGTGGCTCGCGCTGTACGCAAGCCTCGCGTGGTGGACGCTGTACACGGGGGTGCTGTCCTACGTGCTGATCGCGACCCTCTTCGCGGCGGAGACGGTCTATCGCTACTGGCGTTTTCGACCCTACGACGGGTCCGTCACCGATCCCCTCTTCCGCGGGATCTTCCCTCCTCGAAGAAGCGGATGAACCGGCCCCCCCCGCCGCCGCATCATCGCGCCATCCGCAGTGTGATCCGGCGCCCCTCCTCGCTCAGCGCGACACCGTCCTCCTGAATCTCCTCGACGCGTAGCCGGCCCTCGATCACGTCACCTTCAACGTACTTGTGTCCATTGACGAAGATCATCCGCTTCTCGGGCAGATCTGAGTAGGCCAACGCCTCGAGCCTCAGTCCGGCTAGCTCCGGAGCAGTCGTTGGGTCGTCAGATTTCAATGGCGGGGTTGGGGTGAGCTCCGGCGCTTGTTGGGCCATTGACCTGGGCGGCCGCTGACCCGGGGAAGACGCCGGCGGCGGTGAGGGCGTGATCGCCGGGGTGCTGTTTGGCTTACGCAGCGGGGGCTCGGTCCCCGTTCGCTTCGGCCGCGCTGGGCCCGCCGCCGAGTCAACGCTCGCATCGCGCTCCCGTTGTACCGCCTTGGCTCCGCCCACCTCCGCCGCCAACTGAAGCGCGGATCCTAACGACTGCTGAGGCGCGGACCCTAACGACTGCTCGGGCGGTGACGCCGCGGCGCCCATCCCGCCGACCGAATCGGGCGGGGGCGCGATCGGGACGGGACGCAGCCAGATCACCAGCAGCACAGTCAGCAGGCCAGCATTCAGCAACAATGCAGCGAGCAAGCGGCCGGGTGAGCGAGTCCAGGCTGATCTCGGCGCCGGGGAGGGGGCGAGCAGTCGGTGCAACATGGGCGCCTGCCGGTCTCGCTGCTCCGCGGCCTTCTTGAGCGCGTCGAGGATGTAGGACATGGCTAGGGCCGCGTCCGAGACAGCGAGGGGACATCGGAGCCCGGCGTCGCGGCGGCCAGGCGGACAAGCGTCTCCTCATTCACGATCCCATCAGGGTGCAACGATTCGACCTGCTGGAAGGCCACGACCCGTCGCTTCAGCTCCTCGTCATAGACTTGGCCATCGCTCGTGGAGGCCGCGGTGCCCTCGATCTCGCCGAGTCGTTGGCGGAGCCAGAGGATGTCCTTGCCACGCATCCCCGGCTTGAGCGGCACGGGCCCGACGGCCGGCGGCTTCCAGAGCAGCACAAAGGGGCCGTTCCAGAAGCGCTCGATCTCGGCGGTCGGCAACGTGACCTGACGTTCGCCGATCTGGAGCGTTGCCTGCTCGCCGCCCAAACCGGTCAGAACCACGTGATGCGTGTCACCTCCAGGCGTGACGAGCACGAGGATCGCGGGGAGATTGAAGCGACGCAGCACCGCCCACGTCCCCATTCGCCGCAGGCAACGAAGGCCTGCCTGGTGCCCGTACTCGCATCCGAGGTCGGTTAGGTTGGCGTTGGCATCCACGTGCCAACGCGCGTAGAGCTTCAGAAAGGCGGTTGTCTTGTCAGTGTGCACCCCGGGGGTCCCCAGGAGCTCCGCGAGCGGCGGCTCCGGGCGCGCCGGCTCGGCCGCCGTTGCCATGACGACTGGCGCAGTCTCGGGCGGCGGCGTCGAATTGGCCGCGCCCCCTCGGAGCAGCGGGATCTCGATGTGGGGAAGCCCCGGCAGATCGAGCAGGGTGATGGTGCCGCCCACGGTGACAAGCACAGCCGCCGTCGCCGTGGCCACGATCCACCGCCGGCGCGGCGGCCGGCCGAGCACCTCCCTCGCCGCTCGACGTACGATCGCCGCCGTGACACGCGTCCGCCCGGTCGCGTACGCGCCGAGCAGGGACCGGTCGCAGATGGTGTTGAGCAGCCGCGGGACGCCGCGCGAGAACCGATAGGCGACGCGTGCGGCGCGCGTATCGAAGATCGGCTGCCGCTGGCCTGCGACCTCCATCCGATGTTGCACGTACGCGACCGCCTCCTCGGCGGTGAACGGACGCAAGTGAGAGCGCACGGTAATCCGCTGGGCGAGTTGACGCAGCTGAGGCCGGGCCAGGAGCTCCTCGAGCTCGGGCTGGCCGATCAAGATGACCTGGAGGAGCTTCTCCCGCGTCGTCTCGACATTCGTCAGCAGACGAACCTCCTCCAGGACCGCCGCACCCAGGTTCTGGGCCTCGTCGATGATCAGGACGGTCCGACGACCGCGTCCGTGAGCGTCGAGCAGAGCGTGGGACAGGGCGTCGACCAGGACCTTGAGGCTCCTGGTCCCCGGTGGATAGGTGACCCGGAGCTCGTCGCACACAGCCGCGAGCAGCTCGACCGCTGTGAGCCGGGGATTGAAGATCATCGCGACATCGACGTCCGGTGGCAGCTGCTCCAGAAGGGCGCGGCACACCGTGGTCTTTCCCGTACCGACTTCGCCCGTCAACTGCACGACGCTACCGCCCGCGCCGATCCCGTAGAGCAAGTTGGCGAGGGCCTCGCGGTGAGCGGCGCTCAGATAGAGGTAGCGTGGATCAGGCGCGAGGGAGAACGGCCGCTCGGCGAGCCCGAAGTATGAGACGTACACGGGTATGGCCTACCTCGAAGCTAGAGTAAAGACGAAGCCCGCGTCAAGGGTGTGTCACCCAGCGGACGCGAGCGGGCCGTGAAGTGTCAGGCCAGCCTGGCCCGGGTGTACGATCCACCGTGCCATCGCGGCGAACCGCGGGCGCGCCTAGGCTCTCATTGGCGAAAACACACCGCCAGAACAGACCAAATGCCACTTGGTACCGGCGTTGCTTCGCTTCCAGGGTGCGGGGGGTGTCTCCGCGCTGGCCGCCGCAGGAGGCTTGGGCTGCTGTGACACGAACCGCTTCGATCGTCGTGCCCGCGCTGCTTCTTTCGATTGCCGCCGCGCTCGTGCTCGTGCGGCCGCTTCCGGACTGGCTGGCCCCTGCCGTGCAGGCAGCGCCGCTGGTGGTCTTCGGAGGTGGCGCGCTGCTCGGGCTCTTCATCCAGCGCGGTCGGCTCGTCCTCGGGCTCATGGTCCTCGCGCTGGCCGACCTCGCGCTCGTCCGCTTCAGCGGTCGCGCCGCCTTCGACGCGGTGGCGCTGCTGCTGCCGCTGAACCTCTGCGCGATCGCCTGGCTCGGCGAGGCGAACCTCCTCACCGTGCGCGGTGGGTCGCAGCTCGGCCTGCCCCTTCTTCAGGCCGTCGCCGTTGTGATCCTCCAGCATCCCCAGTTCTCCGCCCTGGCAGCATTGCTCAAGCGGCCACTCGTCGCCGCGAACCTGGGCGCATGGACCGCCCTCCCGCAGCTCGCCCTCTTCGCGTTCGCCGCGGCGCTGTGCCTGGTCCTGGCCCGGTTTCTGGTGGACGGGCGCGCGCCCTCCGGCGGGGCGGCGTGGGCGCTGGTCGCGTCTTTCCTCGCGCTCGACGGGGCCGGCGCCGGTGGGCGGGCGAGCATCCACTTCGTGGCCGCCGGCCTGCTGCTCCTCGTCGGCGCTGCGCGGGAGCCGCTACGCGCCGTCTACCTCGACGACGTGACTGGTCTCCCCGTGAGTTTCGCCCTCAACAAGGCGCTCCGGCGCCTGCCCCGACGGTACGCTTTGGCACGCGTCGAGATCGACGAGTTCGCGACGTTCCGTGAGGAACACGGTGCCGACGCCGCCCGCCGCATGCTGCGGCTCGTCGCCCGGGCGCTCACGAATGTCGGCGGACACGGCCACGCGTTCTATTGCGGGGAATACGTGTTCGCCGTCATCTTCAGACGCACGTCGGCGCAGGCAGCCGCCCGCCATCTCGAGCTCGTCCGGCGCACCATCGAGAGGGCGAACCTCGACGTGCGGGTAGCCGAGCCGTCGCGGCCGGGCCAGCCGAAGCGGGTAGGCTCCATCGCTCGGACCGTCTCGGTGACGCTCAGCGTCGGCGTCGCCCAGCCCGAGGACCGCGGCGACGATCCCCACGAAGTCCTGCGCGCCGCCGATCGCGCGCTCGACCACGCCAAGGAGGCCGGGGAGAACCGCGTCTCTACGTAGCCGGATTCTCCAGGAATCGGCTCAGGCGCCCGGCGCGTCGTCGCGTCGGTCAATCAGCTGCCGCGGTAGGAACGGCACCGCTGCACCGCCACCTTGAAGGCCCGACCCGAAGCGGCCGAAAAGTCCGTGGGGTGAAGAATCCTCCGGATTCTCATGCTCGACGGCCCCGGGCGCGCGTCACTCCATGTGCTGACCGCCCTGGCTCACCGCGTGCAGGAACCAGATCCGCTTCTCAGTCTGATCCAGCATCTCCTGGAGGAGGTTGCCCGTGGGCGTGTCGCGGTTCTGGTCGCACACCGCGATCGCCGTCCGCTGACTCTCGGCGAGGTATCGATTGTCCGCCAGGAGCCGGCGGATCATCTCCTCCGGAAGCACGAAGTCCTCGTTGTCATCTTCGAGCGTCTGCAGTTCGGCGATGTGCGAGACGCTCCGTATCGTCGTGCCACCGATCCGTCGCACCCGCTCCGCCAGGATATCGATGGAGCCGAAGATCGCGTCGGCCTGCTCGTCGAGCAGCAGGTGGTAATCGCGGAAGTGCGAGCTGGCCACATGCCAGTGAAAGTTCTTCGTCTTGACGTACAGGGCAAACGCGTCCGCGATCAGGCGGTTGACGGTCTCTGTGACCGCTCGAACTTCCTCCGGCTTCAGGTCCGTTGGGGTCGCCAGCTGCCTGGGAGCGAAAAGCGATTTGACCGCACTCTTGGTGTCTGCCATGGCAGATTCTCCTTTTCGGTCTCAGCCTCCAGACGACCCTCGCCCAGCACGCGCCCGGTAAGGCATCGGCACGTATTCCACCGCCGGCCGTGTGCGCGTCGGGACAGCGAGAAACAGCGGGCCGGCGAGCCCAAGCCGGTCCCGACGGATCATCGTCGGAGGGTGACCATGACGAGGTCGGCGAGGTTCTCCTTGCCTGCCTTCACGAGCTCGACGACCACGAAGTCGCCGGGGTTGACGTCGGAAAGCCCGATCGGCACCTCCTTGAAGGCGCGCCCGAGGTCTTCCGGCTGCTCGTCGCGCTCGGACATGACCAACTGAGCCCCCGGGGCGAGTCGAAGCCGGAGTCTCTGCTCTTTCGCGTTCGCTCCGATCTCGTCGATGGCGAGCGTCCTCGTCGCGGCGTCCACCGCTACGACCCTGCCGGAGTGTCGCTCGGCCGCCGTCGCGACTGCTGACGCCCAGACGAAGAGACTCAGAATCGAGACGCCCACCGCCAGCAACGATGTCGACCTCAGGTCCTTGCGGTCCTTCATCTGTGTGTCTCCCTGTTAACGGACCTTTGCCAGGAAGTGGGCGCGTCGGTTCCTGCTCCAGCAAGATTCGGTGTGCTCGGCGCACACCGGACGCTCCTCGCCGTAGCTGATGATGGTGATCCGGTCGGCCGCGACGCCCTGAGCGACCAGCGAGTCCATCGTCGACTTGGCCCGTCGGTCACCGAGGGCGAGATTGTACTCGTTGGTGCCCCGCTCGTCGCAGTGGCCCTCGATCAGGATGAGCGCGCCGGGGTTGGACTTCATCCAATCGACGTTCGCCGCGAGCGTCGACACCGCGTCGGGGCGGATGTCGTACCTGTCGAAATCGAAGTAGATGTCCTGCAGCGCGACGACTTCAGCGAACTCCTTCACCGGAGGCGGCGTCGGCACTGCCGGCGTCGGCACTGCCGGCGTGGGCGAAGTCGGCGGCGGTTCCGGAGCGCGCGAGACAGACGGCTGCGGTGAAACGACGGGCGCCGCTGGTTCTGTAATAGCAGCGCCGGTCGGCGCCGGCGCCTGCGCCTGCACGAGCTGGGGACGCTTCGCGCAGCCCACGAGGATCAAGGCCAGGATGAGAAGGGCAAACCCCGCGCGCCGCGATTTTCCGCACATCATGGTCGCCTCTCCTTTCGGTTCAACGGCGTTCAGCGTGGCTCTCGCATGCACATGCCATGAGGTCGCGAGGAGCGATTTCAGATTGTCCGCGAGGCCCTCGTCCTCCGCAAGACTCTTTTCTATCAAGCGCTCCCGACGCGGCGGTCGTAAGCAAGAGCGACGCCAGGCACTTCGCCGGCAATTTCGCGGCTGATTCAGAACCTTCGCGGGGGACGGAAGGCCGGAAGCGGGTGAAGACGCACCCGAAGGATCAGAGCGGGCCTGTGCCGGAGCGCCGCTTCCTCGAGGAATCAGAACTCGATCCGCCCGCCGAGCTCGACGACGCGGTCCGGCGGGATACGGAAGAAGTCGGTCGCAGAGCTGGCGTTCCACGACATGAACGCGAAGAGGCGCTTCCGCCATCGCATCATCGGCGCGGGCCCGACCGGAAGCAGCCTCGCGCGGCCGACATAGTACGTCGTCTGCTCCGGATCGGCGGTCACGCCGTGGTCGCAGCACATCGCGACCACGTGCTGGACGTCGGGCCGCTCCATGAAGCCGTAACACGCTCGGACGCGATAGAAGCCCTGGGGCAGGCGCTCGCTCGCGATCCGCCGGTCGTCAGGTACCTCCGGCACCTCCTCGGTGACGATCGAAACGAGGATCACCTTTTCGTGCAAGACCTTGTTGTGCCCGAAGTGCAGCACGAGGCTCGGCGGGGCGCCCTCGATGTTCGGCGTGAGGAACACGGCCGTGCCCCGGACGCGTGGCGGCTTGGTCATCTCCACGTCCTCAAGGAACCGGTCGAGCGGGATCGAGAGCCGCGCGAGGGTCTTCATAACGAGCTGGGTCCCCCGGTACCAGGTGGCCATAACGAGGAAGACACCACTGGCCACGGCCAGGGGCACCCAACCCCCGCTCTCGATCTTGATGATGTTCGCGCCGAAGAACGCGAGGTCGACGAACAGGAACGAGCCCGCCAGTGCGCCGGCCCGCAACGGCGACCAGTGCCAGCGGTGTCGGGCGATGAGGAAGAAGAGCAGTGTGGTGACGGCCATCGTGCCCGTGACGGCGACGCCGTACGCAGCGGCGAGGGCGCTCGACGAGCGAAAGCCGATGACGAGGAGCAGGCAGCCCACCATCAGTGCCGTGTTGACCGCCGGAACATAGATCTGCCCGAATTCGGAGCGCGAGGTGTGGATGATCGAGAGCCGCGGGAGGTACCGGAGGTGAATACTCTGCTGAGTGAGCGAGAAGGCTCCGGAGATGAGGGCCTGGGACGCCACGATGGTCGCCGCCGTCGCGATCCCCACGAGCGGATAGAGAAGGAAGCGCGGCGCGAGCAAGTAGAACGGGCTCTCGATCGCCTCGGGCGTGCTGAGCACCAGACCGCCCTGGCCGAAATAGTTGAGCAGCAACGTGGGGAGAACGAACGCGAACCACGCCAGGCGGATCGGTCTCCGACCGAAGTGGCCCAGGTCCGCGTACAGGGCTTCCGCCCCCGTCACCGCGAGGACCACGGCGCCGAGGACCAGGAAGGCCGCCGCCCGATGCTCCCAGAAAAGCCGCGCGCCGTACCAGGGATTCAGCGCCAGGAGGATCGTCGGCGCACGGACGATCTCGACCGCGCCGAGCAGACCGATCGTGGTGAACCAGACCAGCATGATCGGGCCGAAGACGCCGCCGACCCCCGCGGTGCCGTACTTCTGGACGGAAAAGAGCAGGAACAGGAGGACGAGCGCCGCGGGCATCACGTAGGGCTGGAAAGCCGGCGCCGCGATCCCGAGGCCTTCGGTGGCGCTGAGGACGGAGATCGCGGGCGTGATGATGCCGTCGCCATAGAGCAACGCGGCGCCGAAGAGCCCGATCGCGATGACGGCCTGCCGGCGGCGAATGCTGAGGACCAGGGCGAGGAGCGCCATGATCCCGCCTTCGCCGCGGTTGTCCAGTCGGATGATGAGGACGAGGTACTTGACGCTGACGATCAGGATCAGCGACCAGACGATCAGTGAGAGGACGCCGTAGACGTTCGAGGCGGTCGGCGCCAGGCCGTACTCTGGCTTGAAGCACTCCCGGAAGGCGTAGAGCGGGCTCGTTCCGATGTCGCCGTAGACGACGCCGAGCGCGGCCAGCGAGAGCCGCACGAGTCGCCGCCCGGTCGGGTGCATCTCCACGGGCGGGCGGCGCCGTCGCGGCGCGCCGGCATCGGTGGCGGGTGGCTCCGGACGGGCGCTTACGAGCCGCCCATGCTGCTCCAGGAAATTAACCGCTCCTTCTCGGCTTCACGGTTCTGAGCGTGGTCGCGGTCTCGTACATGTCCGTATCGGGCCGCCAGTGGGCCTGCACGAGAAGGCGCATTGCTCGCCTCCGGTACCCGCCCATGTTGCTCGCTGACGCGGTCGCGGTCAATCTGACGGGACCGCGCCAGGGTTGGCGCCCTCGTCACGGCCCCGGCTCGAAGCACGTGGAAAGCCTTCCGTGGACGCAGACACACTCGACCGGTTCGCCATGACGACCTATGACGACCACGACTCGACCGGTGCAAGCGGATCTTGGCTGCGTCCGACGGGCGATCAGCGGCACCGCCGCAAGGACGACTAACGTAACCAGCAACGCCAAAATCGAGCCGAGCAGTTTCATGGCTGTGGCGCATCCACCATCGCATGCCTCCCGCGATCGGCGCTCGCCGCTACTTTTCTTCCGGCGCGCCGGGCGGCTCGGAGCCGCCGAACTCGCGCGGGAGGTCTCGCTCGCGGCGGATCGGCACGTACAGCACCGACGGCCGGCCCGCCCTTCCCTGCGGGTAGAGGTCCATGAGCTCGTAGATGATTGGCGGCTCCTTGGCGCCGAGGGCCGCGGCCACGCGTGTCGCCGATTCCAGCTCACGGCTGTGCCGTTGACCATAGGCAAAGGAGAGCGCGTACGGCAGGAACCCCTGGTTGCGGGCGATCGCCAGCGTGGTCGCCGAGTCCACGCGGCCCGAGAGCAGTACTACGGCGGGCTTCATGTCACGCGCCTCGCTTGGCACCCCTAGTATGACTTGGCCCAGATGGACACCGTTTGCGTTCGTCCAGGAATATAGTCACACGGAGGCCGTCGGGGAACCATTCCTTGCAGCATCAGCCGACGACCAGAGGGAGAGTGGAATGCCGGTCAAGGGCGAGCGAATCCTGCAGCTTGGGCGAAAGCACATCGGCGAGTCGTACGTTTTCGGCTCGCTCGCGCCGAAGAACAACCCGAAGTGGAGGGGCCCGTGGGACTGCGCGGAGTTCGCTTCGTGGCTCGTCTTCCAAGCCGCGAAGGTGCTCTACGGATGCGCGTCGGACTCGAACGACCCGGCGAGCGCGGACGCATACACAGGGTACTGGGCACGAGATGCGGAACGCCTGGGGGTAAGGATCTCGGTCGAGCAGGCAGCGCAGACGCCGGGCGCGGCCGTGCTGCGCAGCCCTCTGCCGGGTGCCGTCGGGCACATCGCCATTTCCGATGGCCGCGGCGGTACGGTAGAGGCTCATTCGGCCAGGGCGGGAGTCATCGCCTCGACACTCTCGGGACGGCGATGGGATATGGGCATTCTCGTCCCCGAGATCGAATACTCCGAGCGCGCTGGAGACCAGGAGATTGAAGAGCCGAGGGTCGTGATATATCGGCTGACCGAACCCCACATGATCGGGCCGACGGTGCGGGAGATCCAGCAGAAGCTGAAAGAAAAGGGGTTGGAACCCGGTCCCATCGACGGTGACTTCGGCCCGAGCACCCACGCGGCGGTGATATCCTTCCAGGCTTTGCGCAGGCTCGTGATCGACGGTGACGTGGGCCCAACCACCGCACGCGCCCTCGGAGTGAGGCTTCCCGAGGCCTCAGTGCGTCTCGTGACGAGCCCGGCTGCGGCTCAGGCCGTATGATGCCGATGGTCTGCGTGGGCCGCGTGACTGCGCGGCACGTTCATCATCCGCAGCATCGCCAGGCCGTTCGTCTTGAAAAACCGCACCAGGAGCACGCCGGCAATGCCAAGAAAAATCACGTTGAGGACCGTCGTGTAGTTCAGCGTGACGTGC
>Ga0209376_1000972_pt1 | contig 30585 bp, 24 predicted proteins | sample GraSoiAngelo_134_FD_185891 | JGI IMG/M metagenome (GOLD analysis project Ga0209376, IMG submission 185891) | Grasslands soil microbial communities from the Angelo Coastal Reserve, California, USA - 14_0929_05_30cm (SPAdes) (version 2) | ecosystem: Environmental > Terrestrial > Soil > Grasslands ... | reverse complement strand
GGTTGGCGGTAGCCCCCCGGCGGCCTGTGTAGTCAGGGTTGTCCCGAGATGAACCCGCACAGATCGAACCTGACGGGTGTTGGCTACCAGGCCGCTGGGGGGCTACCGCCAACCGACCCCGCACCGCGGGCGCGAACGCGGCCGGCGACCAGGCCGCTGGGGGCCTACCGCCATCCCGCCCCGGACCGCGGGCGCAGACGCGAGCTAGCGAGTCGTCGTAGTTTGTTGCTGAGCGCGACTAGCCGTGAGCTCGACGTACGTGAACCACCACCCGTCCAGCAGACGCACCTCGAGCGAGCTTCCCGCCTTCTCGTAGACCTGCGTCGTGCCGTGGGTCGCGACCGCCGTGCTGCTGACGTGGCGCCAGCCGTTCGCCTCGAGGGTCGTCCGCAGCGCCAGCCCCAGGCTCTCGACTTCCAGGCGACCGCGGTACACGAGGCGCGCCGCCTTGACCGTCGGCGACTCGATGATCGTCGACTTGTCGGCCTGGTAGCTCAGCCCCTTCGGCACCGGAATGTCCTCGAACTCGCTCCGCACCGGCCTACTGGGAGCGGAGGCGCACCCGGCAACGAACACCACGACGAGGAGCGTGAGGAGTACGCGTTGAATGCTCATGGCGGCAGCGTAGCAAGATGCGTGTTGGGTATCCAAGAAATTTGGAGCGCGCCGCTGGGCTACAGCAGTCTTATCAATCTTGCGAAATCGGCCTCGACGGCCTGGCCAACATCGGCCACCTGCTCGGCCGTGAGATCCTCGTCGAGAATCAGCACGACGATCGCCCGGCCGCGCTTGCTCTTTCGCCCGACGTGCATCGAGGCGATGTTGACGTTCTGCCGGCCCAGCGTCGACCCGATCCGGCCGACCATGCCGGGCCGGTCCTCGTAGGACAGCATGAGGATGTAGCCCTCGGGGACGAACTCGACGTCGAAATCGCGCAGCCGCACGACGCGCGGCTGGCTGTCGAAGACGGTGCCGGCGATGATCTTCTGGCCGTGGCGCGTCTGCGTGGTGACCCGCAGGACGCTCTTGTACCCCGACGCCTCCCCCACGCGCTCGATGTGGACCTCGACGCCGCGTTCGGCCGCCATCAGCCGTGCGTTGACCAGGTTCACCGGTCCCGCCATCACCGGGCCGAGGAGCCCGGTCAGGACGGCGCGGGCCAGCAGCTCGGGATCGGCGGCGGCGATCGCCCCGGCCAGGGTGATCTCGACGCTCGCCAGGTGCCCCGGGTCGAGCTGGACGCTGAACCGGCCGAGCCGCTCCGCGAGCGCCACCCAGGGTCGCAGCTCGGCGAGCGCGGTGCGATCGCCGACCGGGATGTTGACCGCGTGCTCGACCAGCTCACCGTCGCGGAACGCGACGAGCTGGCGCGCGACGTCGACCGCGACGTTGACCTGCGCCTCGCTGGAGTTGGCGCCGAGGTGCGGGGTGACGACCACCCGCGGGTGCTGGATCAGCCGGCGGAGCGTCTCGCTCTGAGGCGGCTCCTCGCTCCAGACGTCGATGGCCGCGCCGGCGACCTGGCCGCTCTCCAGCGCGGCGAGGAGATCGGCTTCGTTGACGATCCCGCCCCGCGCGCAGTTCACCAGCCGCACCCCGCGCTTGGTCAGCGCGAGCTCGCGCGCGGTCAGCATGTTGTCGGTCTCCTGCGTGAGCGGCACGTGCACGGTGATGACGTCGGACTGGCGCAGGAGCGTCTCGAAGTCGGTGAGGCGTGCCCCCAGGTCTTTGGCGCGGTTCTCCGAGACGTAGGGATCGTAGACGATCAGCTCAGCGTCGAAGGCCCGCAAGCGCGCGGCGACCCGCGAGCCGACCTTGCCGAGCCCCACGATGCCGACCGTCTTGCGCAGGAGCTCCACGCCGTAGATCGCGCGGCTCCACTCGAGCGACTTGAGTCGAGCGTGAGCGTCGGGGATGCGCCGCACCAGCGCCAGCAGCATGCCCACCGTGTGCTCGGCCGCCGACACCACGTTCCCGTACGGTGCGTTGCACACGATGATCCCGCGTCGCGAGCACGCCTCGACGTCGACGTTGTCGATCCCGACGCCGGCGCGCCCGATGATGCGGAGGCGCGGCGCGTGGTCCAGCAGCTCGGCGGTGACCGCGGTGCCCGAGCGGGTGATCAGCCCGTCGTAGTCGTTGACGCGGGCGTACAGCGTCTCGAGGGACGGGCGGGCGAGCTCGTCGACCTCGACGCCGCGCTCGCGGAGATAGGCGATGCCCTCCGGCGCGATCGCCTCGACGACGAGGATCCGCACGATCAGCCCAGGACGGAGTACCCGCCGTCCACCGGGATGGCGGTGCCGGTGACGAAGTCGGACGCGGGGCTCGCCAGGAACACGGCGACGCCGGCCATGTCCTCGATCGTCCCCCAGCGCCCGGCGGGTGTGCGACGGAGCACGTTCTCGTGGAGGCCCTCGACCTGGCGCCGCGCACCGCGCGTGAGGTCGGTGTCGATCCAGCCCGGCAGGACGGCGTTGACCTGGATGTTGTCGCGGGCCCACGCAGTCGCGAGGGATTTGGTGAGCTGGACGACACCGCCCTTGCTCGGCCCGTACGCGGGTGAGAACGGCACCCCGAAGATCGACATCATCGAGCCGATGTTGATGATCTTGCCGCCGCCCACCACCTTCATCGGCGCGTACGCCGCGCGGCAGGCGAGGAAGATCGAGGTGAGGTTGGTGTCGAGCACGTGGTGCCAGTCGGCGAGCGTGTACTCCTGCGGGACCTTGCGGATGTTGGTCCCGGCGTTGTTCACGAGGATGTCGAGGCGACCGCACTGGTCGAGCGTGGACCGGACGAGGGCGTTGACCGACGTCTCGTCGGCGACGTCGACGGCGATCGCGAGCGCTTGACCGCCGAGCTGGCGAACGGCGGCGGCCGACTTCGTCTGGTTGCGCGCGGCGACCACGACGCGGGCGCCGGCGGCGGCGAGGCCCTGGGCCATGCCGAGCCCGATTCCCCCGTTTCCGCCGGTGACGACGGCGACCTTGCCCTTGAGATCGAACATTGGTCCCTCCGGCGCATCTTACCCGAAGTCGTGTGAGGGGACGTGATGGCCGAGGGCTGGCAGGCTCCGCACCGTGTTCGCGCGGACGGAGATGACCCCGTCCTGCCGCTGCGCGATCCCCGTCACCAGAAGGTATGGCTCGGCCACCAGCGCGACACGATGGCGCGCGAAAATCGGCGGCGTCACGATCACGTTCGCGATCCCCGTCTCGTCCTCCAGGGAAAGGAAGACGAAGCCCTTCGCGGTGCCCGGCCGCTGGCGAACGATGACGCTGCCCGCCACCTGGACTCTGGCGCCGTCCTCCACGCCGGCCAGCTCGCGCGCGCTCACCACCCCCAAGCGCCGGAGCGACGCGCGGCGCAGCGCCATCGGATGGCGGCCGAGCGTCACACCCGTGCCGGCGTAATCGGCGGCGAGGCGCTCGATGTCCGTCATCTCGGTCAACGGGCTGGGCTCGCGCGGCGGATCCGTGAACAACGGGCCGGGATCCGACACCGCCGCCGCCCAGAGGTTGGCCCGGCGGCTCCCGCCGAGCGGCGCGAGCGCGCCGATGGCCGCGAGCGTCTCCAGTTCGTCCCGCCCGAGCTCGGCCCGGCGCGCGAGGTCGTGGACGGACGCGAATGGCCGCGCCTCGCGCGCCCGCACGATCGCACGCGCCGCCCGCGCGCGCAGGCCCTTCACGTACCGTAACCCCAGCCGCACCACGACGGCGCCGTCGGCGCGCTCGAGCACGCACAACCACGGGGAGCGCGTGACGTCGATCGGCAGGATCCGCAGGCCGTGGCGCTGCGCGTCCTTCACGATGGTCGCCGGGTGATAGAACCCCATCGGCTGGTTGTTGAGGAGCGCCGCGTAGAACGCCGCCGGATGGTGGACGCGCAGGTACGCACTCGCGTAGGCGAGCAGCGCAAAGCTGGAGGCGTGCGAGTTGTGGACGACCAGGTCGTTCGCGAGGAAGTTGTGATCTCCCTCGATATGGAGGTCATACGTTTCCTGGATCCCGACGGGATCGATGGATACGATTCGATCCCAGTACAGATCAGATTCCGCCAGGCGGCCCAGCTCTGGCGAGTCGAAGTACCGAGCCAGCCGAGCAATGACCCAGCGACGATATCCTTGCTTCGACGCATCCGGAGTCACGAGTGCACGCAAGGCGAGCTTCGCCCCCTGACCGAGCTCATCCCAGGTGACGCCTCGATGCTTGCGCTCACGATCGATGAGGGTTTTGACCGCGACCGGAACGACGTCATGGGATGAGCGTCCCCAAGCGCCTGTCAGCGAGAGATCCTTGGCCATCTGCTGCTTTCGACCATCCAGAAACCGGCGCGCGACTCGATGGTAGAAGCGCCGCAAATTCCCCTGGCCGGTGACGGTCACGACGAAGCTGGCGACGCGCCGCCCTCGATACGGGTGAGTGCGCGAATACAGACGCGACACGATCCCGAGCCCAAGCAGGAGATGTTGGACGTCTTCGGCCAGGCGACGAGAAACCGTGTCGTACGACGCGTGACCCGTCCGTGACAGAGAACCATCGCCTTCCCATAAACGAGCGAGCAGCAACGCCTGATCGGCGGCGCAAAGCTCGAACACTTCCTCGGGCAATCGTTTCGCCCGCGCCGTGGCGCCCCAGAGCCCGAGTTTTCGGGCCCACTGGACGGCTCCGATCGGCGCCGACGCGCCGTTGCGACGGACGTGCACGCTGTAGCAGCTGCGGTGGCGAGCGACGGTCGCTCGCGTATTGGCAAATTGCTGCACAGCCTCCACGAACTCGTCACGATACTGAGCGTCCGTCGTGTAGAAATAGAACGTGCTCGGGTGGCACAGCTTGCCTTCGGCGATCAGGTCGGCAAGCACGATCAGCTGGTAACGAGGCCAGCGCCGACGCCCCAGCGTGGGGAGCGTACGGGCTGCAGCAATACGGTCGCCCGCCCTGAGACTCACCAGGGCGCGCCAGCCCTGCATCGTGAGCAGTGGATGCTCGGCGGTCGCCACGATCTCTCGACCAAGCGCCGTACGAACGCGATAGACCATCCGGCGTCCGCTCGGCGTGGCCGCGAGCACGCGGCGCTTCTGCAGCCTCATGTTCGCGTCGCAGGCGAGCGTGCTCTCGACACGTACCCGGCCGCTCACGATGTCCTCGATCGCGGCCCAACGTCCCCGGTCGGCATCGATCACGCGCGTCTCGCCGACCACACATTCCGGGAACCCGTACAGCGCGAACGCGGTGATGGAGCGCACGATCTCTTCAGCGGCGTCGCCGTGGATGCCCTGGCGCGCCATGCCCGCGCGCAGCTTCGTCTCCACCTCGGCCATGAGCCGCTCGCTGCGCTTGAAGCCGAACGCCCGCCGGAGCTCCTCGGCCTCCGTCGCGGTGAAGCCGGCCGTCACCATCGCCATCCGCAGCAACTGCTCCTGGAACAGCGGGACGCCGAGCGTGCGGCGGAGGATGGGCTCCAGGCTCGGGTGCGGGTACGTCACCGGCTCGCGCCCGCGCCGGCGGTTGATGTAGGGATGGACCATGTCGCCCACGATCGGTCCGGGGCGGATGATCGCGACCTGCACGACGAGGTCGTAGAATCGCTCGGGGCGGACGCGCGGGAGCGTCGCCATCTGCGCGCGGCTCTCGACCTGGAACACGCCGATGGTGTCGGCCTCTTGCAGGCTCCGATAAACGGCCGGATCGTCCGGGGGCAGCCGCGCCAGATCTACCTCGCCGCCGGATTCGCGGACGAGCGTCAGCGAATCCTGGAGCACCGACATCATCCCGAGCCCCAGCAGATCCACCTTGACGATACCGAGCGCCGCGCAGTCGTCCTTGTCCCACTGCACGACGACGCGCCCCGGCATCGTCGCCGGCTCGAGCGGCACCACGTCGTCGAGCCGGCCCGCGGCGATGACCATGCCTCCCGAGTGCTGGCCGAGGTGGCGCGGCAGATCCTGGATCCGCGTCCAGAGAGCGGCGAAGCGCCGGATGCGCGGGGAACTCGGATCGCAGCCGGCCTCCGGGAGATGCTTCGTCAGGAGCTCGTTCGGATCCTGATAGCCCCAGTTCGCGACGAGCTGGGCGAGCCGGTCCCGCATGTCGCCCGGAAGCCCGAGCGCCTGGCCGACTTCGCGGGCGGCGCTCCGGCCTCGATAAGAAATCACGTTGGCGGTCATCCCAGCGCCGAGGCGACCGTACCGCCGATAGACGTGCTGGATGACCGCTTCTCGGCGCTCACCGCTCGGCAGATCCAGATCGATATCAGGCCATTCACCCCGCGCTTCGCTGAGAAAGCGTTCGAACAGCAGCTCCATGCCGACCGGATCCACCGCGGTGATGCCGAGGGCGTAGCAGACCGCGCTGTTGGCCGCCGAGCCGCGGCCCTGCACGAGGATGTCGTGGGTCCGGCAGTGCTCGACGATGTCCCACACGATCAGGAAGTAGCCCGCGAGATCGAGCCGCCCGATGAGCTCGAGCTCGTGAGCGACCTGACGGCGCGCGCGCGCGGCCAGCGGGCCCGTGCCATAGCGCGCGCCCACACCGCGCCGGGTCAGCTCGCGCAGGTAGCCGAGCGGCGTCTGGCCCGGCGGCAGCGGAAACTCCGGGAACCGGTACCCGAGATCCTTCAGCGTGAAGGCCAGCCGCAGCGCCAGCTCACCGCTGTTGGCGAGCGCGTCGGGAAGATCACGGAAGAGCTGCGTCATCTCGACCCCGCCCTTCAAGACGCGCTCGCCGTTGGCCAGCAGCCGGCGGCCGGCGCGATCGAGATCGGTCTTCTCGCGGATGCACGTGAAGACGTCGGCGAGCGGACGGCCCTCCGGGCGCGCGAAGAGCGGCTGGTTGGAGGCGACGAGCGGCACGCCGGCTCCCCGGCCCAGCGCCACCAGCGCCTGAAGCATCGCCTCCTGCTCGCGGAGGAAGTGTCGCTGGACCTCGACGAAGCAGCTCGAGCGCCCAAAGATTGCCACGAGGCGGTCCAGGCACGCCCGGGCGCCCTCGCCGTCGCCGGCGGCGAGCCGCCGCGCGAGCGGACCGCGAGCTCCCCCGGTGAGACACACGAGTCCAGCGGCGTACGGCTCGAGGTCGTCGAGCGTGGTCGCGGCGGCGCCCTTGGGGGCACCGAGCTTCATTCGTGTGATCAGCCGGCAGAGGTTCTGATATCCCTCGCGATCCTCCACCAGCAGGGGTAGCCGCGAGCCGTCGGCGAGCGTGATCTCGCTGCCGACGATCGGCTTCACCCCCGCGTTCAGAGCCGCGCCGGCTAGCCGAGCCGCTCCGTACACGCCGTCGCGATCGACCAGGGCGACCGCCGGCATGTCGAGCCGAGCCGCCTCGGCAGCGAACGCCTCGGGATGCTCGGCGCCCTCGAGGAACGAGAACGCCGACTGCGCGTGGAGCTCGATGAACATAGATCAGTCGTAGAGGCCGTCGAGGTACCAGTGACCGGTCAGGCGATCGCACGCGAGCCGACAGAGCGCGCCGTCTCCGAGCGCCACGTCCCACTCGTCACGCGCCCATGCCTCGGTGTCCCACCACTCGCCCGACGCGCGCCACGGTCCGGCGCACGCGACGACGTGTTGCGCGTCCACCCGCGCCGGCCGCTCGCCCACCACCGCGACGTCCACGCGTCGAGCCGGCCGCATCCGCCGCAGCGCCAGCCGAGGCTCCACGTCCCCGCGCGCGGGTGCGTCGGGCTCGGTCGGCGGAGAGAACGCGAGCATCGCGAAGGCGTCGGGGCGGTGCGAGTCCACGAGGGTGGGCGAGCCCAGACTGTCGGTGCCGACGAGCGCGGCCAGGCGTGCGAGCACGGACACGAGGTCGCGAATGGCCGGCACGGGCGGCTGCCAGAGCCCGCCCTGCCCCATCTGGGCCCGGATCGGATGCGCGCTGACCGCGACCCGCGTCACCGGGGCCGGCGGCGGATGCGCCTCGAGGTCGAGCCCCACCAGGGCGAGCATCGGCTTGACCTCGCTCATGGGGTACGCGAGCGAGACCACGCGCGCGTGGTGGCCGCCCGAGGCGAGGCCGAGCCGGATGTCGAGGACGTCGGCGGCGAGCGCGGCCGCCCCGAGTCGCCCGCACAGACGCGTCAGCACGGGCTCGAGCACGACGGTGAGGACCTCGAGCGACTCGATCTCCCACTCGACCCCTTGCGCCTCTTCCCAGAAGGGCGGCGGAGTCCACGGACGGAACGGCTCGTGGTCACGGCCCAGCGCCTGATCGTGCGCGCGGAGCCCGGCCGGCCCGAGCCTCATGGTGACTCCTTCTCGAGGCAGCGCCGCCATCTCTCCGAGCGTGCGCACGCCCCACCGCGCGAGGGTCGCGGCGAGCGGCGGATCGAGATCGAGCACGCCGAGCGGTACTCCGGCGAGCGCCGCGCGCTCACGCCCGGGAGCGACGACCGTCACCGGAACCGATGCGCTCGCCGCGGCGACACGCGCCGCCGTGCGGCTCCCCGCAACCCCGACGCGCGCGACGAGCCCGACGGTTCGCGCCTGGTGCACGAGACGACGCCCGATCGCCTCGGGATCGCCGATGAGCCGATCGAGCCCGGCGGTGTCGACGTAGACGATTCCCGCTCCGCCATCCTCGATCCGCGGCGAGACGGCCAGAGCCGCCTCGAGCAGGGCATGGCGGGCGGCAGCGACGTGCTCCTCGATGTGAGGCCGGGTCACGAGGGTTGGACAGCGGGCGGCGGCTTCGGTCTCCGTCATGCCCGAGCGCACGTCTCGCTCACGGGCAGCCGCGTTGGCGTCGGCGAGGATCTTGATGTTCGCGGTCTGGGTGAGGACCGCAAGGGGCTGCTCGCGGAGCGCGGGCTCGCATCGCTCGACGGCGGCCGCCGCGAAGTGCGCCACCAGCACGCAGGCGAACCGGCTCACGCCCGCCACCAGCGCGACGGCGACTCCGCGGGCGGAGCGTGGCGCGCGCGGAGCACCGCCGTCGTCGTGCGCACACGCGCGAGTCGCGTGGGCGCGGGCCCCGGCCCGGCCCACTCGATCGCCTGGCGCCGGGTCTCGATCGCCAGCGTCGCGCTTGCTCCGGTGAGCCGACGACGTCCGACGATCAGCAGCGCCACGTCGGCGCGCCGGACAGCGAACTTCAGCCGGAACGCGAGCGTCGCGGGAAGACGCACGACCAGCTCGCCGAGATCCAGCGCGACCAGCGCGAACCCGGGGCAGCGAACGAGCATGTCGACGGCGCGAAGCGCGACGTCGCGGCGACCACCGCAGCGCACCCACAGGAGCCGGCGCAGATCGACCCCGGCCTGCGCGGCCGACGCTGGATCGAACGTCTCCTCGGTGTCGACGAGGGCGGCGGTCTCGCCGCTCTGCGCGACGTCGCGCAGACACGCGACGAGAAGGCTCGTGCGCCCCGACGACGGCCGGCCCACGATCTCGGTGATCTCCCCGCGAGCCGCAGCCACGCGCTCCATACCCAGAAAACTAATCAGGTGATGAGTATCAGACAAGCCTGAAGATGTGGGGGCTCTCTGAAGAGCCGCCACTAGATAGTGGGGTTCAGGCTCGAACGAAGGATCGGCTAGAATGCGAGGCCGAGGGGGGCTCCATGGAACTTCGCGCGGTAACAGCGGTTGTGACCGGCGGCGCTTCGGGCCTCGGACGCTCCACAGCCGAGCGGCTCATCGCCGCGGGCTCCCGGGTTGCCCTGCTCGACCGTCCGGCCTCGGCGGGGGCGGACGTCGCGAAGGTGATGGGCCAGGCCGCGATCTTCACACCCGCCGACGTCACGAGCGGCGAAGAGGTGGGTGCCGCACTCCAGGGCGCCTGGGATCGCCTCGATGGCTTCAACGTCCTCGTGAACTGTGCCGGCATCGGGCCGGCCATGAAAACCGTCGGGAGATCCGGGCCGGCGAAGCTCGAGGAGTTCACCCGCGTCATCCAGGTGAACCTCATCGGCACCTTCAACTGCATCCGCCTTGCCGCCGCGCTCATGGCGAAGAACACACCCACCGCCGAGGGCGAGCGCGGCGTGGTCATCAATACCGCCTCCGTCGCCGCCTTCGACGGCCAGATCGGCCAGGCCGCCTACTCCGCCTCCAAGGGGGGCATCGTGGGCATGACGCTCCCGGTCGCGCGCGACCTCGCCGGGCTCGGGATCCGGGTCATGACGATCGCGCCCGGCATCTTCGACACGCCGCTGCTCGCCACCCTGCCCGAGCCCGTTCGCGCCTCGCTCGGCAAGCAGGTCCCCTTCCCGCCGCGTCTCGGCCGCCCCGAGGAATTCGCCGCGCTGGCGCTCCACATCATCGAGAACGCCATGTTGAACGGGGAGACGATCCGCCTCGACGGCGCCATCCGGATGCAGCCGCGCTAGCCCGCACCGCGAGCCGCAGGACGTCGCGGGGCTGCGCTCCGCCGGCCGAGGCGAACCTATGAACCCAGTGCGAGCCCCAGGACGCCGCGGGGCTTACGTGGCCGCCAGAGTTCGTACCGTCTATCGGGCATGGTCCGCGGCCTCGGGCCGGATTCGGGTAACCGACCGCGGCGCGGAGCGCCGCCTCATCGTCCGCGGGGACACGCTCTCGATCTACCGTACCGACGGCAACTGGACGCCGGTGCGCCGCGAGTACTGGTGGAAGGCGCTCGAGGTCGTCGACATCCCGCGGCGGCCATCGGCCCTGCTCGTCGGGCTGGGTGGCGGCACACAGATCCACCTGCTGCACCAGGTGGCCGCGCCACGCCTCATCACGGTGATCGAGCACGATCCGATCATCGTGCGCATCGCGCGCGAGTGGTTCGGCCTCGATCGGATCACTCGGCTGGAGATCCTCTGCACGGACGCCGAAACCGCGATCCGGGGGCTGGCGCGCGCGGGGCGACGGTTCGACTACGTCATGGACGACGTCAGCTACGCCGACGCGCCGCTGATCGCACTGCCGAAGCTGCTGACGCTCGCGCCGCTGGTGGCGCGCCGCGGCTCGCTCGTCGTGAACCGCCACCGCAACGGCGACCCGCGAGTGCTGGCCCGCGCGCTCCGGTTCTACTTCCGACGAGTGCGGATCCGCCGCATACGACGCACGGGCGAGAACACGCTGATCTGCTGCGCCGGGTCCATGTGTTAGCTCGCCTCGGCTGGCGGGGCCCCAGCCCCGCGACAGCCTGCGGCTCGCACGACCACTTGTTAGCTCGCACTACTTCAGGCGCTTGAAGCGGAGACGGTGCGGGCGGTCCGCCTCGGCGCCGAGCCGCCGGCGGCGGTCGGCCTCGTAATCGGCGTGGTTGCCCTCGAACCACACGGCGCGGCCTTCGTCCTCGAAGGCGAGCACGTGGGTCGCGATCCGGTCGAGGAACCAGCGGTCGTGACTGATGATCACCGCGCAACCCGCGAACGCGAGCAGCCCGTCTTCGAGGGCGCGTAGCGTGTCCACGTCGAGGTCGTTCGTCGGCTCGTCGAGCAGCAGAAGATTTGCGCCGCTCTTGAGGATCTTCGCCAGATGCAGGCGGTTGCGCTCGCCGCCCGAGAGGTCGGCGACGCGCTTCTGCTGGTCGCTGCCGCGGAAATTGAACGATGCGACGTAGGCCCGCGACTGCATCGTGCGGGTCCCGAGCGTGAGGATCTCGGCACCCTCGGAGATTTCCTCCCACACCGTCTTCTTGCCGTCGAGCGCATCGCGGCTCTGGTCGACGTAGGCCAGCCGGACCGTCTCGCCCACCCGCAGCGTGCCGGAGTCCGGCTTCTCCTGGCCGGCGATCATCCGGAAGAGCGTCGTCTTGCCGGCGCCGTTGGGGCCGATCACACCGACGATCCCGCCCCGCGGCAGCTTGAACGACAGATCGTCGATCAACACGCGATCGCCGTACCCCTTCGTCACGTGGTCGGCCTCGACGACGAGGTCGCCGAGGCGAGGCCCGGGCGGGATGGCGATCTCCAGCGCGGCGGCGCGCGTCTCGAACGACTCGGTCAGCAGCGCGTCGTACGCCTGCAGCCGAGCCTTGGACTTCGCCTGGCGAGCGCGCGGCGACATCTGGACCCACTCGAGCTCGCGCGCGAGCGTGCGTTGTCGCGCCACGTCCGCTTTCTCCTCCTGCGCGAGACGCTGCTGCTTCTGGTCGAGCCAGGAGGAATAGTTCCCCTCCCAGGGGATCCCGTGGCCGCGATCGAGCTCGAGGATCCAGCCGGCCGCGTTGTCGAGGAAGTAGCGGTCGTGGGTGATCGCGACGACCGTCCCCGTATACTCCTTGAGATAGCGCTCGAGCCACGCCACCGACTCGGCGTCGAGGTGGTTCGTCGGCTCGTCCAGCAGGAGCATGTCGGGTCGCGAGAGCAACAACCGGCAGAGCGCGACGCGCCGCCGCTCGCCGCCCGAGATCTTGGCGACGTCCATGTCGCCGGGCGGCACGCGGAGCGCGTCCATCGCCATCTCGACGGTGCGGTCGAGATCCCAGGCGTTGGCGGCGTCGATCTTGTCTTGCAGCCGCGCCTGCTCGTCGAGCAGCTTCTCCATCTCGTCGCTCTCGAGCGGCTCGCCGAGTTTGGCGCTCACTTCCTCGAACCGCGTCAGCAGCGCACGCGTCTCGCTCACACCGTCCTCGACGTTGGCCCGCACGTCCTTGGCGGAGTCGAGCTGAGGCTCCTGCGAGAGATAGCCGACGCGCAGGCCCGCGGCGGGAAACGCCTCGCCGAGAATGTCCGTGTCCACGCCGGCCATGATCCGGAGCAGCGTGGACTTGCCGGCGCCGTTGGCGCCGAGCACGCCGATCTTGGCGCCGTGGAAGAACGACAGATAGATGCCGCGAAGAATCTCCCGCTTGGGCGGGACGACCTTCCGGAGATCTTTCATGACGAACGCGTATTCGCCAGCCATTCATTTGGAGAAGGGGGCTCCGTCGCCCCCCTCTCGACTCCCCCTATCTGTCAGTCGGTCAGGATCGAATGAGACGGCGGTGTTCGGGCATCATGCAGCGGTCCTGGACGACGCGGATCCCGGCGCGGGCCAGTGCCTCGGCGGCCGAGTCGTTCCGGATGCCGAGCTGGAACCAGACCGCGCGCGGCCGCCACGGCAGCGCCAGGATCTCGGCCGCGTGGCCCGGAAGGTATTCGGAGCGGCGGAAGACCTCGATCACGTCGACCGGCTCCGGAAGATCGGCGACCCGCGCCACCGTCGCCACGTCGTGGAGCCGGCGCCCCGTGAGCTTAGGATTCACGGGCAGAATCCGGTAGCCTCGCGCGTGGAGGTAGGCCGGAACGTAGTGGGCCGGCTCGGCCGGATCGTCCTTGGCGCCAACGACCGCGACGGTCTTCGCTTCGCGAAAAATCGCGGTCAGGCCCGCATCGTCACTCACGAGGTGTCCGCGCCAGTCGCTCATCGTGAGACTCACCTTCTCACGTGGAGGCGAGCACGGCAACGATCTCCGTGCCGAACGCCTCCGCGCGCCAGCGACGAACCCCGTCCACCGACGCCAGCGCGCCGGGATCGCCGGGCCAGGCCGCCGCGACCGCGCCGATGAGTCGGTTGGGCAACAGCAATCCCGGCTCCAGACCGAACCGGGGCGCCGCGCCGGTTCGCCACTGCCGGAGCGCTTCGATCCGGCGGGCGACCGCCCCGGAAATTCGGGGCCGCGGTCGGCGCTCGAGCACGGGCAGCGCATCGTCGGGCAACGCCTGGGCGCGCGCCACCGCGGCCAAGATCACATCGCCCCACCGCGCGATCACCCGCGCCGGGCAGCCCACGATCTGCGCCATCGCCGCGCGGTCGGCCGGCGGCGCCTGCGCCAGGGCCACGAGCGTCTCCGGGCTCAGGATCTTGAAAGGCGGGCGGTCCGCCGCGCGCGCGAGCTGCTCGCGGAGGTCGTGCAGCTCGCGCAGGATCGCGAGATTGCGCGGGGAGAGCTCGCGGGCGCCCTTGAGGCCAGCGAACGCATTCGGGTCGGAGATCCGCGCGCTGGCCGGCTGCGCCGCGAGCGCCGCGCACTCTTCCTCGACCCACGCGAGGCGTCCCACTCGCGCCAGCTCCTCGGTAAGGCGGTCCTTGAGCGCGAACAGGTGCAGCACGTCGGCCTCGGCGTAGCGAAGCTGAGCTTCGGAGAGCGGACGCCGCGACCAGTCGTCGCGCTGCTTCGAGGGCGGCAGCTCGAGGCTCAGGTAGGTCTGCAGCAGCACGTCGAGACCGAGGGCCCGGACGCCGAGAAATCGCGCGGCGATGGACGTGTCGAAGATCGACGTGAACGCGAAGCCGCGACGCTTGAGCTGGACGAGGTCGTTGTCGCCGGCGTGGACCACCGTCACGACGTGGGGTGCTGCGAACACGGATGCGAGGGACGAGAGATCGGTGACGGCGAGCGGATCCACGAGCCAGGCCTCGCTCGACGGGACGGCCAGCTGGATGAGCGAGAGGCGCTCCGGATAGTGATGGAGGCTGTCGCCCTCCGTGTCGAGGGCGACCTGGCCGGGCGCCCGAAGGCGATGTGAGATCTCGGCGAGATCGGTGGGGGTGTCGACCCAGCGTGACGGGATCGTGGCGATGGGCGGTGGTCCGGTCAAGCCTTCGTCTCGCGGACCGCCTGCTCGAGGCGCTCGGCGCGTCGTCGGAACGGCTCAAGGCTCTCCTCGTGGGTGATCACGAAGAGCCGGTTCGCCTGGATCGCGCCGAACACCATGTCGGCCGCGGTCTCGGGCCCGAGCGTGCAGCCCATAAGCTCAACGCGCTCGGGCGCGCTCGCCGCTTCGTTCCTGAGGTCCGCGGGCCGATTGCGCTCGCTGGCCCTGATCTGCGTCGCCACCCCCATCGGGCACAGGATCGACACGCCGATCCCGTAGGGCTTCAGGTCCCCGCCCGGGAGGTTCACGCCGAGCAGCCACAGCGCGACACCTGCATTGTTGCAGAGCACGTGCACCTTGCCGAAGGCGGCGAAGGCGCGGTCGGCCGGCGCCTGGACCGACGCGAGCTCCGTCACGTCGGTGCGGACGCCGATCGCCTCGCCGCCGCGAGCACGCACCGACGCCACGACGGCCGCGAGGACACGCTCGTCGACGTCTGCGATGACCACCTTGGCGCCCTCGCGCGCCAGGCGATCGACCATGGCGCGGCCGATACCGCCGCCTCCACCCGTCACAACCGCGACCCGACCCGCGAGATCTCTCATTGAGCGTCGCGCCTCGGCCGGCGAGGCCCCTGCCCCGCGACGGCCTGCAGCCGCGCACTACCAGCCCTCCGTTCCCGATGGCGTGCCGTCGCCGACGATGGGCTCGAGCACGGCCCGGAGCCCCTCGGCGGTCGCCGGAGCACGCAGCATCGCACGAACGCCGGCGGCTTCGGCCCTCATGAGGGTAGCCGGGCCCATCTCGGGGGTCAACGCGACGACGCGCAGGACGGGCCCGCGCGACATGCTGGCGATTCGCTCGGCGTCGGCCAGACCGGCCAGTACGATGCTTCCGTCCTCAATATATCGCCGCGCCTCAGCCGGCGGGGCCCCAGCCCCGCGACGGCTTGCGGCGCGCACCTTAATATCTCGCCGCGCCTCAGCCGGCGGGGCCCCAGCCCCGCGACGGCTTGCGGCGCGCACCTCCACGCGCGCGAGCTCTGCCGGCGTCCCGGTGAGCACTTGCACGTGCGGGAAGAGGCGGCCCAGCTGCTCGGCCAGGGCCGCTCGCGCGGGCGCGTCGTCGTCCAGCACGAGGATCACGGACATCGCGCTCGAGTGTAGCGCGCGGCCGAGACGCGGCTATGAACAGTGATAGGATGCCCGAACGAGAATCGCGGAGGGCCGCAATGTCGAAAGAGATCTCGATCGTTCACCATTCCGACCGACGCACCGACGTGATGATGCCGTACGCGCCCGGGATCGTCGTGCGCCGCGGGAAGCTCGTCTTTCTGTCCGGCGTCACCGCCGCCGCCGTCTATCACAGCCACCCGCATCGAGAGGAGGAGTTCGACCTGCCCTCGACGATGCGCGAGCAGGCGACGCTGGCGATGGAGAACCTCAAGAAGACCCTCGAGTCCGCCGGCTGCACGCTCGCTGACCTGGTGTCGGCGACTCGATTCCTGACCGACGTCGGCGAGCAGGACGACTTGAACCGGGTGTGGGCCGCGTACCTCGGCGGCCATCTGCCGACGACGACCACGGTGGAGGTGTCGCGTCTCGCGACCCATCCGCGGTGCAAGATCGAGATCAGCGCGATCGCGGTCGCCGACGATGGCGGCGCCTGATGGCCGCGGTCGGCTTCGTCGGGCTCGGGGCGATGGGCGGCCGCATGGCCAAGCGGCTGCTCGACGCCGGTCACCGGGTCGTCGGCTATAACCGCACCGCCGAGAAGGCGCGCGCGCTGGTGGCCGCCGGCCTCGTGCTCGAGAAGTCGCCGCGCGCGGTGGCGGAAAGCGTCGACGCCGTCCTCAGCATGGTCACCGATGACAAGGCGCTCCGCGCGATCGCGCTCGGGCCCGACGGCGTAATCGCGGGGCTGCGGCCTGGCGCCGTGTGGGCCGAGATGAGCACGGTCAGCCCCGAGGTCACGCGCGAGCTGGGCGCGGCGATCACCGCCCGCGGCGCCGCGCTGATCGACGCGCCGGTCTCCGGTAGCCCCATCACGCTGGAGGCCGGCCAGCTCTCGTTCATGGTCGGCGGCGATCCGGCGGCGCTCGAGAAGGTGCGCCCCTGCCTGCTGGCCATCGGGCCGACGATCACCCACGTGGGCGAGCTGGGACTCGCGGTGACGATGAAGATCGCCACGAACCTGGGGCTTGCCGTGCAGATGCTCGCGTTCAGCGAGGCGGTGGTCCTGGCGGAAAAGGCCGGGATCGCCCGCGAGCGCGCGGTCGAGGTGCTGCTCAAGTCGGTGATCGCGTCGCCGATGATCAAGTACCGCGGTCCGTTCGTGCTGGGCATGCCGACCGAGGCGCTGTTCGACGTGAACATGGCCCAGAAGGACCTGGGGCTGGCGCTCTCGATGGGCCGAGCGCTCGGTGTGCCGCTGCCGAGCGTGGCGCTGGTCGACGAGCTGCTCAGCGCCGCGCGCGGGCTGGATCTGGCCGACTACGACTTCGCGGTGGTGTTCGACGTGATCGCGCGGATGAGCGGCCTGCGGCCCAGCCTGAAGAAGCCGCGCTAGCGCAGCGTCAGCGTGGCGCGTCCGGAGGCGGTGTCCACGCTGAGCGTGAAGGCATCCAGCACGTCCCGCCCGAGGAGACCGTCGATCGCGTCGGGCGCTAGACCGCGACGCAGCGTCGACGGCAGCGCGTAGACGATCACCGCCAGGGGCCCGATGCGCGCTCCGGCGATGTCGAGCAGCGGAAGCGTGACGAGCGTGGCGGTGGCCGAGCCGGTGACCCCGATGACCTCGACCGGCCGGCCCGGCTGGCCCGCCAGTCCGGCGCGCGCAAGCGCGTCGGGTGAGATCACCGTACGGTCGGCTCCCGTATCGACGATCAGGGTGAGCGCGGCGCCGTTGAGGCGAGCCTCGACGGTGATCGGCGCGCCCGGCGCGGGCCTGAGCGGCACCGGCTGGTTCGCCGCCTCACTCGCGCCGGGCGTCGGCTCGTCGCGCGGCTGGGGAGTGCTCAGCGGCGTGGCGTCGTCGCGGAAGTTCGGCGGAATCGAGGCGAGATCCGCCGTGTAGTGCACGGTCCCCTCGGCATCCGTCCAACGATAGAGCTGGGCGGCAGCCGGCGCCGCCACGAGGCAACCCGCCAGGACGATCAGCCAGAGTCGGGTGTGACGCGTAACGTCAGCCCTCCTAGCGGACGACCTTCTTCGCCCGCAGCGCGCTGATCTCGTCGGCGGAGTAGCCGAGCTCTGCGAGGACCTGGTCGGTGTGCTCGCCCTGGAGCGGGGCCGGGGTGCGGGCGCCCGGGCGCATGCGCGAGAACTTCACGGGTGTGCCGATGACGGGAATCTCGCCGAGCCGCGGATGCAGGACGCGCTCGATCATCTGGCGCGCCGCGGTCTGCGGATCGTTCATGACCTGGTCCACGGTGTTCACCGGCGTCGCCGGGACTCCCGCGTCCTCCAGCAGTTTCAGCAGCGGCTCGCGGTCGAAGGCCACGATCGCCTCGGAGACCGCCGCCTCCAGCTCGGCGCGATGCCGGACTCGCCCGAGGTTGGTCGCGAAGCGCTCGTCGCGCAGCGCCGGGAGGTCGAGCGCCCCCACCAGCTTCTGCCAGAACCGGTCGTTGGCGCCGGCGATGAACACCCACTGGCCGTCGCGACAGCGAAAGGTGCGGTAGGGCGACAGCGAGGGGTGGGCGGAGCCGAGCGGCTTGGGCACGGCTCCCGTCAGCAGGTAGCCCTCAGCGTGATAGTTCAGCAGCGTCACCGCCGTCTCCAGCAGCGAGCCGTCGACACGCTGGCCGAGCCCGGTCTTCGCGCGATACAGGAGCGCGTTGACGATCCCGAACGCCGAGAAGATCCCGGTGGTGAGGTCGAGGAACGAGACGCCGGCACGCACCGGCGGCCCGTCGGGCTCGCCGGTGATCGACATGATCCCGCTGAACGCCTGCATGAGCGCCTCGTAGCCGGCGCCGTCCTTGCGCGGCCCGGTGCGCCCGAACGCCGAGACCGAACAATAGATCAGTCCCGGATTGATCGCCGAGAGCGTGTCGTAGCCCAGCCCGAAGCCCTCCATGGTGCCGGTACGGAAGTTCTCGATGAGCACGTCCGCGCTCGCCACGAACTTCTTGAGCACCGCCGCCCCTTCCGGGGCCTTGAGGTCGAGCGTGAGATCGCGCTTGTTGCGGTTGATGACGAGGTAGGCCGCCGACTCGCCGTCCTTGTGCGGCGGCCACGTGCGTGACTCGTCGCCCGCGCCGGTGTCTTCGATCTTGATGACGTCGGCGCCCAGGTCCGCGAGCAGCATGCCGCAGAATGGCCCGGCCAGAACGCGTGAGAGATCGAGGATTCGGACGCCGTCGAGCGAGAGGGCCGTGGAGGTCATCTGCGCTACTATAACGCCATGTCTCTTTTCCGGAACGCGCTGACCGAGCGCATCCTCGTCCTCGACGGCGCGATGGGCACCATGATCCAGGCGGCCGGACTCGGCGCCGAGGACTTCGGCGGCGCCCCGTACGAAGGCTGCAACGAATACTTGAACCTCACGCGCCCCGACGTCATCCGAGGCGTCCACGCCGCCTACCTCGACGCCGGCGCGGACGTGATCTCGACCAACACCTTCGGGTGCGCGCCGTACGTGCTCGGCGAGTACGGCCTGGCCGAGCGCGCCCACGAGATCACGCTGGCCGCTGCGCGGCTGGCCCGCGAGGCCGCCGGCGCCCGCTTCGTCGTCGGCGCGATGGGACCGTCGACGCGCTCGATCAGCGTCACGCGCAACGTCACCTTCGATCAGGTCCGGGAGGCGTACGAGCTTCAGGCCGCCGCGCTCATCGTCGGGGGCGTGGACGCGCTGCTGCTCGAGACAGCCCAGGACACGCTGAACCTCAAGGCGGCGACGATCGGCGTGCGCGCGGCGATGCAGCGCGCGGGCGTCGCGCTGCCGCTGATGGTCAGCGGGACGATCGAGCCGATGGGCACGATGCTGGCGGGCCAGGGGGTCGAGGCGCTCTATGCGGCGCTCGAGCACCTGGACCTCTTCTCGATCGGCCTCAACTGCGCGACCGGGCCCGAGTTCATGACCGACCACCTCCGCTCGCTGTCCGCGATGTCGACGCGCTTCGTGAGCGTCTACCCCAACGCCGGTCTGCCCGACGAGCGCGGCCAGTACGCGGAGACGCCCGGGAGCCTGGCCTTCAAGCTGAAGCGCTTCGTCGATGAAGGCTGGGTCAACCTCGTCGGCGGCTGCTGCGGGACGACGCCGGCCCACATCACCGCGATCAAGGCGCTGGTCAACGGCCGTCCGCCGCGCGTCCCGGCGGCGCACGAGCAACAGGCGGTCAGCGGGATCGAGGTGCTCTACCCGACCGAGGACAACCGCCCGCTGTTCGTGGGCGAGCGCACGAACGTCATCGGCTCCCGACGGTTCAAGGAGCTGATCGTCGCCGACCAGTTCGAGGAAGCGGCCGAGATCGGTCGCGCCCAGATTCGCACCGGCGCCCACATCCTCGACGTCTGCCTGGCCAACCCCGACCGCGACGAGACCGCCGACGTCGACCGGTTCATGACCCAGATCACCCGCAAGGTGAAGGTGCCGCTCATGATCGACTCGACCGACGCGCGGGTGCTCGAGGTGGCCTTGCGCCACTGCCAGGGCAAGTCGATCGTGAATTCGATCAACCTCGAAGACGGCGAGGAGCGGTTCGAGAAGGTCGTGCCCCTGCTCCGGACCTACGGCGGCGCCGTCATCGTCGGCTGCATCGACGAGGACAAGCGCCAGGGCATGGCGGTCACGCGCCAGCGTAAGCTCGCGATCGCCGAGCGCAGCCATTATTTGTTGACGGGCAAGTACGGGGTGCCGGCCCGCGACCTGATCTTCGACGCGCTGGTCTTTCCGGTCGGCACCGGCGACGCCAACTACATCGGCTCCGCGGTGGAGACGATCGAGGGCATCCGGGCGATCAAGGCACGATTTCCGGAGTGCAAGACGATCCTCGGGATCTCGAACGTCTCGTTCGGCCTGCCGGTCGCCGGCCGCGAGGTCCTGAACTCGGTTTTCCTCTACCACTGCACCAAGGCGGGGCTCGACTACGCGATCGTCAACACCGAGCGCCTGGAGCGCTATCCCTCGATCCCAGAAGAGGAGCGGCGCCTGGCCGAGGACCTCATCTACTGGCGCGGGGCCGACCCGGTCGCGGCGTTCGCCGCGTATTTCCGGGAAAAGAAGAAGGCGCCGCCGGCGGCCAGCACGCTGTCGCTCGACGAGCGCCTGGCACGCTACATCGTCGAGGGCTCTCGCGACGGCCTCGTCGACGACCTGAACGTCAAGCTCGGCGAGGCGACGCCGCTCGAGATCATCAACGGACCGCTGATGCGCGGCATGGACGAGGTCGGCCGGCTGTTCAACGACAACCAGCTCATCGTGGCCGAAGTCTTACAGTCCGCGGAGGCGATGAAGACGGCGGTCGCCCACCTGGAGCCGTTCATGGAGAAGTCCGAGTCGGCGACGCGCGGCTCGATCGTGCTGGCCACCGTCAAGGGCGATGTCCATGACATCGGCAAGAACCTCGTCGAGATCATCCTCTCGAACAACGGCTACCGGGTGATCAACCTGGGCATCAAGGTTCCGCCCGAAGAGCTGATCGCGGCCTACCACCTGCACAAGCCCGACGCGTTCGGGCTGTCCGGGCTCCTGGTGAAGTCGGCCCAGCAGATGGTGGTGACGGCACAAGATCTCAAGGTCGCGGGCATCGAGGTGCCGCTCTTCGTCGGGGGCGCCGCGCTCACCAAGAAGTTCACCGCGACCAGGATCGCCGCCGAGTACGGCGGGCTCACGCTCTACGCCAAGGACGCGATGGACGGGCTCGACCTCGCCAACCAGCTCTTCTCGGCGCCGACACGCGAGGCGCTGGTCGAGCGCGTGCGCCGCGAGCAAGCGACGCTGGTGGCGAGCGCGGCCGGTGGTGCCGAGCCCGCGCCGGCCACGGCGGCGCCGATGCCGGCGCGGCGGCTCGAGCGGGTCGCGGTGCCGGCGCCGCCGGATCTCGAGCGCCACGTGCTGCGCGACGTGCCGCTCTCGCACGTCTTCCCGTACCTGAACCTCCAGATGCTCTACGGCAAGCACCTGGGCCTGCGCGGGCTGGTCGAGCGCCTGCTCGAGTCCGGCGACGCGAAGGCGCTCGAGCTCCGGGAGATCGTCGAGGGGCTCGAGCGCGACGCGGTGGCCGGCGGCCTCGTCCGCGCCCACGGCGCCTACCGCTGGTACCGCGCGCGCGCGGCCGGCGATACGGTGACGCTCTTCGACGCCTCCGGTGGCGAAGCCGGGCGCTTCGAGTTTCCCCGTCAGAAGGACGGCGAGCGTCTCTGTCTGGCCGACTACCTGCGGGACGACACCGACGACTACCTCGCGCTGTTCGCGGTGACGTGCGGCACCGGCGTGCGCGAGGTCGCCTCGGCGTGGAAGGATCGCGGTGAGTACGTGCGGTCCCACGCCCTGCAGGCGCTGGCGATCGAGTGCGCCGAAGCGTTCGCCGAGATGCTGCACGCGCGGCTGCGGACCCTCTGGGGATTTCCGGACTCGCCCGAGCTGTCCATCGCCGAGAAGCTCAAGGCGCGTTACCGGGGGCTCCGCGTGTCGTTCGGCTATCCGGCCTGCCCGAACCTCGCCGACCAGGCCACGCTGTTCAGGCTGCTCGAGCCGGAGACCTTCGGGCTCAGCCTGACGGAGGGGTTCATGATGGATCCGGAGGCCTCGGTCTCCGCGCTCGTGTTCCACCATCCCGCCGCGAAGTACTTCAAGGCCGACTGACGCGAGGGACATCCGACACGCAACGAGCCCGAGCCGGTGATCCGGCTCGGGCCCGGTAGCGAGGCACGAGGAGTCGGACTAGAACTTGATCTCGATCCGTACCGTCGGGACGCCGAGCGCCCGCTCATTGGCCTTCACCCAGACCGTCAGGCCCGAGTCGCTGATGTAATAGGCGTCCAGCTGAAGGATGTCCGAGAGGGTGCCCTTGACCTTGACGGGCATCCGGAACGTCCCGCTGAAGCTGAACTTGAGGTCGCTACCGTCGATCGTAACGACGCCGTTCTTGATGTACCCCAGCGGCGCTACACCTGCGAAGGCCGGCGAGAGGTCGGCTTCGCCGAAGAATGTCCCGGTCATGATGACGAACTCACCCGCGTCCACCAGGTTGTCGCCCTGGACCACCACCGAGAACGCCCCACTGAGCGTACCCTTGCCGGTGGCCAGGCTCAGATCGTCGGCTCCCGTGGCGTTCACCGCGCACTTCGTGGCCGTCGGAGCGACCAGCAACACCCACGACGGGCAGAGCGGGCTTCCGAGCTTCGCCCAGCCGGAAAGCTGAGCGACCGCGGTCCGCCGGCCACCCGGGACAGGACTCGTCACGAAGTTGCCATCGGCGTCTCTGAGGTACATGTCCTCGGTGACTTCGTAGAGAACCACATCCGCCAGCGCATTCGTATCGGCCCAATACTGCGACAGATCCCACTGCGACTCCGTTGTGGTTTTGCCCTTCCCCGCCAGGGCGGGCGCGGGCTCGACCACCAGGGCGAACAGCAGAAACATCAGCCCCAGCAGGCCCCACGTTCCAGCGTTTCTCCAACTCACAGTCGTTGTCATGATCTCTCTCCTCGTGCCTCGTTCCGCTACGTCTTCAATTCCATCTGGACGCCAGTAAGTGCAAGCAGGGGACCAAGCCCGCGCCATCCTAAGCTGCGGATTCCATTGAGATAATCCGGTGGATTTGTGGAAGGGTGAATTCTAAGTGGGTGATTTCTTTGCGAATTCTCCGGAAATAGGGCCAGAACTCACCAGACCCATACGTGTCGGGTACTTACCGAGCGAGGGGGCGAGTAATCGATTTGATTCTAGGAGCTTACCGGTCGAAGCGTGGCGAAGCGGGCAGCTACAGGCCCGAGATCAGGCGTCCGGGTCGTCCTCGACCGACGCGCCGGGCTTGGCAGGGAGCTTCACCGTGAAGGTGGAGCCGACCCCGAGCTCGCTCTGGACGCCGATCGTTCCGCCGTGGCTCTCCACGATCCCCAGGCTCACGGACAGTCCGAGACCGGTCCCGCTGACCTCGGGCTTGGTCGTGAAGAACGGCTCGAAGATACGGCCGAGGTGCTCCGGCGCGATGCCAGTGCCGGTGTCCGCCACCTCGACCCGCACCGTGTCGCCGCTGAACGACGACCGGAGCGTCAGGGAGCCGCCCCGCTCCTGCATGACGTAGACGGCGTTGTTGATGAGGTTCAGGAACACCTGCTTGATGCGCGGCACGTCGACCTCGACCGGCGGCAGGCCCTCGGCGTATTCCTCGTGCAGCGTGATCGAGTCGAAGGCGCCCTGGCGGCGCACCATTACCAGCGTCTGCTCCAGGACTTGATTGAGGTCGGTGACCTGGGGAACGAACTCGCGCTGGCGGCTGAAGTGCAGGAGGTCGCGCACGATGTCGCGCGCGCGCCCGGCCTCTTCCTGGATCAGGTCGAGCTCTTCGCGCATCGGCTGACCGTGCGGCACCTGCTCGGCGAGGTACGATGCGAAGCCGAGCACGCTGGTCAGCGGATTGTTGATCTCGTGAGCGATGTTGGCGGCGAGCTCGCCGATGGCCGCGAGCTTCGTGGACTGGATGAGCTGGGCCTGCGTGCGCTGGAGCTCGGCGTACTGCTGCTTCACGCCCTCGTAGAGACGCGAGTTCTCGCTCGCGACCGCCGCCTGGAGCGCGATGCCCTCCGCGAGCCGGAGCTCGTCCGGTGTAACGCGGTGCTGCTCCTTCAGCCAGACGATCACGAAGCCGCCAATGTTCTCGCCCTTCCACCGCATCGGCTGGATGAGCAATGACTTGTGCGGGATAAGCCGGCCTAGTGGCCGGTCGAACCGCGGGTCGGCCTGGCTGTCCGGGGAGCAGATTGGCTCGGCCACGCGGCGCCACTCGGCGGCGGCCGGGTTCAGCGCCCGTAGATTTTCGCCGTCGAGCGCCTGCAGCAGGTCCTTGGGAACGCGATAGCCGACGATCGGCAGGAAGCGGCCGTCCTCGCTCTGGAGCCAGGCGCCGCCGGTGTCGGCGCCGAGGGCGCGCACCATCGCCCGGGTCGTCCGTCTCAAGACCTCGGTCAGCTCGAGCGTCGAGCTGGCGTCGTGGCTGACGGCCAGCAGCGTCTCGGTGTGCCGCAGCCGTTCCTGCGTCTGCTCGTAGAGCCTGGCGTTGCGAATCGCCGCCGACGCCGACGTCGCGAGCGCCTCGCCCAGCGCCTGCTCCTCCGGCGTGAACTCGTGACGCGGCCGGTAGAGGATCGTGAGGACGCCCACCAGCTCGCTCTCGAGGAAGAGCGGGAGCCCCAGGTAGGACACGAGCTGTTCGCCCTCGAGCCACTCCGTGTACTTGACACGCGGCTGCGCCGCGATGTCGCTGTACGACACCGGCTTCTGATGCTTGACGATCCAGCCGAGGTATCCGTCGCCGTCCTCGACGCCGTGCTCCTCGACCTCCATGGGCGCCCGGGTGACGCCGGCCTGGGCGTGGAGGCGGAAGACGCCCGGGGCTTCGTCCCGGATGAGGATCCGGGCCACGTCGGCGCCGAACCGGCTGCGCACGAGCTCGGCGAGCCGGTGGAGCACCTCGGAGACCTGGAGCGTCTCGGTGAGCAGGCGCCCCGACTCCACGAGGCTCTCCTGCTCGGCGGCGCGGCGCATCACGCCCTCGTAGAGCCGCGCGTTCTCGACGGCGATCGCGACCTGGTCCGCCACGATCTTCAGCAGCTGCTCCTCGTCGGCCTTCGCGCCCGGCGGCAGCACGTGGCGCGCGATCATCACGCCGAGCTGCCGGCCGCGCACGTTGAGGGGCAGCGTCCACTCGACCTCGGTCCAGTCGTCGGCCGTCGCGGCGCCGGTGCCGGCCAGGACACTGCGCGGCTGCGCGCCCGCCTCGCTGTTGACCGTGACGTTGACGCCGGGCGGCTCGCTCAGCTCGACGCGGAGGCTGGACGTCCCGATCGACTGCGCGAGGCCCCCCAGCAGCTTCTCGAGCATCCCCGCCACCCCCATCTCGGAGGTGATGTCCTGCAGCGAGCGGTGCAGGTCCTCGAGCTGCGAGGCCCGCCGCACGAAGTGCTGGTTCAGCCGCTTGAGCTCTTCGACCTGGTTGAGCAGGCGGTAGACGAGCCGCTGGTTGAGCTCGCGGAGATAGACGCCCTCGTCGCGGCCTTCGACCCGCTCGCGCTTGCCACCCAGGAACTCGGCCACCTGGCGTGGGAAGGCGTCGACGTCGATGGGCTTCTGGATGTAGCCGTCGCAGCCGGCCACGAGGGTCCGCTGGCGATCGCCTTGCATCGCATACGCCGTCACCGCGATGACCGGCGTCGCGGCGAGGTTCGGGAACGATTTCAGGATCGCGACGATCTCGTACCCGTCCACGCCCGGCAGGTTGATGTCGAGCAGGATCAGCGCCGGCTCTTCGCGAATCGCGGCCTCGATCCCGGTCAGGCCGTCCTCGGCGTCCACGATCGCGTAGCCGGCCGCCTCCAGGACCGCCCGCACGAGCATACGGTTCTCGCGGTTGTCCTCGATGTAGAGGATCTTCACCTTCTGATCGGCTGGCCGTCCCGGCATTCGACCTTTTCTCCTAGATCAAGGGTAGCGTGAAATGGAACGTAGACCCCTGATTCTCGCGACTCTCGGCCCAGACCCGGCCGCCGTGCAGCTCCACGAACTTTTTGCTGATGGCGAGCCCGAGCCCGGTGCCCCCGGCCCCGCGGGCGACCGGGTTGTCGAGCTGCTGGAAGGGCTCGAACAGGCGCGCCAGGTCGTCCTCACGGATGCCGACGCCGGTGTCGGCGACGCTCACCCGCACCGCCTCCTGCTCGGCCACGACGCTGACTAGCACCCGGCCCTGCGTGGTGAACTTCACCGCGTTGGATAAAAGGTTCAGGAGGATCTGCTTGACCTTCGTGCGGTCGGCCGCGAGCGGCGGCAGCTCGAGCGGCACGTTCTTCTCGAGCTTCAGCTGCTTGCCGCGGGCGAGTGGCATCGACGACTCGAGGCATTCGTCGATCAGCTCGTGCAGGTCGATCTCCTCGGAGATCATCTCGAGCTTGCCGGCCTCGATGCGCGAGAAGTCGAGGATCCCGTTGATGAGCTGGAGCAGGTGGCTGCCGCTGTTGTGGACCGAGCGGATATACGTCTCCTGCCGCTCGGTCAGCTCGCCGTCGAGCCGGTTCAGCAGCACCTTCGAGAAGCCGATGATCGAATTGAGCGGCGTCCGGAGCTCGTGGGACATGCTGGCCAGGAACTGGGACTTGAGCCGGCTTGCCTGCATCAGCTGGGCGTTCGAGCCCGAGAGCTCCTCGTACAGCCGCGCGTTCTCGAGCGAGATCGCCACCTGGTTGGCCAGGACGGCGAGCACCTCGAGCTCCTGCTCGTCGAAGATGTCGCCGGAGAGCTTCTCGCCGACCAGGAGGATGCCGGTGAGCTTGCCCTCGATCTTCAGCGGCACGATCAACGCCGCCTTGATCTCGTCGAGCTCGCTCTCGGCCGCCTCGAAGTAGGCGGAGATCTCGGGGTTCAGCTTGACCTCTTCCTTGACCAGCACGCGCCCGGTCTGGTTCAGCCACAGCACGATCGGGCTGTCGACCGCGATCGCGTTGGCCCCGGCGCCCTCCCCGGCGGTCGCGTCCTCCCGAAAGACCGCGAACGCGCTGCGCTGCGGGTCGTAGATCATCAGCACGCAGTGCGTGAGGGGCACGCCGCGGACGAGCCCGTGGACGAGCGTCTCCATGAGCCGCCCGAAGTCGAGGATCGCGCCCATCCGCTTGCTCAAGTCCAGGAGTGTCTCGTAGCAGCCGCGCCGGCGGCGGAACATGAGCCGCTCGATGCGCTCTTCCAGCCGCTGGCCGAGCGGGCTCACCAGCAGCGTCATCACGAAGCCCAGCGGCAGGATGATCCAGAGCGGGTTGACCTGATCCCAGTCGGCGTACTGCTCGGCCATGGCCAGGGCGGAAGTGAGCACGCCCCACAGCAACAGGTAGATCGCGGACTTCTTGACCGCCACGTTCACGTCGAAGAGGCGGTAGCGGACGATCGACGTGCCCAGCATCAGGGCGAAGATCATGTTCGCCGGAATGCCCATCGGGTACACGAGGTCCGTGGCCGGGACGAAGCGCACCAGGATGAACCGCGCGAAGTCGATGACACCCCCGATGAGGCTGACGAGCGTACCGAGCAGGATCAGGGTCGCGCGGTTGCGCCGGAAGCTCGACTCGACGTCCTTGTACACCCCGACCAGGTGCATGAGACCGTAGATCAGGAAGAAGTTCCAGTAGATGAAGAACGGCGTGTACAGGATGCCGGTGGCCGGCGCCCAGCCCCAGTAGGTCGTCTTCACGCCGCTCATGAAGAGCGCCGTGCCGCTCAGGTTGATGATGCTGAAGGCGACCGCCAGCGCGTACGCGGCGACCAGCGAGCGGCGATGGCGCGTCGTGCTCTCGAGGAAGATCAGGACAAAGTGATAGTAGAAGACGGGGAGGACGATGACCCCGCTGTGAATGACGACTTCCCAGAACACCGCGGTCGCCTCGTCCGGCGAGCGCCGCAGCATGAAGACGCCGAAGTTCCATGCCGCCATGCCGCCCACGAAGTAGGCGAACAGGCGGTTCAGGCGGCTCTCCGGGTTGCGGAACAGCGTGATCCCGGCGAGGGAGACGTTCAGGAGCAGCGCGAAGAGCGGGAGGAGGTTATGAAGGGTCAAGCGTGTCTCCCCCCGGCGCCCTCGAGCGGGAGATGGATCCGGTCCTTCCGACGCTGCTCCGCGATCTCGTCCTTCAGGATGCCGAAGACGAACATGTCCCAGCACTGGCCGTCCTGAAATCCTGCCTTCCGGAGGACGCCCTCCTGCCGGAAGCCGTTGCGCCGGAGCGAGTTGGCGCTCAAACGGTTGTACTCGTACACCTTGGCTTCGATGCGCCGGAGCCCCAGCACATCGACCCCATAGTACGAGATGAGCTTGCCCGCCTCCACGCCAAACCCGCGGCGAATCGCCCGCCGATCGGTCAGCATGACCTCGAGGAACGCGTAGCCTTCCAGGAGGTGGATGTCGAAGAGCCTCGCCACGCCGATCGGGCGGTCCCATCCGAGATTGGCTTCGATGATCAGCACGACCTGCGTGGTGTCGGTGAGGCAGGCGTCGTAGAACGAGGGATCCTTGTCGTAGACGTGCTTGTAGGTGTTCAGGAACTGGCTGCCGACCATGCGCTCGGTGACCGGATCCTCCGCCCACTCCGAGAGATGCTCGAGGTCGGCGGGGCGCATCGTCCGGAGGTAGACCCGCGTGCCCTGGGAGACCACCCCCGCGCGGCGCGTCCTCCCGTCGGCCAGGTTCGACGACACAGACGGTTCGTTCACGGCGATCATTCCCCCAGCCGTCCTGCGTTAGTCGAAGCTGATCTCGACCCGCACCGTCGCGTCGCCGAGCGCGCGCTCGTCCGGGCGCACCGGGATCGGTGTGCCGTGGTCGCTCTCATACACGGCGATGTGGTTGAACTTGAACGGCCGCCGGAACTTGCCGGTAAACGAGGCCGGGGTGCGGTCCAGCGGGAAGCCCGGCAACGCCGCGACGAGCGTAAAGGCGGCGCCCGGCAGGATGTCGATGATCAGGCCCTCGGGGTCGGCCGCCGCGATGTCCCCGGCAAACGTCCCGTACATGATTACGAACTCGGCCGCGTCGGCCAGGTTGGTCGCGTTCGTGTTGACAACCACCCAGAACTCACCGCTGATGCTGCCAGTGAGGTTGCTGAGGTCGATCTGACTTCTGCCGATCGCCACCACCGTGCAGCGCCGAGCCAGCCGAATGCCGAGCGGCTCGAGCGCCAACTTCGCATACTCCAGCAGATCTTCTTGGCAGAGCGGCGTTCCTCGCTCCACCTTCCCTTCGAGCGCGGACTCGGCGATGCTGAAGCCGCCGGTAATCGTCGCGTGCTCGGTCAGCTCGTACAGAACCGCGTTCGTGTGCAGGGAGCCGCCGGGATGACCGGCCTCGCTGGTCCCGAACGTCGAGACGAGCGCCGCGAGCAGCACCAGGAGCGAACCGGCACGTCTCGTCATGACATCGCACTCCTTGTCAGTGGCCGCATGATCCGGGGTGGATCCCCGGCCCTCCCCTCGCGCACGTGTCGCGCGCTCATCGCGCCCGGCACCACGCGAGGTGACTCAGGTCCGACAGGAAGGTGTCACGAGCCTCGAGGACTTCGAACCCGGCGCGCCCGAGCGCGTCGTGGAATTCGGCGGTGCTGAGGTAGCGGTGCTCGCAGTCGCGGAAGCGCTCGAAGAGCGCCGTCGGCAAGAGCCAGCGCAGGGCGCGCACGGCGGCGCCGAGCCCCTTGGCGGCCCACAGCTCACGGAACGTCCGGATCACGCTCGCCGGCCGCCCGTAGGTCAGGAACACGGCGTGCCCGCCCGCCCGGAGCGCGCTCCGGCAACCCTCCAGCAGCGCCGCGGGTTGGGGATGCCAGTAGAGCGTGTGCATGCTCACCAGCACGTCGAAGTTCCCCGCGCCCGGCACGGGATCCCGCGAGATGTCGAGGTGCTGAAAGGTCATGGTCGCGCGACGTTCTGCGGTCTTCTCACGCGCGATCTCGACCAGATGCCGGACGCCGTCGATCCCGACGACCGAGTACCCCTCGCGGGCGAGCCGGATGCTGACGTTGCCGATCCCGCACGCGACGTCGAGCACGCGGACGGAGCGGGGCGTGGCCTCGGCGGAGACCGAGCGGCCGACGAACCCCACGACCTCCTCGACCATCGCCTCGTAGGCAGGAAAGCGCGTGACGACGGCGTCGTACGTGACGCCATACGTGACGGCGATCATGTGTTCCATCGCATCCCGAACCGGCATTCGAGCCCCCGCCTTCTCCTTCGGCGCGCCCGCGGCGACGCCGGTGAGAGGCTGCGATGAGTACGGCGCGTCCTGGTCCACTTAGATCCCGGTCCTCTTCCTCGCCCACACCAGGAGGCTGGCGCCCGTGAGAAACGTCCGGCGCATCTCCAGCACCGTGAACCCCGCCCGCCGGACGATCGCCGA
>Ga0209376_1000970_pt1 | contig 30636 bp, 29 predicted proteins | sample GraSoiAngelo_134_FD_185891 | JGI IMG/M metagenome (GOLD analysis project Ga0209376, IMG submission 185891) | Grasslands soil microbial communities from the Angelo Coastal Reserve, California, USA - 14_0929_05_30cm (SPAdes) (version 2) | ecosystem: Environmental > Terrestrial > Soil > Grasslands ... | reverse complement strand
GCGCGACGCCCCTCGGCTCCTACTACCACTTTGAAGGGTCGCCTCGTGGCGCGACGCCCCTCGGCTCCTACTACCACTTTGAAGGGTCGCCTCGTGGCGCGACGCCCCTCGGCTCCTACTACCACTTTGAAGGGTCGCCTCGTGGCGCGACGCCCCTCGGCTCCTACTACCACTTACTCCCAGTGCAAGCCCGCGCGGCGGCCGCGCCACTCGCCGGTCACGCTGATCGGTTCCATCGTCCCACCGTTCCGGGCCAGCGCCAGCGCGATCAGCGGCGCGCACGCGAACGTCTCGCCGGCGCGGACGCGCGCCAGCGTCTCGAGCGCGGCGGGCTCGCGCGGGACGTCGTACCGCGCGGACCGCGCGCCGGGCACCAGGAGCGCGCACGCGGCGGCCTCGACCAGCGGCCGCCGGACGAGCCACCGGCCCCGCGCGTAGAGCGGCTCGCATTCTTCGAAGGTCTCCACCGCCAGCACGAGCGCGCGCGCGCAACGCCCCCCGGCCAGGAGCCGCGTCGCTTGCCAGAGCGCGTCGATCGCCGCCACGGCGCCGCCGATCAGGATGCCATACTGCCCGGTCAGTCCGAACTCGATCGCGACCTCGCCGGCCATCGCGCTCGGCGCAGTGTACGGGAAGTTCAGCGCGCCGGCCCACGACGAGCCGTGCCGCGTCTCGCGCGTATCGCCAACGGCCACGCGACTCGACGAGCCGGCGATGAACGCGGCGTTCGAGGCGCCGTAGGCGCCGCCGGTGGCATAGATCAGCGCGGTCGAGGTGCCGCGGATCGCTTCCCGCGACATCCCTCCATCGCGAAGCAGCGCGTCGACCGCAGCGATGCCCAGCAGACATTCTCGCGTCGCGCGCCTGAACCGGTCGCCCCCGAGGTCGGGGCGAGGAATCGGGATCACCGGGCGGCCGGCCGCGGCGCGCGCGGCGTTCTCGGGCAACGCTCCGAGCCCGTCGCCCCATCCCGTCAACACCGCGACGCGCTCGACCGCCGTGCCGACCATCACGCCTCGATTCCCTCGAGCACGAGCGCCGCGTTACAGCCGCCGAAGCCGAGCGACGTGCTGAGACTGATCCGTGGATGGACGGCGCGTGGCGACCCCATGACGTGGTCCAGGTCGCAGGCGGGATCCGGCTCCTCGAGCCCGAGCGTGTGGGGCACGACGCCCTCGCGCGCCGCCAGCAGGCACATGATGGCCTCGAGCGTCGCGCCGGCCCCCATCGTGTGGCCCAGGCCCGCCTTGATCGAGTTGACGGGAATCGTCTGGACCCGCGGGCCGAGTGTCCGCTTGAGCACGTCGGCCTCGATCCGATCGTTGAGCGGCGTGCCGGTGCCGTGCGCGCTCACGAAGTCCACGTCGTCCGGTATGAGCCCCGCCTCGTCGATCGCCGAGCGAACGGCCAGCTCGAGGCCGCGGCCGTTCTGGTCCGGCGCGGCGATGTGCGCGGCGTCGCTGGCGCTCGCGTGGCCGAGCAGCCGACCGAGCGTCGGCCCTTCCGACCATCCGTCGCGCGTCATCAGCACGAGCGCGGCCGCCTCGCCCAGCAGCAGGCCGTTGCGCCGGCGATCGAACGGGCGAACGCGGTCACGCGTGAGCGATCGCAGGGCGTCGAAGCCGCGCAAGACAAATCGACAAAGCGCGTCGTAACCGCCAGCGACCACGACGTCAGCGAGGTCGGCGCGCAGCAGGTCGGCCGCCGCGCCGAGGGCCGTCGCGCCCGCTGCGCAGGCGGTGGACACGGTCACGACCGGCCCGCGCGCGTCGACCCGGCGCGCGAGCGCGTGCGTGGGCGTGTCGTAGAAGGCCGCGGCGGCGTGGCGCGGGCGGCCCTCGGGCGCCAGGGCGCGCTCGAGCTGCTCGACGCCACCGAGCGCGGTCCCGACGACGACCGCGATTCGCGCGGGCTCGGCGGTGATCGCGGCGCGGGCGAGCAGGTCCTCCGCCGCGGCCAGCAGAAGGTGCGTCGCACGGCATGCGGGCTGGCGCACGCTCGGCAGCGGCCGCAGCTTCTTGATCTCGCCCGCGCGCCTGACACGCAGGTCGGCCACCGGGAAGCGCTCGATCGCCGAGATCCCGTCGCTTCCGGTGACGAGCCCGGACCAGAAGGCGTCGAGGTCGGCGCCCAGCGGCGTGACGGCGCCCGCGGCCACGAGCGTGACGGGCTCAGCGCGCAGGCGCGTTGCTCCGGGCATCGCGGGCGCCACACCGCCGCGCCGGCAGGTGGCAGGCGGACGTCGCGAGCTTTGTCATAGCAGCGGAGAGTAGTACATGCGGAACGCCCGGATCGGTCCGGGCTCCGTGTCGTACAGGTGGGTCGCCCAGAACCGACGGGCGGTCTGCTCGAAGGTCATGAGGCCGGGCTCGGACGGATTGTTCGGATCCCACACGCCGAACTCGATACCGTTCTCGGTCGAGCGGGACTCGAAGACGACGATCGTGTGATTCAGCTCGGGCTTCGGCCAGTTCGTCACCAGGAGTTGGACCAGCCGGCCGGCGCGGAGGTCGGCGAGGATTTCCCGGGCGACTCCCTCCTGATGGCCACCGGTCACCGGAAGCGTGACGCGCCAGTTGGTCCAGTGCACCCAAGTCCAGAACGGGCCGCCGAGCCCTTCCTTGACCGCGCTCTCTTCGGCGTGCGAGAACTCGCGCAGGTTCGCGTAGCCGGGAATCACGACGCGGTCGTCAGGGGGCAGCGCCGGCTTCCACACCGACAGGTCGGCGACACGCTTGACCCGCTCGACGTACCCGGCCCGATCGAGCTTGGGCAGTGCCGGGTCGAACCGGCCGAACTGGGCGAACTGGCGCAGGCCGCGCGCAAGCACGAAGCAATAGTGCGCGTAGATATCGGGCTCGTTCGGGTGCCGCGCGCCGATCAGGTTGGGGAACGCGAACGTGTCGGCCGCGAAAGAGAACGACGGCGCGGCGATCCGCTGGTCGAGGCGGGGCGGCGGCGCGTCGCCCGTCGCCAGCGTGTTCGCGCAGGCCGCGGTGAGAACCACGATGCTGACGAGAGCTGCGCGGCGCCAGTTCACGATGAATTTCAACGCCTTACCCTAAATGGCACCGTCGCTATCGTCAAGCGCCGCGCGCAACGGAGTGCGTGTTATCCTCCGGCCCGTCGCGGCTACAAACCCAATGAGCCGATCGATCGCCGCCCTCTACCGGTTCTTCTACGACGGCCTTCTCTCGCGCCTCCCCGAGCCGGCGGCCATCGCGCTGGGCCAGAGCGTGCTCCGCCGGGTGCCGCTCGATCGGCTCGGCAGCTTTCGCCTCGAGGATCCGCGACTCGCCGTGACGCTGGGCGGCGTGTCCTTGCCCAACCCCCTCATCCTCGCCGCGATGTACTACGATCCCCGAATCCTTTCGCGCGCGATGGGCCTGGGCTTCGGAGCCGTCACCGCCAAGTCGATCACGGTGGATCCGCGCCCCGGGCATCCCGAGCCCAACCTTGTGCGGACGCGCTCCGACGCCGGCCCGGGCCTCGTGAACTGCAACGGCTTTCAGAATCCGGGCCTGACGGCGTTCCGCGCCGCGATGGCGCGCCTTCCCCATCGCGTCCCCTTGATCGTCAGCGTGGCCGGCGAGTCCATCGATCAGTACGTGAGACTCGTACGCGAGCTCGGACCGCTCGGCGACCTCGTCGAGTTCAACATCTCGTCGCCCAACACCAGACTGGTGTACGAGTGGAGCCGCAAGCCCGGCGAGCTCGCGGCGCTGTTACACGAGGTGCGCGGCGCCACCGCCAAGCCGTTGATCGTCAAGCTTTCTCCCGACTTCGACGAGACGAACCAGAAGCAGATCATCCCGGCGGCGCTCGACGCGGGCGTGCGGATCGTCAACTACGGCAACACGCGACGCATCGAGGACCCGCGGCTCTCTCAGGGCGCCGGTGGGCTCTCCGGGCCCGACATCTTCCCGGCGACGCTGGCGAATCTCCGCCGCACACGCGGCGCGTTCGGCCGCGAGCTCGAGATCGTCGCGACCGGCGGTGTCGATTCACCCGACAAGGCCGTGCAGCTCCTCCGCGCGGGCGCGAACGCCGTCGGATATTTCACCGGCTTCGTCACCCGCGGGCCCATCCTGGCGCGCCGGATTCTCGAGCGCGTGCTCGCCGCGCGCTGAGCGCGCCCGGACGGCTAGGAAAAAAATGCTCCACACCTTATCCACTTGTCCACCGTTGTCCACAGACCACAAATTCGCACGGTCTGGCGCGCTCTCACGGAAGCGTCGCCGAATTGTGACGGTCCATTCGTCCACGGAGAGCACACCCCAAAAGATTCCCGGATTCCACGCGGCGCGGCTCGTGCGCAGCGCGGCATGCGCGCATTTTTTGCGGGTAAACGAGATCTTGACACTGAAATCGCCGCACTCGTAAGGTTGGCGGGCGATGACACCCGTCGAGTCCAACTTTGCACCGCGGTCATTCCGACCGAGCCTTTTCTGGAGGAACAAAGCGCGATGGACGGCAGTAGGAAGCCACTCGCGAAGGTGGAGGGCCGGCGACGCCTGCGTATGAGCGGCGTCACCGTCGCGTGGAGGGGTACGCCCAATCTCGACGATTGGGTGGCTTACATCGTCAACGGGACCCGTTCCAAGAAGCTGATCCTGGCCGACCATTCGTGCGAGCGTAAGGTGAAGTCGCTGCTCTCACGTCTCCAGACCCTGCCCCGGAAGGAGATCGAGAAGATCGCGAAGAGCTGACGCCGGCCCGTCCTAGATGATCCCTCGTTCGGCCAAGCTGACGAAGCGGCCCTGGCCGATCACGAGGTGATCGTGGATCCGCAAGTCGAGGAGACGCGCGCACTCGACGAGCTGGCGCGTGAGCCTGATGTCCTCGCGGCTGGGCGTGGGATCACCGCTCGGGTGATTGTGCAGCAGGATCACCGACGCGGCCGACTCGAGGATCGCCGGCTTGAACACCTCGCGCGGGTGGACCAGGCTGGCCGACAGCGTGCCCTGCGAGATCACCCGATCCCTCAGCAGACCGTTCTGCGCGTCGAGTAGCGCGACACGAAACACCTCGCGCTGGAGGTCCTCCATCAGCGGCCCGAAGGCGGCGTAGACCTCGGCGGGGCCGGACAGGACCAGCCGCGCGCCGGGCGTGCGAGCCCGAAGGCGTCGGGTCAGCTCGAAGGCCGCGACGAGCCGAGCGGCCTTGGCCGGTCCCACCCCCGTGACCTTCGCGAGCTCGGTCACCTCGCGGCCCGCGACCTCGGCGAGCGAGCCGTAGACGGCCAGCACTTCGCGCGCGACGTCGACCGCGCTCTTGCCGCGCGTGCCCGAACCGAGCTGGATGGCGAGGAGCTCGGCGTCGGCGAGCGCCTCGGGGCCGTTCCAGTAGAGCCGCTCGCGCGGGCGATCGCGCTCAGGCCAACGTTCGACGGCCATACGGCTGTCGTACGTGGCCGGCGCGCACGCGTCAACGCGCTGATTTCGATACGGGGGAACGTCCGTGAGACGGTGACGCGGCGGTGTGCGCCGCCGGTCGTCGCGGGGCGGCAGTGTGAGCCGCAGGGCCGCCCGGGGGCCGGGGCCGCCAGGCCCGAGGCGAGCATACGAACCGGCCCCGCCGACCGAGGCGCACCTAAGACAGATGGATCGTGATCTGGCGCGGCTCGTCGCCGACGCCGCGGATGCTCACATGGATCGCGTCGGGCGGCAGCAGCGAGCGGAGCTTGTCGGCCCACTCGATCAGCGTCACGCCCTCACCGCTCATCAGCTCCAGGAGGCCGAGGTCGATCATCTCCGTCAGGCTCTGGGTCCGATACGCGTCGACGTGGTGGATGGGCACCCGGCCCTTGTACTGATTGACCAGCACGAAGGTCGGGCTCGTGGCGCGGACGGCGGCGCCGAGACCGCGAACGAGACCCTGGATGAAGCACGTCTTGCCGGCGCCGAGCTCGCCGGTCAGCGCGACCACCGCGCCGGGCCGCAGGGCGCGGCCGAGGCGCTCGCCGGCGGCCTCCGTCTCCTCGGGGCTCACCGAGGAGATCTCAGTCCGCGTCGACACGAAGCCTCGTGAACGCCTCCGGGATCGCCGCGATGACGTCGCGCGCGATCAGCGACTCCTCGCCGACGCGCTCGGCGGCGATGTCCCCGGCGAGGCCGTGGAGAAACACGCTCGCCTGCAACGCGGCGCCGGGCTCGAGACCGCGCGCCAGGAAGGCGCCGAGCATGCCCGTGAGCACGTCGCCGGTGCCGCCGCTCGCCATCCCGGGGTTCCCGGTGGGATTCACGAACACGCGGCCGTCCGGCGCGCCGATCACGCTCCACGCACCCTTCAGCACGACGTACGCCCCATGGCACGTCGCGAACGCGCGTACGCACTCGATCCGGTCGCGCTCCACGTCGGCCACGCCGGTCTCGAGCATCCGCGCCATCTCGCCCGGATGCGGCGTGAGGCACCGCGCCGCCGGCGCCGCGCTCAGCGCTTTCAGGTGGCCGGCCAGCGCCGTCAGCCCGTCGGCGTCGATCGCCATCGGCTTGCGCAGCTCCGCGACCAGGCTCCGCGCGACCTGCCGGGTCTCCGCGTCGAGGCCGATGCCGGGGCCGACGGCGACGGCGTCGCGCGACGTGGCGAGCTCGGCCACGACCTCGCGCGCCTTCAGCCCGATCGTGCGCGCGGCCGTCTCGGGCAACGGCTCGGTCATCGCCTCCAGCACCAGGCTCGCGACGATCGGCTGCTGGCTGAGAGGCGTCGCGACCGTGACCAGCCCGCCTCCGGCGCGCATCGCGGACGCGGCGCTCAGCGCGGCCGCGCCGGTCTTGCCGAGCGACCCGGCCACCAGCAGGAGGTGGCCGTAGGTCCCCTTGTGGGCGCCGCGCGGGCGCGGCGGAAAATGGCGCCGGACGTCGCGCGCCTCGAGGAGAAACGTCGTGACCCCGCGCGCGACCTCGACGTCGGGCACGCCGATCGGAATCACCCTCACGCGTCCGGCCAGCGCCGCCCCCGGGCCGGTGATCAGGCCGCGCTTGAGCCCGGCGAACGTCAGGGTCAGCACCGCCTGGACGGCGGCTGCCTGATGCCCTCCATCGTCCGCCGAGACGCCCGAGGGGATATCGAGCGCGACGACCGGGCGCGCGCTTCGGTTGATGAGCGTGATCGCCCGCGCGATGTTCCCTTCCGGCGCGCCGCGGGAGCCGATGCCCAGGAGCGCGTCGATCACGACGTCGGCCCGCGCGAGCCGAGCCGCGGCCGCCGCGTCGTCTTCGAGCGGGAGCGGACGGATCCCGGCGCGTCCGAGCTCCGCGAGCTTCCGACCGGCGTCGCCGCCGATCTCGTCGGACGGGAAGGCCAGCATCACCGAGGGCCGCGCGCCGCGGCGCTTGAGCCAGCGCGCCACGACGAAGCCGTCGCCCCCGTTGCCGCCCTTGCCGCAGACCACGACCACCCGCGCGCCGCGCGGGGGCGCGCCCAGCTCGCGGAGCCCGGCGACGATCGCGTCGGCGGCGCCGCGACCGGCGTTCTCCATCAGGGTCGCGCTAGGAATGCCCAACTCGGTGATCGCGCGCCGGTCGAGCCGCCGCATCTCCTCGGCGGTGAAGACACCCTGCACGGTGACTACTTTCCGGCGGGCAGCGAGACCGCCTGGACGAGGAAGTCGGCGAGGATCGCGGTGTAGATCTCCCGCCACTCCGTTCGCGCGCCGCGCGGCAGCTCGATGTGGAGGGCGCGGCGCGCGAGTCTCAAGATCCCGTCGCGCTTGGCGCCCGACGCGGCGTAGCGGATGGTGTCGCCGGGCTCCACGAGCACCGCGAGGCTCGGCGCCTCGCGATTCCCCCGGAGGTGCGCGTCGCGGATCAGCTCGAAGAGGGCGCGGAGCTGGATCGCCTCGTCGCGGTCGACCCCGACGGTGGCGATCTCGATGCGACTGGCGGCGTCGCGATGGTTGTTGCCGTGGAGCTCGGCGTAGAAGCCGAGCGGCCCCTGCGCGGCCTCGCGAACCTTTCGTTCGTAGACGTCGTAGACCCGTCGGGCACTTTCGGTGGCGATGGCCTCGGCGGGCGGGCGGCCGGGCACGCCCTCGAACGGTCGGTTGACCTGATAGCGTCGCCCGGCCTGATCGGACCCGTCGGGCTCGAGGTTGAAGCCCCGCGCGACGACCATGCTGAATCCGGTGCGTCGGCCGAGCTCGGCGACGATGTCCCCGGTGCGCGCGTCCGAGGTGCCGTGGGGTGCCGCGATCACGACCGAGCGCCGGCCCAGCGTGGCGGCGATCGTCCCGGGCACGTCCTCGCCGCTCTGGTAGAGCTCGACGGGCGCCGCGCACGCGGCGAAGACGATGGGGCCGACCGCCAAGCTAGTCGCCCACCAGGATCGCCTGCGCGAGCGCATATTCTCCTTCGTGGGTCAGCGAGAGCAACATCCGGCTCCCGCCCCGAAACAACCCGATCTCTCGCGAGCGCCCCGACAGGACGAGCGTCGGCGCCTGCTCCCCGTCGCGGCGCACCTCGAGCTCGCGCCAGCGGACGCCCAGGCGCAGCCCCGTGCCCAGCGCCTTGAACCCCGCTTCCTTCGCGGCGAAGCGCGCGGCGAAATGCGGCGCCGGATCGCTCCGCCGGCGGCAGTAGGCGATCTCGCCCGCGGTGAACACGCGCTGCAGGAAGTGATCCTGCCAGCGCTCGATCGTCTCACGCATCCGGGGGATGCTCACGAGGTCCACGCCGATCCCGGAGATGTTCACACGTCGCCGATCTGGGCCCGGATCAGCCCGGCCAGCTCGTCGGCCATCGTGCGGATCCGGGCGCCGTCGGCGCCTTCGATCATCACGCGGGCCAGCGGCTCGGTGCCGGAGTACCGGAGCAGCACGCGCCCACGGCCGCTCATCTCCCGCTCGAATTCTCCGACACGCTGGCCGACTCCTCGGATCGATTCGATCGGCGGCTTGGATCGCACCGGAACGTTGATGAGCACCTGCGGGAACTTTCGCAGGCACGTGGCCAGCGACGCGAGCGGCTCACCAGTCTCGACGGCCACGCTCAGCAGCGCCAGGGCCGAGAGGATGCCGTCGCCGGCCGGTGAGTGGTCGAGGAACAACAGGTGGCCAGACTGCTCGCCGCCCAGGTTGGCGCCGAGCCGATGCATCTCCTCGAAGACGTAGCGGTCGCCGACCTGGGTCTTGACCACGCGGATGCCGACCGCTTCCAGCGACTGGTCAAGGCCGAGGTTCGCCATGACCGTGGTCACCACGAGATTCTGCTTGAGCCGCTGGCGCGCGGCCAGGTGGCGGCCGGCGATCGCCAGCGCGTAGTCGCCGTCGCGGATCTCCCCGGTGTGGTCGACGGAGATGAGCCGGTCGCCGTCGCCGTCGAAGGCGAAGCCGACCGACGCGCCGCTGGCCCGGATCTTCTTCTGGAGCTTCCCCGGATGGAGCGCGCCGGCGTCGGCGTTGATGTTGATGCCGTCCGGCCGCGCGCCGATCGTGACCACCCGCGCGCCCAGCCGGCGGAACACGCGCGGCGCGACGCGGAACGTGGCGCCGTGGGCGCAGTCGAGCGCGACGGTGAGCTTGCCCAGGTCGAGCGGGAAGCAGCCGCACAGGAAGTCGACGTAGTCGGCCTCGGCGCGGTCGTAGTAGACGAGCTCGCCGATCTGCGCGCCGCGCGCGCGGGGTGCCTTGTCCTCCTCGCCGATCCGCCGCTCGATCTCGGCCTCCCAGGCGTCGGGGAACTTGGTCCCCTCCGACGAGAAGAGCTTGATGCCGTTGTCCTCGAACGGGTTGTGGGAGGCGCTCAGCACGATGCCGCCGTGCGCCTCGAGCCGGCGCGTGAGCACCGCGATGCCGGGCGTGGGCAGGACCCCGACCGCGTAGCAATCGGCGCCGGCGGAGAGGGCGCCGGCGCTCAGGGCCGCCTCGAGCAGCGGGCCCGAGCGACGGGTGTCGCGACCGATGACCAGCCGCATCCGATCGGCCCCGTGCTCGGCCTGGAGGGTGGCGACCAGCTCGCGCCCCAGCCGGAACGCGAGGTCGGGTGTGAGGTCCTCGTTCGCTACGCCCCGGATCCCGTCGGTCCCGAACAAGCGCGTCATTGCGTGGTCACCCTTTCGATTATAGGGCGCGCATCGCGTTCCGTATGCGTTCGGCGACCCGGACCGCGTCCACCGTCTCGGCCACATCGTGAGTGCGGATCAGAGCCGCGCCGTTCCACACGGCCAGGGTCGCGGCGGCGAGCGAGCCGGCCAGCCGATCCTCGGTTCGCTGGCGGCCCGTGATCGCGCCGATGAACGACTTGCGTGACACGGCGACACAGAACGGTCGCCCGAGCGCACCGAAAGCGTCCAGGCCGGCGAGGATACGAGCATCCCACTCGTCCCAGCCGATCGCTTCGTTCCTGAAGAAGCCGATGCCCGGGTCGAGGACGATCCGGCCCTCCGGGATCCCGGCCGCCCGCGCGCGCTCGAGAGCCTCGGCCAGCAACCCCTTCACGGCCGCGACCGGGTCCTCGGCCTGGGAACCGCCTCCGGGGGACGCCATGAGGATCACGCTCGCGCCGAGCTCGCCGACGAGCCGCGCGACCGCGGGGTCGCGCAGACCCGAGACGTCGTTGATCACCTGTGCGCCGGCGGCGAGCGCCGCGCGAGCCGGCCCGAGGCGCGGTGTGTCGGCCGAGAGCGGCACGGACACCTTGGACGCCAGGAGGCCGATCGCGCGCTCCAGTCGCTCCGCTTCCTCCTGCTCGCCGACGGCCGTATCGAGATAGGGCGCGGTGGAGCGTGCCCCGACGTCGATCAGCGCCGCGCCGGCCTCGACCATCGTGAGCGCGGCGGCGAGCAGATCCTCGCCGATCGCGTGCACCGAGCCGGCGTGGAAAGACTCGGGGCTGACGTTCAGAGCGCCCATGACGGCGACGGGACAACCGCTGCCGAGGGACACACCGCCGAGGGAGGCTCGATGCACGAGAATCGAGCCGAGCCGTTACGCGGGCGCGCCGGCTTCCTGGAAGGGACGGGCGCGGAGGATCCGGGCGATCTCCTCGCCGTCGAGGGATTCGCGCTCGAGCAGCGCGCGGGCCAGCGCGTGGAGCTTCTCGATGTTCTCCTCGAGGATCTGCTTGGCGCGGCTCGCGCAGTCCATCACGATCCGCTTGATCTCCGAGTCGATGAGCAGCGCGGTGTCCTCACTGTAGTCCTTCGCGCGCGCGACCTCGCGCCCGAGGAAGATGTGCTCCTCGTTCTTGCCGAAGGTCAGCGGCCCCAGCCGCTCGGACATGCCCCACTCGCACACCATCTTGCGCGCCATCTCGGTCGCCTTCTCGAGATCGTCGCCGGCGCCGGTGGTCTGCTGATTCAGCACGATCTCCTCGGCCGCTCGACCGCCCAGCAGGATCGTGATGCGGTTGACGAGGTAGTCCCGCGAGTAGTTGTACTTGTCGTCCACCGGCAGCTGCTGCGTGAGGCCGAGGGCGCGTCCGCGCGGGATGATCGTCACCTTGTGGACGGGATCGGTGCCCGGCAGCACGTCGGCGACCAGCGTGTGGCCCGCCTCGTGGTAGGCGATCGTCCGCTTCTCGGTGTCGCTGATGATCATCGAGCGCCGTTCCACGCCCATCAGGACCTTGTCCTTGGCGCTCTCGAAGTCGGACATCTCGACGAGCTTCTTGCTCTGGCGCGCCGCCAGCAGCGCCGCCTCGTTCACGAGGTTCGCCAGGTCCGCGCCCGAGAACCCGGGCGTGCCGCGCGCCAGCACCTTGAGCTCGACGTTAGGCGCCAGCGGGATGCGACGCGAGTGCACCCGGAGGATTTCCTCGCGTCCCTTCACGTCCGGCCTGGGCACGACGACCTGACGATCGAAGCGTCCGGGCCGCAGGAGCGCCGGATCGAGGACGTCCGGCCGGTTCGTGGCGGCGATGAGGATCACGCCCTCGTTGGTCTCGAACCCGTCCATCTCGACCAGGAGCTGGTTGAGCGTCTGCTCGCGCTCGTCGTGGCCGCCGCCGAGGCCGGCGCCGCGGTGGCGTCCGACCGCGTCGATCTCGTCCATGAAGATGATGCAGGGCGCGTGCTTCTTCCCCTGCTCGAACAGATCGCGCACGCGAGAGGCGCCCACGCCGACGAACATCTCGACGAAGTCGGAGCCCGAGATCGTGAAGAACGGGACGTTCGCCTCGCCGGCGATCGCCTTGGCCAGGAGCGTCTTGCCGGTGCCGGGAGGCCCGACCAGTAGGACGCCCTTCGGGATCTTTCCGCCGAGCTTCTGGAACTTCTGCGGATCCTTCAGGAAGTCGATGATCTCCCGCAGCTCTTCCTTCGCCTCGTCGACGCCCGCGACATCCTGGAAGGTGACCTTGTTCTGCTTCTCGGAGATGAGCCGGGCCCGCGCCTTGCCGAAGCTCAGCGCCTTCGCGCCGCCGCCCTGCATCTGGCGCATGAAGAAGACCCACACACCGATGAAGAGCAGCATCGGCACCCACTGGAGGAAGATGGAGTACCAGGGATTGGAGTCGGGCGGCTTCACCGCGATCCGGACGCCCCGGTCCTTCAGGGTCTTGATGAGGTCCGGATACTCCACGATGTAGGTGCGCTGGGTCTGCGCCGAATCCTTGAGCGAGTATGTGACGAGGTTGCCGCGGATGACGACCGACTCGACGCGGCCCTGGTCGACGGCCTTGAGGAAATCCGAGAAGTTCGGGAGCTCCTGGCCACCCTGTTGCGCGCCCTGAAACACCGTGAACAGCAGGATGACGATGAGGCCGATCACCATCCAGAGGGCGAGGTTCTTGTAGACCTGGTTCATGCTGGCCCGGTCATTATAGCACCAGGGACCACTGACGCGATGCGGCGTCAGGTCGCGTCGAGCGTCGCGACGTAGGGCAGGTTGCGATAGAGCCCGTCGTAGTCGAGGCCGTACCCGACGACGAAGACGTTCGGGATCGTGAACCCGACGTAGTCGACGTCGATCTCGGTCTGACGACGCCCCTGCTTGTCGAGGAGCACGCACGTCCGCACGCTCAGGGGCCCGCGCGCCTCCAGCGTGCGCTTGAGCACGGCAAGGGTGAGGCCGGTGTCGACGATGTCGTCGACCAGCAGGACGGGCCGGCCCTTGATGTCGACCGTCAGATCGGAGAGCAGCCGCACCGCGCCCGACGAGTTGGTCCCGGAGCCGTAGCTGGACGCGCGCAGGAAATCCACCGTGAGGTCGAGCGGAAGCTCGCGCATCAGGTCGGCGAGGAAGGGCACCGCGCCCTGGAGCACGCCGACCAGCACCGGACTCGCCCCGGCATAGTCGCGGGCGATGGCGCGCCCGAGCTCCCCGACGCGCGCCTTCAGCGCGTCTGCACTGACCAGCACGCGCCCGAGAGCCGACGGCGCCATCTCACTGTGTCGTGACGTACGCCGGAAGCGCGCGCGCGCGACCGATCCGGTCGGCGACCTCCTGCGCGGCGGCACGCGTCGTGAACGAGCCGACGCGCACTCGGAACCGGACTCCGGCGGGGGCGTCGATGTGGGCGACGTAGGCCTCGAGGCCCGCGGCGGCGAGTCGCGAGCGCAGCGCGTCCGCGGGCTCCCTCGCCTTGTACGCGCCGACCTGCACGGTGAAGGCGGTGCCGGCCTTCGGAAACTCGGCGGTCGGGGCGGCCTCGGGCCTGGGCGCCGCGTCGAGCTTGTCGCTCCTGTCGACGCGAGCGGGCCTCGTGGACTTCGGCGGAGGCGGCGGCGACGTCAGCGGCGCGGTCAGGTCCTGATAGAACGTGAGCGTCGGTGCGGGCTCCGTCGGCCGTGCCGAGCGATCGCCGCCGAGCCGGGCCGCCGCCGCCTCCTTGGAGCCCTTGGCGAGCGTGGAGGTCGGCGCGGAGGGCTCGCGCGGCCAGAACCGGCCGGCCATGACGCCCAGCATGAACGTGGTCGCGAGCACCGCGAGGCACCCCACCACGAACAGCAGCGAGGCCAGGCGGCTCGGCTGGCGCCGGGCTCGCCCCACCATCACATGCTCTCCGGAGCGCTCACGCCCAGGAGGTCGAGCCCGTTGCGGATCACCCCGCCCACCGCGGCGCAGAGCGCCATGCGCGCGTGCATCAGCCGCACGTCGTCCTGGATCACCCGATGGTGTTTGTACCAGGCGTGGAACTCGGCGGCGAGCTCGTGGAGCCAGTAGGCGACGCGATGGGGCTCGAGCGCCAGCGCGGCGCCGCGCACGAGCTCGGGATACTCCAGCAGGCGCTTGATCAGCGCCTGCTCGGCGGGCTCGACGAGCGGCCTCGTGTCCACGCTGGCGGGCACCGGCGCGGCGATCCCCTGCTCGACCGCCTGACCGAAGATGGAGCGAATCCGCGCGTACGCGTACTGGACGTAGTACACGGGGTTGTCGCTCGTCTGCCGCGTCGCGACCGCCAGGTCGAAGTCGAGCGGGCTGTCGTGGCGCCGCATCAGGAACGTGAAGCGCGCGGCGTCGCGGCCGACCTCCTCGAGCAATTCGTCCATCAGCACGAACTCGCCCCGCCGCTTCGACATGCGCACGGGCTGACCGTCGCGCAGCAGAGTCACGAGCTGGACGATGAGCACCTGGTACGCCTCGGCCGGGTGGCCGAGCGCCTGCAGCGCGGCCTTCATGCGGGGCACGTAGCCATGGTGATCGGGACCGAGCAGGTCGATGATCCGGTCGGCGGCCCCGAACTTCACGTAGTGATGGAACGCCATGTCGACCGCCGGGTAGGTCAGCTCGCCGTTCGACTTGCGCACGACCCGATCCTTGTCGTCGCCGAACGCGGTCGAGCGAAACCAGAGCGCGCCGTCGGCGTCGTAACTGAGCCCGCGCGACGCGAACTCTGCCAGCACCTTCTCCGGGAGGCCCTGGTCGCGGACGTCACGCTGCTCGGAGGACCAGACGTCGAACTCGACCCCGTAGTCGCGCAGGACCCTGCGCTGCGCCTCGACGATCCGCGTCACCGCGTAGCGGCCGAAGTGCTCGACGCGCTCGCGCTCGGAGGCGGCGGGCGCGACGCGGCAGCCCTCGGCGCGATACGCCTTCGCCAGATCGACGAGGTACTCGCCGGGATATCCGTTCTCGGGGAGCACCGCCGGCTCGCCGAGCTCCTGGCGCACGCGTACGTCGAGCGAGCGCGCCAGCGCCTCGAACTGGTTGCCGGCGTCGTTGACGTAGAACTCCGTCGTAACCTGCACGCCCTGCGAGCGGAGCAGCCGCGCCAGCGAGTCGCCGACGGCGGCGGCGCGGGCGTTGACGATCACCAGCGGACCCGTCGGGTTGGCGGAGACGAACTCGAGACGGACGCGCCCACCGGCCGGGCTCTCGGCGCGGCCGTACGCCGAGCCCGCCGCCAGAATCTCGCGAAGCGCGCCCGCGCACCACGCCGGCGACAGGAACACGTTGAGGAATCCGGGCCCCGCGACCTCGAGCCGCTCGACCTCGTCGAGCGGGGGGAAATTCTTCACGATGAGATCGGCGATCTGGCGCGGCGCCCGCTTCGCGGCGCGCGCCAGCACCATCGCGGCGTTGGTCGCGTAGTCGCCGTGCTCGGCCTGGCGCGGGATCTCCCACGCGCACTCGTCGAGCGTCGGCAAGCCCGCCTTCGCGAGCGCGGCCCGCAGCCCGTCGGTCAGCGTCTCCGTCAGTCGCATCGCGTATCAGGGTACTCGTCGGCGCCGCGACGCGGCGAAGAAAAAGCTGGCAGATTGCAGCGCCGCGCGCTCGTCGCGCGATGCGAGCGTCGCGCTCGACGATCGCGCCCCCGCGCGTCGGCCACGCGCACGCCGTACGCGAGCGGCGCGACGTCGCTCGGAGCCGCGCGGCTCGCGACCACGGCCATTGACGTCGGCCAATCGATCGCACGCGGTTGTCGACGAGCACCCCGGCAACCGGCGGACCCCGCCGCGCAGCCGCGGGCCCCTTTTGAAATTCATCGGCGAGTCGGCGCGCGGCTCCCTTCGCAGAGGGCCCTCGTCGGCACTGATATGTCGATGCGCCGCCTCCGTTCCAGCGCGACCCGGCGGGTCCAGCTCACCCGCCCCAACTTCGGCGCGCGCCGTGATCGGGCACGGATCGCCGCTGAGGCCGAGCCTGAGCCTGTGGCCGGTAAGTCGCTGTCTCAGCGTTACAAATTACATCGGCCGCCCTCGGAGACCGGCGCACGCCTTCGAACCGCGCCACGGGGCCCGTGGCGACGTGGGGATTCTCCTTCCGGGCTCCGTCCTGTATGGATGTGATGGAAGACCCATGCGCCCGCTCGATGCTCTCGTGTGTGCCGTCGCGGCGATCGCCCTCGTGTCCTCGACGGCGCGGGCGCAGCAAACGCCGACGCCGTTACCTCAGGGATCGCAAGACGACCCGACGCGCCTGCCGGAGTTGAGCGTCACTGCGCCCGCGCGCCTGCCGGGCGCGCGGTTGCCACTCTCGAGCGTTCCGGCCACCGTCGACATCGTCCCGGCCGATCGGCTCCGCGGCAGCGGGGCCGTGACGCTCCAGGAAGCGCTCTCGCGCCTGCCGGGCGTGACCCTGAGCGACCAGCAGGGGAACTCGTGGCAGATGGATCTGTCGCTCCGCGGCTTCCGATCCACCTCCGTCAGCGGTGAGTCTCAGGGCCTGAGCGTCTTCGTCGACGGCGTGCGCGTGAACGAGCCGGGAGTCGAAGAGGTCCACTACGACCTGTTGCCGCTCGACGACATCGAGCGGATCGAGGTGATCCGCGGTCCGGCAGCGGTGTTCGGCCGCAACACCCTCGGCGGCGCCATCAACATCATCACGCGCCGTGGGGCTCCGCCGGCGTACGAGATCGTGCCCGAGGTGGAGGGCGGCAGCTTCGGGCGCCAGAAGTACCGCCTCCGAGTGGGCGGCGCGTCGGCGCCCCTCGACTACTACGTCGGCGGCACCTTCTTCCGGGAGGACGGCTGGCGAGACGTCGCGGCGTCGCGGATCGAAAAGCTCTTCGCGAAGCTCGGCCTCAAGTCCGGCGGCACGGACGCCAGCCTGTCGTTCCAGCGCGCGGAGAACCGGATCGAGCAGCCGGGCTCGCTGCCGTTCTCGGATCTCCGGCGCGACCGCACGCTGAATTACACGGGCGGCGACTTCTTCAAGCCGCACGTGAACGTCGCGACCGCGAGCCTCCGCCAGGAGCTCGGCGCCAGCTTCGCGCTCTCGCTGATGGGGTTCGGACGGTGGCTCGACACCGAGCAGTTCAACGTCAACCAGGCCGGCCCCAACACGCGCTCGTTCACCACGACCACGTCGGCGGGCGGCACGGCCCAGCTGAGCCACGAGGGCACGGTGTTCGAGCGCACGAATCGCCTGGTGTTCGGCGTGGACTACGCGCATCACGACGTCCGGGTGCGGGTGTTCGAGGAGGTGGACGGGGCGCGGGGGCCGGAGTCGGACGCCCGCGACAACCAGCCCGCGGTGGCCGTGTTTCTTCAAGACACGCTCGACATCGCCCGCAACATGCTGCGCGACGGCGATCGCCTGATCGTCACCGCCGCGGGCCGATGGGACTGGCTCCGCCACGACATCGAGGACCGCGACCCGGTGGATCGGCCGAGCTCCAGCGGCGTGCACGAGTTCAACCGCGCCAACCCGGCGATCGGGTTCAACTACAACCTGTCCCGCGCGCTGGGGTTCTACTTCGGTTACTCGGAGGGCTTCCGCGCGCCCGGGTTCCTCGAGCTGACCTGCGCGGGACCCGGTGCCGTCTGCCCGGGGCTGCAGGCGGGCGTGGCGCCGGACCCGCCCCTGAAGGCCGTGAAGGCTCGCAACTACGAGCTCGGGGTTCGCGCCCATCCGGCGCCTTGGCTCGAGGGCGAGCTGGCCCTCTTTCGAACCGACGTCATCGACGACATCTTCTCGGTCTCACCGACCGGCACGACCGGCCTCTTCTTCCAGAACGTCGGCAACACCCGTCGCCAGGGCGTCGAGCTCTCACTCGGGCTCAAGCCCTGGAAGGTTCTCGAGGCCCGGCTGAGCTACACGTACACCGAGGCCACGTTCCGGAACGACCTCGTCCTGGCCACGCCGCGCTTGACTGCGGGCTGCGCCGTGCCGCCGTGCACCCAGAACGTGCGGGCGGGCGACGATCTGCCCCTGGTGCCGCGTCACCGGCTCAACGCGAGCGTCGACTACCACCCGACCTCGTGGCTCACGCTCTGGATCGGGGGTTCGTACGTGGGCGCCCAGCGGCTTCGCGGAGACGAGGCAAACGAGGAGCACACGCTCGGAGACTACGTGGTCGTCAACGGCGGTGGCCGCGCGCAGTGGAAGACGCTCGAGGCCTTCGTGACGGTCAACAATCTTCTGAACAACGCCTACGAAACCTTCGGAACCTTTGCGCCGAACGGCAAGGTCGCCGGAGCGCCGGTCGAGCGTTTCCTGACGCCGGCCGCGCCGATCAACGTGCTGGCGGGTATGAGCTACCGGTTCTAGGCCCGGAGCCCGAGGAGCCGCTCGCCGAGCAGGACGGCGGTAGCCGTCAGCACCAGGCTCACTCCCGCTGCCGCCCTCAGCACCCGCACCGCGCGCTCGATGTCGGCGGCGACCGGGAGCGCACCATCGCCCAGACGATAGGCACCGGGCTTCTCGAGAACGACGCCGAGCGCACCGGCCATTGCGGCCATCGTCCACCCGGCGTTGGGGCTCTCGGTGCGGCCGCGGTCGCGCCTCAGGATCACCATGGCGCCCCGCGCGCTTTCTCCAACGAGCGCGGCGCCGGCCACCAGGCTCAGCGCCGCCATCCGCGCCGGGATGAGATTCAGCACATCGTCGAGTCGCGCCGCGGTCTTGCCGAAATACTCGAGCGCGCCCTCGCGGTACCCGAACATCGAGTCGGCGGTGTTGACCACGCGGTACGCGGCGGCCCCCGCGAGCCCTCCGACGAGAAAGAAGCACGCCGGTGCCAGAAGTCCGTCGGTGAGATTCTCGGCGACCGACTCGACGGCGGCCGAAGCGACGTGCCCTTCGTCGAGCTCGGCGGTCGGCCGGCTGACCAGGTGATAGGCGACGGTGCGTCGAGCCGCGCCCATATCTCCGCGGGCGAGGTCCGTGGCGACCGCGCGCGCGGCCGCCACGAGCCCGCGGAGCGAGAGCAGGCCGCTCAGCGCGAGAGCCTCCACGAAGACGCCCGCCGGTCCCAGCCGCACGGCCAGCGCTGACACGAGCGCGCCGGCGATGCCGGCGACGATGGCCGCGCCGATCGTCAGCGCGGCGCCGCCCGCGAAGAGCCCCGCCGGCGAGCCGCGGCAGAGCAAGCCCCGGCCCGCGGCAAGCAACCGGCCCACCCAGGCGACGGGGTGGTAGCGGTTCGGCGGATCGCCGAGCGCCACGTCGAGGGCGAGCGCGAGCGGCAGCGCGATCGCCGTCGCGACCGCGGGCGTCAGGACTTCGGGAATGACAGCCCCACGAGCTTCGCGATCGCCGCCAGGTCGACGGCCCGCGCCACGGCATTGGCGAGGCGCTCGTACGAATCGCCTCGGCGCCCACCCCAGCGCGGATCGGCGGCGATCCCCTTGCGCGCCGCCAGGGCGGAGAGCAGCGCCGCGCGAAGCCCATCGTTCGCGAAGAGCCCGTGCAGGTACGTGCCGACGACGTTTCCGGCCGCGTTCACGGCGCCGTCGGGCGCAGTGACGGGGCCGCCGCCGCGCTCGACGATCGTGAACGGCGACGGAGATTCCGCGCTCGTTCGACCGGCGTGGATCTCGTAGGCGGCGAGCTCGGTGCCGACGGCGGCCGCGAAGAGCCGCGACGCCGTGGTCGCGCGGGCCCGTACGCGCACGGTCGTCTTGGCCGGCACGAACGTCGTGACCACCGGGAGCAGCCCGAGCGCGGGCGTCGACGACGCCGTCGACTCCACACGGTCGGGATCGTTCACGGTGCGGCCGAGCATCTGGTAGCCGCCGCAGATCCCGAGGACCGGTCGCCCCGCCGCCGCGGCGCCGCGGATCCCCTCGCCGAAACCCGACGCGACGAGCCACTGCAGGTCGGCGACGGTGCTCTTGGTCCCGGGCAGCACGATCAGATCGGCGCCGTCGAGCCCGTCGGCGCTCCGCGCGAACCGGACACGCACCCCCGGTTCCGCTGCCAGCGGCTCGAAGTCGTCGAAGTTCGAGATGCGCGGCAGCCGCACGACGGCGATCTCGAGCGAGCCCGGCATACCCCAGCGCGTGGCGTCGTCGAGATCGAGCGAGTCCTCGGCGGGCACGAGCCCGGGTTCGAGGTGCGGAACGACCCCGAGCACCGGCACGCCGGAGCGCGCCGTCAGCTCGGCGAGCCCGGACGCCAGGATCGCCGCGTCGCCGCGGAAGCGGTTGACGATGAGCCCCGCGACCCGCGCGCGATCGTGGGGCTCCAACAGATCGAGGGTGCCGAGCAGCGCCGCGAACACGCCGCCGCGGTCGATGTCGCCGACCAGCAGCACGGGCGCGCCGGCCAGGCGGGCCACCGGCATGTTCACGATGTCGCAGTCGCGAAGGTTGATCTCGGCGGGACTTCCGGCCCCCTCGATGATCACCAGGTCGAAGGCACCGCGCAGGCGCGCCAGGCTCTCGGCGACGAGGGGAAGGAGCTCCGGCTGCCTGCGCGCGTACTCGCTCCAGCTGACGCTGGCGACCGCGCGTCCCAGCACCACGAGCTGCGATCGATCCCCGGGCTCGGGCTTGAGGAGAATCGGATTCATGCCGACGGTGGGTTCGACGCCCGCAGCCGCCGCCTGGGCGGCCTGGGCCCGCCCGATCTCGCCGCCGTCCGCCGTGACCGCGGCGTTCAGCGCCATGTTCTGAGCCTTGAACGGCGCGACACGATAGCCGGCGCGCGCGAAGAGCCGGCAGAGCGCGGCGGCGAGCAGGCTCTTGCCGACGCCCGAGGCGGTGCCCTGAATCATGAGGCAGGGAGCGGCGCCGCTCACTTCCCGAATCGGACACTCAACCCGGCGCGGACCGCGTAGTCGGGCCCGGGGCCGGCGAGCGCGGTCTCGACCGCGGCGTCGAGGGCGACGCGCCGGGTGAGGAAGAACTGGACGCCCGCGTCCACGCCGACGACATCGCGGCTATCGCGCTCGGCCGCCGAGGCGTAGAACACCTCGACGTACGTCGACCAGCGCTCGCCGAGCTCTCGCGCGAGTGCCGCCGAGGCGAGCCCCTGGACCAGATAACCGCTCGGCCGTGTCTGGCCGCGCGCGGCGAGCCCGGCGTTCACGTCGAGGCCGAGCTGCCACGGCAGCGCGAAGCTGGCGAGGCCCAGCAACCCGAAGTCGGGACGATCGGGACCGTGGGGCGCGTGGGCCACGGGCAGCGTGACGAACGGCTGAATGGCCAGCGCGGGCCAGGCGCGTCCGTCGCGGCTGTCGAGGAACCGGTATTTCCCCTTGAGCGAGACGTCGCCGTTGCCGGTGTCGTCTTCCGCGCCGCGCAGGCGGACGAGCGGCTCACCGGCGATCGCGACTTCCGCCTGCTCGGTGATTGCCACGCGCACGTCGACGTCGAGGGCGAAGCGGCGCTCGTCGGGCCCGCCGCCCACCCGCGCGCGCGAGTACTCCAGGCCGCTCTCGATCTGGAAGGCGCCTGGGGGAACCGTGCTCGCGCTCGTCGAGACGCTGGGGCGGTCGGTCACGATCCGGTCGGCCTCACCGGCCAGTGCGACAGGGACGGCGAGGAGGATCGCGGCGCACACGGGGACGGCGCCGCGTGCCCGTGACCACACGATCAACCGCCGGCGTACCGCCGCCGAAAGTCCTGCCAGAGCTCCGTCTGCGGGCTCGGGAACAGCACGGTGATCATCTGCTCCGCGCGCCCGTTCCAGAGCCTGAGCCCCCAGACCGTTGGCGCGCAGGAGCCTCCCTCGGTTCGGAAGAACGCGGCCCGCGCCACGCGGCGGATGCGAGCCAGCTCGTCGCTCGCGGGCCCGCGGTGATCGTTGACGCAGAGATGGAAGTGCCAGAGACCGGTGTCGATCGTCAGGTAGCCGTCGAGCATCGTCACCTTCGGGGGCGACGCGAACTGGATCTCGTACGCGGCGCCCTCGATCAGCGGGCCCGCGGTGATCCGTGGCCAGTGCTCCGTGAAGAGCTCGGTGAGCAGACGCTCGATCCGGTCTCCTCGCACGTCGACGTCGTAGTACTCGGTCGTGGTGCCGCCGGGCTCGCGCTCGATCGAGCCCACCTTGTCCTCGCCCATGCCCACCTCGTCCTGGCCGCGCCCTCGCGCACGCCGATGGGTGAACATACTACTGCAGGTCGAAGACCACCGGCAGCTGTACGCTCAGGGGTCTCGGCAGCAGCCCGGCGGGGAACGGTTGCGGTGGCAGGCTCCGGACCGCCTCGAGCGCCGCGTCGTCGAGCAGCCGATGGGACGACGAGGAGGTGACGGAGACGCCGGTGATCGCGCCGTCCGGGCGAATGAGGATCTCCACCAGCACGGTCCCTTTGAGCCCGCGCCGCCGGGCCGCCGGCGGATACCGAAGCGCCTCCTGGATCCGTCCTCTCATGCGCGAGAGGTAGGCGCCATACTCCGCGCCTGCCTCACCGCCGCGGGTGCCGGAAGGCGCGACCGCCACGTTCGGTCCCGCCCCGTCGCCCACCGGCGGCGTGCGCTGAGACGTTCCGCTCGGGGCGCCTCCGTCCGAGGCGGCGCCGCCTCGCGAGAGCTCTGCGCCGCGCGGGCTCGCCGGTCCGCTCGAGCCTGCCTCTACCATCGAAGCGCTCGGCGAGCTTGGCGCCGCGTCGACGGTCGATTCCTCGCGGATCGCCGACGCCGCCGCGACAGGCTCGGGATTCCGTGGCGGCGCGGGCGTCGGAGTCGCGTCCCGTTCGGGCGAAGGCGCGGGGGCCGGCGGCGGCAACGGCGCGGCCGTGGCGTCCGGAGCCGACCGGAGCGCCGGCCGCGGGCCGGGCGGGCTCGGACGCGATGGCGGCGGTTCGGCGTTGGCCCGCGCCTGCCGCGGACCCGTCACGATGGCGCCCGGCTCCAGCTCCGACAGAACGATGAAGAGCGCGGTGGGGAGCGACGCGCTCGAGGCAAACGCGAGGGCCGCGACGGTTCCCGCGTGCGCGACCAGCGAGGCCAGTATCAGCAGCAGGGGCCGGCGCGAGATCACGGGTGCTCTTCGATCCAGCGCTGGATGCCCGCGCCGAGCGCCGCGCGGGAGGCGCGCCCGACGACCCATCCGAGATCGCTGATGGGTCCGCCGAACCGTTGACGTGGACCGCGGCCGGTCGCGGCGACGACGATCGCGTCGGTCGAGGTGCCACTGGCCACATGACCGTCGGCGCACCGGAGGTCCGCGGCCGCCAGCAACGACGTCTTGACCTCGGTGACGGTCATGACAGTGTTGACGAGCGCGGCCGGATCCGGCGCGGCGTCCACCACGATGATCGCGTTGATCGTCGACGGCGTCCAGACGGCGATCGGCGTGGTACCGGCGGCCACGCGGTTCGAGAGCCCGACCGTGACGATCGCGAGCGCCGTCACGCCGTTCAGGCACTCCCCGGCTACCTGGGCCCGCTCCGTCCACGCCGCGGTCAGCAAGCCGACCCACGGGCCAGGAATCCGCCGGCGGTCGACGAAGGCGGGCAAGAGGGCATCCGAATCCTCCTGGCGGAGACTCTTCGGGACGTGGAGATTCACGATCGCGCGAGCCGAGGCGAATCCGCCCCTCACGACGGCCGAGGAGAGGACCGCCAGCGGCTCGCGCGCCGTGACGACCACGGCTTCACGATCCACCGTGGTCTCGATGCCGTCGATCACGCGTGACTCCGAGTCAAGCTGCCCTCATTGGAACGTGGCGCGGAGGCCGAGCAGGCCGTTGATCCCGAGCGCCGGGAACCCGCGCACCTCCGCGTAGCCCTCGTTCAGAAGGTTCTGGATCCGGGCGAACAGATCCACCGACTGGATGAACTCATATCGCTCGAAGATCCGCCAGGTGCCACCCACGTCGACCGGCGTGCGGCCGCTGTTGTAGACCCCGTTCGCCCCGCCGGTCGGCTCGAACTGCTCCGAGACCACGTGGACCTGCGTGAAGAGATCGAGCCGCGGATGCGGACGCCAGTTCAAGGCGATGTTCCACCGGTGGACGGGCTCGCGGGCCAGCGGCCGGTCGGTCTTGAAGTTCTTCGAGTCCGTGTACGTGTAGTTTACCGACGCGGTCAGCGTGTCGAGCAGATCCGCCTCCGAGACGAATTCGATGCCAGCCGATCGCGCGCGCCCGACGTTCACGCCCTTGACGAACGGCGCGACGTTGGTGAACTCGAAGGATATCAGGTTCGTGAACTCGTTCTGGAAGTAGGTCAGCCCCAGGCGGATCCGGTCCCTCCAGAGCTTCTGATCGACACCGAAGTCGTAGCTGAAGCTCTCCTCGGGCTTCAGCGTCGGGTCCGAGAAGCCCGGGAAGAACAGGTCGTTGAAGGTCGGCGCGCGGAACCCCGAGCCGGCGCCGCCGTGCAGGCGAGTGCCCCATTCGCGGATCAGGTAGGCCAGCGAGCCGCGCTCGGTCGTGTGGGTGCCGAACGTGCTGTTGTCCTCGACGCGGAAGCCCGCCGACATGAAGAGCCGCTCGAAGAACCGGAACTGCTGCTGGAAGAAGACCGACCGCGTGTGGCTGTCGGCCTCGAAGGGCGTGGAGCCCTGCGCCACGCCCTTCTCGTCGCGATACTCGAGCCCGACCGAGCTCGTCGACCACTTGCCGATGTGGAAGTGGTTCAAGAGCTCGGCCTCCCGCCGCTCGACCGTGCTGCGCGCGGGGAACTCGCACGGCGGAAACGGGCATTGCTCGGCCGGGTCGGGGAGGTCGGTGAACCGCAGATAGTTCAGGTAGCGCCCGAGGCGCAGCTCGGGTTCCCACCAGCTGACGGGGTGGGTCCGCGCGGTGAGCGTCATCATCGACGTCTCGCTGTACTGCCGGTTGTTGACGTCGATGATCGGCACGATCGGCAGCGGAGGCGGGTTCGTTGAGATGAACTTGATCGGGAGCCCGATGTCGTTGCGATTGTAGCGATAGATGAAGGCGAGCGCGCTGTCCCACGGCAGCGTGAGCCCGAGCCGGGCGTTGAACGCCATCTTCTCGGAGTCGTCGTTCCGAAACTGGCCGTTCGACTCGAGGTGCGAGATCGAGAACGCGTAGTCGAGGAGCTTGTAGGCGCCGCTGGTGGACGCCCGCCCCTGGTACGTGTCGTAGTTGCCGGCCGCTCCCTCGACGGTCGCGGAGATCGGCCCCCTGCCCTTCTTGGTGATGATGTTGATGACGCCGCCCATCGCGTCGGCGCCGTAGAGCGTGGACTGGGCGCCGCGGATCACCTCGATGCGGTCGATGAGCTCGGGCGAGACGTCGGACAGGTCGACCTGCCCCGACATCGGGCTCTTGACCCGCACGCCGTCGATCAGGACCTGGACCTGGTTGGCGTTGGCGCCGCGGATGGAGATGTTCGAGAGCTTCCCCACGCTCCCGGAGCGCCTGATCTCGACGCCCGGAACGGCTCGCAGGGCGTCCTCCACGGTCTCGTAGTGATAGGTCTTGAAGTCCTCCTCGGTCACGACGCTCACCGAGGCGCCGACCTGCTCGGCGGGTGTCTCGGTCTTGGTCGCCGTCACGACCACCGGGTCGAGCTTCTTCTGCTCCTGGGCGTACGCCCGCGGAGCGAGCAGTAACACCATCAACAGCACCATCCAGATCATCCGCGCCATGTGGCTCCACTCCTTCTGCCGCGAAAGGGTTGGAAGCTGGCGTCCCGGATTGGGTCTCCTGACTCGTGGATCGTCGCGCGCGCCCACCTTCCCATCCGCGCTCCGCGGACAGTGGTCGATCCGGGCGTCTGCTCCCCACTCACAGTGGCGGGTCCGTGCCGGACTCGGCCTTGTCGGCCTCACCGGCTTCCCTCGATCCGGAACGCGATCGTCGCTGCGCTCGACTGCCGCTCTCACCTCCCCCGCGAGAGGCGCGCGTCGTCGCTCGACGGCACGCGCCAGGCCAGACGGACCACCGGGCGCCCGGCCTCGCTCTTGTCCACGATGACCTCGCACCCGAACACCGAGGCCAGGAGCGATTGCTCCAGCACGGCCTCGGGCGCTCCCATGGCCGCGGCGCGGCCGCCCGCGAGCAGCAGCAGCCGGTCGCACACTTCGGCCGCCAGATTGAGATCGTGGGAGACCAGCAGTATCGTCATCCCGCGCTCGTGGTTCAGGCGTCGCATCAGCGCCGCGACTTCGGCCTGATAGCGCAGATCCAGGTGCGCGGTCGGCTCGTCGAGGACGAGCAGCCGCGGCTCCTGAGCGAGTGCCTTGGCGATGATCGCGCGCTGCCGCTCGCCGCCGCTCAGGTCGTCGAGCGGCAGCTCGGCCAGCTCGAGGACGCCGGTCGCCGCCATCGCCTCGCAGGCGACGTCCCGATCACGCGGGCTCTCGAAGTAGCGGCCGGGCCCGTGCGGATAACGCCCCATCAGCACCAGCTCGCCGACCGTGAACGGAAACTGCGCCGGCGCGCCCTGCGGCACGACCGCCACGCATCGCGCGAGCTGCCGGCGCTCGATCCCACGGAGCGGAGCGCCGTCGAGGAAGATCTCGCCGCCCGCCGGCTCGATCACGCGCGTCAGCAGGCGGGTCAGCGTCGTCTTGCCCGCGCTGTTCGGGCCGATCACGCCGACGATCTCGCCCCGCTCGATCCCGAACGAGAGCTCGGAGAGCGTGAACGGACGCTTGGGGCGCCCGGTCGCCGGGTACGCGAAACTCACGCGGCGGAACTCGGCCAGCATCAGAGGTTGGCCCGATACCGGGTGCGGAGCAGATAGATGAAGAAGGGCGCGCCGCAGAACGACGTGATCACGCCGACCGACAGCTCGGCGGGGGCCACGACGTTACGGGCGACGGTGTCGGCGAGCAGGAGGAAGATGGCGCCGCCCACGAACGACGTCGGGACGAGCAGGCGATTGTCCGCGCCCAGGAGCATGCGAAGGGCGTGCGGCACGATGAGCCCGACGAAGCCGATGGGGCCGGCGAAGGCCACGACACTGGCGGTCAGCAGCGCGGCGCCGGCGAAGATCGTGAGCTTGAGACGTTGGGCGCCGACCCCGAGCTGGATCGCCGCCTCCTCGCCGAGCGCCAGGAGATTGAGCGCGCGCGCGTGGCTCACCACGAGCCAGAACCCGATCGCCGCCAGCAGCGCGAAGAGCGCCAGGGCGCCCGGTGGAACGGGCGCGAGGTTGCCGAGAAGCCAGTGGACGACGCCGCCGAGCCGGTTGAAGTCCATGAGCGAGATCAGCACCGTGATCGCCGCCGAGAAGAAGATGCCGACGATGACGCCCGCCAGCAAGAGCGTCTGGATCGACAGGCCCGGCCCGGCTGCCGCGATGAGATAGACGGCCGCCGCGGCGAGGACCGCGCCGGCGAACGCAAATCCGGTCAACCCCACGGCCTCGGCGAGCGTCAGCCCCAGGCCGAGGCTCTGGCCGATCACGACGCCGAACGCGGCGCCGGCGGAGATGCCGAGGATGGAGGGCTCGGCCAACGGATTCCGGGTCAGCGCCTGGAACCCGACGCCGGCGACGGCGAGCGCGCCTCCGGCGAGCGCGGCGACGGCGATCCGCGGCAGCCGGATGGCCAGCGTCACGACGCGCTCGACCGACTCCGGCGCCGCGCGGCCCGTCACCGCCGCCACGACCGCGCTCGGAGAAATCGACGCGCTGCCGACGAAGAGCGCCCCCGCGGCCGCTACGAGCAGCGCCGCCGACAGGACGACCAGCACCAGGAGCAAGCGCCGGCGCGGGCTCACCGAAACGCCTCGGGGTGAATCGCCCGCGCGAGCTGCTCGAGGCCGTCGACGAGCCGGGGCCCGTAGCGGTGGAGCAGATCGCCGTTCACCGAGCGGAGGCGCCCGGCCTTGACCGCGGGGAGCTCGCTGAGGCTCCGCCACTTCTCCATCGCGATGGGCCCGGTGTTGTTCCCGTGATTCGCCAACAAAATCACCTCGGGGCCACGCGCCACCGCGGCCTCGAGGCTGTAGCGGGGATAGGAGTCGGAGTCGTCGGCGGTCAGCGATCGGCCACCGGCGAGCTCGATGAGCTCGGTGACGATCGCGCCGCGCCCGGGCACGATGAGCGGCTCGGGCCAGAGCACGTAGAGGACGCGCGGACGGCCGAGTGGGGTCACGGCCTTCTGCACCGCCGCGATGCGCTGTTCCATCCTCGCGACGAGCGGCCCGGCCGCCGCCTGCCGGCTCGTGAGCTCGCCGAGGCGCACGATCAGATCGGTCGCATCGGCGACGCGGTGGGCCGCGACGAGATACACCGGGATCTTGAGGCGCCGGAGCTGGACGACCGTCTCCTCGCGACTGCCCTCCGTCGTGGCGATCACGAGCTCGGGCCTGAGCGCGACGATCGCTTCCAGGCTCGGACCGACCATGCCGCCGACGCGCGGCTTCTGTCGCGCCTCGGGCGGGAAGTCGCAGAAGTCCGTCACGCCGACGAGCACGCCCTCGGCGCCCAGCGCGTACACGATCTCGGTGACGCTCGGGACGAGCGAGACGATGCGCGTCGGGGCCGCGCCGAGCGTGAGCTCGTGGCCCTGCATGTCGCGCGTCGTGAACGCCGCCGTGGGGGGCGCAAGCGCCCCGGTGGGCGGCGCGAGTGCCGCGAGCAGGACGAGCGCGACGCGGATCACACGCACCGCGTCAGCTCCCGGTGCTCACGCCCGCGGACTTGAACGTGGCCATCTCGGTCCAGACGAGGGCGGCGGCGCGCGCCAGATGGATGAACAGCGCCGCGCCGGTTCCCTCGCCGAGGCGCAGCGAGAGGTCCAGGTACGGCTCGAGCCCGAGGTGGCTCAGGATCACGGCGTGGCCGGGCTCGGCCGAGCGATGCGAGGCGAAGAGCGCGTGGCGCGCCGCGGGCGCCAGCGTGACGGCGATCAACGCCGCCGCCCCGGCGATGAACCCGTCGAGCACGACCGGGACGCGCCGCGCCGCGCCCGCGAGGATCACGCCCGCGAGGCCGCCGATCTCGTAGCCGCCGACCTTCGCCAGCACGTCGAGCCCGTCGCGGGCGTCCGGCCGGTTGACGTCGAGCGCGCGGCGCACCACGGCGACCTTGCGCGCGAGCGTCGCGTCATCCACACCGGTGCCGCGCCCGGTCACCTGCTCGGCGGGCGCGCCGGTCACCGCGGCGGCGATCGCGCTGGCCGCCGTCGTGTTGCCGATCCCCATCTCGCCGGTCCCGACCAGGTCCGCGCCCGCGTCCAGCGCCTCGTCGGCGAGCCGCGCGCCGGTCTCGATCGCCTGGATCGCGACGTCGCGCGCCATCGCGGGCCCGACCGCCATGTTCGCCGTGCCCGGACCCAGTGGACACGCGACGAGATCCGGCGTCTGGCCGATCGGGCTGGCGACGCCGAAGTCCGCCACGACCACCCGCGCGCCGGCCTGACGCGCGAGGACGTTGACCGCGGCGCCGCCACGCAGGAAGTTCTCCACCATCTGCGCGGTCACGACCGGCGGATAGGCGCTGACCCCTTCGGCGACGACGCCGTGATCGGCGGCGAACGTGAAGATCACCGGGTGCGTGACGGCCGGCGCGTGGCCACTCAAGAGCGCCAGACGCAGCGCGATCTCTTCCAGTCGCCCGAGGCTGCCGGGCGGCTTCGTCAAGCTGTCGAGGTGACGCTGCGCCTCCTGCCGTCCGCCGGCGCTCGGCGGCGCGATCGCGTCAAGGAGCCGGGATAGTCGCGTCATCGGACGGGCATGGAATTGGAGGCGCCGACTTCACGGTGAGGGGCAGGCCCGCGACCATCAGCACGACGGTCTCGCAGGCGGCGGCGATGCGCTGGTTGACGGTGCCGAGCAGGTCGCGGAAGCGGAGGCCGAGGGCGGTCTCCGGATGGACGCCCGTTCCGACCTCGTTGGAGACGAGCGTGAAGCTCGACTGGCGGCGACCGATCAGCCGTGCGAGCGCGGCCGCTTCGCCGAGGATCGCATCATCAGGATCGCCGCGCAGCAGCCGGTTCGACACCCAGACCGTGAGGCAATCGACGATGACGCCGTCGCAGGTGCCTTCGAGCTGAGAGAGGCGCGAGACGAGCTCGAGCGGCTCCTCGATGGTCCGCCAATGGCGCGGCCGCTCGGCGCGGTGGCGCTCGATGCGCCGCGCCATCTCCTCGTCGCGCGCCTCCGCGGTGGCGACGAAGACGATCCGCCCAAGATGGGGGACCCCGGTGACCGCGAGGCGGCTTTTCCCACTTCGTGCGCCGCCGAGGATGAAGCGCGAGACCGCCACCTGCCCGGTTCCTCCCGCGAAGACCGGTTTCTGGAAACGCGTCCGGGCAGGTCTCCTGGCTCTCGGATCGTCCTACTCCCCGCGCCTTCCCGGCCTCGCGGCCAGTGGCACTCGCGGGTTTCGTCCCCGATCACAGTGACGGGGTCGCGGCGGCTTCCTACCGCCTTCCCTGCGCCCGCGTGGGCATCCCGACGCTGATAACCGGCAGACGCTAACAGAATTCGAGGTCCATCGCAACGCAGCCACGGAACTTGACTTTGCGTGACCCGGCTGGCGAAACTGAATCTTCGAAGTGAAAAATTCGAAGAAACCATCGAATTCGTCGTCTCGCCCCGCGCTGACCAGCGGCCATGCGGCGGCGCATTGCCAGGTCTCGACGCCGACTTTGAAGAGCTGGATCCGGGAAGGGCAGCTCCACGCGTTCCGAACCCCTGGCGGTCACGTTCGGATTGCC
>Ga0209376_1000967_pt1 | contig 30699 bp, 34 predicted proteins | sample GraSoiAngelo_134_FD_185891 | JGI IMG/M metagenome (GOLD analysis project Ga0209376, IMG submission 185891) | Grasslands soil microbial communities from the Angelo Coastal Reserve, California, USA - 14_0929_05_30cm (SPAdes) (version 2) | ecosystem: Environmental > Terrestrial > Soil > Grasslands ... | reverse complement strand
GCCGCACCTCTCCAGCCTCCAGTCGTGAACACGTCGGCGACGCGCGCGGCGCCGACTCCCGCGCCCACACCAGCTCTCACGCTCCGGCGCGGAGTGCGCACGACGACAGGCGCAGCAATTACGAACACGAGACACTCCTAGAGCCGCGTGGCGCCCGCGGGTGTCGGGGGGCGCGGCTTGAGCAGCGTCGGGGTCTTCTGAGCGAGCGGCCCCTGGCGGACGGTCCATCGCGATCCCACCGGGGCCGAGCGAAGAAGACCCCGGCGCTGAACAACCCGAGCCCGGGGACAGGACCCGCGGGTGACAGTTCGCTAAGTGAATGAGACGTGGCAGTGAGTGCAGCTCTTTGGGTTCAGGCCGTTCAAGTGCGCCCCGCAGACGGGGCATCGCCAATTGAATCGGCTGAATGCGATTGCGGCGAGTACGAAGAGGAAGGCCGAGGTATACGGAACCTCCTGGGGCAAGCCAACAAGTGCCGCGGCGATGGCGGTGATGATCCCAAGCGCGACAAGAACGATCGTGATCGGCAGCTGTCGAGCGCGGAGCGAGCGGTAGGCGCGCAGGACCTCGGCATGCTCCGCGGCGGCGCCCTTCGCGCGCAGGCCTGCTCTGCGAAATGGCGACGCCATGAGCGCGCGACCGAGGAGCGTGAGATAGCGCTCGATTCCGGCGATCCACACGAGCCAGGTGATCCATCCGACCGCGAGACCCAGCTCCTGCAGAAACAGCGGAAGGTTGTAGGCCGTGTGGAAGCTCGCCGCGAGCAGGATGCCACCCACGAGCATCCTGCCGGAGCCTTTCTCGAGATAGTGGCGTGAGAGGAACCAGCCGGTGATCCCCGACCACGTGATGTGGCCGATCGTGCTGAGCAGCGCGCGCAGCGGCGCCGTCACGAGGAACGCGTTGATGAGCGCGAGCGGGACGCCCGGCCGCGTCGAGTCGGCGATCAGGCCGAAGTAGGTGTTGAGGATGTACACGACGTTCTCTCCCGCAGAGAAGCCGATCGCCGCGGTGCTCATGTAGATCATCCCGTCGACCGGCTCGTTGAACGCGGGATCGCCGCGCACGCGGCTTGAGACGACGACGTACTTCATGACCTCCTCGTTCAACGCCGAAAGGGCGACGAGTGCAAATAGCAGGATCGCCGCAAGGAAGAGGGCGCCCTCACGCTGCGCGCTGTCGATCGACGGGGCGAAGAGATGAGCGATCAGGATGTTCATCCCGGAGGCCCACGGACCCGCGGCGAGTCCCCACAGAAACAGCCGGGCGATGAGCGTCTTCGGCTCCGGCTCATAGCGATCGCGGCGATAGATGAACACGATCCAGAGCAGCGCGGGGACGAACGCGGCGACGAACGCCAGCAAGACGACCGTCACGGCGGCATCCTATTCGCGTGCCTCCGAATGTCGCCCGAGCTATCGGCGACCGCCTCCGCGCAGCGGGCGTCAGGCACGTGTTCGGGCATCCCGGCGGGGAGGTCATCGACCTCATCGAAGGACTCCGTCAGGCAGGCCTCGAGTTCGTGCTGACCAAACACGAGACGGCCGCCGCATTCATGGCTGAGGCAACAGCGACCCTCACCGGCATTCCGGGTGTGTGCCTCGGCACGCTCGGCCCCGGTGCGACGAATCTCGTGACCGGAGTCGCGCAGGCCTACCTCGACCGCGCTCCCGTGATCGCGCTCAGCGGCCAGCTACCGACGGAGCGATATGAGGTCGCGACCCACCAGCGTCTGGATCTGAAGGGACTCTTCGCCCCGATCACCAAGTGGCAGGCCACCCTCAGCGCCGGGAAATGCGGCCGCGGTGGTCGAGCGGGCGCTACGGGTGGCTACGCGCGCACGCCGCGGTCCGGTCTACCTCGAGGTGCCGAGCGACGTCCCAAAGCAGGAGACGGTCAACGTAGCGCTTCCGCGCTTCGCGACGGAGCACGTGCCTGCGATCGACGACGACGCGGTCCGTGCCGCGGCGGCTCGCCTGCACGACAGCGAGCGCCCGCTCCTTCTCGTGGGAATGGACGCCAACAACGATGCCGTACCGGGGCCACTCCGGCGTCTCGCCGAGGCCTGGCACATGCCGGTGATGGTGAGTCCGAAAGCGAAGGGCGTCTTACGCGAAGACCATCCGCTCTTCGTCGGCACGATCGAAGGTCTCGGTACGGCCTATCTCTACGACTTCATCGACACATGCGACCTCGTGCTCATGGTCGGTCTCGATCCCGTCGAATTCGACCGCGACTGGTCCGCGAAGGCGCGCATCGTCCACATCGGGGTGGTTCCGAATGACGATCGTTACTACGGCAGCGAGGTCGAGATCGTTGGCCCGATTGACGCCGCGATCGAGCGACTGTTCGCAGCGAGCAAGGCCACCCCGAAGGTGGCGCGCGACGAGATCAACGCCTTCCGCGACGCATTCACCTCCCGCGTTCGCGGCAGCGCGAAGGGCCTCACCGCACAGGAGGTGTTGGCCGAGCTGCGCGCCGCGTTGCCGGAGGACGCGCTGGTGACGTGCGACGTCGGCTACAACAAAGCGGTCAGCGCGCAGTGCTGGCCGGCCTATCGGCCGCGGACGTTCTTCGTCTCCAACGGGCTGTCCTCGATGGGCTATGGCTTACCAGCGGCGCTCGCGCTCAAGCTGGCCGATCGCACGAGACCGGTGGCGTGCGTGCTCGGGGACGGCGGCTTCGCGATGGCGATGGCCGAGATCGAGACGGGTACGAGGCTCGGACTCGGGGTAAGGGTCATCGTGCTCGCGGACGAGGCCCTCTCTCAGATCAAAGCGGGCCAGGAGCGAAAGGGCTACGCCGTCACCGGCACGACGTTCGGTGCGATCGATTACGAAAAGCTCGGTAGTGCCTTCGGGATCGACGCGCGAACCGTGAGCACCGTCGCCGAATGTCGTGAAGCCTTCCGCGAGACGCCTGGCGATCGTCCGACCCTCATCGCCGCGCGGGTCGACCCCGCGGGTTACCGCGTGGGCTAGTTAGAACGCAGCGACGGCGGGGATGACCTCGCGCGACATGATCTCGAGAGGCGTGATCTTCCAGACGTCCTTCACACCACCCATCGCACTCGAAAAGCCCATCCGAGAGAGGCCGCGGAGCCGCTCCACGATCTGACCGACATTCTCACCGCGGTCGCCGACGTCAAAACCGAACATCGTCGTCTTCTCGATCTCGTCGTAGTTCCGCTTGTAGCGTTCGCAGTGACGCTTCAGCACGTCGAGCTTATGCCCGACCTGCGGCGTCGGAAAGAGATTGCACGCATCCGCATATTTGGCGACGAGGCGAAGAGTCTTCTGCTCGCCCATGCCGCCGATCATGATCGGCGGATGCGGCCGCGTGAGGCTCTGGGGCGAGCTCAGCGGGCGCTCGAACGTGAACTTTTTGCCCTCGAGACGAGACTCGTCGCCCTTCCACACCTGCAAGCACAGGCGGAGGGTGTCCTCGAGCCACTCGAACCGCTCGGCGACGGGCTGAAACGGGATGCCGAGGCTCTTCGCCTCGTATTCGTTCCACCCCGCACCGATGCCGAGCATCCCGCGGCCCCCGGACAGCACGTCCAGTGTCGTGACGATCTTCGCGATGACGCCCGGGTACCTGTAGACGGCGCCCGTGACGATCGTCACGAGCCGCGCACGGGACGTGTTGGCGGCGAGGTAGCCGAGGGTGGTGTAGGCCTCGAGCATGTCCTGCTCGGGCGGACCGATCGATTGGATCTGGAAGAAGTGATCCATCACGCCGATGAGGTCGAACCCGCCTTGGTCGGCGGTGCGCGCGATCTTCCTAAGCGTCGGACCGATCTCTTTCGCGCCGCCAGGCCACGTGAAGAACGGGATTTGGAGGCCGATCTTCATCGCGGCGCGGCCTTTCGGAACCGCAGAGTCGTCCACGTCTCGTCGATCTTCGCGAACCCGACCGGCCGATACCCTTTCTCGCCCGTGATCTCGCCGAGCACGTCCCGGTGCTTCCACCACGGTGTCGCCGGCAGATCGGTGACTGCCTTGGTCTTGCCGCCCTTGGGGTAGGCGACCCAGAGGATGCCGTCGGGCTTCGCGGCGCGGATCGCGCGCGGACCGAGCCGCCGCAGCTCCGCAGAATTCGCGGCGAAGAACTGGACGAAGTCCAGATCCTTGGAGGGCCGCGCGCGGATCTTCGTCCCATCCGGCAACGGCTCGAGCCGTCGAAGATAGCCGGGAGGTGGATTCAGGATCGCGGCGCGCATGCCTGGAGCGAGGCGAAGTCGCCGGGAGAGTGCCGTCGGCGTACTAGCCGACCTTTACGCGATCCGCGAAGTACTTGCGGACCTTCTGCACCTTGGGTGCGGCGTTGTAGACGATGTATGGCTGTGACGGATTGCGCTCCGCATAGTCCTGGTGGTAATCCTCTGCCTTGTAGAACCGATCGAGCGGAATCACCTCGGTGACGACGGGCGCGTCGAAAACCTTCGCCTCGTCGATCTGAGCGATGTACGCATCCGCCACACGCCGCTGCGCATCGTCCGCGTAGAAGATCACCGAGCGGTACTGCTTTCCGACGTCCGGGCCTTGGCGGTCGCGGGTCGTCGGATCGTGCGCGATGGAGAAGAACACCTTGAGGAGCTGGCCGTAGCTCACCTTGGCGGGGTCGAAGCGGACCTCGACCGCCTCGGCGTGACCGGTGCGGCCGGACGAGACCACGTTGTAGTCGGCGGTCTCAGCCGTCCCTCCTGCGTAGCCGGACGTTACGGAGCGGACCCCATCGAGCTGTTTGTACACCGCCTCGACGCACCAGAAACATCCGCCCGCGAGGACGGCGATAGCCTCTCCGTCCTTGGACGGCACCGTCTCGTCGAGCTTGGGGCTGGGGAACTTCTCGGGAGAGACCACGACCCGACAACGATAGGCTCCTCGCGGACATTCCCGATGACCACCCCGAGTGCCGCACGCAAGCAGCTTCGCGCCCACGCGCTGAGGCATCCCGAGGCTTGGGCGGACGAGCCCTGGCCCGGCGACCACGTGGCCAAGGTCGGGAAGAAGATCTTTGTCTTTCTCGGCGGCGAAGGTCCCGACGTCTCGGTGGGGGTCAAGCTGCCGCGGTCGCTGCTCTTCGCGCGCGCACAGAAATTCGTAACGAAGATGGGGTACGGGATGGACAAGTCCGGATGGGTCATCGCGCGGTTCGGCAAAGGTGACGAGGTCCCGCTCGCGCTGCTCCGAAGCTGGATCGACGAGAGCTACGAGGCGGTTGCGGCAACGGCGCTGCCAAAGCGGAAAGCGCATTGAAGATCGCGCCGGGGATCCACCGCCTCGGCCCCGGCCTCGTCAACTCGTACCTCCTCGAGGAGAGTGGCGAGATCACGATCATCGACGCCGGCGCGCCCGGCTACTGGAACGATCTCCCGGCAGAGCTCGCCGCCATGGGCCGATCGATGACCGACATTCGCGCACTCGTGCTGACGCACGCCCACATCGATCACGTCGGATTCGCGGAGCGCCTCCGCAGCGAGCGAAGAGTTCCCGTGAGCGTGCACGAGCTCGATGCGAAGATGGCTCGCGGCGAAGCCAAGCCGCAGAACCAGAAGATGCTCGGGATCGGTCTCGCGGCGCTGCGTTTCATCACCTTCGCGCTCTCGAAGGGGATGCTTCGGGCGACACCCATCGCCGAGGTCGCCACGTTTGGGGACGGCGCGACTCTTGACGTGCCGGGGGCACCGCGCGTGATCCACGTCCCTGGCCACAGCGAGGGCAGCGCGGCGCTTCACATTCCAGCGCAGGGTGCGCTCTTCGTGGGCGATGCTTTCGCGACCCTGAACGTGCTGTCCGGAAAGACCGGACCGCAGCTCGCGCCGTTCGGGTCGGACCTCCCGCGCGCTCGCGAGTCTCTCGCAAAGCTCGAGCGCCTCGACGCGGCCCTCGTACTGCCGGGACATGGTCAGCCCTGGACCGGCGGCCTCGCCGAGGCGGTCCGTCGCATCCGAGAAGGCGCGCCGCCGCACTAGCATCGGCGCCGCAGTGCCGGACCGCTTCAAGACGATCATCGAGCCTTTCCGCATCCACTCAGTGGAACCGCTCCGCATGACGACCGAGGACGACCGCCGCGAGAAGATCAAAGCCGCGGGATACAACGTCTTCGCGCTCCGCGCGGAGGACGTGCTCATCGATCTGTTGACCGACTCCGGCACCGGCGCGATGTCACGAGATCAGTGGGCAGCGATCCAGCACGGCGACGAGAGCTACGCGGGCTCTCCGTCGTGGTTCCGTTTCCTCGAGGCGGTCCAGCGCCTCTTCCCGTTCCGCCATGTCATCCCGACGCACCAGGGCCGCGCGGCCGAGCGGATCCTTTTCTCGGTCATCGCCGGGCCGGGCAAGGTCATCCCGAATAACACGCACTTCGACACAACGCGCGCCAACATCGAGGCCACCGGCGCCGAGGCACTCGATCTTGTCATCGCCGAGGGTCGCGAGCCGCAGCGGATCCACCCGTTCAAGGGAAACATGGACGTGGCGGCGCTCGAGAACCTCCTCGCGAAACAATCGGCGGACGTGCCGGTCGTCTTCATAACGGTCACCAACAATTCGGGAGGCGGCCAGCCGGTCTCGATGGAGAACATCCGGGCCGTGCGAGCCGTGTGCGATCGCTATCGCGTGCCGCTCTTCCTCGATGCTTGCCGCTTCGCCGAGAACGCCTGGTTCATTCGCCTGCGTGAGAAGGGATACGCGGAACGCGACGTGGGCGACATCGTGCGCGAGATGGCCTCGTACGCGGACGGGATGACGATGAGCGCCAAGAAGGATCCGCTGGCGAATATCGGCGGTTGGCTTGCCGTGAACGACGACGACCTCGCGGAGAAATGCCGCAACCTTCTCATTCTGACGGAGGGCTTCTCCACATACGGCGGCCTCGCAGGACGCGATCTCGAGGCGATCGCCCAGGGACTCAGCGAGGCGATCGAGCCCGATTACCTGCGGTACCGCATCCGTTCGACCGAGTACCTCGCCGACGCGCTCGATCGCGCGGGTGTGCCGATCGTGAAGCCCGCGGGCGGGCACGCGGTGTACATCGACGCGCGCTCGCTGCTCGCCCACATCCCGCCGCTCGCGTATCCCGGTGAGGCGCTCGCTGTCGCGCTCTACCAGACGGGGGGCATCCGCAGCGTGGAGATCGGCACTGTGATGTTCGGCCGCCGCCCCGACGGGAGCGAGGCACCCGCTGCGATGGACCTCGTGCGCATGGCAATCCCTCGCCGCACATATACGCAGAGTCACATCGACTACGTGATCGAAGTCGTGCTCGCCGTCGCAAAGAGGGCGTCCGAGCTGCGGGGGTATCGGATCGTCGACGAGCCGCCGCAGCTTCGCCACTTCACCGCTCGGTTCGAGCCGCTCGCCGCTACGCGATGAGGCGTTCCAACGCGCGCAGCTGACGGTCGACCGCTTTCGGTTCGCGGTCATCTCCGGAGAGCATGAAGAGCCCCTTCAGAGTGGCGACGATCAGCCCGGCCAGCTCGTCAGGTTTCGCCGGCTTCGCGATGGCGCCCTCTTTGGCGGCGTGCCGCAGGAGCGCGGCCAACGTCTTCTCCCAGGCGACGTCGACATCCCGGACGATCGCGGCGATCGCGCGATCGCGCCGGCCACGCATCGCGAGCTCACCCATGACGACGAAGAGGTCCGGGTCGGTCCGGGCGAGACGCCGGATACCCGCGAAGTGCGCGCGCAGCTGTTCGCCGGGCGAGCCCGCCGGCTGGAGGGTCGTGCGGAAGCGTCCCATCGCGTATCCGACGACGCCCCGGATCAGCTTCTCCTTCGTCGGGTAGTAGTAGTGCAACGTCGCGACGTTGACGCCGACTTTTGCGGCGACGTCGCGCGTTCGCAGCCCCTCGAAGCCGCGCTCGGCGAGGAGCTCATAGGCCGCTTGGACGAGTGCCTCTTGCCTTTCCATCAATCAGATGATTGAATTATACCCGGAGATCAAACGCCTCAGGGGAGGACCTCACAATGGCAAGAACACTCGTCGCACAAAGCGCGTCAAAGCCTGAGCGGCCGCTCGCGGGAAGGATCTTCGGTCTCTTCACACCGATCCTGAACCGCCTCGTGACACGCATCGCCGGCAAGCGACACGTCCCTCTGTACGTCCTTCTGCGGCACCGGGGCCGACGCTCGGGCCGCGAATATGCGACGCCCGTGGTGGGGATGCGCGTCCCAGGCGGGTTCGCGATTCCGATGGCCTTCGGCGAGGGCGCGGACTGGTATCGCAACATCATCGCGAGCGGCGGTGCGACGATCCGCCAGGACGGGAGCGAGCATCACCTGGTGGACCCTGTGACGATCGATCCGGACTCGGCCGAGTCCCCGTTCCCGGGATGGCAGAGGCCCGTGTTCCGCGCCCTCGGGATCCGGCGGTTCCTGTTCCTGAAGGGGCAGTAACGCAAGGCCGGTTCGGAGCCGGTAGCTTTTTGTAGTGGCAGAGGGTGCGGTCAATGTTCGGTACATGGTCGAGGACGTCGACGCTGCAGTCGCCTTCTACACGACACACTTCGGGTTCACGCTGGGCTCGAACATGGCTCCGGCTTTCGCCGACGTCATCCGCGGGCCACTTCGAATCCTGCTGAGCGGACCGACAAGCTCCGCCGGACGTCCGATGCCGGACGGCCGGAAGCCCGGCCCGGGCGGCTGGAATCGGATCCACTTCATCGTCGACGACATCGAGGCTGAAGTCGCGCGCCTTCGCGCGGCCGGCGTGCGATTCCGGAGCGAGATCGTGACCGGACCTGGCGGTAAGCAGATCGTGCTCGACGATCCCTCCGGAAATCCGATCGAGCTCTTTCAACCTGCGGGACGGCGCTAATCAGATGTGGATCTGGCTCGTTCTTGCGGTCCTCGCCGTCGCTCTGACAATCGAGCGGCTCATCGCACTGCTTGGATCTGCGTCAATCTTCCCCGGGATCAGCGTCGTCGGGATCCTCGAGGTCCTTGCGCCGGCTGAGGCGGCGATGCTCTTCTTTGTGCGCTGGTGGGACCTCAGAAGCGGGCGCCAACGCCGGTGGCGCTGGCTCTTCGTGGCGGCGTTCTTTTCGTTTCTGACTCTGCTCATCACCGGGGCGGCGACCTTGGCGTCTAGGCCCGGGGGACTGACGCCCGCTGGGATCGTTATCGTCCTTGTCGGCGCCGCGATCACGATATTCGCGTGGTCGCGCTCAGGGAACGAGGCTGTACGCCCGGGCGAGTCGTCGAGCCATGTCGGCTGAACTGGGTGGACCGTACTGCGAGGAGCTTCTCGGCGAATGTTCCGGACGGATCTCCTGATCGAGTCAGCGCCGCGCGATCAGTGGCCGCCGAGGCCGCGGAATCTGCTGGGTGATCCCGTGGATCACTATGGGAACTCGTCGACCGGAATACCGAGAGTCAGTGCGCGCGCCCGCGGAGACCGGCAATGCGGAGAGAGGTCAGCCTCCCAGCGGTGCCAGAAGGATCTGCTTGGAGAGCGCGTAAGCGACTGAGATGTCTGCGTCGCTTTCGACGAGCGTGCGGCCAACAACAAGCACCGAATTGTTCGGCGAAGAAATCCGTGTCATTCCCTGCGGTGCGGATCCCGTCCAGTCGGGGCCGCTAATGAGATAGTCGCCGGCCTCGGTCCCAGTGACGCGTTTGCCGACGTAGGCAAAATTCGTGTTGTTCGATGGATCGGTGAGCTGGACGCTGTAGTAGCGACCGCCCATGTCCGGTACGTGCAAGACCTGCGGCCCTTTGCTGAGATCCAACCAGCCGACCATGAGGAGCGTGTCGCGGTTCACGCCTGTGGTGATCAGGCTCGAGCCCGAGGCGGGCGCCGCACGGAGCGGATCTGCAAAGACCGCTTGGGGCTCCGTATAGAGCGTATTGACCGGAATGGGGCCCTCGCCGAACCCTTTCACGAGGATCGCCCTCTTGTACACGACCAGCAAGATGCGCGGCCAGAAGTAGACGAACAGTGAGCACGCCGCGACCGTGACCGAACCGAACAGAAGCAAGTGCTGGTACCCCGTCATCGACGCGGTCTTGCTTCGACAACCGGCGGCACCGTGAACTCGCCATTGAGAATCGCTGCGCCGGGCATATACACGCGCAGCCACAGGATGAATCTGCCTGCTGGCGCGGGCAGCCAGTTGGCTTGATGGTCTGCCGGAGCGGCGTTCTGCAGATAGATGTCGACGGAGCCGTCGGGATTCTGCGCGAGGCCGGAACGGTCGCCGACGCTGTACCGATCGATGGGATTCGCCACGAAGTGTTCTTTCGCGTCAGCCATTGTGAGCGACCAGAACGCGTCGTTGGGCGGAAGACCGCCCGGCGGAAAGTGCAGGATGTAGTCGTGCTCTCCGGAGAGCGTGTGACCCACGCCGTGTCCCGTCTTCCAGTACATCGCCTCTTGAGGCACGTTCACCGGGCCGGGAAAGATCCGGGCGCACGCGGCCCGTGTGAAGATGTCGCTGCCGGGTAGGCCGCATCCGAAGACAGTGACCCAGCCGTTGATCCTCGTGGCCTTGATCCTCGAGAGGATCTCGACCGCGACGACCCCCAGCCCGGCGCCGACGAGGAAGCCTTGCACCAGGTCGTTCCGCACGGTCAGTGAATCGGCAAAGAGGACCGAACGGACGATGACGTAGCCGCATATGACGCCGATGAGTGCCGTCAGGTACGTATACGTTCTGCTGGTCACCGCTACAAACTCTAGTTTGCTTCGCCGGGCCGAAACGATCGTGGAGGGTACTGAGAGGAATCCACTCTCGCGTTGAGTGCCGCGATCGATCCGAAACCGTCGCGTCGAGGATCTCGTCAGGGGTTAGAGCGCGGGCGCGGCGTCGCGTGTACTGCATAGATCTCGGCGCTCTCACGCCTCGCTGTAGCCCGTAGCGGATTCGAACCGCTGATCTCAGCCTTGAGAGGGCTGCATCCTAGGCCACTAGACGAACGGGCCGGGGAATGTCCATTCTAACCGCGATGACGTTCCCGATCGACCTCTCGCGCTGAAGGCGCCGATCGTCGCGCCGGGCGTCCGGCGCATCGCACTTCCTCTTCCACTCGCCCTCCGAAGCATTAACGCGTACCTGATCGAAGGGTCGTCTGGCTACGCCCTCGTCGACACGGGCATGCACACGAAGGAAGCCGAGGCCGCGCTTCTCGCCGCACTCGCGGAGGCCGGCATCGCGATCGAAGACGTGCGGCGCGTGTTCGTCACGCATCTTCATCCCGATCACATCGGGATGGCAGGGACGCTTGAGCTCGCGGGTGCCGAGATCGTCATGCACGGGCCGGAGCTGGAAAACGCGTCGCGCATGTGGTCGCGCGATCATTCGATGATCGACGAGACGTACGCCTGGTTCGAGCGTCACGGTATGCCACGCGACGTCGACGAAGGGATGCGCGCGTCGTGGCTCGAGATCGGGAGAGCGGTGGACGCGGTGGAACAGGTCACCTCCGCGAACGACGGCGAGGATCTCGACCTTGGTGGCCGAAGCGTTCGCCTCAAGTGGACGCCGGGGCACACGGACTATCACGCGGTGCTCGTCGACGGCGCCGAGCGCGTGCTGTTTTCCGGAGATCACGTGCTCCCGCGGATCACGTCGAACGTCGGGCTCTACCCGTACTCGCGTGATGACCCGCTGGGTGATTTTCTTGACGCGTTGCGCGCGGTGCGTGAGCTACCGGTCAAGCGCGTGCTACCCGCGCACGGCGATCCGTTCGACGATCTCGTCGGCCGCGTCGATCAGATCCTCGCGCATCACGAGGACCGGCTTCGCGCGACGCTCGATGCCATCGGCGACGCGGAACGCGATGCCTACGCGGTGTGCCGGACGCTCTTCCCAGTCCTTCGTTCGGCGCACGAGGAGCGGTTCGCGCTCGCGGAGACGCTCGCGCACCTTCGGTATCTGGAGCGGCGCGGGAAGGTGCGAGAGCTCGACGGAGTGCCGGTGCGCTGGGGCCGGCCGTAGTCGCCAGTCCTATTGACACGGCAGGAACATCTGTTCTAACTGCGAAATGTGGAGAACAAGCGCGATCAGCGGCCGTACAACGTCGCGTACTACGCCGCCAATCGCGAGAACGAGATCGAGCGCGTTCGCGTTCGCCAGGCAGCGACGCTCGAATTCTTGCGAGATTTGCGGCGGCGACCCTGCCAGGACTGTGGCGGAATATTCCCACCCTGGGTCATGGACTTCGACCATCGAACCCCGTCGGAAAAATCCTTCAACCTCACCAGCGGTCGGGCGATGCTTATGTCGCGGTCGCGTCTCCTGGCCGAGATCGAGAAATGCGACATCGTCTGCGCCAACTGTCACGCGGGCCGAACATACAGATGGCTGCTCGCGCGCGACAAACCCGTCTCAGGTACGTCGCGCCGGCTCGAGGAGAAACGAGAATATTGGAGGGGTCACGCGAAGATCCTCGAAGAGCTCCGAGATGTTCCTTGCGCCGACTGCGGTCGGCGATTTCCCTCTTATGTGATGCAGTTCGACCATCGAGATTCATCAACTAAGAGCTACACCGTTACTCGCATGATCGGCCGCGCAGGTCGTTCAAAGATCCTTGAGGAAGCAGCGAAGTGCGATATCGTTTGTGCGAACTGTCATCGCGATCGAACGTATCTCAGGCGCAAATCTCGCGCGGGTGTGGCGTAATGGAAGCGCGCGACCCCTCCAAGGTTGAGGCGCGGGTCCGATTCCCGCCACCCGCTCTGTGATGCAGCGTCGGTTTACCAAGTGGCTCGTTTCGATCGCATTCCTATCAACCGCCTGCGGCCAGACCTTTTCCGGCGGTTCGCCCGGCGGAGGTAGCTCAACACCCGATCCGGGGGCGACGCCATTGCCGTCGATGATCCAGCGCGATGAAGCGATCGCGCTCGTCACGAGCGGCAATGCCGATGTGGGGCGCGTCGACCGCGCCGACGCGAAGCTGATGACCTTTGCGGACTACCTGAGAGTGGCGGGTCCGGTCCGAACACACGCAGGTGATCCGCAAGCCACCGCCATGACAGGATTCGGCATCTTCGGAGACCCGGCTCAACGCTACGTGTGGGCGGTTGCGGTCTCCGGAGAAGTCTGGCCGAACGGCCGAGAGCCGATCTCCTTTGGCGGCCCGCCACCCGGCAGTCCGACACCGTATCCGCCATACCGCTGGGCGATCTTTCTGGTCGAATCCGTTCCGGGCCGCCTGATGGTCATCGGCGACGTCGGCATCGCGGAGGCGTGGCCGTCCACGTTCGACAAACTGCCGAGCCATCCAGCCATGACGTATGTCCCCCCGAGTCCGACCCCTCGCCTGACGACCCTCGGGGTCAAGATCCAGCAACCCCTCGCCACCAGCGCCGTGATGAAGCTCTCCGCCGAGGTACGGCGGATCGATCGAATCGAAGTCAAGCTCATGACCTGGCGTGAATACCTCGCGAGCGGCGATCCGGGTGCGTACAAGCCGGCGGCGGCGGACGACGGCGCCCCGGTGTGGATCGTCGCGGTCGCCGGCGAGATCGTCCCCGCCTTCGGCCACGGCCTCACCTTCAACTGGGGCGTGTTCACGATCGACGGGACGGACGGCGGGATTACCTCGCTCACCGCGCGAAACGACGGAGCCTGGCCGGCGTTCTTCGACGCGCTTCCGGACCACCCTGCACCATCGCCCTAGCTGACGGCCGCGCAATTGCAGGAGTCCGTCTTGAACGAACCTCCAAGGTGGTGCGCCATGAAAGACAAGACGACGGGCAACGGACTCCCTCGCGCGGACGCCGACAAGCAGAGCTCTAGCCACAGCGGCAGTCAGAGCTCGAGCCATAGCGGGAGCAAGAGCGCAAGCAAGAGCAAGAGTCAAAGCCAGTCGAAGCACTAGCGACTCAGCGCCAGCGGGTCAGGATCACCTCGCGCTGGAAGACTCGCGCCGCGAACCAGAGTGACGCCGCCGCGATCGCGGCGAGGATGACGCCGATGCCTAGGGCCAGCGGGGGTCCGAGGACAACGACGCCCGCGAGCTGACCGAAGAGCAAGCCCAGCACCGGCACGATCAGAACGGCCGAGATCTGCTGCGCGGTACGTGGATCGTTGACGCGCGACGAGAGCACGACGATCAGCGCAACTCCAATTAACCCGAGCAGCGGCGTGTCGACGAGCACGGCGAGGATCCAGCCGGGCGTCACGACGACCGCGCGCACGCGGTCGGTCACCGCGAAAGCGAGGACACCGGCGACGAACAGCGCCGCCGAAGCGATCGTGATCCCGAGAGCTGGGATGAGCGCCGCGAGCATCTTCCCGAGCAAGAGCTCCCAGGTGCGGATCGGCGTCGCCAGAACCGGCTCGAGAGTGCGCTCGCGTTTCTCCCCGACGATCGCGTAGGACGCGAGGACCGACGGGATGAAGATCGGAAGAAGCAGGAAGAGGGTCGAGAACTGCTTCCCAACGATCGCTTGCCCAATCTCAAGCAGCGAGAGTCCAGCGAACTCGGGCGGAAGTGGCGTGGCAGGGAGACTTACGCCACTCGAGATCTTGCCCACCACAAAAAATGTGGCGACTGCCAACGCGGTGATGAGCGGCGGAAGGATCAACGTCGCCCAGAGCAGCGCTCGCTGTAGCCGAAGCTCGAGCCACTCCTTCTCGAGCACGATGAGCGCCTTTTTCACTTGTGACCGCCGACGAGTCGCAGATAGACGTCCTCGAGCGAGTGCTGAAGGCGCTCGACGTAGCGAATCCGCGCTCCGGCGGCGGCGAGCGCGTCGACCAGCTCCGGGTTGCGCGTCTCCGGATCCTCGAGCTCGAGGGTGAGCGTGTCGCCCTCGGCGTGGGCAGTCCGCACGAACCGGAGCGAACGCGCCAGCGGCACAAGCCGCGCGGCATCGCCGACGACGCGCACAACTGTCCCCGCGCCGAATAAACCCGCCCGCAGCTCGCGGGGCGACCCCATTCGAAGCAAACGGCACTGGAAGATCCCGATGCTGTCGCAGAGCTCGTCGGCCTCCGGAAGGTTGTGCGTCGTGAGGAAGATCGTCCTGCCCTCCGCGCGAAGGCCCTTCACGAACTCGCGCACGGTGCGCGCCGCTTCAGGATCGAGTGCGGCGGTGGGCTCGTCGAGGAACACGACGGGGGGTTCGTGAAGGAGCGCTCGCGCGATCGCGAGCTTCTGCCGCATGCCTTTCGAGAACGTGCCGACCGGCTCGTCGCGGCGGTCCCAGAGCTCGAGCAGATGCAGATAACGCTCGACCTGCGCGTCGACCCGCGCGGCGTCGAGGTCGTACAGCCGCGCGAAATAGCGGAGGTTCTGCCGCGCGGATAGCCGGTCGTAGAGGCCAGGCTGCTCGGTGAGGATGCCGACCGACCGCCGCAGGGCGGTGTCGTCGACCCCCAGAGCGTGGCCGGCGACGATCGCGTCGCCGTCCGTCGGTGCGATGAGCGCGGCCAGCATTCGGACGGTGGTGGTCTTCCCCGCCCCGTTCGGTCCGAGGAAGCCGAACACGGTCCCCGCTTCGATCGCAAGCGAAAGCCCGTCGACGGCGAGCCGGCCGTCGAACCGCCGCGTGAGTCCGTGCGTCTCGATCGCGTGAGCCACGCTTCAACAGGAAGATAGCTTTACGATGCCGCGACGTGATGCGATGGACCGCGCGTGACCTCCGGTCTCTCGCGGTCGGCCTTGCCTACCTCGCGCCGGCGCTGTTCATCTTCGTCGTCTTCGTGTTCATCCCCCTGGGTCGAACGTTCTACCTCAGCTTCTACAACACCCGATCCACCGGCCTGGTCACGACATTCAATGGGATCGACCACTACATCGACCTTGTCACCTCGCAGACGTTCCGTTCAGGGCTTGTGGCGACCGGGCTCTTCGCCCTCTACACCGTGCCTCTCGGAATCGCGCTCGGACTGATCCTGGCCGTACTGCTCAATCAGCGTCTCCGCGGGATCAGCGTCTTCCGGACGATGATGGCGAGCACCATCGCCATCTCGGCGGCGGTCGGGTCACTCATCTGGCTCCTCCTCTTCAATCCGAGCCTCGGCCTTCTCAACTACGTGCTGTCGCTGGCCGGCGTTCGCGGGCCGGAATGGCTCATCCAGCCGACGATCGCCATCATCGCCGTCTCGATCACGACGATCTGGCTCACGATGGGCACGAACATCATCGTGCTGCTCGCAGGGCTGCAGGGCATCCCCGAGGAGATCTACGAAGCGGCGCGGCTCGACGGCGCTCGAGGTGCGCGAATGTTCACGCGCATCACCGTCCCGATGGTCTCGCCATCGCTCTTCTTCCTACTCGTCGTCGACACCGTCGCGGTGCTGCAGGCATTCACGCAGATCCACCTGCTCACGCGAGGCGGTCCGGTCGACGCGACGCGAACGCTCGTGTACAGCATCTATCTCGACGCGTTCCAGAACTTCCAATTCGGATTCGCGAGCGCGGAATCCGTCGTCCTGTTTGTTCTGGTGCTCATCTTGACTCTCATTCAATTCCGCTTCGTCGAGCGGCTGGTTCACTATCAATGAGCGTCAGGGCAGTCCCGCGCACCGGCGCCATCGCGCTGCCACGAGAGCGGCGGCCGCTCCCGGTGCGCAAGTTTGGCTCCTACGTGCTGCTAGCCGTGGTCTCGATCCTCGTCGCCTTTCCGCTGCTGCTCGCCCTCTCCTACTCGTTCATGAGCGAGTCGGAGATCGCGACGTTCCCGCCGCCGGTGCTTCCGATGCACCCATCGCTCGACAACTACCAGAAAGTGCTCGGGGCGATTCCGATCGTCCGCTATCTACTGAACAGCTTCATCGTCTCGACGGCGGTCGTGATCGGACAACTCATCACGGCGAGCCTCGCGGCGTACGCGTTCTCGTTCCTCGTGTTCCGCGGGCGTCAGGTGCTGTTCTTCCTCTTCCTCAGCACCCTGATGATCCCGTGGGAGGCGACGATCATCCCGAACTACATGACGATCCGTACGCTCGGCTGGCTCGACACGTACCAGGGACTTGCCGTTCCGTTCATGGCGACCGCATTCGGGACCTTCCTGTTGCGGCAGGCCTTCATGCAGATCCCGCGGGAGCTATGGGATGCCGCGCGCATCGACGGATCCACCACTTTTCGCTTCCTTCGCGAGGTCGTCATCCCCCTCGCGCGGCCGGCCCTGGGCACGGTAGCGATCTACGGATTCCTGTCGACCTACAACCAGTACTTCTGGCCGCTTCTAATCACGAATGAGACTCTCATGCGGACAACACAGGTCGGCATCGCGCAACTACGCTTCGAGGAATCGCTCCGCTGGGGCCTGGTCATGGCGGGTGTCATCATGGTCGCGGTACCGACGCTCGCCCTGCTCGTGCTGGGGCAGCGTCAACTCATCCGAGGATTGACCGCGGGTGCGGTCAAGGGGTAAGGCATGGAGGGAAAGATGCGCAAGCTCGCAGCGTTCGCGATCGCGCTTTCAATGGTCGCCGCAGCGTGCGGCGGCGGGACTCCCGGCGGCGGTGGCGCTGCGAGTCCGACAGGGGACCAGAGCGCCCTCGCGCCGGGCAAGGACGTTAAGCCCGCCGCGAACATCACGTGGTGGCACGCGATGTCCGGCATCAACGGCGAGGCGCTCAACAAAATCGTCAACAACTTCAACGCGAGCCAGAGCGCGATCAAGGTCACGACCGTCTTCCAGGGGACGTATGACGACTTGCTCTCGAAGCTGAACACCGCCCTCGCGTCGAATGCCGCGCCGGCACTCGTGCAGGTCTACGACATCGGCCAGCGCTACATGTATGACAGCGGTCAGGTCGTGCCGATGCAGGCGTTCATCGATCGCGACAAGTTCAGCACAGCGGACTTCGAACCCGCGGTCATCAACTACTACAAGTACCAGGACAAGCTCCAGAGCATGCCCTTCAACGCGTCCTCGTCGATCTTCTACTACAACAAGGACGCCTTCACCGAGGTGGGCCTCGATCCGGCGAAGCCGCCGGTGACGTTCAGCGAGATCACCGACGCCGCGAAGAAGCTCACCAAGAAGGACGCGAGCGGGAACACCGTCCGGTACGGGTTCGGCCCCTCGATCTACGGATGGTTCTTCGAGCAGCTCCTCGCCACTTCTGGCGCGCTCTACGCCGACAACGGCAACGGGCGTGACGACCGCGCGACGAAGGTCGTCTACAACAACGCCGCAGGTAAGGCGATCCTCGATTGGTGGAAGGCCGGCATCGACGGCGGGTACTTCTACAACCCCGGCATCGACAACGCCGGCGCGACCACCGCGTTCCAGTCCGGCAAGACCGCGATGTACCTCGAGTCGAGCGCGGCGCTCCGCGGCAACATCAACACCGCGAAATTCCAGGTCGGCACGGGTCTCTTCGCCCGACCGGACAACAAGCCCGCGAATGGCGGCAACATCATCGGCGGCGCGTCGCTCTACATCATGAAGAGCCGCCCGGCCGAGGAGCAGCAGGCCGCGTGGGAGTTCGTCAAATACGCGATGACCCCGGCAGTCCAGGCGCAGTGGCAGTCCGACACTGGCTACTACGCGATCGTCAAGGCCGCTTACAACGAGGCCCCGGCCAAAGAGTGGGCGACGAAGTACCCGCAATTCCAAACGCCGGTGGACCAGATCCGCAATTCGCCGCAGAACCGGATGACCAACGGCGCGGTCCTCGGCGTCTTCGCTCAGGCGCGTGCGCGCACGCAGAAGATGATCGAATCCGTCCTGCTTGGACAGGCGACCTCGCAACAGGCTCTCGACGCGGCGGCCGCGGAAGTGAACGACGCGATCGACAAGTACAACAAGGCGAACAAATAGCCACACGCGATGAGACGGTGCGGTCGCTCGGCGGCCGCACCGTCGATCTCCTGGTCATCGGCGGCGGGATCATCGGAGCGGGCATCGCGCGCGACGCGGCCCTTCGCGGGCTCGAGGTCGCGCTGGTCGAGCAGTCCGATTTCGGATCCGGCACCACGTCGCGGCCGACCCGGCTGATCCACGGCGGTCTGCGATATCTCGAGCTGTTCGACTTCGCGCTGGTGCGCAGCGACATGCGCGAGCGCGAGATCCTCCTGCGCATCGCGTCGCACCTCGTGTTTCCCCTCCCGTTCCTCCTTCCCCTCTACCGCCCGACCTTCTTCTATCAGCTGAAGCTCCGGCTGGGCATGCAGCTGTACGACCTGCTGTCGCTCGACAAGAGCCTGCCGAAACGGCAGCACCTTGACCGCAACGCGACGCTCGCCGCCGAGCCGTCGCTCGAGCCCGACGGGCTCGAAGGCGCTTGGCGCTTTTATGACGCGCAGGTTCCTCTCATCGAGCGCCTTGTCGTCGAGAATCTGATCGATGCGACCTCACGCGGGGCCTTCGTTTTGAATCACGCGCGGGTCGTCGACTTCCTTCGCGAAGACGAGCGGGTTGTCGGCGCGCGTGTCCGAGACGCCACGGGCGCCGCCAACGTCGAGATCCGCGCTCGCTTCACGGTCGTCGCGACCGGGCCGTGGCTCGATCGCACCATCACGCCTCTCCGCAAGCGCCCCGGTCCGCTCCTGCGGCTGACAAAGGGCGTTCACATCGTCACCCGGCATGCCGTGGAGCAGGCCCACGTTCTCTTCGCGAAGAGCGATGGCCGCCTCTTCTTCGTCATCCCGTGGCGGGATGCGACGATCGTCGGAACGACCGATACCGACTACACGGGTGACCCGGGCAACGTCGCCGCGAGCGAGAAGGACGTTCGGTACCTCCAGGACGAGGCGCGTCGCGCCTTCCCGAGCGCGCCCTTCGATGAGATCTACTTCACGTGGGCCGGCGTCCGCGCCCTCGTGCGCGAAGAAGGTGTGAGCGAAGGAGAGGTGTCCCGCAAGCACGCGCTCTTCGATCACGCTGCGCGCGAAGGCGTGGAGGGGATCCTGTCCGTCGTTGGCGGGAAGATCACCGCCTACCGAGCGATCGCGGAGGAGGTCGTCGACGTAGCGAGCCGCAGACTGGCGCGATACGCGCCGTCGCGCAGCGCTGATGAGCTCCTGCCCGGCGCGCGGCCCGCGGATCACGCGGCCCGGCCGGGCGACCTGACGCTCGAGGCGACGACCCGCGCCCACCTCACCTCGATCTACGGCGCGCGCGCCCGCGAGATCCTCGACCTGACGAGAGCGGATCCCTCACTCGCGGCACCGCTCTGTCCGCACCACCGCGGCGTGGAGGCAGAGGTCGTTCATGCCGTCCAGAGCGAATGGGCGCTGACGCTTGGCGACGTCCTCCTCCGTCGCACCGCGGTCGGCCTCTCGGCGTGCCAGGCGCTCGATTGCGCCGATCGTGTCGCGGACCGCATGGCCGGGCTACTCGGCTGGGATCCGGATAGGCGACACGACGAGGTGGAGGCTTACCGGCGCGAGGTCGAACCGATGCGCCGTTTCAGCACCGAGTGACCGCGGTCCTGGCGCTCGACCAGGGGACGACGGGCTCGAGCGCGGTCGTCTTGGACGAGACCGGCACCATCCGGGGAAGCGCCGACCGCGAGATACGACAGTTCTATCCCGCGTCGGCCCACGTCGAGCACGATCCCGAGGAGATCTTCGCCACGACCGTCGCGGTCGGGCGCGAAGCCCTGACCCGTGCGGGACTCGATTCGAGCGAGGTCACCGCGATCGGCATTACGAACCAGCGCGAGACGACCGTCGTGTGGGAGCGTGCGACGGGCCGTCCGATCCATCCCGCCGTCGTCTGGCAGAGCCGTGCAAGTGCTGCCATCTGCGAGCGATTGCGCTCCGACGGTCACGAGAAGCTGGTGCGCGAGCGCACCGGCCTGGTGATCGACGCGTACTTCTCCGGGACCAAGGTCCGTTGGATCCTCGATCAAGTCGCTGGTGCGCAGAAGCGTGCCGAGGCCGGCGAGCTCGTGTGCGGCACGATCGACACCTGGCTCATCTGGAAGCTCACCGGCGGCCGCACGCACGTGACCGACGTCTCGAACGCGTCGCGAACGCTCGTCTTCGACATCCATCGGGGCGTGTGGGACGACGACCTGCTCGGGCTTCTCTCAATCCCTCGGTCGATGCTGGCCACGCCGGTCCGATCGAGCGGGATCGTCGCGGAGGCCGATGCACAACACTTCGGGAGAGCCCTGCCCATCGCGGGAGTCGCCGGCGACCAGCAGGCCGCGCTCTTCGGCCAGACGTGCTTCGCCGCCGGAGAGGCGAAGAACACGTACGGGACCGGATGCTTCCTGCTCGTGAACACGGCGGACCGCGCGGCTTTGGCCAGCGGCGGTCTTCTCACGACTATCGCGTGGGACACGGGCGACGGTATCCGCTACGCGCTCGAGGGAAGCGCGTTCATCACGGGTGCGGCGGTGCAGTGGCTGCGCGACGGGCTCGGGATCATCGCGACGGCCGCGGAGACCGAGTCGCTGGCGGCCGGGCTGGCGGGCAACGACAACGTGTATCTCGTGCCCGCGTTCACCGGACTCGGGGCGCCGCACTGGGACATGTACGCGCGCGGCCTTCTGATCGGCATCGAGCGCGGGACGACACGCGCGCATGTCGTCCGCGCGACCCTCGAAAGCATCGCCTACCAGACGCGCGACCTCCTCGAAGCGATGCGCGCTGCGGGCCAGCCGATCGAGGTTCTTCGGGTCGACGGCGGCGGCACCGCGAACGGCTTTCTGATGCAGTTCCAGGCCGACGTCGCGGGCATACCGGTCGAGGTCGCCGCGACACAGGAGACGACCGCGCTCGGCGCCGCCTTCCTCGCGGGACTCGCGACCGGCGTGTGGAAATCGCCCGACGACCTGCGGCGGCGCCGTGCCGTCGCCGCGCGCTACGAGCCGCGCATGTCGGCCGACGAACGCGAGAGCCTGTACGCGGGGTGGCAGCGCGCGGTCGATCGCTCACGAGGCTGGGCGGCCGCAGGTATCTAACCCTTTGGGATCCGCTCCGGGAAGTCCGACATGATCCCGTCAACGCCCCATTCGCCGAAGAGCGCGATCTCGCGCGGCTCGTTCACCGTCCACACATTCACCTTCACGCCGGTGGCGTGCGCCGCTTTCACCATCTCGGGCGTCACATACGTCCGATTCGGATGCAGCGCCCAGAGACGCATCCCGCGAGCGCTCTCCATCAGCGAGGACCGATCCGGAGAGTCGGCGAAGATGAACGCGCGACGAGCAGACGGTCCGGCGACGCGGCACCCTTCGAGTGCGCCCCACCAGAAGCTCGACACGTAGACGTCGGGGTCCTTGCGTTCGGCAAGGAGCTTTCCCACCTGACCGCCGGTCTGCTGCGCGCCCTTCTCGCTCATCTCGCACTTGAGCTCGACGTTGACGCCCATCTTTCCGCGGCAGAAGTCGAGGACCTCCTCGAGCGTGAGCTTGTGCTCCGGCCGTGGCCGGTCATGCGAAATCAGCAGGCGGCCATCGTCGGTAAGCCATACGTCGGTCTCGACCTCGTCACATCCGAGCGCCTGCGCCTTCTCGAACGACTCAATTGTGTTGTCTGGCGCGTGCCCCTTCGCTCCTCGGTGTCCGATGCGGCGCATGTACGACTAGCGTCCCACATCCCGGCGACGCATTACGACGAGCGCGACGATCGTGCCGGCCGTCCCGATCGCGATGAGGGTCGCGATACCGCTCCAGTCGTCCTTCGACATCGGCGTCCCGTATAACGCGTAGAGGGAGATGTTGTTCACCCAATCGGGCCACTGAAAGAGCGGCCCGAGCTGCTGCGCGAAGTAGCCGACCACCGCGAGCGTGCCGAGGACGGCAACCGCGACGCGCGGGCGCCAGCCCACGAGCGCGTGGCCGATGCCCGAGAACGCGTAAGCGACGGGAAGCACGGCGGCGGACGCAAACACGAAGCGGCCGCCGGGCAAGCTGATCCCGGTCGATGTCGCGGTCAGGTACACGGCCACCGAGCTGACGGCCACGACCACAGCGGACGCGAGGACGACCGCGGTGACGCGCTCGACGACCACGCGCGCCCGCGACACCGGCGCGCTCAGGATCATCTCGAGCCGGCCCTCGGCGTCGTCGGCGGCCCACCCGCTTACCTGCGCGGCGACGAAGAGCGAGATGAGCAGCAGGAGGGTCGAGAACCAGATCACGCCGACGAAATCGGCATAGGCGTTGATCCCGGCCCGTTCGAAATACGCCCGGAGCATGGGGATATCCGAGCTTCCGAAGGCATCGACCATCGTCTTCGTGATCGAGGTGAGGAACCCCGCGAGCACCGCGAGACCCAGTGCCCACGCGACGATCCAGATGCGCTGCTGTTCGACGATCGCGAGGACCGGCGTACGGAGCAGCGGGTCCCCGGCCGGGCGCCACTCGACACGCGCCTTGGCGGGCGCACCGCGTAGGAGCGGGGCACCGATGTCCCTTCGAATGAACGCGGCCACCGCGAGTCCGACAAGGACGACGGAGCCGACAGCAAGTGCGGCCGTGGCTGCGACGTCGAGCGATCCTCCGCGAAGGAGTGGGGTGCTCCGATCGAAGAGATAGAACGGCGACAGCCAGCGGATCGCTCCGACGCCGACGCCGGATCGGGCGGCGGAGTTCAGCATGAAGAGCACGAGCACGACGATTCCGGCGATGCCGGTCGCGCCTCGCCTGGTCGTCACGAGCTGCGCGACCACGAGCGCGAAAGCGAACACGAAGAGCGTGAGGGTCCACATGGCAAGACCCTCGAGGGCGAGCGGCCCGAGTAGCAGCGGCTCCTGGCCAATCGCAGCCCCGATGTCGGTGACGGCGAGTATGACCGCGATCGAGAGGGCGGCCACGGCGGCGAAGCCGGCAACGCGCGCCGCGATGAGGCTCAAGCGGGAGGCCCCGGTCGAAAGCCAGAGCTCGACGAGACCCCGTTCCTCGTCGCCGCGGCCGGCACCCGTGCCGGCCAGTAGGGCCCAGAAGGCGTAGATCAGCACGGCCGAGCCGAACCAGCGCCAGGTCAGGTAGCCCGCCATCGTGTCGAGCTGGGACGGGGCGGGTAGCAAGTATGTGAGCTGCCTCGCGAGGAGCTCCATCTGCTGCGCGAAGACGGCCCTCGCCGTGGGGGTGTCGCCCGCGATCTGCGCGAAACCAACCGCGTTGAGCAGCCCGCCCGCCGCAACGACCAGCGCGGTCATGAGGAGGCCGGTGCGGTGCGACTGAAGGGCAAGCCGGAGGAGGGTCACTTATAGAACCCGAGGAAGACTTCCTCGAGCGAGGGCTCCCGGCTTTCGAATTTGGTGACGCGCGAGCTCGCGAGCGTGGCGAGGAGGGGCTCGAACTCGCCGCGAAAGATTCCGCTCACGCGATGATCGTGGACTTCGATCTGCTCGAGGCCGGGAATAGCGCGGATGCGCTCGATCGGCGGTGTATCCGCGAACTCGATCTCGACGCGGTGCGCGCGCATGCCGGCGAGCTCGTCGAGCTGGCCGACGGTTACGAGGTGGCCCTCGCGCACGATTCCGACGCGGTCGCAGACATGCTCGACCTCGGAGAGCACGTGTGACGAGATGAAGATCGTCGCCTCCCGCGCGCGCGCGTCGCGAACGAGCCCGTAGAACTCCTGCTGATGCAGCGGATCGAGTCCGCTCGTCGGCTCGTCGAGGATGAGCAGGGCCGGCTTTGGCGCGAACGCGAGGAGCAGTGCGAGCTTCTGCTTGTTGCCGTGCGAGTACTCGCGGTACTTGCGGCCGAGGTCGAGATCGAGCCGCTTCGCGACAGCCTCGACCTCACTGTCAGAGATATCCCCGCGCAAGCCCGCGATATACGCCACGATCTCCGAGCCACGCCAGCCGCCGAACTGCGGCAGCTCGCCGGGGACATACCCGATCTTGTGTTTCAGCGGGACAGAATCGCGGTCGGCGTCGAGCCCGAGGATCGTGGCGGACCCCCGGGTGGCATGGATCAGCCCCATCAGGAGTTTGATCGTCGTCGTCTTTCCCGCTCCGTTCGGCCCGAGGAATCCGAAGACCTCGCCCTCCTCGACGCTGAGATTGAGGTCGAAGACCCCATGCCCAGCGCCGTAATCCTTCGTGAGCCCTTGTAAAAAGATGTCCAAGAAGATTGGACGGTCGGGCGCGGTCATACGTAGCTCTCCGTCCGAACCCAGCGCAGCCGTCCTCCGGCTCCGACCGCGACCGTGACGAACGTCGCTCCGCCGAGAGCGTGCTCGTCGAAGACCTTGATCCGGCGGGGCCGGAGCCGGTAGAACCGATACGCGTCGATGGCGTGATAGGCCCTGAAGCGCGCCGCGTATAACTGTTCGGCGATCCGCGCCGCGCGGCCGCGAAGCTCGCGTGCCGTTCCAAAGAGCTGGATCCCGTGGTCGCTGCCACCCCAGGTCTGGGTCGAGCGGTACACGGCGACCGCCGCGGACGGATTGGCGCGGATGTTCCGCGAGTGCTGCGCCTCAGGCGCCGACAGCCAAACGATCTCGAACGCTGGTCCCCACGCGAAGTACGCCGTGTTCACATGGGCGCGGGCGCCGGGCGACACGGTCGCGATGGCGCAGAGCTTCGATTGGTCCAAGAGGCGGCGAGTCATCGCAGCGAGGCGGCTCGCCGGTGGATGCTTGGCGGTCCTTCGGACTGGCATGGAGTACATGATGCGCACCCGCGCACTAGGCTTCCGTTCCGTGCCGGACCGATTCGTCACCAGGGGGTTCGTCGGGCGCCGCGAGCCCGCCGGATCGGCTCAGGCCGCTCGGATCCCGCCCGGACAGCATCTGGTCAAGGACTTTCCCGTCCTCTCCGCCGGTCCGACGCCGCGCACGCCGCTGGGGTCGTGGTCTTTCAAGATCGAGGGACTCGTGAAGGAGCCGGCCTCGTGGAGCTGGGCCGACTTCCTGAAGCTTCCGGCGCAGGACTTCGTGAAGGACATTTCCTGCGTGACCAAGTGGACCAAGCTCGACACGCGCTGGCGGGGTGTGAGTGTCGACATTCTGCTCGAGCATGTCGAGCTCGACCGGCGCGCCGCGTTCGTGACCGCATTCTCCGACGGCGGCTACACGACGAACATCCCCCTGCCGGACCTCGTCAACGGACAGTCCTTCGTCGCATACGAGTACGACGGCAAGCCGCTCGCACCCGAGCATGGCGGACCTGCGCGTCTCGTCGTCCCGCATCTGTACTTTTGGAAGAGCGCGAAATGGGTGCGCGGCCTTCGGCTGATGGAGCGCGACGAGCCCGGGTTCTGGGAATCGCTCGGGTACAACAACCACGGCGACCCGTGGAAAGAAGAGCGGTATACAGGCGACTAAGGTGAAACGTGCGCTCGAATGGCAAATCGTCACGGTCAAGGCGGTCCGGATCGAGACACCCGACGTGAAGACGCTCACGCTCGCTCTGCCGGACTGGATGCCGCATCGTCCCGGGCAGCACTACGACGTTCGGCTCACCGCGGAGGACGGGTACTCCGCACAGCGGAGCTACTCCGTGGCGTCGGAGCCCGAGCGCGCCGGAGAGATCGATCTCACCGTCGAGCGCATCGCCGACGGCGAGGTGTCACCGTTCCTCGATGACACCGTGACGGTCGGCGACCGCTTCGAGGTGCGCGGCCCGATCGGCGGCTACTTCGTCTGGGACAGCACGATCAAAGGCCCGCTGCTGCTCGTCGCGGGCGGTTCCGGCGTCGTCCCGCTCATGGCGATGCTTCGGCACCGCGCGGCTGCAGGCGTCACGGACCCGGCTCGGCTTCTCTACAGCGCGCGCACGTACGAGCAGATCATCTACGGCCAGGAGCTCGACGCTCTTGCGCGGAAGAATGGCCTCACCGTCTCGTACACACTGACGCGGAACCAGCCATCAGGCTGGAAGGGTTACGCGCGCCGGATCGACGATGCGATGCTGAAAGAGGTGAGCGCACCTCTCGGTCGGAACGCCCTCGCCTTCATCTGCGGCCCCACGGCACTCGTCGAGGTCGCCGCGGACGGGCTCGAGCGCGTCGGGCTGCCCGCCGATCGAATCCGCACCGAGCGCTTCGGACCCAGCGGCGCATGACCGAGCCCATCGACGAGCTCGTCCTCGATGGCAACGCCGTCGCCGGAGCTCTCTCGGAGATCTACGGCGACGACATGACGACCGTGCTCGCGGAGTGTGCGAGCTGCGGGAACGTCGATCACATCGGCGAGCTCCTTGCGTATGTCCACGCGCCCGGGATCGTCCTTCGATGCACGGCGTGCACGACCGTCGTCCTCCGGATCGTCCAACACCCGCGCGGAGCTCGCGTCGACGTCCAGGGCAAGCGCATCCCCCGTCCGCCGAAATGAGGGCGATAACCTGAGGACTTGATCTTCTGGGGACGCGGCGATCGCGTCGAGGCACCGCCGGAGCGGCGCCAGCTCCGCCGAGTGCCGCGGGTGCTGGCGTCTTCGTTCCGCCTTGTTTGGGAGGCCGCGCCCGGCCGATTCCTCGCGAGCCTCGCGCCGCAGATCGTGACAGCCGTCACGACCGGTGCGCAGCTCGTCATCACGCGCGATCTCATCGCCGCCGTACTCGCAACCGGGAGCGGCGGCGACCTCGGGCGCGTGGGGACGCTGCTCGGCGAGATGATCGGCCTCAGCGTGATCTCGAGCGCGGCCGGGCTCATCCAGGGCCAGCAGCAGTCGATGCTCTCGGCGATCGTCGAGCGGCACACGAACTCGGTCCTGCTCGACCGCATCATTGCCATCGACCTGAAGCGCTTCGAGACCCCGGAATTCCAGGATCTTCTGCGCCGAGCCATGAACGCGATGGGCCGGATGATGGGTGTCACGGGATCGGCGATCGGACTCGCGCGCAGCCTTTTCCTCATCCTCGGTGTCGCCGCGGCCCTCTACGTCTTGCAGCCGATCCTGCTGGTGCTCGCCGTCGTCGGTTTCGTTCCGATGTGGCTCGCGAGCGCGGCGACAAGCCGCCAGACCTATCACTTCTGGCGATCGATGACGCCGAACGAGCGGATGCGGAACTACATCTTCGGCCTCTTCACGAGCCGTGAGTACGCGAAGGAGCTGCGGGCGTTCGCCCTCGCCCCGTACATGCGCGCTCTCTACGAGCGTCTGTCGAACGAGCGCCTCATCGAGCTCGCCAAGAACCTCCGCAAGCGAGCGCGCTACCAGATCCTGAGCACCGGCGCGTCATCGCTAGTGACGGCGCTGACGTACGGAGCCCTCGCCTATCTCGTGATCGAGCACCGCATCGGCGTGGCCGAGGCGGGCGCCGCGGTCGCCGCGAGCCAGCAGCTTTCGGGGCAGCTCTCGAGCGTGGTCAACAACATGACGCAGCTCTACGAAGCGAGCCTCTTCCTCGAAGACTGGGAGGAGTTCAGCGGGCTCGCTCCGGCCCGCTCGCCGGCGCTCGCTGAGCGCGCTGCGCCGTTCGATCGCATCGAGCTCGACCACGTGTCCTTTCGCTATCCGCCATCGGCGGCGAAGGACGGCGGGCCCGCACTCCCGTCACGCCTCGCGCTGGACGATGTCTCCCTCGAGATCCGCGCGGGCGAGGTCATCGCGCTCGTCGGCGAGAACGGATCGGGCAAGACCACGCTCGCCAAAGTGCTCTCCGGCCTCTATCGGCCGGACTCGGGCCGGATGCTGTGGGACGGCGTCGACGTGACCGCGCACGACCAGAGCTGGATCTACGAGCGCGTCGCCGTGCTCTTCCAGGACTTCGCGCGCTTCATGCTCACCGTGCGCGAGAACATCGGCCTCGGGCGCGTCGAGCGGCTCGAGGACCTCGATGCGATCGTCCGCTCGGCGGAACGCGCCGGCGCCGATTCGTTCGTGAATGCCTGGCCGGATCGCTACGACACGATCCTCGGGCCGTATTTCATGGGCGGAAAGGACGTTTCGATCGGTCAATGGCAGCGCATCGCGCTCGCGCGCGCGTTCTTTCGCGACGCGCCGCTCGTCATCCTGGACGAGCCGACCGCGGCGCTCGACGCGCGCGCGGAGCACGACCTCTTCACGCGCATGCGCGACCTCTTCAGCGTCCGGTCGGCGGACCGCATCTACGTGCTCCACGATGGTCGTGTCGTCGAGAGCGGCACGCATGACGAGCTCATGCATCTCGGCGGACGCTACGCCGAGCTCTTCACCATGCAGGCGTCGGCCTATCTCGCTCCCACGAGAGAGCGAGTGGCGCGCTAGCGCGACGCGGCGGTGGCCACCGGTCGCTGAGGCAGCTGTCCGCCGATCTGCATCATCAGGCGCATCCCGTCGTTCAGTCCCCAGCTCTCGACGATCTTCCCGTCGCGGAAGCGATACATCGACCACGACTCGATCTCGTAGGGCTTTCCGTCGGCCGGCGCACCCATCCATGACTCGCCGGTGTGCTTCCCGGTCGCTCGATTGCGCATGAAGACCTTGTCACCGTCCTCGAGGAGATCGAGGATCTCGACCCTCCGCTCGCTGAAGATCTGATTCATCACGCCGTTCGAGGCTTTCGCGGCGGCGAGGGTCGGAGGCCCGCTCGGATCGTTGCCGTTCGCCTTGAAGTCAGGCGCGAAGTACTGATCGAGATCGTCGAAGCGTTTCTGGTTCCACGCCTCCTGGACCTTGCGCAGGGTCTCCTTGTTCGATGAGGCCATGAGTGCACCTCCCCTTTGACCTCCGAGCCTACGCCCGCGACGAAGAGCCGAGCATGCCCTCGCATCTAGAACTGCGACGCATCGGCCGCTACAGTCGAGACGAATGAGGAAGGGCGTACCGCGCGCGCATTCGTTCGCGCTCATGGCCATCCTGGTCCTGCTGGCCGCCTGCAGCTCACCCGCGGCGACTCCGGGTGCTTCGGCGCCGAAGACCAGCTCCGCGGCTCCGACCATCGAGCCGACACTCGCGCCTGATGCCCCGTGCCGGGACTGCTGGCCGCTCAATGGGAAGCCGCTGAAGCTCGGCGCCGTCGACAAGCGAGCGCTCCTCGTAAAGATCGATAACGTTCCGCTCGCCCGGCCGCACTACGGAATCACGCAGGCCGACATGGTGTTCGAGATCCTCGTCGAGGGCTTCGCCACACGCCTCGCAGTGGTCTTCCATTCGCAGGATCCGCAGACGATCGGGAACATCCGCAGCGCGCGACTCGCGGACCGATCGCTCACACCGATGGTCCGTGGCGCGCTCGTGTACTCGGGCACGTCCGCCTACGAGATGCCGCTGATTCAGGGCGATGCCGCGAACGGCAACTACGTCGACCTATCGGCGGACTACACCAGCGGCTACTACCGCGTGACGTTCCGCCCGGGTCCCTACAACATGTTCACGAGCGCCGCCGCGATGCGGCAGGCGATCGCGGCGCACGGCGCCGACACGCCGCAGCAGATCCCTTCGTGGGGCTTCCTCGCCGCGACGGATCACGTGGCGACGATCGCCGGCATGGGCGGCGCGACCGGCGCGACAGAGGTCACGATCCCGTATCGCGAGGACATCTCGCTCGTGAAGTACCAGTACGACCCGCAGACGCGAACCTACGCACGTTTTCAGAACAGCGCCGGCAAGGCGGTGCGCGACATCGACGCGGTGAACAACCAGCCGATCGCAGCCGCGAACGTCGCGATCATCCACACCGAGATCTGGGAGGTGCCGGAGATCGTCGACGCGGCCGGCGCGCACGCGCACGACATGCGTCTGACGGGAACGGGCGCGGCGACGATCTTCCGGGATGGCCTCCGTCAGGAGGCCACGTGGAGCCGCGCGAGCAACACTGACCCGTTCATCTTCAAGAACTCTTCGGGCGAGAGGATCCTTCTCGACCAGGGCCAGACGTGGGTGCACATCATCCCGAACGACTGGGAGACCCCGAGCCAGTAGTCCTCGGGCCTAGCGGCCCTGCGGTCTGCTG
>Ga0209376_1000965_pt1 | contig 30708 bp, 26 predicted proteins | sample GraSoiAngelo_134_FD_185891 | JGI IMG/M metagenome (GOLD analysis project Ga0209376, IMG submission 185891) | Grasslands soil microbial communities from the Angelo Coastal Reserve, California, USA - 14_0929_05_30cm (SPAdes) (version 2) | ecosystem: Environmental > Terrestrial > Soil > Grasslands ... | reverse complement strand
GACTTCCAGCCACGATCTGGCCAGCTTCCAGACTGCTGCTGACCCCCGAACGTGCTGCGATCATGACCCGATCTCCGACCTGAATGTGATCCGCGATCCCAGTCTGCCCTCCCACCATGACTGAGCGACCCAACGTCGTACTACCCGCGATCCCGACCTGGGCCACGAGAATGGCGTCTTCCCCGACGGACACGTTGTGAGCAATCTGCACCAGGTTATCGACCTTGGTCCCGCGTTTGATCACCGTCCGACCGAAAGTGGCCCGGTCCACGGTCACGTTCGCACCCAGTTCCACATCGTCTTCAATGACGACGATGCCGAGTTGAGGAACCTTTTGGTGGCGACCCTCATGCTGGACATAGCCAAACCCATCGCTTCCGATCACGGTCCCGCTGTGAATCTTCACACGGCATCCGATCACGCACCGGTCCATGACGGTGACGTTGGGGTAGAGCACGGTATCGTCTCCCACCACAGCCTCATCCCCTATGAACACTCCGGGAAAGAGCGTAACACGGGCTCCGAGGCGGACCCGATCACCCAGGGTCACGAACGGCCCGATGGATGTCTCCGGTCCAATATTGACGCCAGTTCCCTGAACGACCTGTTCGGCGATCCCACGCCGAGGAAGGGGTATGGCAAAGAACCGCTCTACCAGGCAGGCGAAGGCATAGGCGGGATTCGGCACGACGATTTGGGGGCGACTCAACGCCCGGATCTGTCTGCCGACTACGAATGCAGCGGCCTTGGACTTCAGGGCGATTGGGATGAACCGTTCAGCGGCCACAAACACCAGATCTCCCGGTCCGGCCTCTTCCAGGCTCGAGACACCGGAGATCACCGTGTCGGAACGCCCGACGAGTTCCCCCCCAATGGTTCGTTGGAGTTCAACGAGTTGGAGAGCCCCTGAGGCACCATCAGGCATGTCCGCGTCGTCCCTTCGATTTGACGTTTTTGGCGAGACGAGTGACGCTTCGCTTGGGGGCTGGTTGGGGAGAAGACGGTTGGAGTTTTCCTTCGATATAGGTGACCAAGTCTCCTACAGTCACCAGTTTCTGCAAGTCCGCATCCGGGATCGACAGATCGAACTCCTCCTCAACTCTGAACATCAACTCGATCGCATCCAACGAGTTCAGGCCAAGGTCCCCACGCAGGGAATGATTCAGCCCGATCGTGCTGACATCCCGCTTCAGCTCGTTCGCAAGGGCCATGAGAATTCTGTCAGCAGTCACTGACTTGGCTGTCATACGCGCACACGTCCGCTCACCGGTCGTGAAGAAGAGCCAGGCAGGTTCACTATAGACCGAGCCACGAGATCACTGATGTTTTTTCAGGACGAGCGTGGCGTTATTGCTGCCGAATCCGAAGGCGTTCACCAGCGCCACTTTGACGGATCGTTCCTGAGCGTCGGCTGAAATTCCTGGAAGGGCACAGTCGGGATCAGGCTGCTCGTAATTGATTGTGGGATGAATCAGACCGCTCTCGATGGCCATTGTGCAGGCGATGGTCCCGATCACACCGGCCGCGCCGAGCGTATGGCCGATGAGGGATTTGGTGGCATTCACCGAGACCCGATTGGCCCCGGCCTTCATGAGACGTCGGATGCCTCTCACTTCGACCTCATCTCCTCGGACAGTCGAAGTGGCATGGGCATTGATATAGCCGACTTGCGCAGGAGACACCTTCGCATCCTGAAGCGCCAGCTGCATTGTGATCGCCATTTCGACACCATCTTCACGCGGAATCACCATATGGTAAGCCTCGCTCGTTCCGGCGTAGCCAGCCAATTCGGCGTAAATCCGAGCCTTGCGTTTTCTGGCATGAGGCAAGGACTCCAGAATCAGCGCCCCTGCGCCCTCCCCCAGGACAAAGCCGTCCCGAGCTCGATCGAAGGGGCGCGAGGCCCGCGCCGGATCATGATTGAACCCAGTGGAGAGGGCCCGCAAGGAGCAGAACCCGGCGAAGACGAGCGGCGTGATGCTGGCATCGGCTCCCACGGCGATGATCACATCCGCTTGGCCGGTCCTGATGCAGGTGAGCGCATACCCGATGGCATGGGCGCTGGAGGAACAGGCGGTGGAAATGGTGAGATTCGGCCCTTTGGCGCCGTGTGCCAAGGCCACGAGGCCAGACGCGGAATTCAGGGTGATCGTGGGAATGAAATTCGGCGGAACTCGATGCGGTTTGCGGTCTTGATAGAGTTTGGTGAGTTCCCGCTCTCCCATCATCATCGCGCCCATGCCGGCGCCGACGATCACACCGACCCGGTGCGGGAGTTCTTTCTCAAGGCGAAGCCCGGAATCCGCCACCGCTTCTTTCGCTGCGACCAAGCCGAACTGCGCATATCGATCAAGGCGATCCGTTTGCGTTGGTTCAAGGAACCCTGCGGGATTGAAGTCCAAGACTTGCCCGGCCACTTGGGATCGGTAGGCCTCGAGCGGCAAGTCGTCGAATCCGCGCACGGCGGTGATGCCGGATCGCCCCTCCAGAGCAGCTTTCCAAAACCGCCCCACGCCGATCCCGATAGGGGACACCACTCCAAGCCCTGTAATGACTACGCGTGTCTTGCTCACAAGATCAGACCCATGAAGTACAATCCTCTTTTACCCCAAGACTCGAGTGCAGTCAACTTCGTGCCAGTGAGACGCACCGCGTGCGTGCGTGCCCGACATCACACTAATATCTCACCTTGAGGATCAGGTACAACCCGAACGAGAGAAACAATCCATTAGCGAACCATCCCGCCATGAGCGGCGCGAGCACCGACGTGCGGCCAAGCGCAATAGCCAGCGAGTGAACAGTCCAATACAGCAATCCAATCGCGAGGGCCTGACCAATCCCCCTGGCCATCCCCCTGCCGCGGACTCCGCTTCGCCTGAGGCTCAACGCAATCCCGACGAGAGCCATGACCAGACTTACAAACGGAAAAGCCACGCGTCCATAATAATCGGTCAGAAAACGGGCGGCGCTATACCCATCCTTGCGCAAACGGTCAGCGTAGGCGCGGATATCCATGAGCGTCATCTCGTCCGATCCAACTGAGAGCCACGTGTTGAAATCCTCCGGTATCTGGGACAGCTCGATCGGCCTGGTCTCAAAGTCAGTCATGAGCAGGCCCCCATCAGGTAACAACCGCCGATGGATCCCCGCAAGGAGGACCCAGCCTTGAGGTGTATAGTGCGCCTCCTTGGCTTCTGTAATTCCGTTCAGCTTGAAATCAGGACCCAGGTGATAGAGCCTGATCTCCCGCAGCGTCGCGCCTCCGGGATCCACCACAGCAAAGTTCATGAGCGTCTGGTTTCCGATTTGAAGCCAAGGACGGTCGGCTTTGAATGTCAGAGGACTGTTCTTCTTCTCGATCAACGCGGTCTTGACATACTCGGCCTGGGTCGTGGACAGGGGAATCACCACGGCGCTGAACAGCAACAACACCAGCGCCACCCCCAGCGCGAAAGCCAGAAACGGCAACGCTATTCGATAGAGGCTGATCCCGCAGCTTCGCATCGCGGTGATCTCGTGATTTTTGGAGAAGACGCCGAGGGTCAGCAAGGTGGCCATCAAGACTGCTAGGGGAGCCATCTGGAACGAGATATGCGGGCTTATGAACATGAAATACAGCAGAATATCATGTACTTCAGCGTCATATCTAATGAATCTTCTCACCTTTTCAAAGAAATCAACGACGAGATAGACGGTCATCAGCCCGGCAAAGCACATCGCAAACACCTTGATGTATTCGCGGAGCATGTAGCGGAACAGGATCGTCATACAGCTATCGTCGGCTGACGCGGCGGAATGAGATGATCGTGATGGCCAGCAGAAGGCCGTTCGGCAACCAGGCTCCGGCAAAAGGGGGAAGGATCAGCGTCGTCACAAAGAATTCGCAGAGGATGTTCAACACGTAGTAGACAACTACGATCGCGACCCCCACGGCGAATCCCCCCACACGACCAGACCGCTTAGAGACAATACCTGCCGGCACTCCCAACATGCCAAATACCAGCGCCGCAGCGGGAAACGCCAGCTCCTTGTAGTATTCCATCAATCGTCGCAAAGAGGCCGCGTCTTGCCAATTCGATTTATTGAGGGCTTCGATCACCGCTTCGCGCGAAGGGCGCTGGTCAACTGAGGCATAGACACTCTGATCAAGGCTTAGCTTCAAATCGTAGGTAAAGAAGGACACTTGCTGGTATTGATCGACCTCATGGGGTTGACTGTGAATCGCCCCGTTGAGCAGGCGAAGTCCCACTTGGTTGCTGCTAGGGTCATTCAGCATCGCATAGTCGCTGGCGACGATAATCCGAGGCGAGCCCGGATTCCGCTCATCAGAAATAAAGATGCCCCTGGCGGGCCTCCCGCCTTGGCCGTCCGAGACGTACATCACCATCTTGGGGACCGGCTCGTTGAACACGCCCTTGTCGAGCGCCAGAGTCAACTGACCCCGTAAGAGGCTGAGCGCCAGCTTTTTCAGGTTGAGACCGGTCCAGGGCTGACCCCACTGGCTCAGCACCAACGTCAGGCCACAGACAAGACAGGAAAACACCAACACGGGTCTCGACAGACGAAGCAGACTGAGGCCTGCCGCCCTCATCGCGAGTAGTTCTTTGTCATAGGAGAGCCGGCTGAAGGCGGTGATCGAGGCGATAATACCGGCAATGGGCAGGGTTAAGACCAAAAAGGACGGCAGCAGCTGCAGAAACACCTTGACGACCGCGGTAACCCCGACCCCTTTCAAGAGAAGGAGCTCGACTAACCGAAGTAACTCTTTGGTCAGGAGGATAAAACAGAGCGCCCCGAGGCTAATCAAGAAGGGCGGAAGGAGTTCCGTGAAGATGTAGCGGTCCAGGATCTTCCGCAATAGTTCCTCAATGCCACGTTCGGCGGGGACTGCCACACTATAACGGACTTTCTAGAACTTGTAAACCAAGCCGGCCTGACATTCGACAGAGTGATGGAACCAGGCAGGGTGAGAATGGGCAGCAGCCAAAAGATTTTCTTGACAAGTCAAAGAACCCTATGTTACATGCCTCTTCGAATTTTTCCATGACTTCCTATGAAGATGGGTTCTCTTTCCCGTTTGAGTACCGCAGGGGGATCTCCCTCTGCGGTATTTTTTCGGGTCGGTTCCGTCCACTCAATGGTCCGGCGGCCCGGACACTCAGTCGAATGGTTGTTCAGGAAAGGAGGCATGTGTGAAAAGCAAGGGTACTGTGAAGTGGTTTAACGACAGGAAAGGGTTTGGGTTTATTCGACTCGAGAGCGGAGAAGATGTCTTCGTTCACTACTCTGCTCTCCAGGGTGACGGGTTCAAAACTCTCAAGGAGGGGGAAAACGTAGAATTTGATATCGTCCAAGGAGCCAAGGGGCCGCAGGCGGCTAATGTCATGAAATCCTTGGGGGGTTGATGGCCTGCGCGCTGGCCAAGCTCAGCCGAAGCAGGCTCATTCTCCTAAACAGAGGGCCTGCTGTCGCCTAACAGCAGGCCCTTCTCGTTGATCGTCCGAACTTTCCCTCTCCAAACTCAGCCCAAACACCTCATCGCTCTTCTCGTTGTTTCGATCAGCTTCCTTGACAAAACTGCTTGAAACTGTTAGGTTTTACGTTGCTTGGAGGCTGCCAATTGGGAGTGGATAGAAGCACCATCCTGCAGAATGCTCAGCACTTCGCTTCGCGGGGACAATTCGATGCGGCAATCGCCGAATGGAAGAAGCTGACGGCGGATTCCCCCACCGACGGGAGCATTTACAACACCATCGGCGATCTCCACCTGAAGCGCAATGCCTCAAATGAAGCGATCGCGGCCTATCTGCAGGCTGCTTCTGCGTTCCGCGCTGAAGGGGCCCCGGTGAAGGCCATCGCCGCCTACAAGAAAATCCTCAAAGTCGATCCGAAACGGTATGAGGTCTACCGGCATCTGGGTGATCTCAACGCGGAGCGGGGCCTTCTGAGCAGCGCGGTCACGGACTATCTGACCCTCGGCAAGTTCTACCTTAAAGAAGGCAAGACTCGAGAAGCCCTGGAGGTCTACCGAACCATCGCCAACCAGGATCCGACCAACTTCGATGCGCGGCAACGGGTGGCTGAGTTGTGCCTCCAACAGAATTTGCACGATGAAGCGATCCAAGTCTATCTCCAGCTCGGTCGTGAGCGGTCTGCCCGGCAGCGCCGGGATGAGGCGCGTGACGCCTATCTGGCCGTGTTGCGAATCGATCCCGGGAATCCCGAAGCAGAACAGTTCATCCGCATGCTGAGTGAGGCTCCTGCCGACAGCCAACGGCTCGCGCCGTCCGACTCCGCAAGAGGGTCAACCACAACGAAAGGTCAGGACTCTCCGAACCTGCTCGCCGAAGCAGCCCGGCGAATGAACGAGGGCCAGTATGCAGGAGCTGAGGCGATTCTGACACAACAGTTGAGCCAAGAGCCTGGGAACCCCGAGGTGTGCCAACTCCTCGCCAAGCTCCATCTGAAACGCGGGGATCTTGCCGTGGCTTTGAATGAATACCGGTTTTTGGCGGGAGCCGCCATGCGGGCCCAGGACTATGAGCTCGCCGAGTCGTTGATTGGCGAGTACCTGACCGTTGATCCTGCTTGCGTGGCGCTGCTCGAATTACGGGGGGAGATATACGAGCAGAAGGGAGACGGAGAGGCCGCCGCGATCCAGTATGGGAAGGCTCTCGACGTGCTCCTGGAGCATCCAGAGCCTGGCATGCCGACCCTTCCGGCGGAGCTGTATGCCAAGATCAAGATGCTCGCCCCCGCGAGTCCCTTGGTGAGCCGATTTACTCCCGTGTTTGAGTCCACCCAGCCGACTCAGGCACCACAGACAGTCACGGACCGTCAGGTCGCGGAACACCAGAGCCAACCCACACAGATCGTGCCACCGCAACCTGCCAGTAAGCCTTCCGTGACAGACGCGCCGAAAGAGCAGAAACGGGCTTCCAGCTCCACGTCGAAGACGGCTGCGGAATCTGATAAACCGGAGAAACCGATCGAACAGGATTATGAAACTCACTACACGCTTGGCGTCGCCTATAAGGACATGGGCCTTCTGGAGGAAGCCATTGAGGAGCTCCGCCATGCAGCCAAGGGGAATGAGTGTGCTCTTGACGCCTCTATTATGCTGGCCGCCTGTTTGAAGGAACAGGGTACGAACCGAGCCGCCATCTCGTACCTCGAACAGGCACTGGCAGACCCACGCTGTCAAGGTGAGCAGGACGTGTCGGTTCGATACGAACTCGGCGTCCTCTATGAAGCCGAAGGCCGCTTTGACCGCGCGCTTCGAATTCTGGAGACGATTCCGACGTTCCAGGATGTGCCCCAGCGGATCGAACGGATGAAAACCAACGGCCAGTTCAAGCCCCCGTCATCGACCAACCCACGGCAGGGCAGTAGCGAACCGGTGACTGCGGCGGCGTCCGGCAAATCGAAGGCCGCCGGGGATCAGCCGGATCGTAAGAAGCGTCGAATCTCGTACCTCTAATCTCTCATCGTCTCTCATGACCCTCCTCGAATTCTTTCAGCTAAAAGAAAATCCCTTCTCGGCCACCGTTGATAGCCGGTTTTTCCATAAAACTCCGCAACATGCCGAGGCCTTAGCTCGACTGAAATTCGCGACTGAGAACATGAAAGGGTTGGCCGTGGTGGTCGGAGACATCGGGACCGGCAAGACCACCCTGGCAACGAGACTGCTGGAAGAGCTCGAGACCGGGGAATATGAAGCGGCGATGCTGGTGGTGGTCCATGCCGCCGTCACGTCCGAGTGGATGCTCAGGAAGATGGCATTGCAGATGGAGATTCCCACTCCGGCGGAAAACAAGACGGACTTGCTCATTCAGCTTGCCAAGCGGCTCGAGGAGGTTTTCGAATCAGGGAAAAAGACGGTGGTGATCATTGATGAAGCCCAGATGCTCCGCAGTCGAGAACTGATGGAAGACTTCCGGGGCTTGCTGAACATTGAGACTAATGGTCGGAAGGTCGTGACATTCGTCCTGTTCGGCCTCACAGAACTCGACCAGGCCCTGGCTCTTGACCCACCACTTCATCAACGAGTGGCGATGCGGTACCAGCTCACCGCGCTAGACTCGGCCGGCACTGAAGCCTACGTCAACCACCGCCTGCGCGTCGCCGGCTCGAAGGATTCGTTGTTCAAGCCGCCCACCTTCCCGGTCATCTCCCAGTACTCGCACGGCATCCCTCGCCTGATCAACACATTATGCGACAATGCTCTGCTCGAAGGATATTTACGAAAGCACGATCGCATCGAAGCGGAGCTGATCCACGAAGTCGCCAAAGACCTGAGACTCGCCCCCTAACGAATTGGTGATGTGGCGATCAGAGAATGTGGTGATGTGGGATCGCCTTGGATCCTTCAATCAACAACTCCCCCAGTCACCCAATTCTTACACCACCCGGTTCGGAGCCGGACGGCCCTCCAGCACGGCCAGAATGTTCTGAACGCAGATCATGCCCATCTGGATCCGCGTGTGCAACGTCGCCGAGCCCAAATGCGGCAAGGTGACGACCTGCGGAAGCGTTCTGAGCCCGGGATGAAGAGCGGGCTCCTCTTCATACACATCCAGCCCTGCGCCGGCCAGCCGGCCTTCTTGGACCGCCGCCACCAGCGCCGCTTCGTCCACCACGGTCCCGCGGGCCGTGTTAATCAGATAGGCAGTCGGCCGCATGAGCCGAAGCTCCGCCGCGCCGATGAGATGATGGGTCTCGACGGTCAGCGGCACGTGGAGGCTGACGAAATCCGATCCTGTCAGCACGTCTTGCAACGACATCTGGCGCCACTGGGCATTCAGAGTTGAGTGATCGAGTGTCCTGCGGTTGTGATAGAGGACTGGCATGTTGAATCCCATCGCTCGCCTGGCAACGGCTCTGCCGATACGACCCATCCCGATAATCCCCAGCGTCTTCCCGTACACGTCCGTCCCGAGCAACTGGGTCGGCTCCCACCCAGTCCAGGTGCCGGACCGGGCCAAACGATCTCCTTCTAGCACCCGACGGGCGGTCGCCAACAACAAGGCCCAGGTCAGATCCGCCGTCGTCTCGGTCAGCACGTCCGGCGTATTGGTCACGACAATGCCCCTGGCCTTGGCTTCCTTCACGGCAATGTTGTTGTAGCCCACCGCGTAGTTGGCAATCACTCTGAGATCGGGCGCGGCCTTCAGTACGTTCCCGTCAATCACTTCCGTGAGGGTACAGACCGCAGCGTGGGCTTCCCTCAGCCCCTTGAGCAACGCAGCCCTGCTCGGAGGGCTGACCTGCGGCGGGGCCGTGAGGCTAAACCGCTCCCTGATGAGGACCATTACCGGCTCCGGGAGCAACCTGGCGACGTATAGTTTTGGTACTGGTATCATCCTCACGAACCGATCACGCACTGTGATGGTCCCCAAATCTTAGCGGATTGGAGGAAGAGCAACAACCATCAATTCCTTCGTATTCCCGGCATCCCCGGACAAGGGCAGATCTTGTCCTCTTGTACGATCTGCGTCTACAATGGGCTGATCCTCATTCAGAGTGAAGCACGCCCATGCCACTGGTCTTGCCTGAGAAGAGACGTGCGGTCGCCGCGGATTTGCGACGCCTACTGGGGTCGGAGAAGGTGCGCGATGACGTTCCCACCCTGACCGCGTACGCGGTGGACGCCAGTATCTATAAGATCGTTCCCCAGGCAGTGGTGCTGGCGGAGTCGGAAGCCGATATCCAAACTTCGGTGACCTATGCCATGCGGACGGGGGTTCCCCTGACACCACGAGCGGCCGGCACCAACCTGACTGGCTCCGCAATCGGCTCAGGAATCATCCTGGATATTTCGCGACTCAACCGTATCCTGGAACTGAATCGGGACGAACGGTGGGTTCGTGTGCAACCAGGCATCGTGTTCGCGGAGTTGAACAAGCGGTTGGCTTGTCATAGTCTCTTGTTCGGTCCGGACCCTTCCAGCGGCGACATGTGCAAGCTGGGCGGCATGCTGGCGAATAATTCGTCTGGCCCGCACACGCTTCGATATGGGTCGGTCAAAGACAATGTGCAGGCACTGAGAGTCTGTCTGTCATCCGGCGACTGGCTGGAGGCCCGTCGTTACGGCCTTGACGATCCAGCGCTGCACGCCGTGCTGGCGACCCATCCGTCGTTGCAGACGGTGTTAGAGCTGGTTCGCCAGCAGGCTGACCTGATCCGCGCCAAACGACCAACCGTCAGCAAAAACAGTTGCGGGTACAATCTGTTCGGTCTGGTGGACGGATTGGACCAGGCGGTATTCGATCTTCCGAAGCTCTTCGTCGGAAGCGAGGGCACCCTCGGGGTGATCAGCGAAGCGACACTGCGTCTGGTGGACCGGCCCAAGGCCAGTATAACAGCCCTCATCCATTTTCGGTCTCTCGAGGACGTGGGCGAGGCGGTACCTCAGCTCTTAGCGCTCTCGCCAAGCGCGCTGGAGGTGATGGATACAAATACACTGAACCTGATCGGGCGCGATCGGCATGGAATCCCGTCTGATGCGGCCGCGACACTGCTGGCCGAGTTCGATCAAGACGGCGGGCTTGACAGCCTGCGTGAACAGGCGACGCGCCTGACCGCACTGTGCCACCGGTATCGGCTCTCGTCAGATCCCGTGGTGGCCTTCGACCAAGGACAGCGCGACCAACTCTGGAACGCACGCAAGGCCTTGTATCCCACCCTCTACCGGTACGACCAGCGCAAGAAGCCCATCAATTACGTGGATGATGTGGTCGTGCGAGCCGACCAGATTAGCGAGCTCATCCGGTACTTGGAAGAATTTTTCAGAGCACAACACATCGCGGTCGCCATCTTCGGCCACATCGGGAACGGCAACGCGCATATCGTGCCCCTGCTGGACGTGAATGACCGGGACGACTTTGCCCGAATGGTCGATGGCTATCGAGCCATTCACCAGACGGTCCTCACTCGGTTCAGCGGATCGATCTGTGGAGAGCATGGGGACGGACGGGTGCGCGCGGAATTCGTTCGACGCATGTTCGGCGAGGAGCTGTACGACCTCTTTGTGCAGGTCAAACGAAGCCTCGACCCGACCAGGGTAATGAACCCGGGAGTGAAAATCAGCGACACGTCGTTTACAGAACATATCGACTATACCCGCCTCTCGAAAGCCTGCGCGACCTGTGGCAAATGCAATTCAGTCTGCCCGGTCTACGACGTGTTTCAGTCCGAGGACATGAGCTCGCGTGGCTGGTTCGAGATCGTGACGTCCAAGGAGTACAGTTATCTGAATTCCAAGCGCGTGGTCGAAGCCTGTCTCAACTGCAAGTCCTGCCGGACGATCTGCCCGGCGGATGTCGATGTCTCAGAGTTGATCCTCAAACGCCGCGCTGAACATCCGAACCGGATGGCTGGAGCGGTGTTCGCCCTGCATGCGCGCCCGTGGCTCTTCGATCCGCTCCTCAAGGCGGCCGCGCGCACTCAGTGGCTGTGGGACCGGCCCAGGCCCCGCGCCTGGCTGGAATGGATCACGCGTCCCCTGATGCGCCGAATTGCCGAGACCGCCCGGTTTCCCCGTGACATGGTGATGCCTCGTTTGGCGACCAGACACCTGCGCGAGCGTTACCCGGAGTTGGTGCGGATCGGCGCCTCCGGACCAACGAGCATCGCCTACTTTCACGGCTGCGCTGCGAACTATCTGGATGATGGGGTCGGGGACGCGGTCATCGCGGTGCTTCGACGCCACGGCGTGGAGCCAGCGCTGCCGGTTCAACGCTGCTCTGGAACACCCATCCAGACCTACGGGCATGTCAAGTTGGTGCTGGAGGGGGCACGCCACAACCTCGCATCGCTGGAACGCTATGACACTGTCGTCACCGGCTGTGCCTCCTGCACGCTGATGTTGAAAGACTACCCTCAGCTCTTCGAGGCCGGTCCTGAGCGTGAAGCAGCCGACCGACTCGCCCGCCGTGTGAAACACATTACCGAGTTCGTGGCCGAGTCCAAGGAGGCGCCCGACCAAAGCACGGGCACTGCTCGCAGGCGCAAAGTGACGTACCATTCCTCGTGCCATCTCCGAGCAGCCGGCGTGACCAAAGCGCCTCGCAAGGTGCTCGCCGCCCTGCCTGGCGTGGAATTTATCGAGATGGAGGATGCGGATCGCTGCGCAGGAGGTGCCGGCACGTACATCCTGAAGGATTACGACACCGCCGCGAAAATATTCGAGCGAAAGCGACGGGCAATTGAGGACAGCGGAGCCGACGTGGTCGCCACCAGTTGCCCGGCCTGCATGATCCAACTCAACAATGGTCTGAGAGGAACCGTGCAGGTCAAACACGTGGCGGAGCTGCTCCGCGACTCGTTCGAATCGGCGCAGGAGTCTAGGGGCACAGACCCCTCTTCGAAGCGATGAGGCTGCGAAAGGCGGACTGGCTCTTCGTCTGTGCCGCGGTGCTCGTCGTCCTGTCCGTGTCGTTGCTACCGTCGCCGCGCGACAGAAATCCGCCTGTTCCCCACACGCCCGAGCATCGGGGGCTAGCCTCAGAAAAAGACTGCCTGCGCTGCCATCACGTCGGCGGTACGAGGCCCTTACCCAGTCGGCATCCAAAGCGGCAGGACTGCTGGCGCTGTCATAAGGCAGCCATGGACTAACGAGTAGAGGAAGACGCGTCAGGGAAGGCGCAGCCCGGCCCGGCCTGACCAGGCCCTGCACAGGCGAGGAGGAACCACGAGAATGGTCACGGTGCTCTTATTCGGACAGACCTTGCGTCAGACGGTGGAAGAGTCTGAACTTCAGCTTGAAGTGGCGGGGCCGCTCACGGTCAGAGCACTCCTTGAAGCCAATCGGGATACGCTTGGGGGAGTGATGCAGCTTCTCGGCAAAGGTGAGCTGCTGGTCACCGTGAACCGAAAGGTGGGCTCCATGGACTCAGTCGTCCGCGACGGTGATACGATCAAGCTCACCCATCAGTGCAACCCGACCTATGAAGGGGCAACCTGGCAGAATCCGTGATGACGCTGGCAGGATGTTGAACAAGGCCCCCAGCTTTGTTCTCGCATCGCTCAGAGGCTCAACGTACGGCAAAAAGTACGCTTCGCCTCTTCGCTCACTGCGGCCGCGCTGGATGGCCTTCTTGAACATCCTGCGGGGACCTTTAGATCAGTTCAGAGTGTTGGATAGTTCCTTCAGCGACGGGTCGCGAATTCGTTGTTCGATACCACGCTGGTGGAATCGCAACCCGACGAGGCAGGGAGGTTGGGGGGGAAGGCGCTCATGAGCCCGGCTGGGATGGCTCTCCCACTGATCCCATCTTGCGGTACTTCACGTCTCGTCGCGCCAGGATTTCCTCTCCTGACAGTTCTGCAAGCTGGCCGAGGTGAGCAGACAGGGCTTTGGCCAAGCGTTCAGCCATAGCGGAGGGATCCCGATGCGCGCCCCCCATCGGCTCCGGGATCACTTCGTCGATCACGCCCAGTTCCAACAGATCCTTCGCGGTCAATTTCAAGGCTGCCGCGGCATCAGGAGCTTTGGCAGGGTCATCCCAGAGGATCGCGGCGCAGCCTTCCGGTGAAATCACCGAATAGACGGCATGCTCCAGCATCAGCACTCGATCAGCCACGCCGAGCGCGAGCGCTCCTCCGCTGCCCCCCTCGCCAATGACCACCGATACGATCGGGACCGCCAACCGAGACATGACCAACAGATTGTGCGCGATCGCTTCGGCCTGCCCGCGTTCCTCGGCTCCGATCCCCGGATAGGCCCCCGGCGTGTCAATGAAGGTGAGGATCGGACGTCTAAATTTTTCGGCCAACTTCATCAGGCGGAGCGCCTTTCGGTAGCCCTCCGGGTTTGGCATCCCGAAATTTCGCTGCATGCGGTCCTTGAGTGTCTTTCCTTTTTGGTGCCCGATGACCATCACCGACCGCCCGTTGAACCGCGCGAATCCGCCCACGATGGCCCGATCATCGCCAAACACTCGGTCGCCGTGAAGCTCCAGAAATTCACGACACAAGGTACCCACATAGTCCAGCGTTGAAGACCGTTGCGGGTGTCTGGCCAGTTGAGTCCGCTGCCAGGGTGTCAGCTTGCTGTACAGCTCGCTTTCGGCCTGGGCGAGACGGGCTTTGAGTTTGCGGAGCTCTTCCTGGACCGAGGCGCGAGAGGCGCCCGCGCCGGCCATCTTTTCGATCCGCTCCTCAATTTCTCGGATCGGTTTCTCAAACTCCAAATAGTCTCTCATCGCGCCTCTGAGGGCAACGCGGAAGAGCCGGACGTTGACGCCGTCCACTCCGGCAACAAAGCCACGGCCCCTTTCCCGAGCACGTCCTCCACCTCGGCCACGAGCTTCTCACTGGGCGAGGCCGTCAGACCTGGGAGGGGAGCCGTGTCCGCTTCAATGCTGGAGGGCAGACAGAAGGTAAAGTAAATCGCGGTCGGGCCTGGGTGCCGACGCAGAACCTGATGAAGTTGGTCCAACCGGGTCGACGCGTCAGGACCGTCGGACAATCGAATGTTGATGCGGGTGACCGCTCGAACCTGGAGTTCCATAAGCGATTCAATCCGGATGCCCTTGAGCCTCATTCCCTTTTCGACACGATCGACCGTTCCGGTGACCTGAACTAGGCTCTCCGGGACGATGTGGGCGCTGGCAGTCTTATAGAGATCAGGAAACGCGATGACCTCCACGAGTCCGTGCAGGTCTTCAAGCTGGAAGTAGGCCATCCGATCGCCCTTCTTGGTCACCATCGGTTTGACCGTGGTGATAATGCCGCAGAGTTTGACCTCGTGTCCGTCGGCTACCTCTGAAAGGCCCTCCATCGTGGTCGTCGCAAATCTTCGAATCGCGGCTTCATATTGCGCCAGCGGGTGGGCGGTGATGTAAAAGCCGGTCAGCTCTCGCTCGTATTTGAGTGTCTGCGCTTGATCCCACTCCGGCAGATCGGGCAGCGGAGAATCCACGAACGCAGTGTGCCCGGCATCCGTCTCATCTCCATGACCGAAGATGCTGGTTTGCCCGCGCTCTCGTTCTCGCTGGACGGCAGCACCTTCCTCGACGGCCTGCTCCAACACTGCCATCAACGGCGCACGGCGGGCGCCGGTGGAGTCGAACGCGCCGACCTTAATCAACCCCTCGAGTACCCGTTTGTTGACCTTCCGGAGATCAATGCGGTGACAGAAGTCCAGGAACGAGCGGAAGGGGCCGGCGCTCTGTCGCGTCTCGAGAATGGACTCGACCGCTCCCTCACCGACGTTTTTGATCGCAGCCAGGCCAAACCGAATCGCGCTCTCCACGACCGTAAAGTTCTTGTGGCTCTGGTTGACATCCGGAGGGAGGACGCGGATACCGAGATCCCGGCATTCCGTAAAATAGCCGACCATCTTGTCGGCGTTCCCCATTTCACTCGTCAGCAGGGCCGCCATGAACTCGGTCGGGTGGTGCGTTTTGAGGTAAGCCGTTTGATAGGTCACCAGCGCGTAGGCGGCTGAGTGAGACTTGTTGAATCCGTAGCCGGCGAAATGGGCCATCAGGTCAAAGAGTTTTTCGGCTTTCCTTTCAGACAGGTGGTGTTTCTTGGCCCCCTGCATGAACTGCGCTTTCTGTTTCTCCATCTCATCGGGTTTCTTCTTCCCCATCGCGCGCCGCAGCAGATCGGCTTGGCCCAGAGAAAAACCGGCCAGGCGGTTGGCGATCGCCATGACCTGCTCCTGATAGACGATAACCCCGTAAGTGTCTTTCAGAATCGGCTCCAGCGCGGGTGGGTCGTAGGTCATCTTGGACGGATCTCGCTTGCGCTTGATGAAATCATCCACCATCCCGCTCTCCAGGGGGCCCGGCCGGTACAGCGCAAGGATCGCGATCAGGTCTTCAAAACATTCCGGCTTGATCTTCATCAAGAGATTGCGCATGCCCGGACTCTCCAGTTGAAAGATCCCGGTGGTGCGTCCGGAGGAGAGTAGGGCATAGGTGGCTTGATCATCCAGGGACAGGCGGGCTAGGTCTAAGGGGTGGTGGGCCTCATTGATGAGACGCACGGCGTGATTGACCATCGTCAAGGTCTTGAGGCCGAGGAAGTCGAACTTGACCAGCCCGATTTTCTCGACGTCGCCCATGGAATACTGAGTGACGACTTCGTCGTTCGCGCCTTTGTACAACGGGACGTGGTCGGTGAGGGGTTCCTGAGAAATCACCACGCCAGCCGCATGGGTGGAGGCGTGCCGCGCCAGCCCTTCCAAGGATCGGGCCACCTTCATGAGTTCGCCGATCTTGGGATCGGTTTCCGTCTGCTCACGCAAGCGCGGCTCTTGAGCGAGCGCCTCGTCCAAGGTGATGTTCAACTGGGGAGGAACGAGCTTCGCGACCCGGTCCACTTCCGCGTACGGAATCTCCATCACCCGTCCCACATCGCGGATGGCCGCCTTCGCGCCGAGGGTACCGAACGTAATGATCTGGCACACATGGTCCTTGCCGTACTTGTCGATCACATAGTTGATCACCTCGCTGCGGCGGTCCATGCAGAAATCCATGTCGATGTCGGGCATCGAGACCCGCTCGGGGTTCAGAAACCGCTCGAACAGCAAGTGGTACACCAAGGGATCGAGGTCGGTGATCCGCAGCGCGTAGGCGACGAGGCTGCCGGCGGCTGACCCCCGCCCTGGTCCAACCGGGATCCCGCGGGACCGCGCGAAGTTGATGATGTCCCAGACAATCAGGAAGTAACCCGCATAGCCCATCGAGCAAATCACCATCAGTTCTTCACGCAGGCGTAGCTCATAGGCCTGCGTCTGGACGTGGCTGGGTCGTTCCCGCAAGCGTTCGGCCAGCCCTTGCGTGGCCAGCCGATCGAGATAGCTCTCCCGCGTGTAGCCCTCTGGGACCTGATAGTGGGGAAGGTAGCTCTGGTTGAACGCGAGGTTGAGGTCGCATTGATCGGCCACGCGACAGGTATTCCGGACCGCCTCCGGCAGTTCAGCAAACTCCGCGACCATTTCCTCCGTAGACTTGACATACAGCTGGTCGGTGTCAAACCGGAGTCGGTTGGGATCGTTGATCGTCTTGCCGGTCTGCAAGCAGAGCATCACGTCGTGTGGCCGGGCGTCCTCTTTCTTCAGATAATGACAGTCATTGGTGCCGACCAGCGGGATCCCCAGCTTCTTGTGAATCTCAACCAGACCGCGATTGGCGATGCGCTGGTGCTCCAGACCATTCGCCTGGATCTCCAGGTAGTAGTGATCCTTGCCGAAGATCTCCCGGTACTCGCCTGCCGTCTGGATCGCGCCCTCCATATCCTTCTGGCCGATCAAGTAGGGGACCTCGCCACTCAAGCAGCCGGAGAGCGCGATGAGGCCCTCATGATGTTGTTGAAGCAGTTCTTTGTCCATCCTCGGCTTGTAATAGAACCCTTCCAGATAGGCCTTGCTCACCAGCTTGATCAGGTTCTGGTATCCAGTGCGGCTCGCGGCCAAGAGGATGAGATGATAATAGTCATTATGCGCGAGGTGCCCCTCTCTGGCCAGCCGGCTTCCTGGCGCCAGGTACGCTTCGCAGCCGATGATGGGCTTACCCCTCCGGCCTGAGCCTTCTGATAAAACTCGACCGCACCGAACATATTGCCGTGGTCCGTGATGGCGACCGCCGGCATGCCGAATTCCTTGACCTGCCGGATCAGCGGCGAAATCTGATTCGCGCCGTCCAGCAGGCTGTATTGCGTATGCAGGTGAAGGTGGACGAATTGGGCCGGCACTATGGGGAACCTCAAGGAGGAATTGTAATCGGACCCTGAAGCGATGTCAATGAAAAGCCAAGACCGCGCACAGGCGAGGAGATCTCGTCGCACAGGGGTTTCGTGCCTTGAACTTGACGGAGGCATCTGTTATCCTTGCCCGCGTTTTCGGACGTCAGAACGACTGTCATGGGAGGCACGCGGATGGCTGGGCTGAAGCGCGCATTGATCAGCGTCTCGGATAAGACGGGAGTCGTAGACCTGGCCCGAGGGCTGGCAGCCCTGGGCGCGGAAATCCTCTCCACCGGCGGCACCGCGAAGATCCTGCGGGACGCCGGCCTCGCCGTCACCGATGTGGCAGCCTATACCGGTTCGCCAGAAATTCTGGACGGGCGGGTCAAGACGCTGCATCCCAAAATCCACGGTGGACTGCTGGGCCGTCGCAGCAACCTCAAGCACGTTGCCGACATGCAGCAACATGCGATCAGCCCCATTGACGTCCTCGTGGTCAATCTCTATCCATTCGAAGCCACTATCTCCAAACCCGATTGTACCTTTGAAGAGGCCATCGAGAACATTGATATCGGTGGTCCCTCCATGTTGCGTTCCGCCGCCAAAAATCACCCGGACGTGCTGGTGATCGTAGATCCCCGCGATTACGTCCGGGTGCTAGACTCGCTCAAAGCCGGTACGGTGACACCCGCACTCCGGCAGGAGTTGGCCACGAAGGTGTTTCATCATACGGCCCGCTATGACAATCTGATCGCCGGCTACCTCGCACGGCATGGGCAGGGGACCAGCCCCTCGCGATTTCCGGCCGTGCTCTCGCTCCTGTACGAACGTAGCGAGATCCTCCGGTACGGCGAGAACCCGCATCAGCAGGGCGCCTTCTACCGGGATCCGACCTCACGCGAGCCTTCTGTCTCCCGGGCCAAGACCCTGCATGGAAAGGCGATGTCTTACAACAACTACTTGGACGCGAATTCCGCGTTGGAGCTGGTCAAGGAGTTCGAGGAGCCGGCCGCGGTCATCGTCAAGCACAACAACCCCTGCGGCGTCGCCCTCGGAGGGAACGCGGTCGAAGCCTACGTGCGGGCCCGCGCGACCGATCCGGTGTCGGCGTTCGGAGGCGTGATCGCATTGAATCGGCCGGTGGACATCGCGACGGCCAAGGAAATCACCTCGACCTTTGTCGAGGTGGTGGTCGCACCCGGCTACGCCGAGGACGCCCTGGCCCACCTGAAGCGGAAAAAAGATCTTCGGCTCTTGGACATCGGTCCCCTCACTGGAGCCACACGCGATGGGCTGGACCTGAAAAAACTGGTGGGAGGCCTGATCGTGCAGGATCGGGATCTGGGTGCTCTGGAAGATCTGCGGACTCTTCAGGTACCGACACGACGCCGCCCCACCGATGAAGAGTATGCGGCCTGCGCCTTTGCCTGGAAGGTCTGCAAGCACGTCAAATCCAACGCCATCGTGTATGCCCGGGCTGGCCAAACGGTGGGCATCGGCGCCGGCCAGATGAGTCGGGTCGACTCAGTAAAACTCGCAGGCATGAAAGCTGTGCTGCAGGTCAAGGGGTGCGTGATGGCATCGGACGCCTTTTTCCCGTTTCGGGACGGCCTGGATGAGGCTGCGCAGGCCGGTATCACCGCCGTCATTCAGCCTGGGGGCTCCATCCGAGATCAGGAGATCGTCGAGGCAGCTGATGAGCATCAGATCGCGATGATTCTCACTGGCATGCGGCATTTCCGTCACTGAGCGTGTGCTGAACTCAATTCCTCCGCGCGCCCAGCCGATTCTTCGCCGTGCTACGGGTGTTCGCGAAGGATTCCTCTCCACCTTCCTAATTCCTACTCTCATGGTTCAGCGGTGAAGGTGTTGGTCATCGGCAGCGGAGGGCGCGAACATGCTCTCGTGTGGAAACTTGCCCAGAGCCCTCGGGTCTCCGCACTGTTCTGTGCGCCAGGGAATGCCGGCATCGAATCCCAGGCACGGTGCATCCCCATCGCCGCCGAGGACATTCCCCAGCTCAAGGCCTTTGCGGTCTCAGAAGGGATTGATCTCACCGTGGTGGGGCCGGAGGGGTCTCTCGCCCTGGGCATCGCGGATGAGTTTCGAAAGGTCAAGCTGAAGATTTTCGGCCCGACACGCGGTGCCGCTGAGATCGAGTCCAGCAAAATCTTCGCCAAGGATCTGATGATCCGTCATCAGATCCCGACCGCGTCGGCCCGAAGCTTCGATCGCGTGGCGCCGGCGCTTGCCTACCTTGCGCATCACCCGTTGCCAGTGGTGGTCAAAGCCGAAGGGTTGGCGCAGGGGAAGGGGGTTGTGGTGGCCACGACCCACGAACAGGCCCGTGAGGCTGCCACCGACATGTTGGAGAAACAGCGCTTCGGCGCGGCTGGTCAGCGTGTCCTGATTGAAGAGTGCCTCGACGGGGCAGAGGTCTCGGTCATGGCCTTCACCGACGGGAAGACCGTCGTCCCGATGGTGCCAGCTCAGGACCATAAGCGAGTCGGCGACGGGGACACAGGCCCCAATACCGGCGGGATGGGCGCCTACGCGCCAGCCCCGTTGGTGACCCCTTCATTGCAGACGACGATCCTGCGTACGGTGCTCTGCCCCATCGTGGACGCGCTCTCCCGCATCGGACGCCCGTTCCACGGCGTGCTGTATGCAGGCCTCATGATCGTGCGTGGCGCTCCCTACGTGTTGGAGTTCAATGCCCGCTTCGGGGACCCCGAGACACAGGTGGTTCTCCCCCTGCTGAAAACCGACTTAGTGGATGTGATGGAAGCAGTGGTCGAGCACCGCCTGGATCAACTCACAGTCGAGTGGCACAAGCAATCATCTGTGTGCGTAGTGTTGACTTCAGCTGGCTATCCAGGATCGTACCAGACAGGGCTGCCGATTCACGGGTTGCCAGAGAGTCGACCTTCCGATGACGTCCTGGTGTTCCATGCCGGCACGAGACGGGAAGGGCAAGCAGTCGTGACGGCCGGTGGACGGGTCGTGGGGGTGACGGGCCTAGGCCCTCGGCTGGCGATTGCCCGCGAACAGGCCTACAAGGTGGTTGGAACGATTGCATTTCAAGGGCGTCACTTCCGATCGGATATCGCCAGCCATTCGCTCCAGGCGAATCCGTGAGGAGGCAGTGAGCAGCTGAGGACAGAACCATGGTCAGGGTCCTTTCCCTTCAGCTCGATTCGTCCAATAGGGTTTTCGAAGAAGCGGCGCGAGTCCTTCGCCGGAGCGGCGTCATCGCCATGCCCACTGAAACTTTTTATGCCCTCGGTGCGTCCACATCGGACGAGGTTGCAATCCGCCGTGTCTGCGCGATGAAGGGACGGTCGCAAAGAAAGCCGATCCTCGCCCTTATTGCTGATCGGACGCAACTCGCGGCATTGGTTGATGAGGTCACGGCGGGTGCCACAACCCTGATGGATCGTTTTTGGCCTGGGCCCTTGACCCTGATCTTCCCGGCCTCGCCGCTCCTGCCGGAGGTGCTGACTGCCGGGACCGGCTCGGTGGGAGTCCGGCAAACAGCTCACACGGGATTGGCCCCGCTGCTCCTTCTTGTCGGACCTTTGACCGGCACCAGCGCGAACCGGTCCGGGGACCAGCCGGCGAGGACCGCGGAGGAAGTGCAGACAACGTTGGGTTCCGAAGTGGACTTAATCCTGGACGGTGGCTCCACCATAGGAGGGTTGCCATCCACGATCGTGGATACTGTCAGTCCAATCCGGCTGCTGCGGGAAGGACCCATTTCCCGCCAACAGATCGAGACAGCACTGAGCATGGCAGGCATGGCGCTGGGATCTTCATGATCTTGGCTTCACGTCGAAGGGGGATCGAGAGGTGTAAAGGAGGAAGGATATGACAAAGACAGGCTTGGGAAAGGTACTGGGATTGGCGACGATGCTCAGCATGATGGGCAGCGGGCTCAGTGGCTGTGACTACTGGCCACCGGCGCTGCAGGCCGAGATCGAACAGCTACGGACCGAGGTGCAGACGATCACGGCCGAAAAGTCCAGGCTGGAGCGGCAGCTTGCCGACATGACCAAAGCGAAAGACGATCTGCAAATTCGTGTGGAGGACCTGAGTCGTCTCAACCGTGAGCGGCAGGGACAGGTCACGACTCTGGAGGCAAACCTGGCGGCCGAGCGCGAGAAAGTCGCCAAACTGAGCAAAGGCCCTGCAAAGAAGACCCCTGCAAAGACCTCTGCCAAAGCCTCGGCGAAAAAGAAAGCGACCAAGGGCTCGACCCAGAGATAGCCTTTGGACAGAGGACGCGGCTTTCGCTAGGACGAAGAGGACGGCGAGGCGGAGGGAGTCGGTATGGCAGAGGCCGGGCTTGAGCTGGTCCCCCCACTCTGATCCGATGGCCCAGCGGGAGGAGTGGCCGCGGCGGCAGGGCTGGCAGTCTCGCTCTTTCCCTCTTTCTGGCCATCCACGGGCTTGGCCGTCGATTCGGGTGAAGTCGGCGGCTTCAACTTGTCCGAGTAATCAGTCACATACCAACCGCTCCCTTTGAACATGATGGCTGGGGCCGAGATGACTTTAGTGACCGCCTGTCCACACCGAGCACAGCACTGGATCGGCGGATCGCTGACTCGTTGTTTCACGTCGAATCGGTGATGGCAACTCTGGCAGAGGTACTCGTAAATCGGCACGTGCTTCCTCACTCCTCAAAGCCGGATCTGTACTGATCTGGGCAACGTCTGCATCTATTCATAACACAGCCCGAGCCAAAATCAAGCACCGGCGGCCTTCTACAGCCCGCTGGCGGTCACCACCAGACCGCGCCTGAGCCACACGGCACCCTCTCGCGGGCGTCCCCAGACAGATTGGACATGGCGCAAGGGATGAGGAAGGCAGCCAGCTCGTCCCCCTCAGGTCAGTTGGCGAAGGGCGGCTTCCATCCGATCCAGGCCCCGCGCGATCGCCTCCATGCTCGTGGCATAAGACAGACGGAGATGAGAGGAACTGCCGAACGGCTCACCCGGCACGACGGCGACCCGCGCCTCGTTGAGGAGATACGCGGCCAGCTCCGCAGCGGTGGTGATGGGAACTCGCTGATGCCGGCGACTGAAGACTCCGGCCACGTGAGGGAATGCGTAGAACGCGCCGGCCGGCATGCGGCAGCTGACGCCGGGCATCTTGTTCAGCCGTTCCACCATGAGACGGCGGCGGCGATCGAACTCCACGACCATCCGTTGGGTAAAGGCCTCGCCGCCCCGGAGCGCCGCGACAGCCGCCTTCTGAGAAATCGAGGAGGGATTCGACGTGCTTTGGCTCTGAATGTTGGCCATCGCGGCGATGAGCTCCTTCGGGCCCGCCGCATAGCCGATCCGCCACCCCGTCATCGCGTAGGCTTTTGACACGCCGTTGACGACGACGGTGTGCGCCGCCACGTCCGGCCCCAAGGTCGCAATACTGCCATGGCGCGCCCCGTCATAGAGAATCTTCTCATAGATCTCATCCGAGATGATGACCAGATCGTGCCGCAGTGCCACGTCTGCGATACCTTCCAGTGTCGCGCGATCATAGGTCGCGCCGGTGGGATTGCCGGGGCTGTTCACGATCACGGCCTTCGTCCGGGGCGTGACGCAGGCTTCCAGCCCTGTGTGGCTGACGGCGTACCCGTCCGCTTCGCTCGTGTGCAGCAGCACAGGTGTCGCATCATTGAGCAACACTTGATCCCGGTACGACACCCAGAACGGTGCCGGAATAATCACTTCGTCGCCGGCTTCCAATAGCGCCTCGGCGAGATTGTACAGGGAATGCTTCGCGCCGCAGGACACGAGGATCTGGGACGTGTCATAGCGCAATCCCTGTTCGACGGCCAGCTTCTCGGCAATGGCGCGTTTGAGCTCCTCAATGCCGGCGGAAGCGGTGTATTTGGTAAATCCGGACCGGATAGCGGCTTCTGCGGCCGCTTTGACGGACTCCGGGGTATCCCAGTCCGGCTCGCCCGAGGCGAAATCAATGATATCGATGCCCTGCGCCACCATCGCTTTCGCCGTGGCGGCGATGCTGAGGGTAGGGGAGGGGACGATGCGTCCTGCGCGGGCCGCCAGCTTCATGGGCTCTGCCTCCGCAGCCGTTGGCAGAGGCGGGTCGCCACCTCAGGATGGAGAAAGTCGGTGACTGGTCCTTCCAGCCGCGCGACTTCTTTGATGATACTGGAGGTCAGATATGAGTACTCTTCGCTCGGCATCAAGAACACCGTTTCGATGGTGTCATCCAGTTTGCGATTTAACAGGGCCATCTGGAACTCATATTCAAAGTCGGAGATGGCGCGTAACCCTCGAATCACCGCCTGCGCGCCGCAATGTTTGACGTACTGTACCAGGAGTCCGTCGAACGCCGCGACCTCAACCCGCGGCAGGTCCTTGGTCACCAGCCGTACCATCTCCACCCGCTCCGTTAAGTCAAACAGCGGATGCTTGCTGGGGCTCGGCGCCGCCACCGCGACGATGACCTTGTCGAAGAGCCGCAGGCTTCGCCTGATGATGTCGGTATGGCCGTGGGTGATGGGATCGAATGTGCCGGGGTATACCCCTATTTTCATGGGGAGTGGGCCCCATCCGTAGTCAACCCGAAGACCGACAAGGTGGTGTCCCCATAGCGATATTGGCGGAGCAACAGCAGGCGGGTCACACGAGGCGGGACCATCATTTTGGTGAAATGTTCAAGAACGACAAGAGAATTGCACGTGATGATAGCATCGCTCGCCAGCGATGGCAAGAGTTTCTCCCCCTCGTCGGTGTGGTAGGGTGGGTCGGCGAACACGATGTCGTAGTGACCGCCCCACAGGCCCGCCTGTTCAAGGAAACCAGCCACGCGACAGGTATGGATGTCTGCCATCGAGGTGAGGCCGCAGCGATGAAGGTTGCTCCGCAAGACCCGGAGCGACCTCGGGTTCGACTCCACGAACGTCACTCGATGGGCACCGCGGCTGAGGGCTTCGATGCCGACGGCTCCGGTCCCGGCATAGAGATCTAACAGACGCGCCCCCACAATGCGAGTTCCCAGGATCGAAAACAGCGCTTCTCGCACTCGGTCAGGAGTCGGACGCAGGTCGGGACCCTGGGGCCTCACGAGCCGACGCCCCTTTTGGGATCCGGCAATCACACGCATAGTGCAGGTCCCACAGTGGTAGGGACCGACTGTAACACACCGTTTTTTACACGGTCAAGGCAGGAGGGACGGTCAGAGCCCTGTCAGCGCATTGGATTGGCTTCCTTTGACGGGTATCGAACCGGTTCGCTATAATACGCCCCCCCCTAGGCCTCACAGCCAGGAAGGTCACCGGCTCCTCAGAATGTGGACCATGAAGGGTGCAGGGGCGGAGGACGCCTGGAACGGAAGGCAGAGGGGATGTGGCTGAAGTGGAGACTACCGAGCGGCGACCGGCTGGATCTCTCGCACGGCAAGACTCTTCTTCCGGTTCATTGAAATGGTCCGGTCGATGATCGACCCGCAGTTAATGCATTTCCAGGCATAGAAGATGAGGAAAAAATCGGAGAACCGCTCTAGCATCATCAGGCCCTTACATCTCGGACATTCCATGACATCCTCCCGGATAGCAGCTCGAAGCTGGTGTCGAATGGAGCAAATATTGGGCCAAGGTCGCAATATACGTAATATCAAGTTGTTATGAATTCTGACCAACTGGGAGAGCAAGACGTTTAGCCGCCAGGAGGTGACAAAATCGTCCCTTCGCGGATAATTCTGCCCACAAGGATTCGCGTGTCAAAGCCAGCAAGAGGCAGTGGGATCAACCGGTGGCCCGAGAGCGAACGCCCTCGCGAACGTCTTTTACAAGAAGGGCCCGAGGCCTTATCGGATGCCCAACTCCTTGCCATCCTGTTGCGAGTGGGTCGTCAGGACGCCTCGGCCGTCCAGGTCGCCATGGAACTCCTCCGTCGGTTGGAAGGCCTGCAGGGACTCGCCAACCGCGGGGTGAATGAATTATGTCAGGTGCCAGGTATTGGGCTCGCGAAGGCGGCGCAACTCAAGGCAGCCCTTGAGCTGGGAAAGCGCGCGCTGGCGACACCGCTTTCCACCGGCAAGCGGGTCAGTTCCAGTGCCGATCTCTTTCACCATTATTATCCGCGCCTCCGTGATCTCCGCCATGAAGTCTTCAAGATCGTCCTGCTGGATGCGAAACATACCATCATCCGTGATGCCACAGTCTCTAGAGGCAGCCTCACACTCAGCATCGTGCATCCCCGTGAGGTCTTCAACCTGGCAGTCCGCGAGTCCGCCGCTGCCGTGGTCGTGTTGCACAATCACCCCAGCGGCGACCCGCAGCCGAGCCCTGAAGATCGGGCGTTGACTGCGCGGCTGGTGGCAGCAGGGGACACGTTGGGGATTCGCGTCCTCGACCATCTCATCACGGGTGACGGGCGCTACATCAGTTTTGCGGACCAAGGCTGGCTGGGGAGCACGACCTCCGCGCCATAACCGGCCCCAGGCTCCGCCGACATCGACTGCGGAAGGTCAGTCCGGTCTCGTGAGGATACGAGGGAAGCTCGTACAATGTTATCTCTCAGTCGCCGCTTGATCGGCTGGTGTCCGAGCGACCGCTTGTGGTTCGTCGCTGGCCTTTTCATGGGATTCATCCTGACCGTCGCGGCGAAGACTGCCTCCGCCCCTGAACCTGAACACGAGGTGATGCCTCCCCTTGGAAAGGGCGTGTTCCTGGTCGCCAGCCCCAATTTGACGGATCCGAACTTCCGGCAGACCATCGTCCTGATCTGTGAGTTCGGTCCGGAGGGAACGTTGGGGCTCATCGTCAACCGACCGACGAAGGTCCCTCTGTCCGAAGCATTGCCCCAGATCACTGCACTCAAGGGGACCTCGCACGCCTTGTTTGCAGGCGGCCCGGTTCAACCGAACGGTATTCTCATGCTGTTCCGGGTCCGTCAGGAACCAGCCGGGGCACGCCGGGTGTTTGAGGAAGTGTATCTTGGAGGAAACGTGCAAACCCTGGAACGCGTCCTGACTCGTCCAGAGCCGACCGAGACCTTTCGCGCCTATGCAGGCTATGCCGGCTGGGCTGCCGGCCAACTGGAGTTTGAGATGACGTTAGGCTCGTGGGCCACTATTCAGGCCGACGCCGGAAGCATCTTTGAGAAAGAGTCAGTCAACCTCTGGCCGGACATGCTCAGAACGCTGAGCGCCCCGCGCGTGATCCATTCACGCATGGTCCCCGGTGAATAGGCCGTTGACGCCCCTCCAGCCGCAACCCAGGAGAGGGCTATGATGAGGAGATTACCATGAAAGAGCCACGGGCCGACACGATCCGGAATATCGCCGTCGTTTCCTATACTGGCGCGGGGAAGACCTCTCTCACAGAAGCTCTCCTCTACACCGCCGGCGTCATCCCAGCCATGGGATCGGTCGTGAACGGGACCACGGTGTCCGACTTCGAACCGGAAGAGGTGCATCGCAAGATTACCGTCAGCTCGTCTGTCCTGCATGTCGACTGGAAAGACACGACCTTCAATCTGGTGGATACTCCCGGCGCTCTGAGTTTTCTCGGTGAAGCCCGCACGGTGCTCCGCGCGGTGGACGGCGTGTTGATTGTCCTGGGTGCGTCCTCCGGAATGAGAACGGAACTCGAGAAGATCTGGAGCACGATCCAAGAGCTGCAGTTACCCTGCCTCCTGTTCGTGAACGAGCTGGACAAGGAACGGACTGCTTGGGAGCCGGGTCTGGCGGAGTGTGAGAAGGCCCTCGAGTTCAAAGGACTTCCCGTCACGATTCCGATCGGCGCGGAATCGCGTCTGGAGGGGGTCGTGGACATCATCACGGGCACGGCGTACCGACCGTCCAAGGACAGCAACAAAGTTCAGCAAGCCGGCGTACCGGCCGAACTCGCAGGCGCAACGGCGGAGGCCAGAAAGAAGCTGGTTGAGGGCGTGGCTGAAGCGGATGATCGGCTGGTGGAACAGTATCTCACAGCGGGTGACCTGACCGCCGACGAAATCGTCCAAGGCCTGAGAAGTGGAACCAGTGCGAGAACCTTCGTTCCGGTCCTCTGCGGCTCCGCGGCGCGGAACATCGGCACCTGGCCCCTGTTGGAAGCCCTCGCGTCCTATCTCCCATCACCCGGGCAGCGAGCGACGCTCCACCCATTCGTGGGCATCCATCCTCACACGGGGGAATCGGTGACGCGCCACCCCGCGCCATCGGACCCCTTTTCCGCCTTCGTCTTTAAGACGATCATCGATCCCTTCATGGGCCGCTTGACCTATGTCCGGGTGTGGTCCGGAATGTTGGACGCTGACGCAGCCTTCTATAATTCAACTCGGAAGACCAAAGAACGGGGCGGGCACCTCTTTTACATTCTCGGAAAAAAATACACAGCGGTGCAGACCCTCAGCGCCGGCGACGTGGCCGCGATCGGAAAGCTGAAGGATACGCAGACTGGAGACACCCTCTGTGATGATCATCATCCTGTGCACTATCCCGCTGTGCAGCTGGCGAGACCTGTCATGTCGTTCGCGATCGAGCCAAAGTCCAAGGCCGATGTCGAGAAGGTCAGCCTCGGCTTGCACAAACTCGTCGAAGAAGACCCGACGCTGGAGTTTGTGCGGAACCAGGAAACGAAAGAGATGATTCTCAGTGGAATGGGACAGTTGCACATCGATGTGACGTTTGAAAAGCTTCGCCGCAAATACGGGGCCGAGGTGAACATCCATACACCTAAAGTGCCCTATAAGGAAACAATACGCAAGATGGCGCAAGCACAAGGGAAATACAAAAAACAGACAGGGGGGCATGGACAGTACGGGGACTGTTGGCTCCAGCTCGATCCCTTATCAAGAGGCAAAGGCTTTGAGTTTGACAATAAGATCGTCGGTGGGGCTATTCCACGGAACTTCATCCCGGCGGTGGAAAAAGGCGTGGTGGAAGCCATGCATGAGGGAATTCTGGCAGGATTTCCGGTCGTGGACTTCCGAGCCACCGTCTATGACGGGTCTTACCACACGGTTGACTCGTCAGAAATGTCGTTCAAGATCGCGGCTTCGATGGGATTCAAGAAGGCGATGGAAGCTGCTCATCCCGTGCTCTTGGAACCGATCATGAGCGTCGAAGTGGTCACACCGGATGAGGCCGTGGGGTCAGTCATCGGTGATTTGAACGCGCGGCGGGGCCGAATCCTGAGCGTGACCGCCAAGGGCAATACTCAGTCGATCAAGGCGGTGGTGCCCCTCGCCGAGATGCTGAAGTATGCGCCTTCCCTGAACTCGATTACGGGCGGACGCGGCAGTTATGCGATGGAGTTTTCCACCTATGAGGAGGTCCCACGCGAGCTGACCGCTCGGATCATCGAGGAGCACAAGGCCGCCAAGCAGGCGGTGGCCCAGTAACCGACCCTCACTTCTCGGTCGTTTTTAAGACCACGTAAAAGGCGCGGTTCTCGCGCACCACGCGGAGCAACAGGGTGTCCCCACGCTTGACCCGGGACACCGCTGCGGAGAATTCACTCACGGTGGCGACTTCGCTGCGGTTGACTTCCTTGATCAGATCGCCTTCCCGGAGTCCTTCCGCTTGCGCGAGGCTCCCTGGCTCCACCTTGGCAATCAGGACTCCTTTGTTGTCTTTGAGTTTGAACTTCTCGGCGAGCTCAGCGCTCAGGTCCTGCACATCGATCCCCAGCTTCGCCTCCGCGCGGGAAGGGGGAACGGCCGCAACGATCACGCTCTCGCGCCGCTCGCTCAACGAGACTCCGAGCGTGAGCCGCTTCCCATCCCGGACCACCTCAATGTCGGTGGTCGCTCCGGGCGTCAGGCCGGCAACCAAACGGGAAAGTTTGTTGGGAGTATCCACGGGCTTCCCATCGACCTTGGTAATGATATCCCCGGGTTTGATCCCAGCGAGAGCTGCCGGGTCCCTCTCGAACACCTCGTTCACCAACACCCCTTCACCCTCATTGACCCCAAACTTGGCGGCGAGATCCGCTGTCACCGGCTGAATCCCTACACCCAGCCACCCCCGGACCACCTTTCCCCTCGCCAGCAGTTGTTGAATGACTTGTTTCGCCATATTCGACGGAATCGCAAAGCCGATCCCCTGGGCAAAATTGATGATCGCCGTATTAATGCCGATCACTTCACCGTGCAGGTTGAAGAGCGGACCTCCGGAGTTTCCCGGATTAATGGACGCATCCGTCTGGATGAAATTCTCGTAGCGTGACAGGTTGATGTTCTCTCGACCGATCCCGCTCACCACGCCCAGGGTCACAGTCCGGTCCAAGCCGAATGGATTGCCCACCGCCAACACCCACTGTCCCACCTTCACGGCACTCGAGTCTCCGAAACTGGCGCTGGGCAGTGGTCGATCACTGGTGACCTTTAACACGGCCAGGTCCGTATCAGGATCCTTCCCAATGACCTGAGCAATATACGTGGTCTGATCCGAGAGGCGCACTTCCACTTCACTGGCCTCTCCCACGACGTGGTTATTGGTGACGATATGTCCATCTGCGTCAATGATCACCCCGGATCCGGACCCCGGAGCGTTGGGGAGCCGTTCACGCGGTGCGTCCTTTGAGCGGCCTGGCCCCTGAAGGGGAAAGATATTGACCACGGATGGCTTCGCCCGTTCTGCCAAATCCGTAATGACAGCCTGAATCTCTTCGAGCAGGCGGAGGCCGCCGGACTCCGCAGAGACTGAGGCGACCCCGCCAACGGTCGGGAACGGACCTGGAAGCGTGCTGACCGAGACCGCGAGGACCGATGCAAGGACGACCCTCATTCTCACCACTCCACCCCTTTGATCCTCTGCTGCGACAGGCTGACCAGCTTGCTCGCCCTGGGACCCGTTGCTCGGGATGCCCATTGCTTTTTTGATTCCAATGGGCCAGCGTAGCGGGTGCCCCCTCACGCCGACCTCATGGATTGTTGGTCCACAAAATAGGGGAGAAGGCGCCTCACCTCAACCTGCGGGCCAACCAATACGACGAGATCGCCCGATTGGAACACCAGGCTGTCGGTCAGGTGA
>Ga0209376_1000961_pt1 | contig 30836 bp, 32 predicted proteins | sample GraSoiAngelo_134_FD_185891 | JGI IMG/M metagenome (GOLD analysis project Ga0209376, IMG submission 185891) | Grasslands soil microbial communities from the Angelo Coastal Reserve, California, USA - 14_0929_05_30cm (SPAdes) (version 2) | ecosystem: Environmental > Terrestrial > Soil > Grasslands ... | reverse complement strand
AGCGCGGGCAGCGGAGCGTCAGCGACCTCGTCCCACGAGGGGAACCGTCTGCGGAGGTCGGCATATGCACGGTCGCGGTTGGTGTCGCTCGTGTGCTGTGAGAGCACGGTGAGGACCAGCTCCTCGAGCGGCGGAAGGTGTCGAGGCGGTGGCGGTGTGCCATAGGCACGCGCTAAACGTCGGCCGATGGCGCGCAACCGGCGTCGGTCCATCCCGCGCGAGCCTATCGGGAATGACCTGGAGCGAAGAGGCGTTGGGATAAAGTGACCGGGTGGCGCAAGATCCGTTCGAGACTGAGGCGCTCGGGTACATCGATGCCCTGTACCGCACGGCGCTCCGGATGACTCGATCGGAGGCTGACGCGGAGGACCTCGTGCAGGAAACGTACATCCGAGCTCTGCGCTTCCGGCAGCAATTCACGCCGGGGACCAATCTCAAGGCCTGGCTCTTCCGGATCCTCACGAACACCTTCATCAACTCGTACCGGAAGCGCTCGCGGGCGCCCGAAACCACCGAGCTGGATGACGTCGACGAGTTCTCGCTCTACCGGCGAATGTCCTCCAACGGCACGTCAGCGAGCTCCGCCGACCCGGAGCGGGAGTTTCTGGACGGCATCGTCTCGACCGAGGTGACCGACGCCCTGGAGGCCCTACCCGAGAAATTCCGCACGACGGTCCTGCTGGACGTCGAAGGCTTCTCCTATAAGGAGATCGCGGAGACGCTCGCCATCCCGATCGGCACGGTCATGTCACGCCTTCATCGCGGGCGGAAGTTCCTGCAGCAGCGGCTCTACGAGGTCGCGAAGGAGCGCGGGATCGCCGCGGTCCGGACCTCCACTGAGCGAGCGAAGTGAGGGGATGACGATGGATTGCGACGACTGTCTCGAGCGCCTCTACACCTTTCTGGACAAGGAGCTCGGCCCGACGGAGCGCAAAGAAGTTGCCCAGCACCTCGCCGACTGCGGCGACTGCGACGACAACTTCGTCTTCGAAGAGCGTTTCCTCCGCGTGATCCGCGACTGCGGGACCTCGGATGTCGCCCCCACCGAGCTCCGCCAGCGGGTCCTCGAGCGTCTGCGGCGCGACACGCCACCCACAACGCTCTGAGGTCCGGCGCCGCGCATCTGTTGACATCCGCGACGTTAGTGTGTCTATATAACCGGACAATGCGTGGCCAGGAGGAGGTGATCCACTGATGCCAGCTAAGAAGAAGGCGAAGAAGTCCTCGAAGAAGAAGCACTAAGGATGCCTTTGAGCGACGACGAAGGTCGTCGCTTTTTCGTTTACTGAACCGACACCTTTCGCGAACCCGCCGATCCGCGTAGGCCTCGCGGATCGGTTTTCTTTTTCTCCATCTGCGATCGGCGATCAGCATCCGCGTGAGCACTACGCTTGTCGCATCGCGCAGAGAAGACCGCCGCCAACCGTCGAGTGGCCCGCTGTTGCGATCGGCGTCGTGGTCGCCGTCATCGTCGCCGCGCTTCTGGGATTCGCCGCTGCCGCGATCGCGCCGATCTCCGGTAGCGTTGCACCGATTTCTGGTGTCGCCATTGGCGGATTTCTGGCCGGAAAACGGGCAAAACACCATGCCCTCTACCACGGCGCCCTGGCCGCGGCGGGCTACGTCGTGCTCGAGGGGATCGGTGTCGTGCCGACCCCGTTTCCTCCGGCGGAGAACGCCCTAGCCGATAGTGTCGCGATCATCCTGAGCGACGGGACGCTGCTCGCGGTCGGCGCGCTCGCTGGATGGCTGGCCCGGCCGGGAGGGCCTTCGTCTTTTTCGGATACGGGCAGAGCTCGATGACCGGACACGCCGGGCATGCCGGCGTCGGTCGGCAGACGCGCCGGCCGTGGAGCACGAAGCACCACGTCACCTTGATCCAGTCCTTCCGCGGATAGATCGTCCGGAGCGATTCCTCGATCCCCCGCGCGGCCTTGGCCAATCCGAGACGCTCGGCGACCCGAGCGACGTGGCGGTCGACGGCCACCGCGGGAACGCCGAAGGCCGCTCCAAGGACGATCGATGCCGTCTTGCGACCGACGCCATGGAGCGAGGTGAGCTTCTCCATGTCCGCTGGGACCTCGCCGTCGAACTCGTCGAGCAACCCCCGCGACATCCGGCGCAGCGCCTTGGCCTTCTGGTTGTAAAAGCCCGTAGCTTTGATGTCGCGCTCGAGGACACCCTTTCGCGCCGATGCATAGTCCGCCGGAGTCCGGTATTTGCGGAAGAGCGTCGCCGTCACCTCGTTGATGCGCTCGTCCTGGGCTTGCGCCGCGAGGATCGTCGCCACCAGGAGTTCCAGCGGACTCGTGAATCGGAGCGTTGGTCCCCAGTCAGGATTCGCCACTTCGAGCCGTCGCAGGATCGCCCGCGCACGCTTCGTGAGTGCCGGATCCGGTCGTTTGGCGACACGGGCGACAGGATTTGCGGCTCGCGGCGGCATCCGCTGAACCATACTCGCGCCGCCGCACTCACAGAGAAGCACCCGCTCCGGTGGATCGGCGCCGCGATCCCACGATCCCTTTGCAATTGACGCCTGCTCGGCCGCCTCCTACCCTCGACCATCAATATCGGGCGGCTTACGCGGATGGGGAAAGGCGGGGCGGCCCGAACTACAAAATCCCATTGGGAGGAAGCAATGCAGAGACGCTGGTTCTCGGCGGCTGCGATCCTCGCCGGCGCTCTCGTCGCGGCGGCCTGTAGCCAGGCGCCTGCTGGCGGCGGTGGCGCGAACAAGGGCGAGATCATCATCGCGAGCGACTTTCCGACATCGGGTGCCGAGCGGTCGAGCGGCCGCGGTCCCGAGGCGGGCGTCGCGTATGCGGTCAGCCTGAACTCGAACATCAAGGGCTTCACGATCACCCACAAGCCGTACGACGACGCGGTGAACGGCGCCCACGATCCCCAGAAGGGCGCGCAGAACTTCACCGACATGGTCGGCAACTCCAAGATCCTCGGAGTCGTCGGCCCGTTCAACTCGAACGTCGCCCGCGCCACCATCCCCGTGGCGAACCGCGCGAGCCTCGTCATGATCAGCCCCGCCAACACGAACGAGTGCCTCACCCAGACGTTCTCGTACTGCGACCCACAGCCATCGGCGCTCCGGCCTACCGGGAAGAACAACTACTTCCGGATCGCCGCGCCGGACACGGTCCAGGGTCCCGCCATGGCCGACTTCGCGATCGACACGCTCAAGATCACGAAGCTCGCGGTCTGGTCGGACAACGAGACCTTCGGCAAGGGCGTTGCTGACAACTTCGCGAAGGAGATCACCAAGAAGAACGGCACCGTCGTGGCTCGGTCGGACTTCGACTGGAAGAGCACCAACGACTTCCGGCCGTTCCTTCAGAAGGCCAAGGACGCCGGCGCGCAGGGCATCTACGCCGGCGCGACCTCGGCGACCAAGGGCTGCATCCCGCGCGCGCAGATGAAGGGCATCTTCACCACCGACATCCCGTACATGGGACCGGACGGCATCGGCGACACCCAATGCATCAAGGACGCCGGTGACAACGCCAATACGAACATGTACTTCACCAACGCCGCCGCCGAGGCGGCCCAGGACCCGGCAAACACCGCGCTGATCAATGACTTCAAGTCGAAGTACACGTCGAAGGAAGACCTCGGGGCCTACACCTTCCCGGGCTACGACTGCGCGAAGATCCTCCTCGACGCGATCAGCCGGGCGATCGACACCGCGGGCGGCAACATGCCGACCCGCGAGCAGGTCGTCGCGGCGGTCCAGGCGACCAAGGGCCTCAAGCTCTCGACCGGGACGTATAGCTTCGACAACAACGGTGACCCAACCTCCGCCACCATGGCGTTCTACCAGTACAAAGGTGGCGACTGGTCCTTCGTGAAGCAATTCTCGGTCGGCCAGTGACCCAGCTCTAAGAGCGATGAGTGGAGGGGGCGCGCAAGCGCCCCCTCTCCATTCGGGGGGACGGAATGGGGACGATCGGCGAGGCGGTCAGGCGACGGCGAAGCGCGCTGCGGAGCGGGCTCACCGGCCGATTCCTCGACCTCGGTCTCATCGTCGTCGTCGCGGCATTCCTGATCCTCCTGGCGACGAGAGTTCTCGAGCACGGCCCCTCGTTCTTCTTGCAGATCCTGACCTTCGCCATCGCCAACGGCGGCATCTACGCGCTCATCGCCCTCGGCTACACGATGGTCTACGGGATCATCGAGCTCATCAACTTCGCGCACGGCGACGTCTTCGCGTTCGGCGCGTTCCTCTCCGCGTCGCTCATCCCGGTCTTTGGCCTCGGCGAGGACAAGCCCTTCGGCGTGCTCCCGGCACTCGCGCTCCTCGGCGTCTTCGTCGTCACGATGCTCGTCTGCGGCGTGTTGAACGTCTCGATCGAGCGGATCGCATACCGGCCACTGAGGCACGCTCCGCGCCTGGCGCCGCTCATCACCGCGATCGGGATGTCGTTCTTCCTCGAGGGCGCCCTGTTCCTCTGGAAGGGTCCGTCGAACGTCCACTACCCGAACGTCCTCCCGAGCGCGGGCTTCAACCTCTTCGGCGCTGAGATCGGGACGAAAGAGATCATCGTCATCGTCACCGCGCTGGTCCTCGTGGTGGCACTTGCGCTGTTCGTCGAGCGGTCCCGGCTCGGCAAGGCCATGCGCGCGACCGCCCAGGACCGCGACGCCTCGCTGCTCATGGGGATCGACATTGACCAGACCATCGCCGCCACCTTCTTCATCGGCGCCCTGCTCGCCGGTGCGGGAGGCACGATGTACGGGCTCTACTACAACACCTCGGTGTTCGATCTCGGGTTCTCGGCCGGTCTGGTGGCGTTCACGGCGGCGGTGTTCGGCGGGATCGGCAACATCTACGGGGCGGCAATCGGGGGCCTCCTCATCGGCATGATCCAGTCTTTCTGGGACGGCTACTTCGAGTCTGCGTGGACTCAGGTGGTGATCTTCGCGGTCCTGATCCTCGTCCTCGTGTTCCGTCCCACCGGGATCCTCGGCATGCGGGTGCCCGAGAAATGACCTCGCTCCGCCAGTTCTGGCAGTCAGGACCGCGGCGCGACCCGAACACGGTCGCGTACATCGTGCTGCTTGTCGTGGCGATCTCCTTCCCGATCCTTGCGACGGTGGCGACCGGTGGTCAGGGCGAGGTGATGATCAACGTCGCGGCCGACGCCGGCGTCTACGTTCTCCTCGCGGTCGGGCTGAACGTCGTCATCGGCTTCGCCGGACTGCTCGACCTCGGCTACGCGGCGTTCTTCGCGATCGGGGCGTATACGTACGCCTTCCTCGCCTCCGACCACGGGCGGGTCACGCCGCTGGGCGAGCCGATTCACCTCCCGTTCTGGATCGTGCTCTTCATCGCGATGTTCGTCGCGGCCTCGTTCGGTGTGATCCTCGGCGCGCCGACGCTCCGCTTGCGCGGGGACTATCTCGCCATCGTGACTCTCGGGTTTGGAGAGATCGTCCCCCGGATCTTCAAGAACGCGTCGGTGTGGACGAGCGGTGTGAACGGCATCTCCGCGCTCGACATCCCCGCGCTCCCGCTCTGGCTGCAGGGGCCCTGGTCCGGCGATCCGTTCGCGATCGTGCCGGACTTCAAGATCATCTCTCCGCTCGCGTACTACGTCATCATGGTCCTGCTTCTCATCATCTCCGTCGTCCTCGTGCGTAACCTGCATCGATCGCGTCTCGGTCGCGCCTGGATGGCGGTGCGCGAGGACGAGGTCGCCGCGGCGGCGATGGGCGTGAACACCGTCGCGGTCAAGCTCCTGGCGTTCTCGATCGGCGCGGCATTCAGCGGGTTCGCCGGCACGTTCTACGCGGCCAAGCTGTCGCTCGTATCTTCTGAGAACTTCGGTTTCTCTGTCTCGATCACGATCATCGTGATGATCGTCCTCGGTGGGATGGGGAACATCCCCGGGGTGATCACCGGGGCGCTCCTCATCTACGGGGTCATCTTCATCCTCTTGCCGCAGATGCCGGAGTACGCGACCGGCTTTGCGAACTCGGTCGGTCTCTCTGGTCTGACCCATCCAAGCGGCGACTTCCCCGGGATCGGCGAGTTCATCTCGCGCCTCAAGTTCCTGATCTTCGGCTTCATCCTCGTGGTTGTGATGCTGGTGCGGCCACAGGGGCTCCTGCCGAGTCGCCAGCGCGAGCAGGAGCTCCAAAAGGGGATCGCGCACGAGGACACGGTCATCGAGGACGTGACGGCCGAGGTCGGCGGGTGACGGTTCAGCCGGCCGCCGAGCCGATCCTGCGAATCGATCACGTCACGAAACGTTTCGGTGGTCTGGTCGCGGTCGACGACGTGACGTTCGACGTCAAACGCGGAGAGATCTTCGCGCTCATCGGCCCAAACGGGGCCGGCAAGACGACCCTCTTCAACGGGATCACCGGGATCTTCCCGCCGACAACGGGACGCGTCGTCTTCCAGGGCGGTGAGATCACCGGCTCACCGCCACATCGCGTCGCCGCCCTGGGCATCGCACGGACGTTCCAGAACATCCGCCTCTTCGAGTACATGTCGTCGCTCGACAACGTCCGGCTCGGGCAACACTGCCGCATGCACGCGAAGCTCTGGGACTCTTTGTTCAAGACGCCGGCGGAGCGCGCGGAGGAGAAGCGGGTCACCGACAACGCGATCGAATTACTGAAGTTCGTGGGCATCGAAAAGTACACGCACGTATACGCGCGAAACCTCCCCTACGGCTCTCAGCGTCGCCTCGAGATCGCGCGCGCGCTCGCCACGAACCCGGCGCTGTTGCTGCTCGACGAGCCGGCCGCCGGCTTCACCCCGCAGGAGAAGGTCGAGCTCATGAGCCTCGTGCACAAGATCATCGAGCGTGGCATCACCGTGTTCCTCATCGAGCACGACATGAAAGTCGTCATGGGCGTGTCGCGGCGGATCGTGGTCCTCGATCACGGGGAGAAGATCGCCGAAGGAACGCCGGAGCAGGTGCGCAACGACCAGCGTGTGATCGAGGCGTACCTGGGGAAGCAGCATTAGCCATGGCGCTTCTGGAGGTCTCGAAGATCGACGTCTTCTACGGCCGCGTGCAGGCGATTCGCGGCCTGTCCATATCGGTGGGCGCCGGCGAGATTGTGGCGCTCATCGGCTCCAACGGTGCGGGAAAGACGACGACGCTGCGGACGATCTCGGGACTCCTGCATCCCGCCGGGGGGAAGATCAGCTTCGACGGACGCGACCTCACGCAGACCAAGGCCCACGAGATCGTGCGGATCGGCATCTGCCAGTCGCCCGAGGGCCGGCGCCTCTTTCCGCGGATGATTGTGCTCGACAACCTTCTGATGGGGACCTACGCGCGCAAGGAGCGCAGCGGCATCCAGAGCGACCTCGCGCGCGTGTACGAGCTCTTCCCGCGCCTCAAGGAGCGCACAAAACAGCTCGCAGGCACGCTCTCCGGTGGCGAGCAGCAGATGCTCGCGATCGGTCGCGCGCTCATGGCACACCCAAAGCTGCTCATGCTCGACGAGCCTTCGCTCGGGCTCGCGCCGATCCTCGTCGAAACGATCTTCCGCGTGTGCACCGAGATCAACGCGCAGGGGACGCCGATCCTCCTCGTCGAGCAGAACGCGAGCAAGGCGCTCGAGATCGCGCATCGCGCGTACGTCCTCGAGACCGGATCGATCGTGCAGACCGGAACGGGCAAAGAGCTGCTCTCATCGCCCGACGTGCAACGCGCCTATCTCGGCATGTAACGGCTCGCGTTCTTAGACTTCGCGAGTGACCCGAACAGCACCATCGGTCCATGTTCCTGCCGCGGTCGAGCGCGTCCTCGCGCGTCTCGAGAAGGCGAATTACGAGGCGTACGTGGTGGGCGGCAAGGTCCGTGACGCCGTGCTGGGCGTCGAGAGCAGGGGCGCGTGGGATCTGACGACGAGCGCCACTCCCGAGGAGATTCAGAAGCTCTTCCGTAGCTCCTATTACTTCAATCGCTTCGGGACGGTCACGGTCCGTTCCGGAGACGAAGAGGTCGAGGTGACCACCTATCGGACCGAGGCCGATTACACCGACCATCGGCGTCCCGATCGCGTGAGCTTCACGCGGTCGCTTCGCGAGGACCTCTCACGTCGCGACTTCACGATGAATGCCATGGCCTGGCGTCCGCCATTCGACGTCGCTCCGCGCCCAGGGGCCCCTGCCCCTGAACCGGGCGAGCTCGTCGACCCGTTCGGCGGGCAGCGCGATCTCGAGGCCCGGATCATCCGCGCGGTCGGCGAGCCGCGCGAGCGCTTCGCCGAGGATGCCCTCCGCATGCTGCGCGCGGTGCGGTTCGCCACGCTCCTCGGTTTCACGATCGACGTCGAGACCGCGCGCGGCATCCGCGAGTGCGCGGCATTGGCGAAAACACTCTCCGGCGAGCGGATCCAGCAGGAGATGGTGAAGATGCTCGGCGCGCCGCGGCCGTCGGTCGCGCTCCGCATGCTGTCGGACCTTGGGCTCCTTGCGGTGATCTGCCCCGAGCTCGAGGTCTGCAAGACGACGCCGCAAGACAAAGCGGTCGCCCAGGACGTCTTCGAGCATTCCCTCGCCACGGCAGACGCGACGCCGGCCGACGACCTGCCGCTGCGAATCGCGGGCCTGTTGCACGACATCGGAAAGCCGGCGACGTTCGCCGACGGGCACTTCCATCAGCACGAGTTCGTCGGCGAGGCGAAGGCACGCGAGATCCTTCGCCGCTGGCGCTTCGACAAGGAGACGATCGCGCAGGTCACCCATCTGATCCGCAACCACATGTTCTGGTACCAAGAGGAATGGACCGGTTCGGCGGTCCGGCGTTTCGTGCGCAAGGTCGGGCTCGAGAACATCCCGGCGCTCTTCGCGCTCCGCCGTGCCGACAACATCGGGAGCGGCGCCCGGACCGGGCGCATGTACGCGCTCGAGTCGCTGTGGGAGCGGGTCCAGGAAGAAATCCGCGCGGCATCGGCCTTCTCGCTCCGCGACCTCGCGATCGACGGCGACGATGTCATGACAGAGCTCGGCATCGCGCAGGGACGCGAGGTCGGAAGGATCCTCAATGAGCTCTTCGAGCGCGTCACCGAGGACCCTTCGCTCAACACCCGCGAGAGCCTGCTCCGGCTCGCTCGCGAGATCGGCCGCGGCGAGAAAGGTTAGCTAGCTCGATACGTACGGCGTTCCGCCGACCGAGGTCGGCTGCCGGGACGCGCCGTTTCCGTCGACCGGCTCGGGCCCGCGCATGCGCTCGACATTCTCGCCAAGCTTGCGGCGCGCCTCCTCCCCCGAAATCGGCGCAAAGAGCAGCGAGAGGGCTGCGCCGATGATCGCTCCGAGCACGAGACCCAGCACGAGAGTACCGATCAGCTCGCCATCGGAGTGTCCGCCTACGACGTTCCGGACCTGACTCTTGCTGTCGCCGAGGAGCTCAGATGCGCGCTTGCTCGCCTGATCCTTGAGGTCGTCCACAACGTCCTGCAGGTCTTTCACGTTGACCATGCCGTTCTCCTTCCGCCGCTAGGGCTGACGCCGCTCGACCGGTGCAGGGGGGATGCCAGCTTCCCCGCCCGCCTGTCCTGGGCGCGAGAGGGCCGCCTCGATGAAGGCGTCGATGTCGCCATCGAGCACCCGTTTGGCGTCGCCGACCTCGACCCCTGTGCGCAGATCCTTTACCTGGGTGTAGGGATGGAGCACGTACGATCGGATCTGGGTCCCCCAGTCCGCTGCCCGCATCTCGCCGCGTTCCTTGGCCTGGGCCTCCTCCTGCTCGCGGACCTGACGCTCGAGAAGTCGCGCGCGCAGGATCTTGAGCGCCGTCTCCTTGTTCTGCAATTGCGAGCGCTCGTTCTGGCAGGCGACGATGATTCCCGTGGGCAGATGCGTGATGCGGACCGCGGTCTCGGTCTTGTTCACGTTCTGTCCACCCGCGCCGGTGGAGCGATACGTGTCGATCTTCAGATCCTCGGGCCGGATCTCGACTTCCGCTTCGCTCTCCACTTCCGGGGTCGGGTCGACGAGCGCGAAGGACGTCTGACGCCGCTTCTGGAAATCGAACGGCGAGATACGAACGAGCCGATGCGTGCCGCGCTCGGTCTTCAGGTATCCGTATGCGTAGTCGCCGTCGACCGACAGGGTCGCGCTCCGGAATCCCGCCTCGTCTCCAGGCGTGAACTCAAGAAGCTCGGCCTTGAAACCGCGGCGCTCGGCCCAGCGCAGATACATGCGAACGAGCATCTCGGCCCAATCCGCGGCATCGGTACCGCCGACACCTGCGGAGATCGCGATCATCGCGCTCCGCTCGTCGTACGGTCCCGAAAGCTGTGCCTCGAGACTCGCCTGTTCGACCTCGCCGGCGAGCTGCACGAGCTCGCGCGACACGTCCGCATCGAGCCCAGGGTCATCGCCTGCCAGCTGCGCGAGCTCGGTGAGGTCCTTCGCACGCGAGCGGAAGCGCTCCCACTTCTCCACGCGCCCGCGCACGTGTCCGAGTCGCCTAAGGACCTGCTGCGCCCGCTGGCGGTCCTGCCAGAGATCGGGCCTCGCGCTCTCCGCCTCTAGTGCGGATGCCTCGCGCGACAGGGAAGGAAGGTCAAAGGAACACCGCCATGCGTTGGATACGTTCGTTCAGCGCGGCGAGTGCGCCTTGGTCGATGGACACGACGGCGCGCGCTACCGCTTGCGCGGACGCTCGAAGGTGGTGGTGACGGGCGCGACGACTGGGGCGAGCTTCCCCGCCGCGAACGAGACGAACGTCACGCACGGGCAATAGGTGTTGCGCGGGCACCGAGGGCAGTCGCCGTCACAGTCGAGGGTCGCTCCGTAGGAGCACTTGAGGCAGTTGTCCTCGCAGACGATCCATTCCTTCATGGCGGATCCCTTCTAGAAGCGGTATCGGGAACCGAGCCTCGACCCACCTGCGTTTCTCCCCCACTGGGTCTCGGCCGCTTTTCGTACGCGAGCATATCCGCCGAAGCCGCGCTTGAGAAGGGGTCGGAGTGCGAGTTTTCCCCGATTTTCTGTGCTTTTTCGCGCGCAGCGTCGCGGCCGCGGACAGATGACGGGGGGCGATCAGCGCCGCCGTAGGTAGTCGAGGGCCCCCTTGAATGGGCGGGGTCGGACACCGAAAACGGGCTCTAGCGCGTTGTTTTTGGGCGTGTTGTCGACCGCGAGCAGGTCGAGCTGATCGATAGTCACCGGCGGGTCGGGCATCACGGTCATGGCGAACGCCGCCGGCTTCACCAGGAGGACCGGAAGGTGCACTCGCGGTCGGCGGATGCCGGTGCCCCGCATCGTCTCCTCGAGCATCTCGTCGTACGTCACCGCCTCGGGCCCACCGAGCTCGTGCACGCCGGAGATGTCGCCGCGCTCGAGCGCCGCGACGAGGGCCTGGGCGATGTCGTCGACGTGCACCGGCTGGAAGCGAGCCTTCCCGTCACCTGGAACCGGGACGATCGGGAAGTAAAGGCTGAAGCGAAGCCGCGGGAAGAAATCGTCGCCCTCGCCGAAGAGGAGCGAGGGCCGCAGAACGACGTGTGGGATGCCGGCTCCGGTGACGAGCGCCTGACCGCGGCCCTTGCTGCGGAGGTATGGATACGGCGACGCGGGATCCGCACCGATGGCCGACATGTGAACGATACGGGCGACATCCGCGCGGCGCGCCTCCTCGACCACATGAGCAACACCGGCGACATTCACGTCGGCGAATTTCTGCTTGCGCTCGGTGGGGATGGCCACGGTGTGCACGATCGCGTCGACGCCGTCGAACGCTCCCCGCAGCGTTTCGGGTCGGCGGACGTCGGCTCGCCGCACCTCCATGCCGGCGCCGCCGCCGGGTAGCTCGCCCTCGGAACCCGGACGCTCGCTCACAAGGGCACGCACCTCGTGGCGGCGCGGCAGCAGCCGGGCCACGACGTGACGACCGACGAAGCCGTTGGCGCCCGTGACCGCGATCTTCATCTACTACTGACGCGTAGTAGTACCACGCGTGCCGGCACGGTCAAGCCGCTCGCGGGCCGACAGGACGGGGACCATCACCGCCCCGCCGATCGCGTAGAGAAAGCCCAGGACCTGGGCTTCTTGCCATCCCGCGAGGAAGATCGGATCGACCCGCAGGAAGGAGGTGAGGAACCGCGCGCCACCGAAGAGGAGAAGATACGCCGAGTAGGCGCGTCCCTCCGGCGGCCTCCCTCGGACACGCCGCCAGTATGCGAGGAGCACGACGAAGATCGCGAGCATGATCAGCCCGTCGTACGCGGCGATCGGATGCACGTAATCGGTCTGGCCGAGCGTGGCCGGGTTCGTATAGCGAACGCACCACGCGAGGCCGGTGCAGGCGACTGCGTGGTGCTCGCCGTTGATCACATCACCGATCCGGCCGACCGCCTCGCCGAGCGCGATCCCGATCACCGAGATGTCGAACATGAACCCGAGGGGCAGCCGAAGGCGCCGCGCCATTACGTAGCCGGCGATGCTCGATCCGATCGGCGCGCCGGTCGTAGCGATGCCGCCGTTCCAGAACGCCACGAGCTCGAACGGCCGCCCCGCGTAGACGTTCCAGTTGTCGGATACGTGAGCGATCCGCGCCGCGACGAGGCCGCCGACGACGACGGCGATCGCGAACGGGTAGATCCGGTCATCCTTCACGAGGTAGCGGGCGCAGCGGAACGAGACGAAGCTTCCGACGATCATCCCCACCAGCGAGAAGATCGAGTGCCACGCGATGCTCGTCGAACCGAGGTGGAGGTTTGGGTCGAAAGGGAGGTCGATCAGGCTGCGATCGGCGTGGGCTTCGTGACCCGCGCCCGCGTGAGGAGGCGCGCGAGCACCGTGATGGCCGCGGCGAATACCAGCACGGCGATGGTCTGATCCTCGCGGAGTCCGAACGCGTACGTCGGGTCGCCGACGCGGAGAAAGCCGAGGAAGAACCGGCCGACCGCGTACCAGAGCGCCCACACCCAGAAGACCGCGCCGTCCGGCCAACGGCCGGCGGCCGCGCGACGGAGCCACAAGGTGAGCGCGACGCCGACGAGATCCCAGGCCATGTCGTACGCGACGACCAGATGGACGGGCCCAAGCTGGCCGAGGGTGTCCGGATGGGTGTAGCCGACGCAGACTCCCTGAGGCGGCGTGCACGCGACCGCGTGGTGTTCGCCGTTGATGATGTCTCCGATCCGGCCGATCGCGAAGCCGAGGCTGATCCCGGGCGCGGCAGCGTCGGCCGCGTAACCGATTGGTACGCCGCGCCGGATCGCCGGGATGTAACCGCCGATGACCCCGCCGATCGCCGCGCCCCAGATGGCGATCCCTCCGGTCCAGATCGCGAGGATGAGCTCGGGGTGCGCCGCGTAGTACGAGAACTGGTCGATGACGTGGACGACGCGCGCGCCCACGATGCCGCCGATGACACCCCACCAGGCGACCGCGTACGCGTCGTCCTCGCGCACCCGGCCGCGCAAGAGCCGGATCGGGAGCGCGACGCCAAAGAAGATCCCGACCGCGGTGAAGATCCCGTGCCACGCGAGCGTGATCGGACCGAGATGGACATTTGGATCGAAGGGCAGCTGGATCACAACGGAGGCCGGCCCGACGCGCGGCGGGTCCTGTCCAAGGGGCAGGGGCCCCTGACCGCGAAGCGGGTTCGGGGTTGCGCCCGAGCCTGCCGGTCCGCTCCCCACCACAGGCGGTCGACGCGCAGCGGCGCGGCCGGCCGACGGCTCGTACGCAACCCGCTCACCCGTGCCACCCGCCGCGCGTCGCGAGCCGGTAGCTGCTCGATTGCATTCGCTCTCCGCTCACCGTCCGTGACACTTCTTGAACTTCTTGCCCGATCCGCACCAGCAGGGCTCGTTGCGGCCCGGCAGCTTCTTCGGGGCGCTTGCCGGCTGACCGTCGCCGCTCATCCGCGCGGTCGTGGTCGTCCCGCCACCGGTCTGGGTCTGGGCCTGCGCCTGCTCGGCCTGCTCGGCCTGCTCGGCGGTCCGCACGGTGACGCGAAGGATGGTCTGCGCGACGCCGCTCGCGATCCGCGCCGACATCTCCTCGTAGAAGGCGTGCGCCTCACGCTTGTACGCGACGAGCGGGTCCTGCTGTCCGTACCCGCGGAGATAGATCCCTTCGCGAAGCTCCTCCATCGCGGTGAGGTGCTCGACCCAGTGGGTGTCGATCGTCCGCAGCAGAACGAACCGCTCCACCGCACGAGTTATCTCGGGACCGAGCTCCTTCTCACGGCCCTCGTACGTCTCATCGACGAGGTCCGCCACACGCCCGCGCAGCTCGTCGAGACCATTCAGCTCGGAGAACGTCGCGGCTGTCACGTCGGTCCGATTGAGCATCGGCGCGAGGGCCGCCGCGAGCTTCTCGAGGTTCCAGTCCTCGGGATCGGGTGAGAGCGCCTCGGCCTCGACGAGGCCTTCGGCTTCCTGATGGAGGAAGTCGAGCACGGTCTCGCGGACGTCCCCCTGCTCGAGGATCTTGCGACGGTCCTCGTAGATCTTGTTCCGCTGGTTGTTCAGCACGTCGTCGAACTCGAGAGCGCGTTTGCGGATGTCGAAGTTGCGGCCTTCAACCTTGACCTGCGCTTGAGTGATCGCCCCGGTCACCATGCGCGACTCGATCGGCGTCGAATCGTCGAAGCCCAGACGTGTCATGAGGCCCGCGACGTTGTCCGAGGCGAAGATGCGGATGAGATCGTCCTGCAGCGAGCTGTAGAAGCGCGAGCTTCCGGGGTCGCCCTGGCGGCCCGAGCGGCCGCGGAGCTGGTTGTCGATGCGCCGGGCCTCGTGCCGCTCGGTGCCGATGACATGAAGCCCGCCGAGATCGGTGATGCCCTCGCCGAGCAGGATGTCGACACCACGACCGGCCATGTTGGTCGATAGCGTGACCGCGCCTGTCTGTCCGGCTTCCGCGATGATCAGCGCCTCGCGCTCGTGGTTCTTGGCGTTCAGGACCTCGTGCTTGATCCCGTGCCGGCGGAGCTCGTCGGAAAGCCGCTCGCTCTTTTCGACACTGGTCGTGCCGATGAGCACCGGCTGCCCCTTCGCGTTGCGGTCCTTCACTTCCTGGACTACCGCGTCCCACTTGCCCTGCTCGGTCCGATAGACGAGGTCGGGAAGATCCTTTCGGACCATCGGCTTGTTCGTCGGGATCTGTGTGACCTCGAGCTTGTAGACCTTGTAGAGCTCCTCCGCCTCGGTGGCCGCGGTGCCCGTCATGCCCGCGAGCTTCTTGTACATGCGGAAATAGTTCTGGATCGTGATCGTGGCGAAGGTGCGGGTCTCGCGCTGGATCTTGAGACCTTCCTTCGCCTCGACCGCCTGGTGCAGCCCGTCGCTCCAGCGCCGTCCCGGCATGAGACGGCCGGTGAACTCGTCGACGATGACCACCTCGCCGTCCTTGACGACGTACTCCTTGTCCTTGCGATAGAGGGCCTTCGCCTTCACCGCGTTGTCGAGGTAATGGACCGCGGTCACGTCGCCCTCGTAGAGGTTCTTCACCTGGAGGAGCTTCTCGGCGCGGGCGATCCCGTCCTCGGTGAGATTCACGGCATGGTATTTCTCTTCGACCACGTAGTCGGAGTCGGGGTGCAGCTGCTCGGCGACGCGCGCGAACGTGTAATACGTCTGGGAAGAGTCCTCGGCCGGCGAGCTGATGATGAGCGGCGTGCGCGCCTCGTCGATGAGGATCGAGTCCGCCTCATCGACGACGGCGAAGTTGAGGCCGTGCTGCACTTGGTCCTTGAGGTCCATGACCATGTTGTCGCGCAGGTAGTCGAAGCCGAACTCGCTGTTCTGCCCGTACGTGACGTCGGCGAGGTATGCCTCGCGACGGGTCACGTCCCGCCAGTGACGGTGGCGCCAGTCCACTGCCTCGAGCTCGACCGCGGGGTCGTATACCGCGCTCTTCTCGTGCGCGATGTAGGCCACGGAGATCCCGAGCGCGTGGTAGATCGGCGCCATCCAGCCCGCGCCGGTCTTCGCGAGATAGTCGTTCGTCGTGATGAGATGCGCGCCCTTCCCCTCCAGGGCGTTCAGGTAGAGCGCGAGCGACGCGACGTGGGTCTTGCCCTCGCCTGTCCGCATCTCGGCGATGTGTCCCTTGTGGAGCACGAGACCGCCCATGAGCTGGACGTCGAACATGCGCTGCTTGAGCGTTCGTTTCCCCGCCTCGCGGACCGCCGCGAACGCTTCGGGAAGAACGTCGTCGACCGTCTCGCCTTTGGCGAGACGGTCGCGCAGACGCGGGGTGCTGTCTGCGAGCTCGGCATCGGAACGCTTCTCCCAATCCGGTTCGAGCTCGCTGACCCGCGCGACGACCTTGCGGAGCCGACGCAGCTCCGCCTCGTTTGAGTCGAGGAGACCGCCAAGGAAGCTCAAGGCCGGGACCTGCTCGCTAGTTGACCTGCAGCGGGAGCTGCAACCCCGGCGGGTGGAACAACACGCCGACCGACTCGCCCTCGTGGATGCGGCGAATCGCCTCCGCGAAGAGCGGCGCGACGGTGAGGACCTCGATCTTGCCGGTTGCCGCGGCGGACGGCCGCAGCGGGACGGCGTCGGTGGTCACGAGCTTCACGATCCCGCTCGCGACGAGACGCTCGGCCGCGTCCCCTGCCAGAAGTGCATGGGTGCATGCGACGTAGATCTCTTTCACGCCCCGCTCCTTGAGGATGCGGACCGTGTTCAGGATTGTCGTCCCCGTCAAGATCTCGTCGTCGATGACGATCGCGCGCTTGCGCTCGATGTCACCGATCACTGCGACGACCTCGCTGCGCCCGCTGTTGTCGCGGTGGGTCTTCTGCATGAATACGAGCGGGATCTCGAGCGCCTCGGCGATCCGGCGCGCGACGTTCGCGTAGCCCAGGTCGGGCACGACAAGCACGACCCCGTCGGGGTCCTTCTCGACGATCTCGCGGAAGGCCTCCACCAGGAGGTTGCGCGCCGAGAGCTCGTCCCCGGGTATCGAGAAGAAGCCCTGGATTTGCATCTGGTGCATGTCCATGGTCAGGAAGCGGTCCGCACCTGCGACGCCGATGAGATCGGCGAGCAGTCGCGCCGTGATCGGGACCCGCGGCTGGTCCTTCTTGTCACTGCGGCCGTACGCGTAGTAGGGCATGACCGCGGTGATGCGGCCGGCGGAGGCGCGCTTGAACGCGTCGAGCATGATCAGCAGCTCCATGATCGCGTCGGAGACGGATGGTCCGACGAGCGACTGCACGACGAACACGTCGTGCTCGCGGGCGTTCTCTTTGATCTGTACGAAGATCTCGTCGTTCGCGAACTTGAAAACGTCGGCGTCACCGATGGGTATGTCCAAGTAGCTGCAGATGTCTTTGGCGAATCTGGGGTGGGCGTTTCCGGTGTAGACAGACAGTCCTCGGAACACGGACTCCCCTCCTGCCGCGGATCGCAGGTGGTCCTGCATGAAAAGTATACGGGCGCTAGCCTGCGAAATGTGAGCCCCGCGGCGGGTCATCGCGCTCGCTGGATCGGCGTCTGGGTGCTGGTGGTCGCCTGGTTCGTCGCCCAGGCCGCGAACGTCGGCGGCAACGCCGTGCACCTCGTGCTCCTTGCCGCGATCGGACTCCTGGTGTACGAGCTGCTCGCGGAGGACGTGCCCGCGACCTAGCGCTCCGCTCGGGCCGGCCGAGCGCCTGCGAGGAAGCGCGCGTGCGGAAGACCAGCCTCGTCGATCATCACCGCGGTACGGGCGAGTGGCTTCAGGTCGAAGTGAGTGTCCGACCCGACCGAGAATGTGGCGCCTCGTCGCGCCGCGCGCAACAGGAACTCGCGATGTGGAACGCCGTAGCTCTCGTTGATCTCGATGGCGATCCCACCCGCTACGCACATCGCGATGAGCCGCTCCTGCCATTCCTCGGGATACACGACCTCGGGATCACCAACCGGCTGGAGGGCCGAGAAGGTCGGGTGGCCGAGGATGTCGATGCGGTCGCGCTCGATCCCCAACGCGACGACCTCGAGCGTGCGCTCGAGGATCCGCGAGCGCAGCTCGACGGCGCCGAAGCGCTCGGCCTCCTTGAACCGCTGGGCGCGGCCCTTGACGAACGCGCCAGCGTCGTCGTATCGGATCCACTCGCCGTCGAGCTCCACCTGATGGATCGCGCCGATGACGTAATGGAGAGCGTCGTGTGTCCCGCGCGAGAGCGGAGGCGCGACCCCGAGGTCATATTCGATCCCCACGCGCAGGCCGAGCCGGTTCGCATCGTCGATGTAGCGCTTCAGGTCCTCCTCGTTCCGGAGCTTGTCCCGCCAGGGGTAGTGGTCGGAGACCCCGTGGGGCCGGATGGCAACGCTCTTGGCGCGGTCGGCGAGCGACACCGTTCCGTCCGAGCGATCGCTGTGGATATGGTGGTCGAATAGTGCGAGCGTCACGGGTCGGGGTGCCCGTGCCAAGCCGCCTCGACCATCGTCCAGAACGCGCCGGACACGAGCGTGTGGCCGCCGAGCAGCAAGGGAAATGAGGCGTCGCGGGCGGCCTCGGTGAACTCGCGGAGCGGCTTCGTCGCGATGCGGTCGGCCATGAACAGGTACGACGCGAAGCGCTCGGGCGCGCCGGGCCGCCACCCGAGGTGCGCGAAGAGAACGAGCATGTCGAACAGCATCCCGTCGCATAGCTCGCCCATCTTCGCGAAGAAGTCGCGCGGACCCACGAGCTGATAGAGGAACCCGAGCGCGCTGCGAGCTGCGCCCGACACGTCCCGGCCGGCCGCTTGCATCCCGCGCTCTTCCGCGAGCATGCGCACGCGACAAGCGGTCTGGGACTCGATGAATGTCCACACCGGCGCGCCGACGCGTCCCGCGACCAGGAGCTCCTTGTCCGGCGTCGTCACGAGCCGCATGAGCGCTTCGATCCGGTCGGCGAGTACCGCTTGCCAGGCGTCGAGACGCTGCAGCTCCGGCGGACACGCGGGGTGTCGGACCAGTAGGGCCGCATCGGTCGGCGTGTCGACGTCGAGCAGCGTCGCCGCCGACTTTTCGAGCTGACGCGAGGACAGGCCGGCCTGCTGGTGCAGACGACGCGGAAGCGGGTTGTCGGTCGCAGGGAGCTCGATCGCGTCGAGCGCGGACGCCGGCGTGAACGCGACGAGATCGGCGGAGTACGAATTGTTCGAGAGCACGAGCATCTCGGTCGACTCCAGATCCTCCCGGATCGCCCTGAGCTCGGCGACGGTGAGGAGCGCGCCTGCACCCGCGCCGATCGTGCAGACCCGGTCGAGCCTCTTTTCGCGGACCGTGGCCTGCAGCTCGCGCCCGAAATGGAATGGGTCGGTCTGCGGGCTCAGGATCTGCGCTCCCCGCGAGCGGAACGAGGACGCGGCCTCGCCATCGGTCGTAACGCCGAATAGCGGGGTGAAGCCTGCTTCGCGCGCCCGTCCGAGCACCACCGCGCCGATCGCGATCTTCACCGCGTCGAGCTGGCGCTCGAGTTCGCTCAGTCCGCTCCGACCGAAGAAAAGCAGGAATGCGGTCACGCCGCGACGCTATCACCAGCGGCGCGCAGCTCGATCCGGATGAGCAGGACGATGAGCAGAAGACTCAGGATCACCGCGGCGATGACCTTTGGCCCGCCGTCCGGGACCATACGCAGCACCGCGAGCCACTGCGGATCCGACCAGCTGAAAAGCTTGCTTGGATCCACGTTCACGTTCACCGGCACGGTGTCCCACGACTGGTCGTAGACGAGCGCGGCGGCGTTGAAGAGCAGAAACGACCAAGCCGCGAGGACGCCGAAGAGGGCGCGCGTGACGACCGTGCGCAGCATGCCGGTGCCAATTCCCCACGCGAGCGCTGCGAAGAGCAGCGGTGCGAGGTCGTCGAGGAAGCGCGTGCCGAAGACTCGGCCGCCCCACCACTCGGCATAGCTCGCATACAGCACGAGGGTCGCGAGCCAGACGAGCGAGAGCGTGCGAAGGCGCCTCGCGGTCTCGCCCGGCCAGCGCCAGGCACGCAGCAGCGCGGCGAGTGCGAAGATCAGATAGGGCGTGTAGATCAGGAGCCCTCGCGACGGCGAGAGCAGGAGTCCGTACAGGCCGGTGGCGATAGGGGCGTCGAACGGCTTCGTGCCGTACCCCTGCTCGAGCGGCGATCCGAACGCGAGGTAGTTGTACGCGAGGAGCGGCGCGGCGCCGATCGCCGCGCCGGCGAGGCCGGCCAGGAGCCGCCGCGGAGAGAGGCCACCGATGCCCAGCGCGACGAGGGCTGTCGTCTGACGGACGACCGTGCCCAAGCCGAGGGCGAGGCCCGCGACGAGCTCGCGACCGTACCCGACGGACTCCTCGCGCAATACCACACTGAGCGCGAGCGCGACGGCGAGATGAACGCCCGAGTGCTGCCACAAGGCCTGGCTCGCGATCGTCCGGACGCTTGTCCCGAAGAAGTAGAGCAACACGAGCACGAGCGACCACCGTGGTCCGACGAACCGACGTACGCACGACCACAGCACCAGCGTGGCAAGGACTTCGACGAGCGCGCCGACGACGTGTCCCATGCGAACGAGAAGACCGAGGTCGAGGGGATCGAACCCGGCAATGACGAGCGGCGCGAAGAACGGGAGCGCGAGGATGGCCATGCCCGGAGGGAACACCGAGCAGACGTGGTCGTTCGGGCCGGGAGCGGGCGGGCCGCCCACGCTTCGAGGCGCCTTCGGCGGTTGCGTGGCGGTCGAGACGCCGCACGCGCGGAAGAAATAGGCCTCCGAGTCCAGTCTCCCGGGACTGCTCGGCTGGTTGGGCCGGAATACGAACTCGTCGTAATCGACGTTGCGCTCCTTGATGGCCGTCCAGGCGAAGAGCGCATTGGGCAGGACGTCCGGCGACCAGATGTCGTTGAGGTTGGTGAACGCGAGCGCGAAGAGGATCAGGCCGCGGACAAACGCGCGCCGCTTGCTCATTGGCCGCGAACGCGGGTCATCGATAGTCTGTCGTCACTCGTCGAAGGCGACGACGTATGCACCGACCGAACGCGCTCCAGCGGCGCGCGCGGCGGCGGCGGCATCGGCGAGCGTCGCGCCGGTCGTCGCGACGTCGTCGACGAGCGCGACGGAGAGCTTCCGCAGCGATCCGGCCTCGGCGACAAAGGCCCTGCGGACGTTCGCGGCCCGCGCGGAGCGGTCCAGCTCGACCTGTGGTCGACCCTGGCGGATCCGGCGCAGCGCGCGACGGACCGGCAGTCGCGTCTCGCGGCCGACCGCCTCGGCGAGCAGGGCCGCCTGGTCGTAGCCACGCGCGAGCGCGCGCGAGCGATGCAAGGGAACGGGAACGACGACGTCGATCGTCGCACCGCGTGCGATGTCGCGGGCGAGCTCCTCGGCGACGAGGGCGCCGAGATCGGCCGCGAGTGCGCGATCGCCGCCGTACTTAAGCCGATGGATCGCGCTGCGCAGAGATCCTTCGTGCTCGCCGACGGCGCGGATCGCGACCGGGCCGCGAACCGAGCGCGCCTCCGCCTGATCGCGACAGGAGACGCAGTACCACCTTCCTGGGTCGCCGCAGCCGGCGCACCGGGGTGCGAGGATGGCGTCGCGCAGGGCCTCGATCACATGCGCTCGACGGGCTCCCAAGAGAGTTCGTCACCGACTTGCGCGCCCGCGCGCGCGACCGCCCCGGCACCCAGCTCGAGGACGCTCTTCGTGCCTCGCGGTGCCGCGATCATTGGCGCCCAGGGTCGGATCCGCTCCGCGACGCGAAGCACCCGGTTCGCGCCGTCGAGGAACAGCGCATCGATGGCGAAGCGCATGAACAGCATGGTGATCGATCCGGTCCTTGTGAGAAGGAGTCCCTCGTCGTCGCCGAGACGCGAACGCGGGATGAGACCGAGGCCGCGCGTCAGCAGGTTGTCGGCGACAGCGCAGCGGGTAGCGAGGACGGTGCCGCGGGTCCGATCGCGAACGGTGAGCGAGCTGCTCGCGGTCCTAGAACGAGCCGCAGGACTTCATCGCGGAGAGCGCGGCGGGCGCGAGGATCACGATGAAGAGCGAGGGGAAGATGCAGCCGACCGTCGGCAGCATGATGAGGATCGGGGCACGCGCGGCCTTCTCCTCCGCGCGCTGGCGCCGCTCGGTACGGAGCGTCTCGGACTGGATCCGGAGGACCTTGGACATCGACACACCGAGCTGGTCGGCCTGGATGATCGCGGAGATGAAGCCCTGGAGCTCCTTCACGTCGACGCGGTCGTTGATCCCCCGCAGCGCTTCCTGCCGGGATTTGCCCACCCGCTGCTCGGCGGCGGCTCGCTTGAACTCGTCGCTGAGCGGTCCCTTCAACTTCTCCGTGACCTTCACTATCGCGGCATCGAAACCGAGCCCTGCTTCCACCGAGATGGTGAGAAGGTCGAGCGCGTCAGGAAGCTGATCGAGGATCGCCGAGCCGCGCCCGTTCGCGCGGCTGCTCAGATAGAAGTCGGGCGCCATGAAACCGAGGATCGCGCCGCCGGCGACGCCGCCCACCGTGAATAGCGCGTCACCGGTGAGGAGGTTCAGGAGCGCCGATGCGCCCACCGCCGCGATGAGCGCGACGAACGCCTTGACCCCGAGGAAGAACTCCACACTCGTGGTCTCCATGGCTGCGCGCTTGAGGCGGAGCTGCAGCGACCGCGCCGTATTTGCCGGGTAGAACCGCGAGATGAGCGACGCGAGGCCCTGCACGATCGGCCGCACGGTGCGCTCGAACATCGGGCGCTGGAGCTCGAGCTCTTCGAGGGTGCGGGGCCGGACCGAGATCTGCTGCAGGCGCGCCTGCACCGGGTCGAGCTGACGACCGACGAGGAACGACGCGAACACGAGGAACACGCCGACGCCGGCCATGATCGGAAGGACGAGGAGGAAGAGGTCCATCTATACCTTGATATCCGTGATCTTCCGAATTGCGAAGAAGCCGATGGCCATCATGATCCCGCCCGTGGCGAGCAGGATCTGGCCGAGGGTTTCGGTGAAGAGCGGCTCCATGAATGAAGGGTTGATGAAGTTCAGCGTGATCGCGATGCCGACCGGCAAGAACGCCACGAGGTAGCCGGAGTAGCGGCCCTGCGCGGTTAGCGTGCGGATCTCCCCCTTGATGCGCACACGTTCGCGGATCGTAAATGCGATCGTGTCGAGGATCTCGGCGAGGTTGCCGCCGACCTGCTGCTGAACGCCGATCGCCGTCACCATGAGATCGAGGTCGTCGCTCTTGATCCGGCGGACCATGTTGGCGAGGGCCTCCTCCATGCCGAGACCGAGGTTGACCTCACGGACGACGCGGCCCATCTCGGGTCCCATCGGTGCAGGGGATTCGCGCGACACGAGCTCGATCGATTGCAGGAAGCTCGACCCTGCGCGGAGCGAGTTCGAGAGGAGCGTGATGGTGTCGGGAAGCTGCTTGTTGAAAGAGTTGAGTCGGCTCGAGATCCGCCGGCCCACCCAGATTCGGGGGCCGAAGTAGCCGATGAGCGCGCCGACGACGGCCGAAAGCGGATCACGCAGGACCCAGAGCAGTACGCCGACACCGAGGGAGAGGCCGACGCGGATGTAGTAGTACTCGGCGACGTGCAGGGTCAGGTTGGCCCGTGCGAGGTCGCGCGCGACGCGTGAGACAAGCCGCTTGTCCGCGACGTCGCTCGAGAGCGTCGCGAATGGGTCGACTTCGCGGCCGCGCTTCTCAGGCTTCTTCTTCTGGTCCTGCTGCGTCTGCGGTCCGCCAGCGTAGCGGGCCATGCGCGACTCGAGCGTCTCGGGGCCGCCGCCACCCATCATCGACGAGATGCCCAAGAAGAAGAGCAGCACGCCGATGAACGCGGTCGCCGGGATCAGGTATTCGGTGGGCATCTAGCGCAGGTTGGCGCTCATGTCGCCGAAGGTGTTCTGCGGGAGCTTGATGCCGGCGGCCTCGAATTTCTCCGTGAACTTCGGGCGGATGCCCGTCGGGCGTAGGCGGCCCTGGACCTTTCCGTCGACGTAGCCGGTCTGCTCGAAGATGAACACGTCCTGGAGGACGATGGTCTCGCCTTCCATGCCCTGGACCTCGGTGATGTTGACGATCTTGCGCGAGCCGTCCTTGAGCCGGCTGATCTGGATGATCAGGTCGAGGGCGCTGGCGATCTGTTCTCGGATCGCGCGTGCCGGCAGGTCGACGCCCGCCATGAGGCACATCGTCTCGAGCCGGGCGAGGATGTCGCGCGGTGAGTTCGCGTGCCCGGTCGAGAGCGATCCGTCGTGGCCGGTGTTCATGGCCTGCAGCATGGAGAGCGCCTCACCACCACGGGTCTCGCCGACGACGATCCGCTCCGGTCGCATACGGAGAGAGTTCTTGACGAGGTCCATGATCGAGACGGCGCCCTTGCCCTCGATGTTCGCGGCACGCGATTCGAGCCGGACGACGTGGTCCTGGACGAGCTTGAGCTCGGCCGCGTCCTCGATGGTGATGATCCGCTCATCCTCGGGGATGAATCCCGACAGGATGTTGAGGAGCGTCGTCTTTCCGGAGCCGGTACCGCCCGAGATGTACATGTTGAGGCGCGCTTCGACGCACGCGCGCAGGAACTCCATCATCTCGGCCGTCGCTGTCCCGAACTTGATGTAGTCCTCGACGGTGATGCGGTACTTGGGGAATTTTCGGATCGTGATGACCGGACCGTTGAGCGAGAGCGGCGGGATGATGATGTTCACGCGCGAGCCATCGGGAAGTCGCGCGTCCTCGTATGGTTTCGCTTCGTCGACGCGACGCCCGATCGGCGCGATGATCCGCTCGATCACGCGCGAGACGTGTTCGTCATTCACGAACGTCACGTCAGAGAGCTGCAGCTTGCCCTTGCGCTCGATGTAGGTCCGGAACGGCCCGTTGACCATGACCTCGGTGATCGTGTCGTCGTTGAGAAGCGGCTGGATCGGACCGAACCCGAGGATCTCGTCGAGGATCAACTCGAGCATCCGCTGACGCTCGACGCGCGTTACGACGATGCCTTCCTCGTCGATGTATTTGTTGAACATCTCCTCGATCGAGGAGCGCACCGCCTTGGCGTCGGAAAGGTCGAGCCGCGGGTCGAGGTTGTTGATGATCTTGGTCTGAAGGCGCACTCGCGCGTCGCGCTGGGTGTCGCGCCCCGGGGATGCGCTCTGCGTGAGCGGGCCCTCGGCCGGAGGTTTGGGGGGCTGCTGGCCGGGTGCGCCTGGCTGCTGCTGTCCCGACTGGTCGGCGGGTCGCTGGCCTTCGATGCGTCTTAGAAGTGACATGTGTGCCTGTTTAACCCTGCCTTCCGGCACCCGTTATCCGGGCGCCTGCTCCCTCGGCCGGAGTGTATGGCTGGCTGACGCTTGTACGCCCGATCAGACGAGGATCAGCCGGAGCGAGCTAGCGAGCGAAAAGGCGCATGCCACCGGCGCGGGCGGGGGCCTTGGCGCCAGCGGCGGCGCCGGCGGCCTCTGGGGCGCCCGCGACCAGACGCTGCGCGAGGGTAAAGATGTCTTTCGCGACCTGGCTTTCCTTGTGGCTGATGACGAATGGCACGCCGCGATTCACCGCAAGTACCAGGGTCCGACCGTCGCTCACGATCGTGTGCGGGATCTTGCGGCCGAGGCTTGCCTCGACGTCCGAGGCCTTGATCCCGCCGGAGCTGTCGTTCCGGTTGGCGACGAGCTGCAGCTTTTCCTCTCCGTAACCGAGCTTCTCCGCGATCTCCATGAAGACGCGGACGTTCTTGAGGCTCGTGATCTCGAGCGTCATGAGCGTGAGGATCACGTCTGCCGCGTCGAGCATCGTGATCACCTGCTCCTGGAAGCTCGGCCAGGTGTCGACCACGATGTAGGCGTATCGCTCGCGCAGCAGTTCGAGGGCTCGCTTCATGTTCGCGCCGGTGATCAGCTCGGCGGATTCCGGCGTCGGCGGTGCGAGCATCACCTTGATCCCGGTCGAATGCGGAACGAGGACCGATTCGAGGACGTCCGAGTCCATGTTGTCGAAGCTGCCGACGAGGTCGGCCACCGTCTTCGCCTTCGGGCTCATGTTCAGGATGACGGCGATGTCGCCGAACGGGAGGCTCCCGTCGACGAGAACGACCGGCTTCTGGGTGGTCTGGTGAAGAGCGACCGCGAGGTTCGTCGCGATCGTGGTCCGCCCCACACCGCCCTTCGGCGAGAAGAACGTGATCACCTGCGACTGGTCACGGGCCGTCGGCGCCGCGGCGGCCGCATTCGCTGGCCCAGCGGCGGCGGGGGCGGCCTGCGCGTACCTGGCGCGCTTCACCTTCTCGAGCTCGTGGACATGGCGGATGGCGTTGATCAGCTCGTCGGCGGAGAAGGGCTTGACCAGGAATTCGCGGGCCCCCGCGAGCATGGACCGGCGCAGGTAATCCTGCTCGCCCTGAACGCTCATCATGATGATCGGCGACTCGGGGACGGTGTTCGAGATGATCTCAGTGGCTGTGATCCCGTCCATGTCGGGCATGTTGATGTCCATGAGGATCACGTTCGGTCGCTCTTTCTTCGCGAGCGCGACCGCCGCCTGTCCACCGTCGGCGGTGCCGGCCACTTCCATGTCCGGCTCGAATCCGATCAGCTTTGCGAGGTTGTCACGAGTATCGGCAATGTCGTCGACGATGAGGATGCGGATCTTCTCTCCGTCGGCCATGCCTTGACTAACGCCCCCTAAGAGACTGACGTTGTTCGCTCGTCCCGCCCGCCAGGCAATATACAGGCAACTCGTCCGCCCGAGCGACAGGTGTCGCGATGCTTGTCACGATGTCGCTCCCGGCAACCGGCCCGCAAGCTCGAGCCAGAGCGTCACCAGAGTGCCGATGCCAAGGGCCACACCGTACGGGATCCACGAGCGCATGAGCTCGGCGACCGAGACGTGCTCGCCGTTCGCGGTGGGTGCGAGTCGCCGCACCGCGACATAGAGGAGCGCGACGAGACCGCCTACGAGCGATCCGTAGAGCGCACTGAAGAGAACGAATCCCGTGCCGCGGAGCGCTCCGACGGCCATGAGGAACTTCACGTCTCCGCTCTTCAGCATGCGTCCGGCGACGATCGGATAGCCGATCGCAAAGACCGCGACGATCGCGACCACACGGTCGACGAAGGCATTCGGGAACGACTCGAAGATGGCGAAGGCGAGGCCCAGGAGCATCGTCGGATACGTGACGAAGTTGGGGATACGGCGCCAGCGCATGTCGGTGAAGACCATGCCGGCTACGAAGATCGCGAGGACGACGTCTTCGGCGGCGCGCGCCGTATCCGTGGCTACCGCTCCCTTTGAAGACGGACCGGGCGGCGTTTGCGCGCCGCCCGGTCACGTGTATTCCGCTGTGCTCGTGCGCTAGGTGAGGTTGTTGCCGATGTTGCTGAAGATGTTCTGAATCTGGCCGCGCAGGAAGATCATCGCGACGATCACGGCAATGGCGATGACGGCGATGATGAGTGCGTATTCGACCAGGCCCTGGCCTTCGTCGTCGCGCAGGAATGCGAGCATCTCTCGGGTCCCCCTTTCCTGTCGATCTCGGATGTCAGCCTGCCCGTCCGGCGAAGTGCGAACAACTAGGAAGGTCGTACCTCCGCCGTTTGGGCTACCCATATTTTGCCTGCTGCAAGGAAACTCGCAGCCATTTGGGCTATCGACCTGGTGTCTATGCCGATTAACGGGCAGCAATCTGATCCGATTCGGCCATCTATCCAAGGAGCGAAAGCAGCGGCGGCCCGAGGAAGACCGCGAGCAAGGCCGGCAGCACGCAGAACGCGAGCGGGAAGAGCATCAGCACGGGCAGTCGCCGCGCTTGCGTCTCAGCGCGCCGACGATCCGCCGCGCGCAAGAGATCGGTTTGCGTCACCAGCATGTCCGAGAGGGGCGATCCAAAACGCGTCGCGGCCGCGACGAGCGCGGCAATGCGCGCTTCGGTCGGCCCGGTTGCGGCGAATGCCGCGAAAGCCTGACCGCGGCCGCGACCGAGCGCGAGGTCTGCGAGCAGACGCCTGGCCTCCGGCGCTCGCGAGATCGTTGGCGATCGCGCAACGAGCGCCGCAAGCGCGAGCTCGAAGGTGAGACCGGCATCGAGGCCGACGATCACGGCGTCGAGCAACGACGCGAGATCCGCTTCGACTGTCGTCGATCGGAGGATGCGGGCGAGCCAGAGCGCGCCGACGATCTCGAGCCCGACCGCGACGGCCAGGAGCCAGCGGCCGCGGTCGAAGAGGACCGCGACGTAGTCGGGAGTCATCAGCGCGAAGAAGATCCCGCCCAGCGGTGCGAGCGAGACGAGCACGATCGCCGACATCCGCCCCTGGGCGGTCAGGGCGTCGCGCTCGTCTTCCAGGGCGAGACGCCCGCGAACGAGTGACGCGACCCGCGCAAGGCTTCGTGCGATGCGCCCGCCGCTGCGGGCGAATGCCGAGAGCACGATCGCGAATGGAGCGAGATCCCCCGCAGGGACCGCACCCTCGTACGAGCGCAGAGCCTCGTCGATGGATGTGCCGAGCGTCAGAGCAGCCGCAGCCCGTTCGGTGGCGATCGCCAGCGGACGCGGCAGCGTGCGCGCGACCTCGGCGAAGGCTTGCGTGATCGAGAGACCGCTCGCGAGAGCCGCCGCGACGGCGTCGATCAATCCCGGGAGCGCAAGCCGCCGCTCACGCAGCTGCGCACGTCGTCGCGGGTCGAGCTGCCGAAGGGAGCGCAGAAGGATCGCGGCGCGTCGATCGTCGAGCGTTCCGACCGCCAATAGGAATGCGCCTGCGAGCGCCAGAAGCATCGTCACCGGATCACGGGAACGAGCTCATAAGGATCGCCGCGGTCATCGGCGAGCTCTGCGATCTCCACGATCCGCCGCGTGCCTGAGGCGTCGCGCTCCTGGTGAACGACGATGTCGATACCCCGCCGGATCTGTTCGCGGACCGCCTCGAGAGGGATCTCGATCCCGCCCATGAGCGCCATCGTTTCGATGCGCATGAGCGCATGTCGCGCGCTATTCGCGTGCGCGGTCGTGAGCGACCCACGATGCCCGGTGTTCATGGCCTGGAGCATGTCGAGCGCCTCGCCGCCACGAACCTCGCCAACGACGATCCGATCGGGTCGCATCCGGAGCGCCGCACGCAGGAGCGCGCGGACGTCGATGGCCCCAGTCCCTTCGACGCTCGGTGGTCGCGTCTCGAGGCCGACGAGGTTCGGCTGCGGCAGCCTGAGCTCTGCGGCATCTTCGATGGTCACGATTCGCTCGGCCTCACCGATGGCGAACGCGAGCGCGTTGAGCGTGGTCGTCTTCCCGCTTGATGTCCCGCCAGCGACGAGGATGCTCCGTCGAGCGCGAACGGCCTCCAGCAGATAGTCCATCGCCGCCCGACCGACCGTTCCGTTGCGCACCAGATCCTCGGGCGCAAGCGCGTGCGCGGCGAACCGGCGGATCGTCAGGACCGGACCGACCAAAGAGATAGGCGGGATGACAGCGTGCACGCGGGAGCCGTCGGCAAGCCGGCCGTCGACCAGCGGGCTCGCAAGATCGATTCGACGACCGAGCGGCGCGACGAGCCGCTCGATGAGGACGAGGATCTCCTCAGGGTCGGCGAATCGGATCCCGGTCTCCTCGAGCTTTCCGTCGCGTTCGATCCAGACGCCTTTGTTCCCATTGACCATGACCTCCGTCACGTGCTCATCGCGCAGCAGTGGGGCGAGATCGCCGAGGCCGAAGAGCCGGTCGTCGAACCATCGCTCGAGCGTCCGGAGCTCGCGGGCCGGAACGACAAGACGAAGGTCCGTCAGGGTCTGACGAAGCGATGACGCAAGCTGCTCGCGACGCGGCCGCCCATCCGGAGCTTCGCGGAGCCGAGCGACCAGACCGCGCTCGATTTGCGCGCGCGATGGCTCGCTCACGATGCGTCGATGGCGATGAGTCCCGCGAGGTCGTCGTATGCCGCGCCGAGCGCGCCACTCGCGGCCCGAGGCCCGCTTGCCGCGGCGATGACCGCGTCTTCGTCGCGAGGCAGGACGCGAAAGATCTCGCGACCGCCAAGCGCCAAGGAGCCTCCCTGCGATCCGATCAGCCACGCGTCCGGGGGCAGATCGATCGCGTCGAGCGATGCGACGGAGACCGGATCCGCATAGCTGAGCACGAGCACCCGGTCGGCACGCTCGACGATGATCTGCGTGCGCGGTTCGGCGAGGTTCGCCGTGTCGACGACAACGAGCTCGGCGAGCTCGAGTCCCGCGCGCAGCACGGCGAGACCCAGAGGCCCGCTCGGAGCGGCAGGTGGTCCACCCGCGAGACGCAGTCCGGGCGCCGCCTGGACCGCCAGCAGCCCGAGGTGGTCGACGTTGAGCTCCTCGCTCATGCCTTCGAGCTCGCGCCAGCTCGAGGGATGCGCGCCGAGCCACCACGCGAGATCGCCCGAACCGGTCAGGTCGATGGCGAGCGTGGGCCGTTGTCGCGCGAGCCGACGCGCCAGGTTCGCGGCAAGAAGCGTTCGACCGGCGCCGCCGCGCACCGAAGTGATCGCGATCGATCGGGTTGCCGGTCGTCGTACCGCCGGTAGCACTGCAGCGATGAGCGGTCCGAGGATCGCCGGCTCGCAGCTGGGCGCGATCGCCGAGAGTGGGAATCCCAGCGCGTCGATGAGCGGACGATGCCCCTCGGCCGTGACGAGGATGCGCGGCAAGCCTCGCGGGAGGCCAGCCGCGGCGGAGACGAACTCCGCGTCGCGAAGGTCGACCACCGCGACGCTCGCCTTGTCGGGCTCGGCGATCTCGATGCCAAGCGCGCCCATCGCGGCATGCAGCTCTGGACCACCGCACGCGACCGCGCGGATGGTCATCGCGTGGAGCGGACGAGGGGAACGATAAGGAGGCCCGACGCTCGTGCCGAGGCGATGGCCGTCGCGGCGTCCTCGTCGACCTGGAAGACGATCGCGGCGTCGC
>Ga0209376_1000952_pt1 | contig 30953 bp, 27 predicted proteins | sample GraSoiAngelo_134_FD_185891 | JGI IMG/M metagenome (GOLD analysis project Ga0209376, IMG submission 185891) | Grasslands soil microbial communities from the Angelo Coastal Reserve, California, USA - 14_0929_05_30cm (SPAdes) (version 2) | ecosystem: Environmental > Terrestrial > Soil > Grasslands ... | reverse complement strand
TGGCCCTCGATACCGCCGGCAACCTCTACATCGCGGATAGCAATCGCATCCGCAAGGTCACCCCCGGCGGCACCATCTCGACCTACGCCGGCACGGGCACGGGGCCCTTCTCCGGGGACGGCGGCCCCGCGACCGCTGCGCAACTCAGCTCCCCCGCCGGCGTGGCTCTCGATCTCACCGGCAACCTCTACATCGCCGACGACGGCAACTACCGCATCCGCAAGGTCACCCCCGGGGGCACGATCTCGACCTACGCCGGCGGCGGCAGCTCTAACTTCTCGGGCGACGGCGGTCCCGCGACCGCCGCGCAGCTCAACGTACCCGTTGGCGTAGCCCTCGATCCCGCCGGCAACCTCTACATCGCGGACCAAGGAAACAGCCGCATCCGCAAGGTCACCCCTGGGGGCACCATCTCGACCTACGCCGGCACCGACACGCCGGGCTTCTCTGGCGACGGCGGCCCCGCCACCGCCGCGCAGCTCAACGTACCCGTTGGCGTGGCCGTCGATCCCGCCGGCAATCTCTACATCGCGGACAGCGGCAGCAGCCGCATCCGCAAGGTCGGCCCCGGGGGCACCATCTCGACCTACGCCGGCGGCGGCGGTGGTACGCCGGGCTTCTTGGGCGACGGCGGCCCCGCGACCGCCGCGTACCTCAACAACCCCGTTGGCGTGACCCTCGATCCCGCCGGCAACCTCTACATCGCGGACTTGGGCAACGCGCGCGTCCGCAAGGTCACCCCCGGCGGCACCATCTCGACCTACGCTGGCAGCGGCAGCTTTGGCTTCTCTGGCGACGGCGGCCCCGCGACCGCCGCCCAGCTCAACGGACCCTGGGGCGTGGCCGTCGATCCCGCCGGCATCCTCTACATCGCGGAAAGCGGGCGCATCCGCAAAGTCACCACAGGGGGCACCATCTCGACCTATGCCGGCAGCGGCAACTTTCGCTTCGCTGGCGACGGCGGCCCCGCGACCGCCGCGGAGCTCAACTTTCCCCGGGGCATGGGCCTCGATCCCGCCGGCAACCTCTACATCGCGGACAAAGACAACGCGCGCATCCGCAAGGTCACCTCCGGGGGCACCATCTCGACCTACGCTGGCAGTGGCAGCCGTGGCTTCTTAGGCGACGGCGGCCCCGCGACCGCCGCGCGGTTCCGGGAACCCTCAGGCGTGGCCCTCGATCCCGCCGGCAACCTCTACATCGCGGACACTTACAACAATCGCATCCGCAAGGTCACGCCGACGGTTGCGGTGTCGACGACACCCGCGCCCACCGCGCCCGCGTCGTTAGCCGCCGCGCCCCCGCCGAACATCCGAACGACCCCGCTCGGTCAGGTCACTGGCAACTGGCTCTTCTATGGCGTGCAGATCCCGCGGCCCGAGCGCGACCGCATCGAGATCCAGATCATCGCGGTCCCCGCGAGCGGGGGCGCGGCGACGATTGTGGTCGCGTTCGACGCTGCTACCGCGAGGGGAGGCGCGAACGGTGTCTTTACCGTAGGAATCTTCGACAGCGCGCCGTACTTGCGCCGGCAGTTCTCACCAGATGGTCGGCGAATGGTCTTCTCGATCGGCGGGGAGCTCGTCGTGATCGACCTCGTGACCGGCCAGGCTAAGCCGCTCGGCGTCCGCGGCTTCTACCCCTCGTGGAGCAGGGATGGCTCGCAGATCGCGTTCGTCTTCGAGAAGCCCGTCGCGGACGCCGGCGCAAACAGGTCCCATGCGATCGGCGTCGTGCCTGTGGCCGGAGGAAGTCCCAGGGAGCTGGTCGCGAGCTCCCAGGACACTTCCGTCGAGTGGTCGCCGGACGGTTCGCGGATCCTCTCGCCCATCCCCGTGGTCGACTGTGTGGACTGCCCCCCAGTCCATGCCACGATGGAGGTCACGACCGGACGGATCGGCATGCGGTTCGCGTTTGTTTCCGGGGGCCCGTCGTACTCGCACTGGCGCACCGGCTCGCCAGAGCTCGCCATCGCGATCGAGGTGTGCGGAGAGATCGCGACTCCTGTGTCGAGGATCGTCGGGATCGATGAGCGCACCAGAAGCGAGAGGATCCTCGTGGATGTGGCCGAGCCATGCCCGGAGCGGGATGGTCGACTAGAAGCGGTCCAGCTGCGCGACCCGCGCTGGAATCCGGCGGTCGCCGACGAGCTCCTCTACGTCATGGCACGGGGCAACGACTTCGAAACGCATGTGGTGAACATCGCGACCGGAAAGGACACGCGGCTCCCGATCTCCGCGTACGAGGCGACGTGGACCAGGGACGGATCGGCCGTGGCCTACCTCGTGAAAGACCCGGGTTCGAGCTTCGGCTCGGCGGTTCGGGTCTGGAAGCGCGACGGCAGCGGCGAAACAGAGATCCGCCGCGCGACCGGCGGAGAGGCCGTCTTCAGCATCGCATCCGTCAGCTACTGATCCGCGCATCGACGAGGCCCCTGGATCGCGCTCCCGGTCGAATTCCATGGCGCGTTTACCCAGACGCGCACGCTGGCCGGACGACTGCGCGACTTCCTACCATTCTGGCGCCGCGCGCCGTTAGAGGCGCGGACGCGACACCTGGAAAGTAGCGGAGTCGCTTGGTTCATCATCGCGTTCGTTGGCTACGCTGCCTGCGCACAGCAATGTCTCAGCGCCTGATGGTTTGAGTGAATGCGCGGACACGGAATCTCGTGTGTAGACCGGCCGCTGCAATGGTCGGCGAGAGCAATGGTTTCGGTCGTTTGATACCGGCAACAAGAGCAATGGTCTCGGCGCCGTTGTGCTTGGCACTGCGGAGACCATTGCTCAAGGTCGCACATGGTTGCTTACACCATGTCGCGTTAAACCATTCCATTTGCTCGCGGAATAGCTAATAGAATGAGGGTCCCGCCGAGGTAGCTCAGTCGGTAGAGCAATGGTCTGAAGAACCATGTGTCGCCAGTTCGATCCTGGCCCTCGGCACAGGTCCGATCAGCGGGAAACTCGCGTCAGTGTCATCTCCTCCTCCAAGAACCACGTCGCGCCGCCATCGGATGACACCTCGCCGCGCCAGCGACAGCGCTCACTCGTGATGTCGTTGAACGACCAGCGCTGCGGTCTCCCGTCAGGCCTCGTGCCTTCGAGGACGATGCGGTCGCCGACCTGGCGCGCGATGAGCCGGTGCACCTGGTTGTAGATCGGGCTGATGGCGGTGACGTCCCATGTCCCGTCCTCGGGGCGATAGAAGCGCAGCGCGGTTTGGTAGTCGCCCATCCGCCACTTGTTCGGATCGCGCTCGCCACGGGGCGGAGTGAGGATCACGTCTTGGATCGCGCGGCCCTCGAGGACCCAAAAGAAATGCCACTCGCCGCGAACGCGCCGCGATCGACCGTCCGGGGTGCGCTGCGTCGCGTCGACATCCCACGAGCCGACGAACTGACCGAAGAGCATGAGCGCGTCGCGATGCTTGGGATTCGGCCCAGTCGCGCCAATGATCTCCGCGACACCGGGTCTTCGCGTGACCACAGCATCCTTATGCATATCTCGCGACCTTAGAGCGGTCACAGCCGTGCGCGCTATCACGTTCGTGCGCATCGATACGCATGCTTCAATGACGGTGTGATGAACCCCGTGCTCTTCAGGAGCGAGCTCGTGTTGGTGTTATCCGTCATGTGCGATGTGCGCCGCTCCCGACCGGGCGCGACCTACCACGTCGCGGACACCTTCATCGCACTGCCACTGCGTGGCATCTTCACGATGCACGTCCGCCGCTCCGAGCACGTCGTCCACCCGACGCTTGGCGTCGTGGTACCTGCCGATACCGAGTACCAGATGAGCCACCCGAACGATGAGGGTGACTCCGGCATCGCGCTGCGCTTCCTCCCGTCCCTCGTGCCCGAGGCGCTGCGCGAGCAACCTGCAGAAGTACGCGTCACCCCACCGGACGTCCGCATGCGCCACGCGCTCGGCATGCTGCTCGCGCGGATCGCTCGTAAGGACGACCCGTGTTTCATCGATGAGCAGGCGCTGGAGCTGCTCTGCACCGTGGCCGGCGAGGCGCGGCCTGCGGCGACCCTGAACCGGTCAAAGGCGCGCGCGAAGATCGACCGCGTTCGTGCTGCGCTCGCCGAGCGTCCGCAGGCGCGATGGACACTCAGCGGTCTCGCCGAGCTCGTGGGCTACTCGCCGTTCCACCTTGCGCGCCAGTTCCGCGCGCACACCGGCACGAGCGTGCACCAGTACCTCACTGACCTTCGAGCGGCGGCGGCGCTCGCGCGCATCGAGGCGGGCGAGGCGTCGGTTGCGACGATCGCCGCCGATCTCGGCTTCGCGCACCACAGCCATCTCACGGCGACGCTTCGCAAACGCCTCGGCCTCACGCCCCAAATGATCCGGCGCCGGCTGCGGAGCGTCGACGCTTGCGACCAGACTCGAGTATCGAGTCGGGACTAGGTGCGATTCCGCAGCCGCCTACTTGTTAGTGATCTCGAACTCCGCAGCCTCGCGAATCCCACGCTTCTGATTGTTGAGCGCGGGGACTGCGCGCAGCGCGCTCATCGTCCTGCAGTTCGCGACGACCGACAGAGGAACGAGATAGGACTTGCCGTTCTGTGGACAGAAGATCGCGAACGCGTCGACGAAGCCCACGTAGGGAACACCACGCGGCCGTCGCCCATCTGTCGAGCAGACCCGGAAAACGATCCGGCCGGCACTTAACACACCTGTCTTGCATTGCACGCGCGTGAGTGAGCCATCGCCGTTATCGATGGCGATGTCGTAACGCTCCGACGAGGCCAGCGGCTTCAGTAAGCGGCGCCCCGCGCGCAGCAGCGCCCTCGTAACCTCGAGCTCGGTCAAGTCGCCGATCAGATTCGTGTCGCGTGTCATCTGAGATTCCATCGGCATCCCCTTGCCGTTCAGTCGTTAGTTGTATCTTACAACTAACTAGACTTACGCTCATGAAGCGCCTGACGGTCGATGCCATTGCGGCCAGACTCGGGAGACACCCGGAGCTCGTTCGGCGGTGGCTTCGCGCGGGGAGGCTTCGCGGTGAGCGTGTTGGCTGGAGTTGGACTGTGACGCAGACCGATCTGGATCGGTTCGTCCGACAACAGCCTCAGCGGCGACGGCGGTAGTGGTCGTATAATCGATGCGTACGCGGGAGTGGCTCAGTTGGTAGAGCGCGACCTTGCCAAGGTCGAGGCCGCGGGTTCGAGACCCGTCTCCCGCTCAGAGGACCGCGCTCGAGGCGCGGTCTCTTTGTGTCCGGACGCAACTGAGTTCCTCGAGCTAACGAGAAACCCCAGCAGCGAGACTCGCTAGGACCTCCGCGAAGACCGGCAACGCCCGATCGATCATCGCGTCGGTGGCCGTGAGGGAGATCCGGAAGTATCCGGGCATGTCCACCGCCGTCCCGGGCAGGACGAGGACCTTCTGCGCTGCGAGAGTGCGGGCGAAGCGCGTGTCGTCCTCGATCGGTGACTTCGGTAGCAAGTAGAAGGTGGCCTGCGGCGACCCCACCTCGTAGCCCATCTCGTTGAGTGCGCGGACCATCCGGTCGCGTTTGCGCTGCAGGTGGTCGAGGTCGATCGACATGATGTCGATCTCGGGAAGTGCGTACTGCATGACCGCGTCGGGAAGCATGTTGCCCGTCGCGAGTCCCGCGACCATGAAGGCCTGCCGCAACTGTTCGCGGCCGGGCATCCCGGGCGGGAGCGCGACGTAGCCGAGGCGTTGTCCTGGGGCAAGTGTGCTCTTGCTGTAGGTGTGGATCAGGAAGCTGCGCGCGTAAAAGGCGCCTGGCGTGATCATCCGGTTACCGTCGAAGAGGATGCGGCTGTACGCCTCGTCGGAGATGAGGTAGATCGGACGACCGTTGCGCGCCGAAGCATCCGTCAGCACTGCCGCCAGCGCACGGAGCGTGTCCTCCCCGAAGATGCGCCCGGTCGGGTTATGCGGGGTGTTGATCAGCACCGCGCGGGTCCGGGGGGTGATCGCACGCGCGATCGCATCGACATCGAGGTCGAAGCCGCGCGGCGTCACGCGTAGCTTCACCGGTTTCCCGCGCGCGCCGAGGATGAGGGCCTCATAGAAGAACCACGGCGGCGATATGAAGATCACCTCGTCGCCTGGATCCACCACGACGTTCAATGCGGCAGCGAGGCCGCCGTGCGCGCCGCGTGTGAGCAGGATGTCATCGGGGTCGAAGCTCAGCCCGAGCTCCTTGCTCAATCCTTCAGCCGCCGCGACCAGCGCCGGGCGGTGGGACATCTTGTACCCGAACCAGTCCTTGTCCTTTGGTTCGGCCAGGCGCTGCAGGGCACGTGCGTACTCGGGCGAGGCCAGCTCTTGGGGGTTGCCGGCGATGAAGTTGGAGGCCGCCGGATCGGCGGCATGGCGGCGGAGCTCGGGGTCCATGATCGCGGCCAGGAACCCGCCCATCGAGTGGATGATTCCGCTGAGGTGGCTCGCGACCTCGTCCGACATGTCTGCCCCGATACGTTAGCCGTCCATCTCGCGTGCCACTCGGAGCCACGATCGGGCTTGCGGAAAGCGCAACTGCGCGCTTGACTCGCGGGACTAACGTGGTCGTTCTTCGGAGCGTGTTGGGGAGGGAACCAGTGTTCGCTGCTTATGCCGTCGTCCTCGGCTCGTTTCTATGACCGTGAATTTTGGTGTCAACTATCTGGCGATCCTTGTCGCGGCGATCGCCGCTGTAGCCATCGGGATTGTCTATTACGGGGTCCTTGGTGTCGGGGACCGTCAGAGTCAGATGCTCGGCGCCAGCCCGGTGCGGCCTGGACCGATCCAGGGGGCGACTGGCGTTGTCGTAGGCCTGGTCAACGCGTGGGTGATCGCAGTTCTGTCGCTAAGTCTCGGCGCCGCGTCGATCATTGACGCGATCTCGCTCGGTGCGCTCGTATGGCTCGGCTTCGGCGCAACGTTCAAAGCGGCGCAGGTGGCCTTCGAGCGGCGGCCGTGGGCAGTTTGGATCTTGCAGAGTATTCACGACTTGATCGTCGAAATCATCGTGGCAAGCATCGTGACTCTCTGGCGCTAGGGGAGGTCGGCCGTTCCGCCAACCGGAGCCCCCGAGATTCGATGACGGCGTCACGGTCCGCCGGCGCTCCTGATTTCCACACCGCCGCATACTTCCGCCCTGACTCATGCATGGGGAGGAAGCGATGCCGCTCTATCTATCCAAATTCAGCTACACGCCAGCAACTTGGGCGCGGCTCATCGGCAATCCTGAGGATCGCCGCACGGCGGCGCGCTCGTACATCGAATCCGTCGGTGGAAAGCTACAGGGGTTCTGGTACGGCTTCGGCTCGCACGACGGTTACACGCTCTGGGAGGCACCGGACAACGTGTCGATGGCCGCGGTCGCGCTCGCGATCAGTGGCGGCGCAGCGCTGAGCTCGCTCGAGACGACGGTCCTCCTCACGGTGGAGGACACACTCGAGGCGCTTCGTAGAGCGAAGAAGGTCCAGTACCGACCGCCCGGCGCGTAGTGGCCGATCGCGAACGCGCCCTCGCGGCGATCTGCGACACCTTCGTCTCGGGTGACGCCTCGCTCCCTTCCGCGTCAGCGCTCGGCGTACCCCGAGTTCTGCGCTCAGAGGTCGAGGCACTCGGCCGGCCCGCGCTCGTCGCCGAGCTCAATCAGCTCCTCGACACCGTCGAATCGCCCGTCCTCAACTTCGCGCTCACCGGGCGTCCCATCCGCTTCTCCGTACTGACGCAACCTGAGCGCGAGCGCTATCTCAAGCGCTGGGCGACGAGCCCGATCCCACTCAAGCGCAAGGCGTTCCAGGTCATGAAGCGACTGACGCTCCTCTACACATACGGCGTCGACGGATCGCCGTACGCCGCGGCGTCGGGTTACGTGCGTGGTGCGCTCGATGCCCCCGCGCCCAAGTCCGTGACAGTGCGGTTGCCACGCGCGGGCGAGACGCTGGATGCCGACGTGTGCGTCATCGGCTCCGGCGCGGGCGGCGGGGTCATCGCCGCGGAGCTGTCGCGCGCCGGCAAGCGCGTCGTCGTCCTCGAGCGCGCGACACCGCGGTTCGAGGACGAGTTCGATGGGCGCGAGCTCGCAGGCTACGCAGCGCTCTTCGTCGATCGCGGCGTCGCGACGACGACCGATCGCGCGATCGCGCTCCTCGCGGGATCCGCGCTGGGCGGCGGCACGATCGTGAACTGGAACACCTCGCTCCGCATCCCGGCTGCGGTCCAAGAGGAGTGGCGCGCCGCAGGGATCGACGATCTCGCGCCGCACTACGACGCCGTCGCCGCACGGATCGACGTGGATACCGACGAGAGCGAGCGCAACGGCGCGAACGCCGCGCTCGAGCGGGGCGCGCGCGCCCTCGGACTCGCGAGCGCGACGATCGCGCGCAACGTGAAGGGCTGCGGCGACTGCGGTCCGTGCACGCTCGGCTGCCGGCGTGGCGCGAAGCAGTCGACGCTGCGAACGTTCCTCGCCGACGCATCCGCTTCGGGCGCGGAGATCATCGCGCCCGCCGATGTGCGATCCATCGACGTGAGCGGCGGCCGCGTCGCCGGCGTCACCGCGCGCGTCGTCGGCGGGGACGTTCGCGTCCGAGCGCCGATCGTGGCGCTCGCGGGAGGCGCGATCCACTCGCCGGCTGTGTTGCTGCGCTCGCGCATCGCGACGGCGCAGGCGGGGCGCAACTTCCATCTGCATCCGGTCGCGATCACCTGCGGTCGCTATGACGAGGACCTCGGCGGCATCTGGTCGGGCGTGCCGCAGTCCGTGCTCGTCGACGAGTTCTCGGATCGCGGGGACGGCTACGGCTTCCGGCTGGAAGTGCCGCAGGGCTATCCCGGCATCCTCGCGGCGTCGTTCCCGTGGTGGGGAGCCGATTCGCATCGGCAACGTGCGCGCGACGCGCGGCACATCGCGCCATTCATCGGGATCGTGCGCGATCGTACGGCGGGGCGGGTGAGCATCGACCGCGGCGGCGAGCCGCTCGTGTGGTACGCGAATGGTCCTGCCGAGCGCGCGCTGCTCACTCGCGCGATGGTCGAGGCGGCGCGCATCCACGCGGCGGCGGGAGCGCGCGAGATCTTCACGTTGCACACGCCACCGCTCACATCGAGTGCGAGCGAACTCACGGAGCTCATAGCCGAGATCGACCGCCGGGGCGTGCGCTCCAACAGCATCACGCTCTTTTCCGCTCATCAGATGTCGAGCTGCCGCATCGGGACCGCACCCGCGCGATCGGTCGCCGATCCCGACGGCCAGGTGTGGGGCGTGCGCGGTCTCTTCGTGACGGATGCGAGCGCGTTCCCGAGCGCTGCGGGGGTGAACCCCATGCTCACCGTGATGGCGCTCGCACGGCGGACCGCACAGCGCATCGCCGCCGCGAAGTAGTTGCTCTGAGTCGGCGTCGTTGAGCGGGCGGTCGAATTACGCTCGCGCACGGAGGAGGTACCAATGTCGGATCCGGTGGCGTACGTCAGCACGTGGCGGATCAAGGAGGGCAAATTCGAGGACTACAAACGCTTCTATGCCGAGCTCGTGAAAGTCGTCGACGAGAATGAGCCGCGCCTGAGCGCGTTTCTCACGTTCGCGAATGAAGACTTGACCGAGATCACGAACGTCCACGTCTTTCCCGACAGCGGAACGCTGGACCGCCACATGGACGTCCTGGGCGCGAAGATGCGGCTGCTGCCCGGCGATGTGACCGCGGTGATGCGTTATCTCGAGCCGGTCCGCGTCGAAGTCTTCGGCACACCCGGAGGTAAGGCCGCGGAGATGGACAAAGGCCTCGTCGACTCGGGCGTGCCGTTCACCGCTAAGACGCGATTCATCGGCGGGTTCACGCGGCAGCCTGGATGAGCGACAAGGGCGCGCAGCCCGACGCCTAGACTCGATCTATCCCAGGAGGTCCGAGATGCAGCTAGAAACCGGCGCGCCCGCCCCGCGCTTCGAACTGCCTGACGAGAACGGCAAGAACGTGTCGAGCGATTCGCTGAAGGGAAAGACGTACTTCCTCTACTTCTATCCGAAGGACGACACGCCCGGATGCACGACCGAGGCGTGTCAACTGAATGACAACCTCACGCAGTTCAAGGCGCTGGGCGTGCCGGTCATCGGCGTGTCACAGGATGACGCCGCGTCGCACCAGGCGTTCCAGAAGAAGTACGGGCTGAACTTCAGCCTCCTGACCGACACCGATCGCAAGGTGCATAACGCGTACGGCGCGTGGGGCGAGCGGCCCGGGCGCGGCGAGGGCGTGATCCGCTCGTCCTTCCTCATCGACCCGCAGGGCAAGGTCAAGAAGTCGTGGTACTTCGTGAAGCCGGACGGCCACGCGCTCGAGGTGCTGCAGGCACTGCAGGGCTAAAAACCGAACCCGACGACCTGTGCAGCCGGTACGCTGTGACACAGGTGAAGACGTACCGACCGCAGACGACGAACGAGTCCGTCCTACGCCGCGGCGACTTCATCGCGCCCGTGCTCCACGAGATCCGCAAGGTGATCGTCGGGCAGGACTACCTCGTGAATCGCTTGCTGCTCGGGCTCCTCTGCAACGGCCACCTGCTGATCGAAGGCGTCCCCGGCCTCGCGAAGACGCTCGCGGTGAAGACGCTCTCTGACACGATCGAGGCGAGCTTCAAGCGCGTGCAGTTCACGCCTGACCTGCTGCCCGCGGACCTGAATGGGACGATGATCTACAACCCTGCGGACCAGACGTTCCGTCCGCGGCTCGGCCCGATCTTCACGGACATCCTCCTCGCGGACGAGGTGAACCGCGCGCCGCCCAAGGTGCAGAGCGCGCTCCTCGAAGCGATGCAGGAGCGACAGGTCTCCATCGGTGGAACGACCCATCCGCTCGGTGAGTTGTTCATGGTCCTCGCGACGCAGAACCCCATCGAGCACGAGGGCACGTACCGCTTGCCCGAGGCGCAGGTCGACCGCTTCATGATGAAGGTCGTCATCGGGTACCCGTCGCAGCAGGAAGAGCGGGAGATCATGGATCGCCAGACGTCGGGCGTCATCCCGGACGTCCGCCGCGTCGCCACGCCGAAAGCCGTCCTCGACGCGCGCGCCGCCGTCCGGCAGGTCCACATGGAGGATTCGCTGAAGGACTACGTCGTGCGCATCGTCTTCGCGACGCGCGAGCCAGGGCAGTTCGGTCTCGACGAGCTGAAACCGCTCATCTCGTTCGGCGTGTCGCCGCGCGCATCGATCTTCATCTCGCTCGCGGCGCGCGCGAACGCGTTCCTCGAGGGACGCGACTACGTGCTGCCGGACGACGTGAAGGCCGTCGCCGTCGATGTCATGCGGCACCGTCTCATCGTCACATATCAGGCCGAGGCGGACGAGGTCACGCCCGAGGTGATCATCGCGCAGGTGCTCGACAAGGTCGCGCTGCCCTAGCCATGTCTCTCGCCCGGGCTGTCGATCGCGCCGACCGCGAGCCGACCCTCCCGTCGAGCGTCGTGCGCCGGATCCGTCAGGTCGAGATCAAGGCACGCATCCTCGCCGACGAAGCGCTGCTCGGCACGTACCGCAGCGTCTTCCGCGGCTCCGGCCTCGAGTTCGAGGAGGTCCGCGAGTACGAGCCCGGTGACGACATCCGCAGCATCGACTGGAACGTCACCGCTCGCATGGGCACGCCGTACATCAAGAAGTTCCGCGAGGACCGCGAGTTGAACATCTTCCTTGCGGTCGACAGCTCGGCCTCGTCGTGGTTCGGCAGCGTCGCGCAGAGCAAGCGCGAGCTCGGTGCCGAGGTCGCCGCGCTCCTCACGCTTACGGCGCTGAAGAACAACGACCGCGTCGGGCTGCTGCGTTTCGCGAAAGGCATGCAGGAGTGGCTGCCCTCGCGCCGCGGGCGCGAGCACCTGCTCCGGGTCATCCGCGAGCTTCTCTTCGCCGAGCCGCGCCGCGACCGCACCGAGCTGTCGGCGGCCGCGCGGTTCCTTACCAACGTGACGAAGAAGCGGAGCATTGTGTTCCTCATCTCCGACTTCATCGACGTGGACATCGACGAATCGGTACGAATGCTCGGACGCAAGCACGACGTCATCGCGCTCGCACTCACCGATCCGCGCGAGCTCGAGCTTCCCGACGTAGGTGTCGTCGCGCTCGAGGACGCCGAGACCGGAGCGACGGCGTTCCTCGACACCTCGAAAAGGCGCCTCCGTGCCGAGTACGCCGAGCGTGCGATGCAACGCCGGATCGAGCGGAGACGCGCCCTCGGACGCATGAAGATCGACACCCTCGAGCTCTTCACCGATCGGCCGTTCGTGCCCCCGCTCATGGCGTTCTTCAACGCGAGGACAAAGCGCGCATGAGACATTTGCTCGCCGTCGCCGCACTGCTCGTGGCGCTCGCGCGGCCCGCCGCCGCGGCCGACCCGGTGAACGCCGCGGTGCAGGTCGATCGCACGTCGATCAACGTCGGCGACCGCATCGCCCTCGCGGTCATCGTGACGGCCGACCCGGGCTACATCGTCAACGATCCGACGATCGCTCGCGAGATCGGATCGTTCGAGGTCGTCCAGACGCAGGACGTGAAGAAGACGGTGCAGGGCTCGCAGGTGCGCTTCACGTACCGCTACCAGATCACCGCATGGACGCTCGGCGATCTCGTCCTCCCGTCGATCGCCGTGCCCTACGTCGGCCCCAACGGCTCGACCGGCACGGCGCAGACGGAGGAGGTCGCGATCAAGGTCACCTCGGTCGTGCGAGCCGGCGAGGACGCCTCGGACATCAAGCCGCTCAAACCGCAGCTCGATCTCGTCGAACCGCCGTGGACGCTCATCTCGCGCATCGCGGTCGGCGTCGCCGCGGCCATCGTCGTGACGCTCGTCGTCGCGTTGGTCCTCTGGCTGCTCCTGCGCCGGCGCGGCGCGCTCTTCGTCGAGGAGCGCCTCACGCCGGTGCAGCGCGCGCTGCGCGAGCTCGCTGCGCTCGCCGAGCAGAAGCTGCCGGAGCAGGGACGCACGTCCGAGCACTACGAGCGGCTCTGCGCGAGCCTCCGGCGCTACGCGGTCGAGCGCTTCGGCGTGCAGCCGGGGCGCACGAGCCGCGAGATCCGCGAGGCGCTCGAGCGCGCAGGCCTCGAGCGCACGCAAGCCGGTGCGATCTACGAGATCCTCCGCGAGGGCGACGAGGTGCGCTTCCGTCACTCGACCCCGTATCCCGCGCACGCGCAGAACGCGGTACGCGCCGCGCTCGAGATCGTGCGACGCGCGGCGAGCGTCGAAGAGTACGAGACGGCGGCGCTGCAACCGCAATGAGCATCCGCATCTTCGGCAACGACGTGAACTTCGACGCGCCCTGGGCCTTCGCGCTGCTCGCGCTCGTCGCGCTCGCGTTGGTCTTCGAGCTTCGGCGTGAGCGCACCCGTCCCGCGTCACTGCTCTTCTCGTCGCTCGGTCTCCTGCCCGCGGCGCGCGGCAGCTGGCGCACGCGCGCGCGATGGGCCCTCGTGCCGATCCGGCTCGTCGGCGCGATCTGCCTCGTCACTGCGCTCGCGTCACCGCAGGTGGTGCAGGCATCGTTCGACGTTCCGGCTGAGGGCATCGACATCGTCATCGCGCTCGATACCTCGTCCTCGATGTCGAGCTCCGACTTCGGTGGCCAGCAGCGCATCGTCGCAGCGAAGCGCGCGATCAACGACTTCCTCGGGACCCTCAAGAACGACCGCGCCGGCGTCGTCACTTTCGCCGGGGAGGCGATGGTCCTGAGTCCTCTCACGCTCGATTACGCGGCGGCGCAGCGACTCGTGCAGCCGCTCGAGCCGGGCAAGGTCCTGAAGGACGGGACCGCGATCGGGATCGGGCTCGCGACCGCGCTGAACGTCCTTCGTTCGTCCACCGCGCGGTCGAAGGTCGTCGTGCTCGCCACCGACGGCGACGAGAACATCTTCGACCTACGAGCAATGGACGCGGCGCAGCTCGCGAAGACGCTCGGCATTCGCGTGTACACGATCGGCGTGGCACCGACGGGGCGCGGCTCGGGTGAGGTCAACGAGCAGTTGCTGAAGGACATGGCGACGCTCGCCGGCGGGACGTACAACCGCGCATCCGACGAGAACGGGCTGCGCAACATCTATCGGGAGATCGAGGCACTCGAGAAGGCGCGCGTTGGCAGCCGCGGCTTCATCGAGACGAACGACGCGTCGCTGCCATTCGTCGTCGCGGGCACCGCGCTCCTGGTGCTCGAGATCCTCCTCGCCGCGACGCTTTTCCGGAGGATCCCGTGAACCTCTCTTCGCTCGGGTTCACTCGGCCGGAGCTGGTCGGCCTCGTGCTGCTCGTCCCGGTGCTGCTCGTCCTCATGCTCCTCGCCGATGTGGCAAGGCGCCGCGCGTCGCGCGCCTTCGGCGGAAACGCGGCGCTCTCCGCGCGAAGCTCGACGCGGATCTGGATCCGCAGCGGTCTGCTGCTCCTGGGGCTCGCGTCGCTCGTGATCGCGCTCGCCGGCCCCTATGTCGATCTCCGTCAGCGCGGCGCGCGGCGCCTTGGCGTGGACATCGTGCTCGCGGTCGATGTCTCGCAGTCCATGGCGACGCAGGACGTCGCGCCCGACCGCCTGCGCGCCGCGCGCCACGTGGCCCAGGAGATCGGCATACGGATGGTCGGTAGCCGCATATCACTGGTCCTCTTCAAGGGCGCGGGGACGCTGCGCTATCCGGCGACGACCGATCCGAAGATCCTCGGTGAGGTCCTCGACAACTCCGGCAAGGGGGCGCCGAAGGTGGAGGGCAGCAGCCTCGCGGCCGCATTCGAGCAATCGCTGGCCGCATTCCCGACCGACGCTGATCCACGGCGCGGCCGCGCCATCGTCATCGTGTCCGATGGCGAGATCACGCTCGGCACCGTGCCCGACACGGCGCAGCTGCTCAACATGAGGATCGGGTTCTACACGATCGGCGTCGGCACGCCGAGTGGCGGCCAGGTCCCGACGTACAGCGACAAGGACGGGAGCTTCACCGGCTACCTTCGCGGCCCCGACGGCCGCGCGGTCATCAGCAAGCTCGACGAGGCAAACCTTCAGCAGCTCGCGACCGCAGCCGGCGGCCGCTACTGGCGGTTCGCCGGCGACGACAGCGTGATCGGTCAGCTCGGGAGCGAGCTGCACGGGCTCGAGGCCGTCGAGCCGATCGAGAACGCCGGCTCGGTCCCGGATGAGAAGAGCCAGATCTTCATCGCGCTCGCGGTCGGAGCGATCCTCATCGAGCGCCTCCTCTCCGATCGCCGGCGCATGCCGGCGCCGAAGGTCGCGCGCGTGTCACGTCCGCGGCGTGGAAGGCGCATCCTCGGTATCGCGTTCGGATCCGCCCTGCTCTGGGCGGCCGCCTGCGGCGGCGCCGTGCCGTCGGCGGCGCAAGCGAACGGGATGTTCTCGCGCGGCGACTATCAGGCCGCGCTCGCGGCGTACCGTGACCTGCAGAAGAGTGCGCCCGACGCGCCCGAGCTCTCCATCAATGCGGGTAACTCCCTTCACATGCTCGGCGACTACTCGCGAGCGCTGCCCGACTACGCGAAGGCGATCGACGCGACCGATTTCCACCTGCGCGCGATCGCGCAGTACGACCGCGGCAACACGCTCTTCCGCCTGGGACGTCTCGAGGATGCGCGCGACGCCTATCGCGAAACGTTGCGGCTCGATCCGAGCGACCGCGACGCGAAGTTCAACCTCGAGCTCGTCCAGACGCTCCTCGATGGCCGTCGGCCTTCACAGCTGCGCGGCCAGCCGACGAACGCTCCGGGCGAGAGCAACTCGCCCGGCGGCACGGGAGCGACCGGTGCTACGGGCGCGAATGCGAGCGCGTCGCCCGACGCGGGCCAGCCGCCAGGGACGCCGACGGGCGAGCAAGGTGATCCAACGAGTGATCGGACGAATCCGGGTCAGACGCCACCCGACCTGAAGTCCGCGCTCTCGAGCTTCCGCAACGGACTGACCCTCGACGACGCGCTGCGGGTGCTCGACGCGCTCCAAGGTCAGCAGCGCGGTGTGGCGCAATTGATCGAAGGTCCGCGTCCCGCCGACCGCCAGAACCCCGGGTACTAGAGCTCTATCGCTCTGCCGACGCCGCGCTCTTTCGCGAGTCGAAGGACGAGGGCGGTCGCGGCGGCGTCTTCGACCGCGACGCCGACCGATTTGTAGAGCGTGATCTGTCGGTCGTTGGCGCGGCCGGGACGCTGCTTCGTCACGAGCTCGCCGAGCTCGGCGTGGATGTGATCCTTCGTGATCTTTCCGTCGCGGATCGGCCAGTTGACGTCGTTCGATCCGCTCGGCGGCGCGGCCAGTACCGCGGCGCGCGACTCGACGACGACGACCGCGTCGACGACCGTGGACTCATCGACTTCGCGACCGGCGGTGTTGTAGCCGACGGAGGTCACGTGCGCGCCATCCTTGAGCCACTCGCGGCGGATCACGGGCTCCGGACTGTGAGTGCACGCGCACACGACATCGCCGCGGGAGACGCCGAGCTGGACAGTGTCGTGCCAGCCGACGCGCCGTCCGAACTCGCGTCCGAACTCTCGGGCGAGCGCCTCGGCTTTGCTCGGGTCGCGGGCCACGATCGAGATCTCTTCGAACGGACGAACGCGGGCGACGGCGCGCAGATGTGCGCGCGCCTGCACGCCGGTCCCGATGACCACAAGGGACTTCGCGTCCTTCCGCGCGAGAAGGTCGGTCGCGAGCGCCGAGCCCGCGGCGGTGCGTGCCGCGGTGATCGCCTCGCCGTCGAGGAGCGCAGCCGGCGATCCGGTCGCGGGGTCGAACGCGACGATGACCGCCTGATGGGTCGGGCGGTCGGTGTTGCGCGGGAAGAGCGAGACGAGCTTCGTCGTGAGCGCGGCCGCGGTCGGAAGATACGCGGGCATCGCGGCGAGGAGACCCTCGCGCTCGGGGACGAGCGCGGCGATGCGCGTCGGCATGGAGACCTTGCCAGCCGAAAGGTCCGCGAACGCCTTCGCGAGCTCTGCGCGGAGCAGATCGGTGTCGAGGAGCGACTCCACCTCGGCCCGTGTCAGTACGAGCACGCCGCCATGGTGTCAGAGCGCCTGCTCGGCGGCTAACCTTAGGCGTCTTGAGGAAGTGCGTATGGCCCGCGTCCTGATCGTCGAGGATGACCCGGCGAGCATGGACCTCGCGCTCCGCATCGTCCGGCTCGAAAAGCACGAGCCGATCACCACGGCTGACGGCGAGACCGCCCTGGCGGTTGCGCGGGCGGTGAGGCCCGACCTGATCCTCCTCGACCTGCACATCCCGAGGCTCGACGGCTGGGGTTTCGTCGCGAAATTCCGCCAAGACGAAGCGGCCAAGCGCGTTCCGGTCATTGCGGTATCGGCCTCGGCGACACCCCCGGAGCGCGATCGGGCGCTGCGCACCGGTTGCGACGACTTCCTCGCGAAGCCGTACTACCCCGAGCAGCTGCGGGCGATCCTCGAAAAGCACCTGCCCCGTAAGCCAGCCCTCGCGGAGCGCAGATAGCCGCTCGGACGGGGGATAGCCGGACTGACCGGCGGCGGTCAGCATTCCCAAAAATGAGCGGCCGATCGTTGCGCGGTCTCATCCTGGGGCTGGTGGCCGTGTTGGTCATCGGTGTCATCGACCTGTTCACCGGACCGGACTTCGGCTTCGCCTTCTTTTACTTCCTCCCGATCATCCCGATCGCGTGGATCGTCGGCCGCTGGGAGGGCATGGTGGTCGCGACTGCGTCGGCAGCGATGTGGTTCCTGGCCGACGCGTCACTGAAACCCGAACCGCAGCTTGCGCCCGTCGCGTGGAACGCGACGAGCCGTCTCGCGATCTTCCTCGGCGGCGTGTATCTCATCGACCGCGTCCGGCAGGATCGCGCGAGGATGGCGGCCGTCGACGCGCAACGCGACGACTTCCTGCGGATCCTCGAGCACGAGCTGCCCGTCCCCGCGCGCGACATGGTCGACGCGCTCAACGCGGCGCAGGCGAAGGGCAATCTCGAGCCGGCCGACATCGAAGCATTGCGGCATCGCGCCGAGGCGCTCGCCTTCCTCGCGAACGACTTCGTTGCCCTCGGCCAGGCGCAGGCCCAGCGCCTCGAGCTGCGCACCGCGCCCGTCGACATCGCGCAGCTGGTGACCGAGGTCTCGCGCCAGCGCCCAGACCGCGGATCGGTCCTCGTGACCGTCCCCGGCGACGGCCTCATCGTGCTCGGCGATCCCGATCGCATCCGTCAGGCGTTGGTGAGCGCGGTCAACGAGGTCGTCGCGGATGCCGGAGCGCTCGACTATGTGTCGATCAACGTGAAGGCGCGCGCGAGCGACGCCATCGTGACGATCTCCGCGGCCATGCCCATGACGCCGCGGCGTGCCTTGAACGCGAAAGACCTTCGCGTCTCGCTCCACCTCTCGCGACTCCTCGTCGAGGCGATGGGCGGGACTTTCGCGGTCGAGCGCGCTGCCCTCCGCAAAGGTGCGCGCGTCACACTGTCGCTCCCGACGCGCAGCGTCGCGGCGCCGAGGAGCGAGCTTGAGCTGGCGGAGGCGCGCCGAGCTCGCTAAGACGGCCGACTCGCGCTTGTGTCGTAACCTCAAAAGCGTCGTAATCTCAAAAGCGTCGTAACCTCAAGAAGCCATGTGCAGAAGCATCCGTACGCTCCGCTCCCCAATGCCCGCGACCGACGAGGAGATTCGGGCGGCCGCGCTCCAATTCGTGCGCAAGGTGTCCGGCTTCCGGTCGCCCGCGCCGAGGAACGCCGAGGCCTTCGACGCCGCTGTCGCCGAGGTCGCCGCGACCACCGACCGGCTGCTGCAACGGCTTCCACCGTCCAAAGCACGCTCAGATCGGCCTCAACCGGGGCCCCGGCGTCATCAAAATGGTGTAGGCCGCACTACTCCCCGTTAGGGGGATGTAGGGCTCCTACCGTTTAGGGAGACTGACCCTCATTCTTCCGGGCATCGATTTGCCGTATGGAGGCGAAGGGTGACAAACGTGGTCAGAACGTTCGTTTTGGGAACGCTCGTCGTCGCGCTGCTGGCCAGCTGCGGCGGCGCCGGTCCCATCCAGGTCAAGCCCACCGAGGACCCGATCGCGGGTACCTACGTGATCAAGGGCGGCGGTGGCGCGATCGACAGCGTTCGCGCGCTCACGAGCGCCTTCTCCAAGATCCATACGACAGTCATCTGGCAAGGTTTCGACGACGTCGGCTCGGACGCGGGCGTGAAGCTGGCGGTCGAGAACACCATCGATATCGGGTACATCAGCCGCGATCTCAAGGCGCCTGAGAAGGGCACGGTCGAGACGATCTCGATCGGCACATCGGGGACGGGCGTCGGTGTGAACGCGACGAACACCGTGAAGGCGCTCAGCAAGGATCAGGTCGCGAAGATCTTCACCGGCCAGATCACTGACTGGAAGGACGTCGGCGGCGCGGCGGGCAAGATCCGCGTCCTGCTGCGCGAGCCGGAGTCCTCGACACGGTCGGCATTCGAGTCGTACTTCTTCGGCTCGACGAAGCCCACGTATGCCAAGGACGCCATCGAGGTCTTCCAGATCGATGAGACGCTCAAGGCGATCGGATCCTTCAAGGACTCGATCGGCATGATGACGATGAACGCCTCGTCCTTTAACTCGACCGACGTGAAATTGCTCAGCATCGACAACGTCGCCGCGACGCGAGAGAACCTCGCGAACGGCACGTACCCGATCCGCCGGCCGCTCTTCTTCGTCTACAACACCGACGGATCAAAGCTGAAGCCTGCGGTCAAGGCGTTCATTGCCTGGGTGAAAGGCCCGGACGGCCAGAAGATCATCGCGAGCCTCTAGCCGAGACGATGTCCTTCTTCCGACAGCTCTTCGCGCCGAGCCTGCTTCGCGCGCTGGTCAGCCGGACAGTTGGCGTCGCGGTCGTGGCGCTCATCGTCCTCGCGGCCGTCGCGCTCTACGAGTCGAACGACCTCGTCACGAAGCAGTTCGAGGACGAGGCGAACATCGTGGCGCAGACCGCCGCGAACGAGATCGAGGACCAGCAGACGCAGCTCATCCGTGCGGCGAACCTCATCGCCGGTCTGCCGACGACCCGAGAACTCACCGAAGCGCGAGACACGCTGGGCCTGCAGGCGTTCCTCATCCCTCAGAAGTCACGTCTTGGCGTGAATCTCATGAACGTTGCCGACCTCACCGGCGTCTACATCGCCGGGGCGCAGGACGTGAAACCCGGCGAGAGCCTTCACCCCGAGCTCCTTGCGCTCGCGCGCGCCGGCGCACAGCAATCGTGGGTACTTTCGGACGAGGCCGACGGGCTGGTCATCCGTGCGATCTTCGTCGTGCGCGGCGCCGATCTCGAGCCCGTGGGCTACGTGGAGGTAGGAGGCAAGCTCGGCAACGAATTCCTGCGGAGCATCAACACGAACAGCGACGCGCAGATCGCGCTCATCTGGAACGGCAAGGTCCGTGGATCGACGTTCACGACACCGGACGGCAAGGCTGAGTTCGTGGACGGCGCGATCTTCCCGTCGGTCACCGATGTCGACAACGCTCCGGGCGACACGCTCTTCAAGAACGTCAAGGTCGAAGGTCAGGAGTACTACGGCATCTTCCACGTGGTCCGCTCGCAGCGTCAGAACCCGGGCGTGCTCGCGGTCCTCGTTCCGACGGACCCGGTGCAGAACGCGCAGCGCACGCTTGTCGCGATCGTCGCGGCCCTCGCGCTCGGGCTCATCGTCCTCGTCACCTTCTTCGCGTACCGTTCGGCGACGTCGATGACCACTCCGCTCGCGAATCTCGCGGCGGCGGCGCAGAAGATCGAAGGCGGCGATCTCGACGTCGCCGTGCAGCAGCGCTCGGAGCACGAGATCGGCACGCTCGAGCGCGCGTTCGACACCATGGCGCGATCGCTCCAAGACCGTGACCGCGCGCAGCAGGAGTACCTCGCCGAGGTGCGCACCGTGAACGAGGTGGCCGACGCGGTCGTCGGTGTGACCGACCGTGAGCGCATCTTCGCCGAATCGCTCTCGCGTATGGTCGCGCTCTTCCGCGCCGACGGCGCGTCGATCGTCATCCGCGAGGATCCGCCAGGCGCGCCGACCGGCTCCGGCGGGCGCCTTGTGCCGGCGACGGTGATGAACATCGATCCCGACACCGCGGCCGCGATCGCGACGCGCGTGCTCGTGTCGACGGTGCACGACCCCAACCGCATCCAGCACATGCAGGTGCCGTCGTCGCCGCTGCCGTACGTGGCGCACATCCCGCTGTCGGCCCGCGGTCGCGCGGTCGGACTCCTGTCCGCGTACTTCAAGGAGCCGCGCGACATCAGCGAGACCGAGGCGCGAGCGCTGCGCACGATCGCACGGCTCGTCTCGGTGGCAAAAGAGAACGCGGACCTGGTGTCCGAGCTGCGCGAAGGCAACCTGCAGCTCGAGCGCGCGAACCGCCTCAAGAGCGAGTTCCTCGCATCCGTCAGCCATGAGCTGCGCACGCCGATGAACGCGATCATCGGTTACACGAAGCTCATGCTCGACGGCCTTGACGGTGACCTGACCGAGCAGCAGGGCGCCGACCTTCAGCGCGTCTCACAGGCTGCCGACAACCTCCTTGGCCTCATCAACGGGCTCCTCGACCTCGCGAAGATCGAAGCCGGAAAGATGGAGCTCAACGCCGAAGAGGTGAACATCAACGCCGTCATCGAGGAGGTCATCGAGCTCATCCGGCCACAGGCGGACGCGAAGGGTCTCGCGCTCGAGATGGACATCCCGCGCAGCCTGCCCGCCGCATTCGCGGATCGCGCGCGCGTGCGTCAGGTCCTCGTGAACCTCGCCGCGAACGCCGTGAAGTTCACCGACCACGGCAGTGTCACCATCGCGGCGTCCGCCGGCGACGGGTGGATCACGCTCGCCGTGATCGACACCGGCGTCGGCATCCCGCAGGACGCGATCGCCTACATCTTCGACGAGTTCCGGCAGGCCGACAGCTCGACGACGCGCCGCTACGGTGGCACCGGCCTCGGGCTAGCGATCAGCAAGCGCCTTGTCGCGCTGCACGGCGGTCGCCTCTGGGTGGAAAGCGCGGTGGGCGTCGGCAGCACCTTCCGCTTCACGCTTCCCGTGCGCATGCGCGTGATGCCGTCCGAGCCGGCTGTCTCGCTCGGGGCGAGGGGATGAGCGTGGCGCGAGTGCTCGTCATCGAAGATGACGTGAACAACCTCGACGTGGCGCAGCGGATCATCCGCGCGGCCGGACACGAGCCGCTCTCCGCGACCGACGGCGCGTCCGGTCTCGAGAAGGCGCGCAGCGCGCGGCCGGACGCGATCCTTGTCGACCTGCTCCTCCCGCGGATGGACGGCTGGACCGTGACGAAGATGCTGCGCGAGGAAGAGTGGGCCCGCGAGATCCCGATCATCGCGGTCTCGGCGCTCGCGATGCAGCAGGACCGCGCGCGCGCGATCGAGGCGGGCTGCGACGACTTCGTCTCCAAGCCGTACGCACCGGCGGAGCTGCGCGCCGTCCTGGCGCGCTACCTCGAGGACGGGTGTGCGGGCTCGCGCGCCGAAGCAGCCGATGGAGCGCCTGGGGCGCGTGCTCGTTGTCGACGACGAGCCGGCCAACGTCGAGATCCTCGTGCGTCGCCTCGAATCGCTCGGCGCGGAGACGCTTCGCGCGACGAACGGCGAGACCGCGCTCCGCATGGCCGAAGGCGAGATGCCCGACCTCGTCCTGCTGGACATCATGATGCCGGGTCTCGACGGCTACGACGTGTGCCGCCGTCTCAAGATGAACGACCGCACCGCTCCGATCCCGGTGATCTTCGTCACAGCGCGCGCCGAGGCGGAGGACCTGTCGAAGGGCTTCGAGGTCGGTGGCGTCGACTACATCCGCAAGCCCGTCGACTCCATCGAGCTGACGGCGCGCGTGCGCAGCGCGCTGTACACGAAGCATCTGCAGGACGAGCTGCGCTCGCGCAACGAAGCGCTGCACAAGCTCGAGAACTCGCGACAGGAACTCATCGGGATGCTCGGCCATGACATCCGTAACCTCGCGAACAGCCTCGTCGCCTTCCTGCAGCTCGTTCGCCTGGGCCAGCTCGACGCGTCACGTCCGGAGTTCAGCGAGCTCCTCGGCCTTTCCGAATCGAACGTCACCGAGCTGCTGCGCATGGTCAATGCGCTCCTCGACGTCTACAAGATGGAGGAGGGCAAATTGCAGGCCGACCAGCGCGTCATCCCCGTCGGTGATCTCGGGCGCAAGAGCATGGCGCAGCTCGCGGCCGAAGCGCGCGCGCGCGGGGTGACGATGACCTGCGAGGTGAAGGACATCGACCTGTACGTCGACGAGACGCTGCTCGTGCGCGTCCTCACGAACCTGCTCGCGAACGCGGTGAAGCACACGCCGAGCGGCGGCGCGGCTCGCATCGATGCGTCGCCTGCCGTCGATGGCTGGGTGACCGTGCGGGTTTCCGACACCGGGCCGGGCATCACGACGGCAGACGCGCCCAACGTCTTCGATCGCTTCTATCAGACGGCGGGAGGGCGGAGCCGCGGCGGGACGGGCCTCGGCCTCGCCTTCTGCAAGCTCGCCGTCGAGCTGCACGGCGGCAGCATCCGCGTCGCGAACCCCGGCGAGCCCGGCGCGGTCATCGAGATGCGCCTGCCGGGGGCCGATCGCGCTTTTCACGGGGCCGATGCATGACCGTGTCACGGATCTCCACGACCGAGCCGCGCAAGGAGCATCGCTTCCTCGTGAACGAAGCGGTCGCGCGCCTCGCGCTGCGCACGGCCGGTACCTATCTGCCGCTCGATCGCGACGACCGTCCGTACCAGTGGTCGACGACGACGTATTGCGACACGGCGGACTGGAAGGTGCTCCGCGCCGAGAAGACGGGCCATGCGACGCAGCTGCGCCTCCGTGAGTACCACCGCACGCGTCCGAACGAGGCGTTCGTCGGCGAGACGCTCTTCCTCGAGATGAAGGACGACCGCCCCGAGCTCGGGATGAAGGAGCGATACGTCGTCCCGACGAACGATGTGATGGCCTACCTCCGCGGCGACAAGAAGATCGAAGCCGCCGAGGACAGTCTCATCCCGCACATGACTGCGCTCGTGAAGGCGGGCGTGCGGCCGGTCGTCGTGACGCAGTACAACCGCATCGCGTACTCGTCGCCCGACGGCACGGTGCGCATCACGGCCGATCACAACCTCATGTATCTCGCCATCCCGTGGCAGGCGAACACCGATGACGCGATCCCGTGCCGCATCGGACCGGTCATCGAGCGCGAGCCCGGCGTGATCATCGAGGTGAAGTGGTTCGATGACCTCCCGCACTGGGCGGACGAGCTGTACAGCTACATCCGCGACCACATGGTCAACGAGCGGCCGTCAAAGTACGTCGTCGCGATGCGTCACCTCCTCGGCGACCAGGAGCTCATCGCATGACGCTGCCGCAGATCAACCCAGTGAAGCCGCCGACGAACGTAGTCGTCGTCGAGGACGATCCGGCTTCGGCGGACGTGCTCCAGCGCCGCCTCCAGGCGAACGGCATGCTCGTGTCCGTCGGTCGTGATGGCAGCGAAGGCCTCGCGCTCGTGAAGAAGATCGTGCCGGACCTCGTCCTGCTCGACGTGATGCTGCCCGACACCGACGGATACGACGTGTGCCTGCGTATCAAGAGCGATGGCAACACCGCGCACATCCCGGTCATCTTCCTGTCTGCGCGCGGCGAGGTCGTCGACAAGGTGCGTGGGCTGTCGTGCGGCGCGGCCGACTACGTCACGAAGCCGTGGAACGCCGCCGAGCTCCTTGCGCGTATCGACGCGGTCCTTGCGCAGGCGCGCAGCGCGCGCGCGCCGCGACTCGAGCGGCCGACCGTGCGGCCCGCGCGCCAACGACCGACGGTCGCGCTCGCGCTCTCCGACGGCGCACGACGTCACCGCGCACAGACACTGCTCGCGTCGTCGTTCGACGTCATCGAGGAGGGCGGTCAGCCCGCGGACCTCGTGCTCGTCGACGCGGGCGGCATGGTGCCGGAGGAGCTCGCCGATGACGAGACCGCGGTGCTCGAGATCGTCGGCGACGGCGTCGCGCCAGGTCCCGAAGCGGCGCGTCTCGACGAGAGCCTGGTGCGCGATGCGGGGCTGCTCGTGCGCGAGCGTCGGATCAACCGCGACCTCGACGCCGCGGCGGATGCGCTCATTACGCTCGCGACCGCGCTCGAAAGCCATGACCGGTCGACGATGGGACACTCCGAGCGCGTCGCGGCGCGCGCGGTCGCGATCGCGCAGGTGCTCGGACTGGACGAACAGGCCATCCGCACGATCCGTCTTGGCGCGCTGCTGCGCGACATCGGCAACGCGAAGCTCCCGCCGGCGCTCGTGCAGAGGCATGGCGAGCTCACGCCGGCCGAGCGCGAGCTCGTCGCCAGCCATCCGATCCACGGTGAGCAGATCCTTCGCGGTCTTCAGCCACTGCGCGCGATCCTGCCGATCGTCCGCTGGCATCACGAGCGCCTGGACGGCAAGGGTTATCCGGACGCGCTTCGCGCGGAGCAGCTCCCGCTCGAGGTCCGCGTCGTGACGGTCGCCGATCGTTTCGAGGCGCTCCTCGTCGACCGCGCCGACCGCGCGCGCGTCTCGGAGCCCCAGGCGGTGCGCATCCTTCAGAGCGCCGTCGCGCAGGGCGAGCTCGACCCTGCGGTGGTCGCGGCGCTGGCGGCGCAGGTACGCTCGATGGAGGCGGCGCGATGAGCGCTCCGCTGCGCGTCCTCGTGGTCGACGACGAACGGCTCTTCGCGGAGCTCATGCGCGTCGCCCTCGGCAGCGCGCAGGACATGCAGGTCGTCGACGTGGTCCACGACGTCGCGGGCGCTGTCGCCGCGACCGCGAGGCTGCGGCCTGATGTCGTGCTGAGCGATTACCACCTGCCGGACGGCACCGGCGCGGACGTTGCCCGCTCCGTCCGACGTGCCGCACCAGAGGCTTCGGTGCTCGTGTTGACCGGTGATCCTTCGTCGACCGTGCTCGCCGACGTCGCGCGCTCCGGCGCGGTCGGGCATCTCACGAAGTCGCGCGGCCTCGACGAAGTGGTCGCGGCGGTGCGTGTCGCGGCAACGGGCGAGATCCTTTTCTCGCCGAGCGAGCTGCAACGGCTCCTCGTCGCGGAACCGAAGGACGTCGTGCTCGACGAGCCGCTCACCGCGCGCGAGCTCGAGGTGCTGCGCCTGCTCGCGAACGGCTCGAGCACGAGCGCGGCCTCGACGCTGCTCGGCATCTCGACGGCAACACTGCGCGCGCACGTTCAGGCCATCCTGCGCAAGCTCGGCGCGCACTCACGTTTGGAGGCGGTCGCGGAGGCGGCGCGCCTGGGTCTCATCACGCTCGACATGCGAGCGCGGGATCGGTCCCCCGCGCGAGGGAGCGCGCTCGCCGAGGGCTGATTCCCCTCCGTGGGGAGATAGCCCGAACGGCATGAGCGCCTACCATCCCGTCATGGCCACACTCCTCGTCGCCGACGACCTTGTCCCGATCAGGCAGATGGTCCGCATCACGCTGTCGACGCAGGGTTGGACGATCCTCGAGGCCAAGAACGGCACCGAGGCGCTCGACATCGCGCGTAGCCAGAAGCCGAACCTCATCCTGCTCGACGTCGACATGGGCCCGGGCCCGAACGGGTTCGAGGTCTGCAAGATGCTGAAGGCCGACGCGGCGACGAAGGAGATCCCCATCGTCATGCTGACGGCGCACGAGAGCGACAGCGACCGCGCGATCGGCATGGCCGCCGGCGCGACGCAATACCTCACGAAGCCCTTCGGCCCGCTCGAGCTCATCGACACGATCCGCGGGATCCTCGCCCACAACTAGTGTCGTGATGGCGGACGACAGCCAGCGGATGACCGTCGAGGTCGTGGAGGTCTCGCCAAACATCGCGGAGCCGGGCGAGGCGCCGACCGTCGCGAGCGAGGTGTTCCGCCAGCTCCTTCAGCAGGCGATCCGCGTCGCCGATCAGGCGAACGCGCAGTCGGTGCGCATGGCCGCGGACTTCGCCGAGATCTATCGCCGCGAGCAGGTGATCCGAAACGAGTACGAGGCGAAGCTCAAGGAGCTGCGTCTCATGGAGCGCCAGACGACGCGCTACGCCGAGGACCTCGCACAGATGCTGCGCACCGAGCGCGAGCGCCGCGAAGAGCTCGAGCGCGCACTGGAGCAGGAGCGCCTCGCGAACGAGGAGTTACGCCGCACGGGGCTGCAGGGGATCAGCCACCTGCTGCTCGCCGCCACGTTGAAGGATCAGACGACTGGGGCTCATCTGTTGCGCGTGCGGCGGTACGTCGAAGCGATCGCGACACGGATCGGCCTCCCGGCACAGCTCGTCGAGGAGTTCGGCTACTCGAGCGTCATGCACGACGTCGGCAAGATCCACACGCCCGACCACATCCTCCAGAGCGAGCATCACCTCTCGAGCGAGGAGTTCGAGGTCATCAAGCAGCACTGCATCGACGGCGAGGTGATGCTCGGCGACGCGCGCTTCTTCGAGACGGCGCGCGCGATCGCACGCGAGCACCACGAGCGCTGGGACGGACAGGGCTATCCGGACGGAAAGCGCGGCAGCGAGATCAGCGTCGCGGCGCGCATCGTTTCCGTCGCGGATGTGTTCGACGCGCTCACCTCGAAGCGTCCGTACAAGGACGCCTGGACGCTCGAGGAGGGCATGCGCTCGATCTCAGAAGGCGCGGGCAAGCAGTTCGACCCCGAGCTCGTCGAGGCGTTCAAGACGCTCCGCGCCGACGGCACGATCGAGCGGATCAGGCAGGAGGTCGGTGCCGCCCGCTTCGAATGACCCGTTCGAGTCGCACGCCGAGAAAGGCGAGCGCCGCGCCGGCAACGGCTGAGACCACCGTCGCACCGACGACGAACACCGCGAGGACGAGCGGCACGAACCACAGAGGCACCGTCGCGTAGCGGGCGACCGCATCGGCGACGACGTCCGCGATGATGACGGCGCGCACCGTGCCGCCGATCATCCCGGCGAGAAATCCCGTGATCGCACCTGCGCGCAAGGCCGCGCGATCCCTTGCGATGTGCCAGCCGAGCCACAGATACGCGGCGCAGCTGGCGAGCACCCCGAGGCCGCTCACGCCGATGCCGCTCGGGCCCAGACGGAGCGGCCCGACCGTCTCGGCGATCTGCCGAGCGCTCTCGAGCGCCTCGACCGCGCCGATGAGCACGAGGGCGAGCGCGACGATCGCGACGGCGCGCTTCACACCAGCTCCTCTTCGCCACGCATCACGAACGTCACGGCGAACGCCATCGCGGCGACGACGCCGAGGTACGCCCACGCGGCCGCGAACCCGTACGTCTGCACCGCGAATCCCATCACGGGCGCCCCGACCATCGCGCCGGCGGTGCCGCCCGTCGCGGCGAGGCCCTGCGCCGCGCCGGGCGCCGACGGGAGCGACGCCGCGGCGGTGTTGAACACCGCGGCGTAGGGGATGCCCACCCCGATGCCGACGAGCAGCGCGCCCAGCAGCGCGACCACGAGCGGACGACCGGGCAGCGCGAGGAGCGCGGCGCCGGCGAGGATGGCCATCGCCGCGGTGCGCATCGTCGCGCGGCTTCCGAGGTGTCCGCGCGCGCTGAGCCAGCCACCGCCGGTGCGTCCCGCGACCGCCATGAGGAGCAGGCCCGAGCCGAGGAGGCCGGCGATCGTGAGCGGCAGCGAGAACTCGCGCAGGAGATAGACGGTGATCCACGTCGCCGCGGAGAAGCCGAGGCCGAAACCTCCGGCGTGCTCGAGGAACGTCGCCCAGCAATTGCGGCAGCGCAACGCGTCGCGCATGTCGCCGGGCGGACGCGTGGCCGCGACGTCCGGTGCCGCGAGCCACGCGACGAGCACCGCAGCGATGACTGCTGCCTCGATCGCGAACGCTGCGCGCCACCCGCCAAGGAGCTGCGCGAGCGCCGGCATGGCGATGAGCGCGAGCCCGCTGCCGAGCGGGAACCCGGACCCGTACAGACCGAGGCCGAAGTGGCTGCGGCGCTCGCCGTACAGACCCGCGATGTACCGCTGCGCCGAGACGAACGCGACCGCTGATCCGAGACCCTGAAGCGCCTTCGCCGCGATCGCCACGGAGTAGACGGGAGCCGACGCGAAGAGGGCCGCGCCGGTCGCGGCGCAGACCAGGCCGACCGCGACGACGAGCTTCGGCCGTACGCGGACGATCCACCCCGCTGTCACGAGCGTCACGACGAGGTAGGAGAGGAAGACCGCCGTCGAGAGGAGTCCGGCGCCGAGGTCGTCGAGACCGAATTCGGTCGCGACCAGCGGGATGAGCGGTGCGTGGTCCGCGTAGGTCAGTCCGAAGGCGATCGCGCAGAGCGTGACGAGCGCGACGCCTGTGCGCACCGCCCGAAACTACGTGAATCGCTCGGGAACGACCTGCTAGGCTCCCGCCGACCGAACCGCTTCGCGGCGTGGGACGTATTCCGGACGTATCGCGCGAAACAGAGCGCGGTGGCGCAGGGAGGCACAGAGAGGCATGAGGCGACTTATCGCGATCTTCGGCATAGCCATGCTCGTGGCGACCGCGTGCGCCGGCGGAGAGCCGCCGACGTCCGGCGCCAGCCCGACGGCCAGTGCGGCGACGACGGACAAGCCCGTCGCCGGTGGGCGCGTCGTCGCGGGAGCGACCGGCGATCCGAAGACCATGCAGCCGATCATCTCGACGGACACGCAGTCCAGCTTCGTGTGGCAGTGGCTCTACCTCGGCCTCACACGGACGAACTACAAAACAGGTGAGACGGAGTCGAGCCTCGCTGAGAAGTTCGAGCAGTCGAAGGATGGCCTGACGCTCACGTACACGCTGCGCGACAACCTGCAGTGGAGCGATGGCACGCCGTTCACCGGCGAGGACTGGCGCTACACCGTGCACTCGGTCGCGCGTAGCGCGAAGACCGTTCGCAAGTCGACATTCCAGGACATCGTCGGCTGGGCGGACTACCGCGACGGCAAGACGAACTCGATCTCCGGGATCACGGTCGGCAGCAACGGCAAGACGATCGAGATCAAGTTCGCCAAGGTGTTCTGCCCCGCGACGGCCGCGATGGGCGGCGCGGGCGGCGGCATCCTGCCGAGCGCGGCGTTCAAGAAGGTCTACGACCCGTACACGACCGACACGAAGCAGAACATCGACGACAACCCGCTGAACATGAACCCGCCCGCCTCGATGGGCCCCTTCGTGTTCAAAGAGTTCAAGCCCGGGATCCAGGTGACCCTGGGTCGCAACGACAAGTACTTCCGTGGCGCCCCGCTCCTCGACGAGTTCGTGATCAAGGTGTACGCGGACGCGACCGCGATCAAGAACGCCCTCGTGACCGGCGAGGTCACGTACGGCACCGTCGAGGCGAAGGACTACGAAGAGGTCAAGAAGGTCGATTCACTCAAGGACTTCCGCTACAAGACCTCGACGTACAACTACATCGGCTGGAACGCCAAAGCCGCGAAGGCGCCATGGCTCGCGAACAAGCAGGTGCGCCAGGCGCTCTGGTACGGCATCAACGTCGACGCGATCATGCAGAAGATCGTCTTCGGGCTCGGCACGCAGGTCTACGCGCACACACCGCCACCGTCGTGGGCCTATGACGAGGCCGGTCTGAATAAGTACAAGAACGACGTCGCGAAGGCGAAGTCGTTGCTCGAGCAGGCCGGAGCGAAGATGGGCTCCGACGGCATCTACCGGTGGACCGACGGTTCAACGATGAAGATGCGCATCGAGACGAACCAGGGCAACAACGCCCGCGAGACGATCCTTCAGTTCGCGCAGGAGCAGTACAAGCAGATCGGCATCCAGATCGACCCGCTCCTCGAGTCCTTCAACGCGCTCCTCGACCGCACGGACCCGGGCACCGACTTCGAGGGCTTCATCATCGGCTGGTCGCTCGGTGCCGACCCGGACCCGTACTCGATCTGGCACTCCAGCCAGCAGGGCAAGGGTCAGTTCAACAACATCGGCTACAACAGCCCGGCCGTCGACCAGGCGCTTA